>Ga0326727_10009248_pt1 | contig 24373 bp, 26 predicted proteins | sample MB2enrmetagenome_FD_207643 | JGI IMG/M metagenome (GOLD analysis project Ga0326727, IMG submission 207643) | Lab enriched peat soil microbial communities from McLean, Ithaca, NY, United States - MB29MY | ecosystem: Environmental > Terrestrial > Soil > Wetlands > Peat | place: USA: New York... | reverse complement strand
GGAAATATGGCACAAGATAGGTTGAATGTCAAGTATAATCAAATATTTACACAAAATTTATTGCTTTTTTATTGGACGTGCAGACATGATAAACAAAAACTTTTTAGGTTAGTTGTGCAAAGCTCTCGTCACTTATTGCTCAAGTGTTTGTTCATTGTAGCTTTTAATGTTGGTCTTATTCTGTGTAGTACAATGGATGTCTATATAATTATGGACTGACTAATAATAGAGAAAAAAACGAGTTGACAGGCGTTTGAAACCCATATATTTATCTATCAGGTATCACTGTTTTCCTCCGGTACTTGTCTCACCTTTACTAAGCCATACCTACATTTGGAAGGTGTGCAATGAGTCTTATAAGTGCGTGGGTGTTAAAACTTATGTTCTGAACTATCTTTTGAAGAGGACTACCCCATGGTATTTCGACAGCGTGCAAATCGATGATGTTTTAACTTTTTGGGAGCGGGGATTATTGAATCGATGGGTGTGCTCAAAATGATTACGGTGATGGAGGACAAAATCATTGTTGATTTTGAGCAAATGAACACCGAGGAATTCAATATTTTGGGATGTTTCTCTAAGTTTGTTGCCAAATATGCAGTATCCGATGGTGGATGAAATAAGAATCCTTGAACAACATACAGGAAACATTGCTTCAGTCATTTCATGGCTCTATAACATAAGTAATACTTACCGGAATTGGCTTTGGAGTTTTCTTAACAGGGCGTTGACCTAAATGAGCGCGTGATTTGACTGAGTCGAGTACCTAAAAGGATAATTTTTTAGTTGTCCGCTGTAAATAAGGAGGGAAAATGGAGAAAGAACATGAGGGTAAGTTACTGTCATTTTTTTTACCATATGAATTAAGGAGGATGGGATTCAAAAGGCTTGGAAAGTCGGTTCTCATTAGTAGGAAAAGCAGTATTCATCATCCAGAACGAATTTCAATTGGTAACCATGTTCGTATAGATGATTTCTGTGTATTATCTGCCAATGAAGAAATCGTTCTTGGTAGCTATATTCACTTAAACTGCTATTCGGCTCTTTATGCGGCCTCGAGAATTATTATGGAAGACTTTTCCGGGCTATCTTCCTATGTTTGTCTTTACACCGAATCCGATGACTATTCGGGCGAGTCTTTGACCAATCCCACAGTGCCACAAGTATACAAACCTAATTTACATAGGGGATCGATCATATTGAAGAGACACACAATTGTCGGAACACACTCATCGATTCTCCCTAATGTTATAATAGAAACCGGCACTGCAATCGGAGCACACAGCTTAGTTAAGGGGAATTGCGATCCTTGGTCAATCTATGTTGGTTGCCCTGCCCGCAAAATAGGAGAACGTAAAAAAGATATCTTGCGGTTAGAAACAAATCTTCTTTCTGATGTATAATGGAATTGATGGCCATGTTTATCATGGGGCTGATGTTATAAAATCGCGCGAAAATCGAATTTAAGGGATGAACGGACATATGGAATTCATCGTATGCTGATAGCTCAGCCAAAGAACTATTAACTTTTTTATCCCGCTGCCCAGGGCTCAGTTATTCATATCGATGGGTTTTTGATACTCTTCAAGATCAGGAAAAATTTCCTCAATTGTTTTTTCCCACCATCTCGATGCAATCATTTCTTCAATTTTGGACTTAGAGAAACGGTATCTTAATATTCTTGCCGGATACCCACCAACTACAGCATATGGTGGAACATTTTGATTGACTATTGATCCAGCTGCAATTATGGCACCATCAGCAATGTTTGAAACTGCCGGAAGAATGGTTACGTTATGGCCGATCCAGACGTCGTTCCCTATTTCAAGCTTAGTTCTCTTAAGCATATCTCTTTTTACAATGCCCAAACCAGGATTATAAAATAATGCATGGGTTGATTTCCAATTTGTCGGATGGTCGGCATTGAATGCGCGCATAGTGGAGGCCAGTGAGCAAAATCTTCCAATCTTAACCCCAGGAGGTCCATCGCGGAATGCTCCATTAATTAAGGCAGCGCCGCCGCTGTAAATTCCCACATATCTATTATGGTACGTATTAAATATTTTTCTAACTGTGACGGAGTATAAATCTCCTTTTTCATGTTTTGATGCTATTGTCCTTATAATTGATTTCCATCTTTCTTTATCTAAGCTTCCATATACCTTAAAAAGTATTTCACCCAACACTGGTCTGTATATTCCACCTTTCCATAATGCTTCATTGTACATGTGTTTTCTAAATATATGCATATTCTTCATTTTACTTCAGCAATAATTTTTATGACAGCTTTTTTGCCATCTTCTACCTATCTTAACATATTTTATATTTTATTAGGTTTCTGATTATTACCACTTTAGCCTTTTTCCATTGTAAAATATTCAATAGAACACTCATCCGTTTTAATTGTTGGGATTACGTTAAGTCCAAAAGCTTTATAAATCTTAATGCTTGCTCGTTACTTGAAGTTCCCTACTTTTAATTGCCTTTTGATACATTTTCAGTTCTTCTCTAGAAACTCCAATAAATCCATATATAATGCGATTAATTTATATTTCTTAACTCGACCTTCTCACCCACTTTTCCAATTTTTCCCTAGCGAGGAGACTTGATCCACAAAGCCAATTCCAATAAGGGTTGCTTGCATCATGCAACCACTCAAAAATTTCAGAATCAGAGGCAAGTGCACCCTTTAATACATGCTTACCGAAAATTGTCTTACAGTGTTTTCCATCTATAAAAAAATTGACAAAATTAAATGTAATACTTTTATGATGCTTACCAAGAAGGTCTTTTATTAATGGGGGCAGTAAATAGGTTACATTTTCTAAGGGGGATATGCCACTTATAGCTCAGATGATGAACAGTTAGTGCATATTTTGAAGAATATCACCAATTCTTGTGTAAACTATTTTATGACCCCATTAATAAGTGTTTTTAGCTTCCTGGTTTTGTTTATTAACATATGATGCGACATAGCTGGATAGAGGACCGACAACCGTCAACAGCTCCGCATCCAAGGAAGCCATGTCCAACTCAACAGAAAATTTATCTTCCAGCGCAGTAATGACTTCCAACATTCCTAAAGAGTCTATCAAACCCACGGCAAACATATCAAAGTCATCGTCAATGGTTTTAATTTCAATGCTCTTCTCCTGTGCTATTTTAAGTAGGTAATCCACTAAAAAGTCTTTTACTTCTACCTGTGAAATTGATGCCATAAGTTATGTCTCCAGTAATTTTGCTAACGCTTTTCTATCGTACTTCCCGTTTGAATTTAATGGAAACTTGTTTAGCAGATGGTATTTTCTTGGTACCATATAATGTGGTAGTATCGATGCAACACGATTTTTAATTACGCTAATATCAACTCCTTCGCTCTCCAAGAATATCTCAACTCCACCAGCTCCTCCTGGGATTATCGGCCACCCAATAGCAACGACACCATCAATACGGGATTCTTTTCTCACTACAGCCTCGATTTCCCCTAGTTCGACGCGATGTCCTAATATTTTTAACTGGTTATCCATGCGACCAAGGTAAACAAGAGTTTTACCGATATCTGAAAAGCGAACACGGTCGCCAGTGCGGTAATAAATTTTTGCCTTCCCGGGTGGAATAACAAAGGCTGCGGCAGTTTTTTCTGGATCATTCCAGTATCCAAGACTTACTTGTTCTCCGGACATCAATAATTCACCGGGTTCACCTAGGGGTACTTCATGCAGATTCTCATCAACCAAAATTGCTTCCATATGATCAAATGGTTTTCCAATGGGAACCAAACCTTGCTCACATTCACTTGGAGTTTTTTCAGGGTCCCATCTATAGGCCATGCACGCGATGGTGAGTTCTGTAGGCCCATAAATGTTTTCAATGATTGAGTTGGGAGCAGACTGCGCCCATTGCTTTGCAATCTCCATCGGAAGTGCTTCGCCACAAAACAAACTCAAACGCAAATCTGGATACATGCCCGGCTTAAGAATACCAAGTTTTTTCATAAAAATTGCTGTGGAAGGTACTGAAAACCAGGTTGTCAATTTTGAATTTGTAATAAATCCTGCTGGTTTAATCAGATCTTTCTGCGATAAACAACACAAACACGCTCCTTTTTCCCAGGTGACAAACATGTCATGTGCTGAAAGGTCGAACGTCATATCAAAAGTTTGTGAGCATCTGTCGTTTTCTGTTATGCAATATCGAGGAACAACAAAATCCAAATAGCTTATCACATTGCGCTGCGCAACTGCTACTCCCTTGGGCGTGCCAGTGCTTCCAGAAGTGAACAGTAGATATGCAATTGAATTCTGTGTGTAGGAAGGTTTCCTATAACAAAAACTACCTTTCTTAATATGGTTTGCATTTAGAAAACGGTGCTGTGTCCATCTAGCCTCTAGGGCACTAGTATCTTCCAAGTCTGGTATTATTAATATTAGCCTTTTTTCTAAAACCGCCAAGAGTCGGTCCAATTTATTAACTGCTTCTCCATCCACAATAACGATACTACAACCAGAGCTCTGTAACATCAAGGCATTACGTTCAATGGGAAAAGCGGGATTTAACGGAACATATCCATGACCATGAATAAGAATACCAAGAACACCAGCAAACGCTGTAACAGATCTATACGCAAAAATTGCAGACAGTCCAGTACCATCTCCTTCTTCATGCAAACGCAACACACTTGCAATGCTTTCTGCTTTTTCGCGTAATTGTCCGTAGGACAGTTTAATACCTTCGACTTCTAGAGCGATATTGTTGGTGTATCGTTCTGATGAATTTATAAATCCAGAGATAAGAAAACGAGACACTTCTTCCATAAATAGCTATTACCTTTACTCCTAATCGTCTATAATTCTCGATATTTTGTAAACGAGAAACTTATTAGTAATTATATCGCAACAGCCTCCACGATAGACCTAGAGAAGTTATTTTAAGCATAACATTTGCCAAACGGCAATACAAAATGTTATGAAGTGATGTCTGTATGATAATATGCAAAGCTGCATACACTCTGTTTTTTATCCAACTATATGGCAAGTCTTAAATAAGTCGATACCGAATAAATTGTCATCACAGGCGTCAGAAATTTAGTTCTTCAAATTGCTGTGCGGCATGGCCGTTATGTCAACCACTTTCCTTCGACCTTCGCTATAATTCCAAGACTATGTAATAGCAGCATGCAATTGCTTTTTTAGAATGAGGCACTGGTACTGTCAAGTATTTTGTGTAAAATTATCCTAGGTCTCATCCTCCTCTATTCACGATTACGTAATGTTATTGCTCTCTCTTTGTCCAAATCAATGACCGGATCTCCTTCCAGAGGTCCCTGGGGATATCCTTGGATAAGCCTTCCCCGGATCATTCTACCTTTTCCCGGTTTCGCAGCCGGTTAACCAAAGAAGCCATGATTAGGATCAACAACACGGTTCTTCAGCAATTCGCCGTCAAAGGTTTGACGATCCATGAAGGCGGCGACCGGAAGATTTCTGTTCGCCATCCCCGGCTTAGAGGTCCCAGGGGGAGATTCATTTGAGCACGTATGAGAAGTTGAAAACTGCCGGGGTTTTTTCAGAGGAGATTCTTGGCAAAGTGTTGCGCGGCATTTCCGAGAGGCGCTATGGAGAGACGATCGTCGATGCTGCGTCAGCCTTTGGCGTTTCCGATTCTGCCATATCACGTCGGATCGTGGAAGCGACGACTCAGAAGCTCAAGGAATTCAAAGAGCGTGATCTTTCCGATTTTCATTGATACGATCCACCGGGGAGGGGACGCCTTCATGGTTTCCCTCGGGATAGATGAAGGAGGGCATAAACACGCCCTGGGCTTCTGGCAAGGGGCGACGGAGCATCACGAGATCTGCGAAGAGCTTCTTTCCGACATACAGACAAGAGGTCTCGTTCTCACCCAAAAGGTTATTTGGATTACCGACGGTGGCAAGGGAATCATAAAGGTGCTGAGAGACCGTTTTGGTTCGAAGCTCTTGCATCAACGCTGCACGATTCATAAGGACCGCAACATACAGAGACATCTTGCCAAGAGGTACCGTAAGATGGCTCACAAACGCTTCAAGACAGCCCTGGAACAGAATGCTTACGAAGATGCAAGACGGATCTGCTTGATTTTGAAAGATGGCCCCGTAGCATCAACGAGTCGGCGGCGGATTCCCTGAAGGAAGCCATGGCGGAAATCCTGACCCTTCACCGCCTGAAGATACCCGCATTGCTGAGAAAGACCCTCACTTCAACCAATCCTATAGAGAACATGTTCTCGACGGTCAGGGATTGTGAAGCAAATATTAAACGATACCGGGGAAGCGCCATGTCTCAGAGATGGCTGGCGGCAGTTCTTCTCTACTGCGAAAAGGGGTTCAGACGAATTAAAGGATATACGGATATCCCGGCGCTAATCGCATCTATCGAGAGGTATCATGCTGATCAGATCCCGGTTGCTGCTTGAGGATTACAAGATGGGAGCCACGATAGTTTCAACTAAGAAATTGACTTCGCCTATATATTGTCGTATTCTTTTACAATAATAAGAATCTTATCTTATATCATTTAGATCTTTTTAAATGCTAAACCCCTTAAGCATAAAAACTAATGTTGTTTATATATTTATAAAGTTTAGCAATGTTAGATTGTATCTGGATAGTCTTAGGTACATAAATTGCAGCATTTTATATGAGGATTAGTATCTTCAGTACGGTTAGAGTTGCTAGTATTGGAGGAGCGGTTAATAATTAGATAAACTCTAGATTACAATGAGATTAAGGAAGAATAATAATGATGATGAACATATACAAACAGTTGTTGCAACTCCTTACGGTAACTGTTGCACTATTGGTCATTGCCCCATTGCCCATGCAGCTATGGCATTAGCCGCATCCTTTCAATCTAATTACATATTAATTCTCACGTTACCGCCGTCAGTGGCTAATACGTTTACATACAATGTGATAATTGGAACCAACGCCACTTATATGAATAACGTATTGACACTTGTCACACCTATAAATGGATATGCGGCAACAGAATATGGCCCTATGGTGGGATTGCAAAATGCTAATAGCAATGTAATCTTCAATAACTTAATAAACAAACTTACGATATGACCCTCACAGGAACCTCTAATCGCCAATTGACCACAACCGGATTCACGGGCTATGGCAACATCCTTTATGGCTATCAAGGAGGTGACGTCACAATCGATGGGTATCAATATGGTAGATTAGCAGAATCAGGAATGTTCAGTGTGCCTGGCACTAAATATCTCGCGGGCTATGCGGACTACTCAAATGCCCCAGATACAACCAACAACAATTCCTTTATTCCTTTTACATTTTCCTTTGGCATACCAAGTATGGGCACAAGGGATTTGGGGCTGATTGCAGATAATGAAGCATGGACATCAGCACCCGAACCCACCACAGTACTGCTTCTTGGACTTGGTCTGATCGGGGTTGCAGGAATTAGAAGGAAGTTAAAGAACTATCCCGATTTTACGGGTGGGTTTTATCCATGGTGCTTTACCATGGGAAGGCAGGGGCAAAAATGGCTCTGCCTTTTTTATTTTTTTTGCGATAATTATTATGGAAATATGGCGTAACTGTCTCAGCTGAATATAATTATATATCAATGCAGAGGTAGTAAAAGGACTTAGTAATGAAAAAACTACTTACCATCGTAACATTCTTGGTTCTGTTTTCAGCACAGGCATGGGCAACATCCTACTATGTTGATTTTACTCCGGGGGTTGGTAACGACAGCAATAACGGAACTGCCACTGGCACACCCTTTAAACATTGTCCAGGAGATTCAAACGCCACAGGTACAGCAGCTTCTACATCACTTGTAAGTGGTGACACGGTTATCTTCAAAGGCGGGGTAACATATACCACCCCAGCTGCCGGTATTGTCGTGACGAGCGGAACGACAGGCAATGTCGTTAACTATGATGGGAACAGTGCTGGTACATGGGGTACAGGAAGGGCGATCATCACTGGTGCTAAAGATGGTAATGGAAATGGTGTCAATAATTCCTATGGCTTCTATGCTGACGGCAAGGATTATTATACGATCAACAACTTTGAAATTTACCAGATAGGCAGTTACCAAAGCACAAGTCCTGACTGGCATACACTCGGTGCTTGTACTAATGGTGGTGGGGGTTATGACTATTCTACACTTCCAGCTATAACTGGCATTGGCATTTGGGTTAATTCGAAATACGCAACTGTTGAAAATTGTTACTTTCATGAGATAGGCATATGGCAGAACGAAGCACCCGTATCGGGAGATTATGACATTTCTGGAGAGGGCATTAGGGTCTATGGTGGTAGTCATATTACTATTGACAGTAATGAATTTACCAAAATGTCTTACCCTGTGCGTATAGTAGCGGCAACTAACAATATAACTTATATAACAGTTAGCAATAATAATATTCATTCTTATGTTCGCTGGGGCATATCGGCTGGTCCTGGTTCTAATATGACATTGCAGGATATTGATATTTATGGAAATACAATCCACGACTTTAAGGAATATGCTCCCACTACATTTAATCCTCCAGGTCCATCAACGGTGTGTGGTAATGCGTATGGTGGATTCCCGCACGTAGATAGTATTATATGGTTGATAGGTACTAATGGTCCTAGTTATGATGCAACTTATGTGACCCTTGGGACACCTACTCATCCTAATAAGATTCATCATAATAAGTTCTATTTTGACTCCATATATGGTGGACAATCTGGTGCTGTATTTCTTACTGGCTTTGGCGGCACAGTATGGATTTATGATAATACATTTGCCAATACATTGAGTGATGCTAGTATTTATGTGCAAGATGGAACTAGTGCTGCTGATAATAATCCTGTTATAGATTATCATATTTACAACAACACCTTTTATGATATTTGTCGTAATATATCATTAAGGTCACTAACAGTTGGATTTGAACTAGATAGAACTGGATATACGCTAGACATAAGAAATAATATTTTTTATTTCGATAATACCAGTTTAAGTGGAGTTTCAGCAGTCGGTATAGGAACTGACAACGGATCTACACAACATTCATTCCCAACAACACTTGATTATAACAGGTATTATGTAAATACTGGATATGGTAACGACTACGCTGTCAATGCAAGTACGGGATCGGGAATACAATATTACCCCTTCGCTTCTATTCCAAACCTAGATTCAAATTTTGAAGTGCATGGCACATCTGGTCTTCCACCTTTCGTAAATATTACTTATGGTCTTGGCGCACAGACAAGTTCCAACGATCTGCATCTGACATCTGCTACCAACCTAACGGGAGTTTCTTTATCCTCTTATTTCACAACGGATTTGGATGGCGTGACGAGATCTGCATGGGATGTGGGGGCATATGAATATATTGGACCAAATAAACCAGAGAATCCGATACAGCCTACTGTGTCTTCTGGTGGAGGAGGTGGTGGTGGTGGAAGCTGTTTCATTGCAACAGCTACATATGGTTCTTACCTTGATCCTCACGTCAAGGTACTGAGGAATTTCAGGGATCGTTATCTCCTCATGAATCCAATAGGTTCAGCTTTCGTCTACTTCTACTATAAACATTCTCCACCGGTGGCTGATTTTATTGCACACCATGAAACAATGAGAGTTGCGGTAAGATGGGGCCTTACACCTGTTGTTTATGCAATCGAATACCCTTCTGTATTAAGGGTTGTATTCTTCATTCCGATCGTGATTTTTATTATTAGAAGGAAATATAGTAAAACAGATTAATGATCTTATCCATCGAAAATATGTCCATCCTTTACGTCTTCAAATGGTTTTGGACAGATTGGGTCAAAATACTAAGTGAGGGTTCCAGTACCTGTATAGACCTTTCCTGCCTTTTCGGCAAGTATAAAAGTGCGATTCTATTTCCTTCATAAACATTGTTAACTTGTGATGTCTATTTGTATTTGAAATATAGAATAAACGACCGAATATGAATAACCAGACTGCAGAAGTACCACTCGAACGGTATTCTATCCTCTATATATAGATGGCGTATCTGTCTATTATTGGCAGGGGTAAGGGAATCGAACAAATCCACCTCTTACTCCTAGTCCACAAGCCCGTGAGCAATTTATCCTAATGATGACGACTTGAAAGCATAAGCAAAAGGCAGAGTTAACCAGACCCTGCCTTTTTTATTTTATGAGATAACGATTACGGTTCGAAAGATTGTACGAACTTGCAGAATGAGAAAAACAATATTTCGGTCAACTGTCATCAATTCATTTTTGCGTTGAATAGAGTTTCGTTGGTCAACATTGTAAACATGACCCTGATGAACTTATGGGCTGTAGTTATTATGCCTGTCTTGGAGTGGCTTCAGCTAACACTGCTTGAATCTTTCATTAAACTGAATAACTTTCGTTATCATCTTCCAGATCAGCCGCCTGAGATGTCTGTTGCCCCGTTTAGTGATCTTCCCGTTCCGATCTATTTTTCCAGACTGTACGGGGCCAGACCAAGGCCTGCCTTATCGATGCATTGGAAAGATATTAACAGTGTTTTTTTAGACAATTAATGATAGAATTTAAATAACGATTTGTTAGACATCGATCCACCAAATGCTTGAAAAATATGTTTAGCTAACATTAACTATACTTAGTTCACTCAGAGGTATTCGCTCTAACTCATGTTAATAAAAACAGCAAAAATTCAAATTACTTTAATATGCTTCATTTTATTTTTCGCCTATCCAGTTTTTGCCGTGATCTATTATTCAGATTTTTCTACTGGTAAAGATAGTAACATTGGAGATCAACTTCATCCGTGGAAACACGCACCTGGGATGCTGGAGTGGACAGGAACAGCAACGCTTACGACAGGAGATACTGTTGTTCTGAAGGGTGGAGTTACATGGACATTTACCAACAAAACAGGTCATTTGTGGGTGCTTCCAGTTGCCATGACAATCAAGGGAGGTCAGCAGTTAGTTTCTCCGTGGGGAAGTGGTTATCCCATTTTGGATGGGACGGGTACTACGACTCCGAATGGGAGGGCTGGTATATACTGGAATGGTCTTTCCAACATTACTATAGATGGTATTGGAATAGCCAATGTCATTCATACAGCCGAGGGTTCAGGTTGGGGTTTTATCGGGTTAGGAGTTCAAAACAACATAGAAATCAAGAACTGCTCTATCAATAATATTGGAGCCAATACTTTTACCTTTGTTCCTGATAATACTAGTTCACATTTTCTATTCCACCATAATGTTGTCAAAAATGTCGGAAGGTCTGGATTTATCGGAATGGGTGGGTGTTATGCCGTTGATGATGTGCAAATATATAACAATGATTTTCAGGGTCAGGGAACATTCAATGACCCTACTGGGCGATATCACGGTGATGGGCTAATGATAGGAGCCAACTGCACATCTAACCCTTCGACATTTACCAATTTATTGATCCATCATAATAAATGGCACGGAGTGTGGCCTTATGGAGCAACGGCGATTATTTATCTGAATGATGCTAATGGACCCGATGATGCTTCAAGACATGGCGGTTATCATGCAAAAATATACGACAACCAAATGACTTATGAAGACAATGGAATTTCATCAGAAAGGTTTGTCGAGATTGATAATGGATGGCAGGACGTACTTATTTACAACAATACCATAGGTGGCACAGCATCAAGCAATGTGACTCATTGCATAGTTGTAATAAATGGGTCGGCAGCAACTATCAAGGGAAATATATTTGATTCATGTGATAACGGTATCACTGTTCTCGACACCAGTAGTGTTACGGCAGATTATAATTCATATTATGTCGGTACCCGATTAATAAATGGTTGGGGCGGTACAAGTGTTGATTGCCGTACTATATCAGCCTGTCAGGGATCACCGTTTTATCAAGAAGCACATGGACTATCAGGCGATCCTAAATTTATTACTGTACCAACTGGAACATTAAATAGTGGAAATTTCCAATTACAATCTTCTTCTCCTGCTATTGATGCCATACCTACAGCAAGTGCAACATGGTCAAGTATATTCACTGACGACCTTTTGGGTGTATCAAGGCCACAAGGTACCGCTTGGGATATGGGGGCATATGAATACAAAATTAAGCCTTCAGGAGTACCTACTGGCAGGTATTAAAAAATCCTATGCGGTAAACAATGTTGAAAACACTATTTCTGTCTGTACGATCAATCAGACCACCAGGGCATTGACTGCATTAACAGCGGTGGCTTCCGGTTATGGTCCTAACTCGATTCCTAATTGCATAACAACAACCGGGGGGAATTCAGTATTCAGCAGGAACAGGTGCATTCTTAAGGAGCGCTGTTTTTGGAACAGATTATTTAACGCGGACAATTTCTTTTTCTGGAGAAAATTATTAAAAAACCTTTTTTATATAACTTGACCCTCTTTTCTCCAATTGACCTACCCCCGATACTTCTGTCACATGTTAAACTAGAATTCTGCCGTTTTGATTATTTCGAACTTTCGTATACGATACAGGCCTAAATCCTGATCAGTTTAGAGGGGGCAGGTCAATAATCATCTATGGGAAGCATCACTATTAAATTACTTTTTCTGCTTCTGCTCGAACTTTTTCAAGCTCTCTTCGATAAGGCGACGAACAGCCTCAGAGCGTGAGGGAACATGGTTATCATAACGATAATTATCAATGCGCTCTAATAGTTCTTTTGGGATAACAAAAAGAAGTTTTGGTTTATTGGTTGTCATGTGTTTTAATACATTACTACCGTTATAATATCAATATAAATTCCTTGACATGTATGTGGTAATGGTGATAATGGTTATATAAGTATTTACCGAACTATGGTGGTGAAAACAAAAATTCAACAGATACCCAAGATCCATGGATCAGTGATGGCCGAACAGTTTTCCTATTGCGGCGAGATATCTTTGGCTTTATTGTTGAATGAAGGAGCTAATAATTATGGCAACGATCAGGAAAAGGGGTTCCTCTTGGCAAATTGATTATTTTGATCCTAACGGTAAGAGGATCAGGCAATCATTCAAAAAGAAAAAAGTTGCTGAAGCCGAACTTGGCAAACATATTTCTCTCATTGCTGAAAATCCAAAAAGATACTTGGAGATTGCTAAAGCAACCCGAGTCACATTTGACGAACTCACGGAGAAGTACATTGAAAATTTTAAACATCAAAGATCATTCGATAGATCGAAAAAATTCAACATAAATGTTTTAAAAAAGGAATTTACTGGCCACATTCTGGGAAATATCTTTTACTATGAGTTCGAATCTTATCGGAACAAATTAAGAATTACTTTGACAAAACATAATTCCATTCGAAAGAATCCTCAGTTAATCGGACTATGGCCTGTTTTCGTCACATGTTTTCAAAGGCAGTAGAATGGGGTATGTTGGACCGTAATCCCTTTGAAAAAGGCAGAAGTCTGCTTTTAAAGGAAAACAATAAGAGGTTCCGATATTTATCAGAACAGGAAATCGTCAATTTACTTAATGCCTGCCCAAAACCTCGCTGTACTGATGATAGAAAAATCGTTCAGGGTGAACAAGCTCCTTACCTACGAAACTTTATCATAATTGCACTGAATACTGGCATGAGAAAAGGAGAGATTCTCTCTCTGTCAGGTCATGATCTGTTCAGGGCACTTGAGTGCCGAGACTTGCCGAAAATGCAGGAAAGGTTTATATGGATACTGCAACCCACTCTTAGTTTTTGACGAAATTTCAACAAAACCATTTGAAGACATATAGACCAATTATCGATGCTCACGTCCTGCGGTGACTTGTCTTCTGATCGCCTGAAGTTAATCCGTTGAGGATTTGTATCTCTTCCTTCGCAAATTCTTTCGATAGATGAGAATAACGCATTGTCATCTTGATGTCCTTATGCCCCATAATCTCTTTTAAGGCCTTTAAAGAACCTCCTCTCATAACATAGTGGCTGGCAAATGTATGACGAAGATCATGCGGTCTGCAGTCTGATATTTCAGCCCTTTTTATAGTGTTTTTAAAGCTGATTTTTATATCTTTAATGTATTTGCCATTACCATCTGGGAAAACATAATCCTTAGCTAAGCCTAGCTCCCTTCTGATACCTTTAAAACATAACTCAAGGTCCGCATTAACAAGAGCCTTTTTGTTTGTTCCGTATTATTTTTTTGCAGTTCCGAATTATTTTGACACACTTCCGAATTATTTTTGGCCCTGATTTACCCTTTTTTGCCGAAGAATAGATACAGAACCCAGACAGATTAACCCTTCTAGCGATAAGCATACACTTAACCAGGGGGATGCCGGTTTTCATGTCACATTGATGGCACAACTTGGAAAAGCGGGATTAGCTGCAGTTTGACAATCCCTTTACTTTATTGGTGGAGCTGATGGAAGTTCAAGAGCGGCCGCTTGAATGCCATTCAAGCTCTGGGCAAATCCCTTGATCCGGGCTGGATTCACAATGCTGACGACATGTCCGGCATCATGCAGGTGGAGGGCCAAGGCATCGCCATAGGTACCCGTAGCTTCCAGGCAAGCATGAACACGGTCAACCTTCTGCTTCTTAAGCCACAGGTCCAAGGCCTCGAAGCCCTCCCTGGTGTTTTTACAGGCCTTGTGCTTCAGCTTGCCACCCACCAGCAAGGCAGTTCACTGGTTGGTGTGATCCCCCGATTATTTTTTCTTCAAGGGAACCTCCTTAATGTTTGTCGGATTTTCTGCCATTCGCTCAAAGCAGTAAAGACAGGGGCATGGCCACACTGGATGCCTGAATTGGCTTTGAGTTACTTCCCAAACGGTGAAGGGAAATAGTTTTAAACGAGCATCACGGTCAATCCATCAATATAAAGGGGGCGGTCTGTAAACCAGCCCCCTCAGTGAGTGTCCCATTCTCGACTCGCCGATCAATCCTTGCAACAGGACCGGGTAACGACTATTCACCAGACAGGGCGTTACCGGTGTTCGGAATTTGGTCTTCAGCTGCCCCTTTGCCTAAGTCTGTCCCATGTTCATGACCCTTAAGGCCTCGTTGTTGGTTCTATTTGCTCTCATGGACCATCGATTTGTTTTTTCACGTGTGCCGGATCCACAAAAAAAACCATGTTGACAGGAGCATCCTCCAGAACAGGATATTTGACAAACATACGTTCCATCGCATTACGACGGTCTGGTGTAATTCTAAAGAGGATCTTAACATCCTCCGGCACCGACAGGGCGTCCATTCCCCTGTGGACATTTTTGGCATCCTTGGATCGAAAAGTCACCGGCCCATCGATATAAGCCATGAGAGTTGGCAGGAGATGGATTTCATCATGGCCTGACCGAGGCATCTTTGGCAGCCGGCAGTTAGCAAGTTTTGCCTGTGCTGTTCGAACATCATCTCCACAATTGCTTAGCAACAGGTGAACATCCACCAGGATATCCTTGGCGACGTAATATTCGAGATCCTTTTGAGTACCTTTCCGAATTATTTGTAAAACCAATTCATTTTTTGTGTTGGTATACATAGTTCCTCCTTCATGTTGAGTCGCTTCATCATTTTAAACCTCCTGTCTCCAGAATGGCCTGGACAAGTTCTGCGGCATCACATGATTCGATGCTGGTACCGACAGGGCTTTAGTACCCTTGACCGACGTTTCACCCGGCCACCATTGACCATTTTCCGAAAATACAGCTGCCGGTGGCCGGCGGGGCTCACTTCGATCATTCTATCGACCTCAAGAACCACTACAGATGTGAATGCTTCCTCGAAATTCCTATTCGCAACCTCCTTTCATGATTCGTCATCTTTGAGGGTTAGGGACTCGGCCATAAGGTTAATCATAGGCAAGAACGGGCCGGATCCTTTTTTTGATGGTATCTGGATCAATAGCTGCCTGGCCACCGACCGGATCAGCTCGTTTTCGTCGCAACCCAAAAGGCGCCGAACCGAATACTCATTTAGTTCGTACACACCTTTTTGTATCTCCCGTATGATAAAATTATTCAAATTCATCAATAGCAAGTCCCAGTGGATGGTCCGCAGCGTCACCCCGAACTGCTCGCTGAGCCATAACCCTTCAACAATGACTTTTTCCATAAACACCATCAGCAACCTCCCCATCCGGACGACCTCGTCATCCGCAACCTTGAGCCGCTGTCCAAACGGAAAACGATGGGCCAGCAACAGGACCAATAAATCGTCATCAAAACCCTCAAGGCGCTCGATCGCATTCTTGTTCAGCTCGTACAAGCCTTCCCCGACCTCGCTGATGGGGAGGCCGGACGCCTTCATCAACTGCACATCGCCCTGGATCGCGCCCGATGTCGCCCCGAGCTGCGCGCTGAGCGACGAGATGGAAACGCTTTTTTGTTCCATGAAAAACATAAGGATCTTTCCCATCCGGTCGAACACTCGTTGCGACCGATTGAATAACCGACAGCTGTCAATCTGTAAGTCCACCTGAAAGGTCAGCAGGTTGTCCTCAAGGCCCTCCAGGGCCTTAACCGAATCGCAATCCAACTCATATACGCCTTTTCGAACCTCGTAGATGGAAAAATCGGACATCTTCAGTAACAACAGGTCTTTTTTGATTGACCGAGGCGGAACCTTGAACCTGTCGCTCAGCGATGACAATGAAACCTGACCATTTTTTACGAATCCTTTAATAATCTGCCCCTGCCGGATGCGCCTCAATGCAGAACGGTCCTGCTTCACCACGGAAAACCTCTCCAATCCACGCAGGCAATTCTTGGATTGCGATATGCCTTTGGAGCCGTCTTCCTTTGGTGCCGCATTCAAGTGCTGTGATTGGACCGAACCAGTTTCCTTCATTGATGCCCTCTTTTCACTGATCGGCTCATCCTGACCCTTCTTCGATCGGTCCTTCAGGACAATGTGTGTCACCATTTTGGGAAGTTTCACCTGGATCACATCCTCCCTATTAAGATGACTGAAATCACAGACCAAGCCCCATGATCCGAGCGCCAACACCGGATCTTCTTCAAATTGGACCTCCAGGCTCGTGCACTTTCTGGCATCTACTCCGGCCAACAGCGCATCCGTCCCCTTTTTGATGCTCAGATTTCCATTGCTCCGGGAAAACTTAAAATCGAAGCCTTCAACGCTCCATTCAAACCGGTCATTGTTGGCCGGGGTGACTTCCATCATCTTCACTTCCCGCTTCAGCTTCGCCTCGTCCTCTAAATGCTGCTCCGCCATGGCGTTCCAAATTTCGACGTAGCCATCTAGTTTCTGCAAGGTCCGCCGCAATTTCGAGGTGCTCCGGCCCAGTCGCCTTAAATAATCTATCGCCGGTTCCCCGTAACCGGCTTTGTAGCGCGGCTTCAGCTTGTTGATATCCTTGAGCAAGCCAGACCACTTGGGCCGCCATTCCCGAATGACTTCCATCAGGCGCTCTGGTGCGGGAAGGCCTTGATCGACTAGAAGCGCACGTAACTCTTCCCGGAAGGGCCCGATACGATCCCTGATACCGGTCCACGCGCCGTCAACAACATCATCGGTATGCTCCTGTTCCGACGATGCATCCAATATGACGTTAATTTCCGCTTCAATTTCCCAAAGGAAATGAAAAATGTGGCTAAACAAGCCTTCAAACAATTTTTTCACACGCCCCGAAGCAACGAAGAAAAATATCGGGACAGTTTCGGTCCACAGGGATGGATCCTCCGCAAGGGCCCGCCCGATCGCAGCCACACGACGCTGACCATCCTTAACGATGAACATCGGTTCATCCACAACAGGTATGGTAAGGACACCCGTTGCGATGCCGGCACCGCACTCCTGCCCTCGCTTAAAAACACACGGCACATCTACGAAAACCCAGAGCGGCGAAAGAACAGGATTCTTGCCGTGCTCGATAGCGAACAAAATATTAAGGGGCAGACGGCCCTTGTCCGGTTCTTTCTGCTTACTAATTTTTGCAGGAACGTCTTTTTTGGTTGCACTCCACAATGCGGGTAACGCCATCAGAGGGTAGTTACAGAAGAAATATTCGCGGCCTTCATCAAATCCGCGAGTGACAGACAATGTAAGTTCCAGATTTATGCTTTTTGCGCTATCCATGGGTTCCTCCTCTTCCGAAATTTTTTTGATCTGTCTCTGTCGTTCATGCCTATGCCTCCCTTCTCCAGATTGATCGTGATTCACCCCATCCATTAAATTCCCCCTTGACAACTTCCCGCAAAACTTCTAAATTTCTCCTGTCACCAACCATTGCATCTTGGAACATTCCACTTGTGGGCAAGACACTCCAAAATCCCACGAAACGAAATCGCTACCACCAGTGCAACGAAACAGCTGGCCCAAAAACCTCTTCTCTTTTTGAAAAACCGAGAAAATCATACTTTAGTCTTACTACTTTGGTTGTATCCCTGCTGGCCGCATGAGAAATGACAATGCCTTCAAGCCGATTGGAACATTCTGAATGTTCGTACTTGATTTCACCCATTCAGCCCTGCGACAGACATGCGAGCGTGGTTGAATGACGTGGCAGCCCCTCAAGATGACCGCCTTTCATCTTTCAGCCGCCGTGACTGAATATTCACTGGGAAAATATCTTATGATACGAGGATGTTGCGAAGTTTTGCGGGAAAATTCCGATGATGAATCACTGCATATATAAAAGGAGAGGACCGCGTATCATGACCATGACGAGAAAAGGGATCGCCGACCTGAGTTTATGGCAACATGGCGATGTCCGAGGGCGATTGTGCCCGGCCCGTCGACAGCTTCTTTGACATCATCAAAGATGAACTGACCCAGGGCAAAGATGTAAAGATCTCCGGATTTGGGAAGTGGTCTGTCAAAAAAAAGGGGGCCAGGATTGGAAGAAATCCTCAGAATGGGGAAGCAATCACGATCAGTCCTCGTACGGTGGTTACCTTTAAATGGTCCAATAAGGTGTGGGAGAAGTTGAATGGTAAGGAGTTATAGACGTCATATAAAAAAATGGGGGACCGGTGATGGACAATAGACACAACAGTATGATCACTTGTATCTTTTTGGCTTACACTACTATGGTCCTTTTGAGTTGTGCCAGTTTGATCCACGGTCAATATGGGTCGATGAATCCTAATGATAAAATAGCCCATCTCTTTGAAAGTTATCAGATCCAGCCAAATTATAACTATTACTATATCGGACCCGACAGCCATCCTAACGCAATTCTTGGCCTCGATAAAAAGTATCCCCTTGCAACCACTATATGGAAGCCACTGGAAGCTTCTTCCGAGAAACTAAAACCGCTTATTGTTGGTATGAAAGAACAAGTTCACCAGAACAGCGAGCTTCTTCACGGATTTGTCATCCTGGATCCAAGAGGGAAGACCATTGGAATCTGGTACTCGGTGCTGGATTCACATCAGCCGGTCATCATTCATGACAATGGTACAGTAGATGTTTATACACCGGATATTGATCAAGAACGTTCGGGGAGCATGAATGTTTCCCCAGGTGGTCGCAAATAGATCCACTGTTTACATCAGATATTTATAAGGATAACCATGCAAATCCGAGACTACCGAAACTTCCAAATCTACGTCTACCCTAAAAATCATGGTTTCTACGCAGAGATCATCCGGAAAGACAAACTGATTCATACCGTGAAGGACATCGAGCATACGAAGACCAAGGTCAAGAGTCCACAGACCAATGGTATCTGTGAAAGGGTCCACCAGACGATCTTAAACGAATTTTATCGGGTCTTCTTCCGCAAGAAGGTCTATTCTGATATAGAGACCTTGCAAGTTGATCTTGATGAGTATATGCAAAGATACAACTTCGAAAGAACCCATCAGGGAAAGCGATGTCTGGAAAGAACCCCTATGGATACGTTCATAGATGGCAAGGTGTTCTTTAAAGAGAAAAATCTGGAGGAGAAGTTAGTGGTGTAAACCCTGCTTACAATCTGGGAGGAATCTGCCACTGTCAACTCAAGTATTGGTCAGGACAGGGCGCAAAAGAGACCCTTCTTGAGCATCACATCCCGAACCCCCAGAAAACTACTGGCCGTCCCCTCTTCGGGAACAAAAAACATGGAGTAGTGCTCATTGGTTGCATCCTCCAGGGTTACAATGAGATCCCATTTCTTCGATGGCACCCACTCGTGGTTGCTCCCATCTTGGTGGACCATCATCCCTTCAAGGGGAGATTGCTCCCGACGCTTGCGATGGGCGCCCCGTTTGGCAGCCCTGGCAACCGCTCCATGGGACTGCAGCGTGTTCTTCACCCGGGTGTAACTGCGCCTGCCGCCATCACGCTGATACCACGAGTAAAAATGCTTCACGTTCCAACCCCGGTATCGTGACTTATAGAGTCCCAAAAGCCTCATGACTTCATCCACCGGCGCACGGCGCAATGAGGCCTGCGTCAACCGCTTATCCTGTAACCCTTCTAACCCTTGGTCCTCATAGCGAGCCATGTAACGCCGAAATGTCCGTGGGCAAACTCCTAATATCCCGGCTGCTTCCTCCTGGGTCAACCGATCCTCAGTCCAATCCTCATAAACCTCTTCGAATCTCATCCTCCGGATCTCCTGTAGCAACTCTGTCCGTCTCATTGGCCACCTCCAAGGTGGCCATTCTAAACCGGACAGATTATGTGCTACATACCCGGACAGTTTACGTGCTTCTTACAGAAACGCTGGGTAGTGGGCTATTTTCAAATCCCGCCTTGCGGTTTTTCTGTCTCGCATTACATTCTCAGAAGTTCAGGGAGGATGTAATGCGAGACAGCAGGGATATACTTTACAATAACAATTCTTTTTCTTTCAAAAAAGATCGCCCGCTTTCCGTTAAGCCAATTACCCCTAAACTATCACATACGATTAGCTTTGCATTTCTCAATTGGTCTAATGTGTATTTAGTCGTCTGTACTGATATACTTAGCGCATTGGCCAATCTTAGCTCGGAAATTCTACGTAATACATCTCTCCTAAAGGGATCTTCCATGCGTGATATGAGATGTAGCATACTTATAGATAAAGTATCCAAATTGATTTTTTCTTGTGAGGGATAGCGTAATGATCGCTGAGTACGCGAAATTATTTGATGCACTAAAAGACAACTTAAACCAACCAGTATTATGGTTAGCCATAGGGGCGTTGGTGATTGCAGAAATTCACATAAAAAAAGTGATAGATTTTTGGAGGTTCGGATTATTCCATACGATACAATGCCAGCCGACACAAGCAATAGAGATACAAAATGAGAAACAATTGCGGTCCTTATATCGGAAAGTATTTTTTCTGTGTATTGTTTTAGTTTTTGTAACATCTGCATTATTCTGGTCTGTGGTAAAAAAATAGGAGAGCAATAACGATAATTGCTCTCCTTATATTATAATCATGAAAAATATTAAATAGATATTTTATGCAGCAATATCTTCCAACGACCAGATATGATCAGTCAACCCGGCTTGCATAGCTGGTGTAATTCGCAGGGTGCCATGAACACGACAGAAATTATAATAAGCAAAGTGAATACTGATAGCCGCTTTCAGGTTTTCCAATTTTTTAGAGAAAGCCAAAGTCAAGCGATTCAGGCGCTTCAAAGACAGTCTCATGGTCAGATTGTTGCGCTCCACGTAGGAAGTGCAGATACGCTCCCTTTTAGGGAATCCAGAAATCTTTATTATATCAATATTGGTAATGGCAGGGGGGCTATATCGCCCCGGTCCTGGATTATCAGCTTCATAATTCTTGACCAAAACGGCATAATCTATGTCTCCACCAAATGCTTGTTCAATGGCCGCAAGATATGGCTTAAAACCGTCAGTCGTTATTTGTGGGCGTCCCTTGACTCGGTCGCGGATTTTTTGAATAAAAATGTGTGTGGTCAGAGCATCTCTTTTGCCAATAACAAAAGTAGGAACCAGTTTTGTTTCAGGATCAAGGGCAACAAATATATATTGATCCCCAAGTCTTCCCTCAATCTTCTCGTTTATGTTCAATTTTCGCTCTTTTTTGCCCACAAATGTCCACAATTCGTCACATTCGATAACTTTACATGGCAAATCGCGCATTTGGGTATCCAAAACCTCAGCACAGCGGTTCCCGGCTTCATTCAAGACCTTCATAATGGTTGTTTTGTGGACCCCAGTTATGCGGGAAGCGGAGCGAATCGAATTGCCTTCAACCAGGGCAGACAGGACAGCAAGTCTTTTCTCTTTTTTCAAGGTGTTCATGTCGGGCTCCTTTTGCTCTTGACACGGAGCCCCTACAAGTGCCATAATTCAATTGGGTCTTCACCGGCCTCAATCCCGACTATGGCTCTCGCAGGGTCGCGTCGGGGTTGTTGGTTCCCTGATGTTACCGCACCAGGGAACCAAGTTAAAAGTGTGGTCCCCCCGGCCAGATTCGAACTGGCGACCGATGGGCTACGAATCCCTTGCTCTTTCCATCTGAGCTACGGGGGGCTATCAAGGACCGTGACTTGTGCAAACAGGTCGCGGTTTCTTTTTTTAGGGAAATCATTTCTTTTCCTCTTCATCGGAAAACCCAAAGAAGTTTTTTACCATAGCGTGTATGACTTCCAGTTGTCTTCTTGCGCTTTCCCATTCCTGTTTTGTTACACTATTAGGAAACCAAACTTTAATTGGCTGATGCCCCTTGATTGGTGCCGTGAATTCTTCATATCCCAATGTTTTGGGATCAATGGCTGGTGGTTTAGGAACATCTCCCTTTTCGTGATTATTAACTTGTTGAGATTTCTCTTTGGGCTTATTTCTCGGTGCTCTTTTCTCACCCTTAACAGTCTGTCGGGCTGTAATATGCTTCGAAAGACCGATGTCCGCTTCTTTTGCGGCAGAAATATAGAAGCGTATACATTTTTGCTTAACCGCAGGACTTGTACTGACATTTTTAAATTTTTCTTCCAACTGTTTGCGTGTAGCTGTTGTAAGGTCCAGTTCATTAATAATATCAGCGTAACTGTCAGTTATAATTTTATTAAGTTGCTTCTTCCATTCCTGGGAGATTGCATACGAATTTACGAGCGCCATTATTTTATGAGTTGCCATTTGTTCATTGTCAACAAGACCAAGATATTTCAATGCTGGCAGAAGTGCGGACCTATCGCTACCAGAAAACCCCTGCAACGCGCTAATATCTATCCGTTGAGGGACTGTTGTTTCTTGGAATTTACTAATCAATCGTTTCAAAGTCTTGAAGGGCAAATAGGGAGGGGTTGCTTGTTTCTCTTCGCCCGTTTGATTCTCACTCATTTGTCATTCCTCCTTTACTTTGTTTGCCTTTACTTAAATCAAATTATCTTTATCATGTCAAGAAAAAAGTGAAAGGACGATGTAAATTTATGGAAGATATAATAAAATCAATAAGATGTATTGTTATGGAAACAAGTGGAAACCCAAAATTGCTGTTTATTGATGGTTTAAAAGATCGTTATATTGGTGTAAAACCAATACCAGAAAATTACGATACGCCCATTTATTTAAAACAAGAAACTGTCTTTGAGTATGATGAGGCTTTATTTGGAGAATTAAAACATAAGTTTGAAAGCGGAGATATGGAGGGATTGAAACAAGCCTGGGAAAAGGCAACGCCATTAAAATTAGGAGGCATAAAATGAGACTAGCAGATGATGTTTTTATCAGAATTGAAATTATTAAAGTGTTAGGACAAAGGGAATCTGCGGATAGGGGAATAGGGGGGCTTCTTTATGATGCCCAAGCTCTTTTTCATTACGTAAAAACTGGCGAACTAACGGAAGCCGAACAGCAAACCGTGTAATTATTCTTTGTTACATGGCGTATTGTTCGCATTTATTAAATCTGTTTCTTTGGCGATACGTGATTTTTCGCTATTGTCTCGGTGCGTACAAATACAATTAACTCCGTTCTTGTTGGCGCATGACCATTTTTCATGATTGGGAATTCTATTAGCTAAATTATCTGTTTGGCCGATATAGAGGAGAGTATGCGAACCTTTACCATCAGCCCCCACTGTACGTTTTGTAAAGACATAAACAGCGCCAACTTGGCTAAATGTAGTATCGGTGGTCCACGCTTCAAAATCATAGGCAGTTCCCGATGCACCCTTGAATGTTGCAGTGGCAATCTTGCTCATAACATACCTCCTTATTTTTTCAGCGGGTTTGTTAGGGGGTTAACGATTTAAGTAAACAAAAATTATTATTACGATACAATGAATTTTAATTCAATCAAAATAGCCCACTACCAAACGCTGAAGAAACTTGACAAGCGATGAGATTTGATGTAAAGTAATACTCAAAATTGCTTGAAAAAGGCAAACCATCCCAAAGGATGGGGCGCAAAGCCACTGGCCTAAGTCTAGGAGGATTAGATATGGTAGCAGGGTTGCCGGGCAATATAGGATATTG
>Ga0326727_10009247_pt1 | contig 24374 bp, 14 predicted proteins | sample MB2enrmetagenome_FD_207643 | JGI IMG/M metagenome (GOLD analysis project Ga0326727, IMG submission 207643) | Lab enriched peat soil microbial communities from McLean, Ithaca, NY, United States - MB29MY | ecosystem: Environmental > Terrestrial > Soil > Wetlands > Peat | place: USA: New York... | reverse complement strand
AGTAGAAGCTGCCCCGCGATCTCTGAGAGGTTTAAACGCCGGGCTTGCTCCACCGTCCCGCCTATGAGTTCGCGCATTTTCTTCAGGCGTCCTTGAGCGCCTGCCACGTCGGCGTAAAGGACGTCCAGTTGGGCCCCCCAGTAGGGGTTTTGTCTCACCAAAGGCTCTTCCCGACCTAAGGTTGCCTTATCACCCTGAAGGAATGCAACATAGGCAAGGGCGGCGTGGAGGCCTGCGCCGCCGATCTTTCGATTGATGGCTTGCTGAAGGATTGCTTTGGCATCATCCATGCGGTCCAGCCCCGCATAAGCCGAGCCAACGTTGGCATAAGCGTTCCAAGTGTCGGGAGACAGCCGGATCGCTTCCAAACCCTCCTCCACCCCCCTCTGAAAATCCCCCAAATTGTTGTAGAGGCCTGCCAGATTGGTGCGCGGGGTGGAATCCCGTGGGTAAGTCTGTTTAAACAATTCGTAAGCTTGGATGGTATTGTCGATATCTCCCCGGGTATCGTAATAGTGGCTGGTGATGTAAAGGCGCTCGCGCTCGCTGGCACGGTCCTTGAGCTCAAAGGCTTTTTGCGTGTTTTGCGCAGCCAGTTCGCTCTGCCCCGTGTTGTAGTAACAGGTGCCGAGGCGCGCATACGCCATGGCGAAATTGGGATCGAGTTCGATGGCGTGCTGATAGAGGGGAATCGCCGCCGTGTCCTCCCCCATATTGTGCTGCCCATCACCCAGGGTGAAGGCTTTCAGGGCTTCGAGGGACGATGTCGTGGCCTGGTCCAAGGGCATATCGAACTTCTGGACGGAGGCCAGCGATTCACCCAGCTTCATCCGCAACTCGGAACTGGCGCTGCCCAATGCCTTGAGAACTTGTTCTTTCGAGTTCGCCGCAGCCTGCGTTTGCCCCAGCGAATCACCTGTGCTCGCATTTACGGCTTCCAGCGTGATGATGTATTGGGTGCCGAGGCTTGAAATCCCACCGGTCAGCATCGCTTTGATCCCATCGCGCAGGCAGATCTCCCGCCCCACCTCTGACGTGATGCGCGTGTCCATCGGCCTTCCCATGAATTTCAGTGTCTCCTGCACTCGCTGCTCGGGAAAGACATTCAGAAAAGGCGATTGCTCGAGCTCCACCGCCACTGCCTTCTTGAGCGTGCCGTCGAAAACCGGGTCTCCTGTGGTGTTGACGAAATCCGTCAGCAGAATCGAATCGCGTTCGGTCATCGCCGGCCTGTGGAAATGGAGGAATGCGATAACCGCCGCGACCATTGCCAGTGCCACAGCAGCGCCTGTCAACGCTTTCGCGCGCGACATGCCGGCCTTGGAGGCGCTCGCGGGGACCAGCGCTGGCACTACTCCGGCTGCGCCCGAAACCACGCGGGCTGTGACCCCACCGCTGCTATCCTGTGGGGCTACCGCCACGGGCACGGCCCCACTGATGATCGCCGAGCGACCGGAGTCGGTATCGCGCCTCAGGCGCTTCAGGTCGGCGCGGACATCCGCCGCGCTCTGGTAGCGCAGCTCGCGGTCCTTTTCCAGCAACTTATTAACGATCCGCTCAAGCTCAGGAGAAACTTCGGAATTCAATCGCACCGGCGAAACCGGCGCCTTGTGCAGGATGGCGTCGAAGATGGCGGCGGAGGTGGAGCCGTCAAATGCCGCCCGTCCGGCGGCCATTTCATAAAGCACCACTCCGAAGCTGAACAGATCTGTGCGCGCGTCAAGCTCCTCGCCCAGCGCCTGCTCCGGCGACATGTAAGCTATGGTTCCCATCGCCGTGCCAGGGCTGGTCAGGTGTTCAGGGGAGGTAGCCATCGTCGCCATGGCGGATGCGCCCGTGGGCGCTCCCACGTATTGTCGTCCCGGCGCCACCTTGGCCAAGCCGAAGTCCAGGATTTTTGCCTGCCCGCGGCTGGTCAGGAAGATGTTCGCCGGCTTGATGTCGCGATGGATGATCCCCCTGGAGTGCGCCGCGTCCAGGGCGTCGGCTATTTGCAGGGCGTACTCAAGCAGATCTTCGGCTTTGATCGGCCCTGCAGCGATGCGGTGCTTGAACGTCTGCCCTTCGAGTAACTGCATGGCGATGAAGGTGTGCCCATCCGCCTCGTCAATCTCGTAGATGGTGCAGATATTCGCATGATCGAGCGCCGACGCCGTGCGCGCTTCGCGCTTGAACCGCTCCAGGGCTTGCGGATCCTGGTTGAACTGTTCAGGCAAAAATTTGAGGGCGACGAACCGGCCGAGCTTGGTGTCCTCGGCTTTGTAGACCACACCCATGCCGCCGCCACCCAGTTGCTCGACAATCCGATAATGTGAAATGGTGCGATCAATCATTTGTGGGTGATGTGTTTTCCCTGAAACTTCCTCTATCATACGTTAAGGCAGGCCTTCCCGCAATAAAACTTAGCCGCTGGCTCCCGGAACTGTGTCGCGCCACACGCGTCCCGGCCGCAAAAGAGAATACGAATACATGCCGTGCATCGAGGCCCAGCTTGCAGAACCTTCGCCGTGGTTGTACACTGGCTTTTTCAGGGTGAATTCACCAGAGCATAGAGAGTGAGGTTGTCTTATGTCGTCCCCAATTCGCGCCCCGTGGGTTGAGATGCGTACCGGTCCCATTGTGACGCAGATGCACTACGCCCGGCAGGGCATCATCACGGAAGAAATGGAGTACGTCGCGAAGCGCGAGAGCCTGCCGTCTGCAACCGTCCGGGACGAAGTCGCGCGCGGCCGCATGATTATTCCCGCCAACATTCGCCACGTGGAGCTTGAGCCCATGGCGATCGGCGTCGCCGCGAAGTGCAAGATCAATTCCAACATCGGCAATTCCTCCAGCGCTTCCAACATCGGCCAGGAACTTGAAAAGTTGCACACGTCGGTGCACTACGGCGCGGATACGGTGATGGATCTCTCCACCGGCGGTGATATTCACGAAATTCGTGAAGCGATCCTGCGCGCCAGCCCCGTACCTATCGGCACCGTGCCGATTTACGAGGCCCTCGCACGGGTCAGCAAGGTGCGTGACCTCACTGCTCAAATCATGCTGGAAGTGATTGAAGAGCAAGCCGCGCAAGGCGTGGATTACATGACCATTCACGCCGGCGTGCTGCGCGCGCACATCCCTCTTACCCGCAAGCGCATTACCGGCATCGTCAGCCGCGGCGGCGCCATCATGGCGCAGTGGAGCGTGGAAAATAACCAGGAGAATTTTCTCTACACGCACTTCGAGGACATTTGCCGGATTTTCCAGAAATATGACGTCTCGTTCTCACTGGGTGACGGCCTGCGGCCCGGCTGCCTGGCGGACGCGAGCGACGAAGCCCAATTCGCAGAACTGAAAACGCTCGGCGAGCTTACTCGCAAAGCATGGGAATACGATGTGCAGGTGATGGTTGAAGGGCCCGGCCATATTCCGCTGGATCAGATCAAGCTCCAGGTGGACAAGGAAGTGGAGCTTTGCCACGAAGCACCCTTTTACACCCTGGGCCCGCTCGTTACCGACATCGCTCCCGGCTACGACCACATTACCTCGGCCATCGGCGCTGCCATGATTGGCTGGCACGGGGCGGCCATGCTCTGCTACGTGACCCCCAAGGAACATCTGGGCCTGCCCAACAAGGACGATGTGCGCCAGGGCATTATCGCGTACAAGATTGCCGCTCATGCTGCGGATGTTGCCCGGCATCGCCCCGGCGCCCGTGACCGTGACGACGCGCTCAGCTACGCCCGATTCCTCTTCGATTGGAACAAGCAATTTCAGCTTTCCCTTGATCCGGAAACGGCGCGTTCCATGCACGACGAGACTTTGCAGGATGAGTATTACAAGGAAGCCGCATTCTGCTCCATGTGCGGGCCGAAGTTCTGCTCCATGAACACCACCCAGGTCATGGAGAAGCACCTGGGGATGGACCAAAAGGACCGCGAGCAGAAGTTTGTGGAGTTATTGACGAAAGTGCAGCAATGAGTTTTTCCGCTTGGACGCCACACGGCCCCTCCGAGCGGTAATCGATCAGGGCTTGACCACAAATCGAATTACATAGCAGGCAGGTTTGCGCCGATCGCGCAGGAATGCGCGGATCGCGGCTTTGTTGCCGTAAGCGGATCAGTTTGCGGTGAACCCTTTCCTGCCGACCCATCCGAATCGCGGCCCGCGTTGGCAGGGCAGGTGGCAGGCACAAGTTCGTAACTCTCAAATCCGAAGGAGGATTTCCGATGAGCCAATCCGTAGCACGTGAAGTTGCCGGAGTAACACAGGGAGAAGCGGTGGGAGCCCCTCCGGTAGCCGCTACCATGCCCAATCCTGGGCGACTCTTCCAGATTTTTAACGCCTACCAACAGACTGCCGCCATGAGGACTGCGATTGAGCTCGATGTCTTCACCGCCATCGGGGACCGGCAGACCACGGCGGAACAAATTGCCCAACGCGCGGGCGCGACCGAGCGCGGCATTCGCATCCTTTGTGATTACCTTACGGTGATGGGCTTCCTGACCAAAAAGGAATTCCATTACGGGTTGGCGCCGGATGCGGCCATGTTCCTCGATCGCCGGTCGCCCGCCTACATGGGCAGCGCCGCGCACTTCCTGGACGCGCCTGAGATGCTTAAGGCTTTCGATGACCTTACCGGCGCGGTTCGCAAGGGCGGAACGATGATGGGCGAAGAGGGGACGGTGGGCGTCGAGAATCCGATTTGGGTGGAATTCGCGCGCTCCATGGCCCCCATGATGATGATGCCCGCCGAGGCCATCTCCCAGTTGGTGGGGGCTGACAAGGGTGGAAAATGCCGCGTGCTGGATATCGCCGCCGGCCACGGGCTTTTCGGCATTAACATCGCCCGGCACAACCCGCAAGCTGAAATTGTGGCGCTCGACTGGGCAAGCGTCCTGGAGGTGGCCAGGGAGAATGCGCGGAAGTCCGGCGTCGACTCCCGCTATTCCACCATCGCCGGAAGCGCCTTTGCAGTCGAATTTGGTGAAGGCTACGATCTCGTCCTGCTGACTAACTTCTTGCACCATTTTGATCCTCCCACCTGCGAAGAGCTTTTGCGCAAGGTCCACTCCGCACTCGCGCCCGGCGGCCGGGCCGTGACGCTGGAATTCGTGCCCAACGACGACCGGGTCACACCGCCCGAAGCCGCCACCTTCAGCATGATCATGCTGGGCTCCACCCCGCGCGGCGACGCTTACACGTTTGCGGAATTTGACCGCATGTTCCGCAATGCCGGCTTCGCGCGCAGCGAACACTTCCGGCAACCCCCCATGCCTGAGTCGGTGATCATTTCCTACCCATAGCCCGGGGGCATTGGAAAGTTGGTCGGCAAAAGTCCCGGCGCATGGGGTAGCGCTCTGGTAGAATCTCGGGCGAGGTTTCTTTCAAGATGACGATGCCGAACCGGGCGCCGGAACATCAGCTTCGCGAAGAATTTAACCGCTGGGCGGAAGCGGGCCGCGGCGAAGAGATGGAGGAGAGCCACCTTCCCATTGTTGCCCCGACGCTCGCGCTCATGGATTTGCAACCTGCCGATCGCGTGCTGGATGTTGGTTGCGGAAGCGGGTGGCTGGTGCGGCGGCTCGCCGCGCGCGTGCCGAACGGCTTGGCAGCGGGAATTGACGTGTCGGATGAGATGATCCGGCGGGCACAACTCGCCGGCACCGGCATCCCCAACGCTCAGTTCCAACACGGAACCGCTGAGGAGATTCCCGCGCCGCCGGACTCTTTCACCAAGGTCCTATCCGTCGAATCCGCGTACTACTGGCACGATCCGGGGCGCGGCCTCACCGAAATTTTTCGCGTGCTCGAGGCCGGCGGCTCAGCGTGGATCCTGATCAACTACTACCGCGACAATGCCGATTGTCACCAATGGAAGCTCCACTTCCAGATTCCCACGCATCTGCTCTCTGCCGCAGAATGGCGGGACCGCTTCCGGGCCGCGGGTTTCCGCGAAGTACACGATCGCCGCATTCCTGATCCCTCGCCCACTCCTGAGGTTTACACCGGCCGATGGTTCCGCGACGCGGCCCAGATGCAGCGCTTCAAGGCGGAAGGAGCCCTACTGGTCACGGGCGTGAAAGCCTAAACCCGCATGGCGTTCGGTCAAATCCGAATTGTTCAACGACATCGGTATCATTCCGGGCAGGGCTCCCAACCTTGTTGGCCAAGTGACAGGCGATGTTAGTGACTTTGCCCTCTAGCCCTTTGCAGTTATAATCACCCTGGATTTTCAAACATCCCGCGCGGGCTACTCAACAGTCGCAATCCGGCGACAATCCCGCGAAAAGTTTCGACGTGAGGCTTGCTCTTGCTTGAACACTGGAACCGGTGGCTTCAAAATCATCCGCGTCTGGCGGGGGGGGTACTGTTTCTCACCACCTATGTGGTCTTTTGCGGCACCCTTTCCAACTTGTTTGTTCACGACGACATTCCCCAGGTTCTCGATAACCCTTTCCTCCGGAACGCCGGCCAGTGGACACGCATCTTCACGGGATCGGTATGGTCGTTCCGCGGGCCGGCACAGCACGACAACATGTATCGGCCCCTCCAATTCATCACCTATTGGGCCTTGTATCGCCTGAGAGGTCCCAACCCCGCTGTTTTCCACCTCTTTCTCTTGCTTTTCTATGCTGCTTCGGTGTGGCTGGTTTTTCGTCTGGCCTGCAAACTGTTCTCAAACTCCCTGGTGGCTTTTGCCGGGGCCTTGCTTTGGGCGCTGCACCCGTTGCACGTGGAAACCGCCGCGTGGATTTCGGCGCTCCCTGATCTTGGCGCGGCGTTCTTCTATCTGCTCGGCTTTCTCCTGTTTGTCCGCGCCGAACAATCGGTGGACCGGCCGGTCGCCCGCCACATCGTTGCCGCTGCCGGCTTCCTTCCAGCATTGTTCTTCAAAGAAATGGCGCTGAGCTTTCCGCTTCTCATTTTGGTCTACTGGTGCTTTTTCCCTGGAAAACATTCCTGGAAGAGCAAAGTTTTTCACTGGATGATATACGCGGGCGCCGTGGCGGTTTACTCGGCCATCCGCATCGCGGTGCTGGGCCGCTTTTCGGAAGCGCCACATTTGTTTCAGGCTTCGTGGCGCTTGGGGGCAGGCGCCGCGGCCCTGCTGGGCCAGCACGCCAGGCTTTTCTTCTGGCCCGTTCATCTCTCGATATTCCGTTCGTTTAACCTGGCGGCAAGTCTGCGTTCGCCGTGGCCCGAGATTTCATTGCTAATTCTCGTGGCCGCACTTTTCCTGCGCCAGCGGGAGCCGATGGTGGGATTCCTGATTATCTGGTGGGGAGTAACGCTCTTGCCCTGCCTGGATATCCGCCAAGTGAGCTCGGCGGTGGCAGACCGCTTTTCGTTACTGCCCAGCGTGGGCCCTTGCCTGGTCCTGGCGTACTTCGCTTTGGATTGGTTCCCACGCCACATGCCGCGTGCACAAACCGTTCCTGCCGTGGTTCCGGCGATCGCGGTTCTGATGGCCCTGTGGATTATTCAGGACGTGCGTACGGTCCGCCACTGGCACGATAATGTCACCTTGTGGGATCAGGCCTACGTGGCCTCGCCCGACTCCCCGGTGGCCCACATGCTGCGAGGTGCATTGCTCCAGCAGAGGGATGGGAAGATGGACGCGGCGGCAAGGGAGTATCAGATCGCGCTCCAGCTCAATGGGACCAGTGAACGGCCTCTGCCCGGGATTACCGCCGAATGTTACGTTTTGCTCGGCCAGATTGCCAACATGCAGGGCCGGATGCAAGAGGGAGTTGATGATTACAACCTCGCACTCCGGGCAGTGCCTGGTTACCCCCTCGCTTACAAAGCTTTGGGCATCGTCTATTTCCCGCGCGGGGAGTATGCCCAGGCGAAGGTGTATTTTCAGAGGGCGGTGGAACTGGATCCCCAGGAAGAGGAGTCGCGATTTTATCTGGGGACCTGCTATTTGAAACTCGGCGAGCCCCGCAAGGCCGCGGCGCAATTTCGTGCAGCTCGCGAGATCGATACCACTTATCTTGAAGCCTACGAGGCTGAAGCACGCGCGCTGGAAGCAGCGGGCGATAAAGCAGAGGCAGCGCGCGTCCGCTCGCTTGTTCCGAAACACTGATGGGGACGGGTAGGCACGGGTGATGTAAATTGGAGAGGGGGAGGCTGGCGTTGCTGAATCGTGGCGATGATTTGTTAAAGAATCATCCGGCAGTGGCGAAGTGGCTGCTGGTCCTGAGCACCGTGGTGGCTTTTGGCGGCATGCTGGGCAACGGCTTTGTTTACGACGACGGCAGGCAGGTTCTGGAAAATCCCTTCGTAAGTAACCCCCACCTGTGGCGCCGCATCTTCACGGGCCCCGTCTGGTCCTTTCTTGGTGGGGCGGCGGAAACCAATTTCTACCGCCCTCTCCACATCTTCTCGCATTTTCTTGTCTGGCAGGTGGCGGGAGCTAACCCCGCGGCATTTCATCTTTACCAATTGGTCTTCTACGTCATCAACGTCCTCCTGGTTTACCGCCTGGGACGGGACCTCTTGCAGAATCAAGTGGCGGCATTCGCGGGCGCCCTGCTTTGGGCCTTGCATCCCTTGCACGTGGAACCGGTTTGTTGGATTGCCGGCGTCCCCGACTGTGGATGCGGCCTTTTCTATCTGCTGGCCTTCCTGATTTTTCTTCGTGGTGAGAAGGCGTCCGAGCGGCGCTGGGCGTGGCACGCTTTGGGGGCATTCGTTTATTTCCTCGCGCTCCTCTTCAAAGAAATGGGCATCAGCATGCCGGTGCTCCTTGCTGTGTACTGGTTTGTGCTGGCGGATGCGGAAAGCTGGTGGCGCAAAGGCCTGCGCTGGCTGCCGTATGTGAGCGCGGCAGCCGCCTACATCGGGCTCCGGATTACCTTCCTGGGGCATGTGTCGCACGCTCCGCATCTTTGGAGAATCACGCCGCGCGTGGCCGCGGCAGCGGTGGGGTTGCTGGGGCAGCACACCAAACTTTTCTTTTGGCCCACCGACCTGAATGATTTCCGCAACTTCGACTTGACCGCGAGCCTGCAGTCGCCGTGGCCTTGGATCACGCTGCTCATGCTCGGAGTGGCCGTCCTCCTGCGCCAGCGCAACCGCGCCTTATGTTTCCTGATTTTGTGGTGGCCGGCAACGCTGCTTCCCTGTCTCGATGTGCGGCAGCTCAGCTACCCGCTGCTGGCCGAGCGATTTTCCTACCTGCCTTCGATGGGATTTTCCCTGGCGGTGGCGTATTTCGCCCTGCACACTCTTCCCGAGTGGTTCAGAGGCCGCCGCCCGGATCGCGTATTGGTCCCCGCCTTTGGCCTCGCCTTGGTTCTGTTCACCGTGCAGGACATGCGGGCCGTGCCGCGATGGCGCGACAACGATACGTTGTGGGGCTATTCTTACACGGTCGCTCCCCAGACAGCCCTGGTGCATGTCCACCGCGCCCTTGACCTGCAATATCGCAACCACGATCTGGCCGGTGCAACGCGGGAATACGAAACCGCGATAAAGCTCAACCACGCAGCTTTCATCGATTTGGCCTCGGTTACCTACGACTGCCTGATTGGGCTCGGCCAGATCGCCTTCATGCAGGGGCGCACGGACGAAGCCGTGGCATATTTCCAGAAGGCGATTGACCTTACGCCGCGCTACAGCGCCGCCTACGATGTTATGGGTTCCGTCTATTTCCCCCGCGGTGATTACGCGCGCGCGGCGGTATACTTTCAACAAGCGATCCGCGCCAACCCGCTGGACGTGGGGGCGCGATTCTTTCTGGGAACCTGCCTGATGAAACTGGGCAAGCCGGCGCAGGCGGCGGAACAATTCCACGCGGCGCGCGAAGTGTATCCCGACTATACCCAAGCCTACCAGGCTGAGGCTCAAGCTCTGGAAGCTGCGGGCGATTCGGTGGGCGCGGCAAGGGTCCGGGAATTGATGAACAAAAAATGATCTCCACGTGCCGGCAGGCTGGTTAACAATCTCTTGAGCGATTCCGTGCAACCAGGAACTTTCCCAACGCCCGAAACTTTCCCTTCCCAGCCGTGCCCGGCAGACCGTTTGCCGACGCAAGCTGCGTTCTGGTCCTTGCTCGTGCGGTGGAACGATGAAATCGGCAAGCACCCGGGGCTGGCGGGCGGGGTGCTCTGCGCCCTTACGGCTCTGGTCTTTCAAGGGGCTCTGGCCGGCGCGTTCGGCTTTGACGATGTCCCGCTTATTTTGGAAAACTCTTCCGTCACCAAGCCCGGTCATTGGAAGCAGCTTTTTTTCGGCACGATCTGGTCTTTTCGCGGCACCGCCGATCTCGGCCACTTCTATCGCCCCCTGCAAATTTTCACCTATCGGATCTTGTACCGAATCGCGGGTCCAAATGCCGTGCCCTTTCATCTTCTGCAACTCTGCCTTTACGCCGGCGCGGCGTGCCTGGTCTTCCGCTTGGGGCGGGAGTTGCTGCGCAATGATTTGGCTGCCTTTGCGGGGGCGTTGCTATGGGTGTTGCATCCCTTGCACGTGGAAGCCGTTGCCTGGATCTCCGCGCTCGCGGACGCGGCTTCGGGACTTCTGGTGATGGTGAGCATAGGGCTTTTCCTGCGGGCCGAAAACAGGCTGGGCCATCGGCTGGCGAGCCATGCTCTGGCGGCATGCCTCTATTTCGCTGCCCTCTTATTCAAAGAGATGGCTCTCAGTTTTCCCCTGCTCATCCTGGTGTACTGGTTTTTCCTGGGACGCAAGGAATCGTGGTTTTCTCGCGGTGCGAGGTGGTTTCCCTATGCTCTGGCCACCGCAGGCTACGCGGTTCTACGGGTTTCCGCACTGGGACGGGCCTCCACCGCGCCGCAGCCATGGAAGATTTCCCTCCGTACCGTCGCCGCGGCGGTGGGATTGCTTGGCCAGCACGCCCGGTTATTCGTGTGGCCCCGCCATCTCAGTATAGCGCGCGATTTTATTCTCTCCGCCAGCTTGCGTTCGCCATGGCCTTGGTTGGCGTTGCTGGCGCTCCTGGCGGCATTTACCTTCCGGAGGCAGCAACCGGTTTTGGGCTTTCTCGTCGCTTGGTGGGGGATAACACTCTTACCCTGTTTGGACATTCGGCAACTCGTGGGTTCTGTGGTGGGGGACCGATTTTCGTACCTGCCTTCCGTGGGCCCTTGCCTGGCGGTGGCGTTTGGCGCCTTGGTGCTCTTGCCGCAAGGCCTGCCGCGGATCAAACCGGTCCGCGTCCTGCTCCCTGTTCTGCTGGTGATACCCGCGCTGTGGACCCTTCAGGACATTCGAAGTATTCCTAATTGGCGGAACGAAGATGCACTTTGGAGTCACGCCGCCTCCGCGACGCCCGATTCGGCTTTCGCCCACCGGTTTCGCGCCATGTCTCTGGAATATGAAAAGAGGGACCTCGATGGCGCCGCGCGCGAGTACCAGACCGCCCTCCGCTTGAACAAAACCAGCTTCCGTCCGTCGTCGGGGATGGTCTACGAGTGCGATCTCGGTCTGGGCCGGATCGCCCTCATGAAGGCGCACACCCAGGAGGCCATTGACTACTTCCAGGCGGCGGTGAAAGTGGGCCCCAACCTGACCCAGGCTTATAAGTCGCTCGGCGCGCTCTATTTTCCCCAAGGCAACTATGCCATGTCGGCGCAATACTTCATCCGCACCGTCCAGATCGATCCCCAGGATGTTGAGGCGCGATTTTTCCTCGGTACTTGCTGGATGAAATTGGGTAAGCCGGCGCAGGCGGCGGAACAATTCCACGCCGCTCGCAGAGTGGACCCCGCCTACTTCCAAGCTTACGCGGCAGAGGCGGCGGCACTGGAAGCCGCCGGTGACAAGGCGGGCGCCACACGCGTCCGCAGCGAAATGCCCGCGCCGTAAATTCAAACCACGTCTGCATATCCCGTGCCCCCGGGAATTATTGCGAACCATCGTCGGCGTCGGGTTATAATAGGTTTCTGCCGCAGGGCCGGCAACCAGACCGTCGGGCATCGCGGAAAAAAGAGGCTGGGTATGGGATTCATCGAGAATCGCTTCGAGAAAAATTTCATCATCACGTCCGTGGATTATGTTTTCAATTGGGCGCGCAAGTCCTCCCTGTGGCCGCTGACGTTCGGCCTGGCGTGCTGCGCGATTGAGATGATCGCTTCCACCACCTCGCGGTTTGACATGGCGCGCTTCGGCGCCGAGGTGTTCCGCCCCAGCCCTCGTCAGGCCGACTTGATGATCGTGGCCGGCACCGTGACGCTGAAAATGTCGCCCGTCGTCAAGCGCATCTGGGAGCAGATGCCGGACCCCAAATGGTGCATTTCCATGGGCGCCTGCTCCAGCGTGGGCGGGCCATTCAATACCTATGCCGTATTGCAGGGCGTGGATAAAATCGTGCCCGTGGATGTCTACGTGGTGGGCTGCCCACCGCGCCCGGAAAACCTCTTTTATGCTCTGCTGAAACTGCAGGAGAAAATTGACGGCATGACGCTGGGAAAGCGCCCCACCGACGTTCGCCTTGACCAGAGCATGATTGAGGACTTCAAGAAGTCCGTCCGCATCGGGAAGGCGGGGACACCGGAATTTGTTCAGATCGGTTGAGCCGGCCTTTTCATTTTGCATTTTAGATTTTGGATCTTGGGGTGAGAGGCGCGCCTCACTGCTTTCTTGCTTCCGTCCAAAATCTAAAATCCAAAATATAAGATACACGACATTCCTCATCGAGTGGCCGAGGAGGCATAGATGCCTAACTTTGTGAAGGTTGCGAGCCTGCCGGATTTGAAGCCGGGAACGGCCATGACCGTGTCCGTGAACGGGATTGACATCGCCTTGTACAACGTCGGAGGGAAGATTTACGCCACCTCCAACACCTGCCTTCATCAGGGCGGCCCTCTCGGCGAAGGTATCCTGGAGGGAGAAGTCATCAGTTGCCCCTGGCACATGTGGGAATACAACGTCTGCACGGGCGAAAAAGTCGGGGCTAACTCCATTAAGTTGACGACGTATCCCGTCGAGGTTGAAGGCACAGACATCAAGGTGGGAGTGTAGAAGATCGGGATACGGGACCCGGGATAAGGTACACGGGTGGATTGGTGATTTGCGATTATCAATTGCCTTCCCGATCCCCGTGCCCCGAGTCGCGAATCGCGTACCCCGCGTCCCTGAATTTCCATGCCGGAACTTCCGGAAGTTGAAACCGTCGCCCAAGGACTTCGAAGGCGCGCACTCGGACGCCGCATCGCGGCGGTCGAAATTCGTCACGCTGCCGTCATCGCCGGCTCCGTGGAGGAATTCGTTTCCACTCTCGAGGGCCGAAGGTTGGCCAACGTGTCGCGCAAGGGCAAAGCCATCGCCGTCGAACTGGCCGCGGAGGATGGCTCGGCCCCGCGCTTTCTGCTGGTGCGCTTGGGAATGACCGGCCAGCTCACGGTCACCCCGCGCGACGCGCCCGTTGAGTCGCACACCCACGTCTTCATGATTCTGGACGATGGCCGCGAAGAATTGCGCTTCCGCGACGTGCGGCGCTTCGGCCGATTGCGCTCCCTCACACCGCCGGAGTTGGAAAAGGTTCTGGGGGCGCTCGGCCCGGATGCCCAACTTGTGACCGAGGCGCAATTCCGGGCGGCCATGCGCGGCCGCAAAGGCGCCATTAAGAGTTGGCTGATGAACCAGAACCTCGTGGCGGGCCTGGGAAACATCTACGCCGATGAGGCCCTGTTCGAAGCGCACATCCATCCCCTCTCCCCGCCCGGCCGCGTTTCGGCCGGCAAGGCGCAACAACTCTATAAGGCCGTCCGCAAGGTGCTGGACCGCGCCGTGCGGCTGGGAGGCACCACCTTCAGCGATTACCTCGACATCGAAGGCCGGCCGGGCGCGTTCCTCAAAAAGTTGCGAGTGTACCAGCGCACCGGCGAACCGTGTCGGCGCTGCGGCCACACCATCCGGCGCATTGTGATCGGGGGACGCAGCAGCCACTTCTGCGCCCGGTGTCAGCCGCGGCCGCGCATCACCGCCAAAATACGTGGTCCGCGGAAATCCGGCGCATAGCACTTCGGCCAAGGAAACTAGGACGAAAGTACTGTTGCAGCCGCAATTAACCCCTTGTATCCTCAAGCTCTGTGTCGAAAGAGGAGTATTTGCACCATTTATTGTGCCGGAAGGGTGGCCAGTGTATACTCCACTGTTTAGGCAGAACAATACAATCTTGGGAGGAGCAGTGTATGCGAAGAATGGTTCGCGTATTTTTGGCCTTGGTGTTTGTTCTCGCAAGCAGCCTGCTGACTTTCGCCCAGGGTTCATCCTCGGCGACTCCGCGCATTTTGAGCCCCATCGACGAAACAAAGCTTGTACAGCTCTCGGGGAACACCCACCCGTTGGCACGCGCCGAATTTGACGGGGGGCCCGTGCAGGAAGGCCTCTTCCTGAACCACATGTTCCTTATGCTTCAGCGCAGCCCGGAGCAGGAGGCGGCGCTGGAAGAGTTGATCGATGAGCTGCACAACCCTCAGTCGACGAACTATCACCAGTGGCTTACCCCCCAGGAATTTGGTGAAAGATTCGGTCCCTCCACGGCCGACATTGGGATTGTCACCGAATGGCTCCTGTCACATGGTTTGCAGGTGAACGCCGTGTACCCGAGCGGGATGCTGATTGATATCTCCGGCACCGCCGGCCAGGTGCAACAGGCCTTCCATACGGAAATCCACCAATACACCGTCCAAGGCGTGGAACACATCGCCAACTCGGGCGACCCGCAGATACCTGCCGCCCTGGCGCCGGTGATTAAGGGTTTTGCATCACTCCATGACTTCATGCCGCATCCCCTCGTGCACAACGCCGGAGCGGTCCAGAAGGACACCAAGACCGGCCAATGGATACCGGCCGGGGCGCAACCTAATTTCTCCTTCTCCTACAGCGGGAGTGAGCAATACGATGTGGGGCCGCAGGATTTTGCCACCATCTACAACCTCACTCCGCTCCTCAAGGCGGGCGTCACCGGAGCGGGGCAGACGATTGTCGTGATCGAGGACACGAACATGAAGGCGGCGGACTGGACCTCGTTCCGGTCGGCCTTCGGCTTGTCGTCCTATTCCGGAACGCTGACCCAGGTTAATCCAGCGCCCCCCTCGGGCAGCAATAATTGCAGCAATCCCGGTACGAACAGCGACGAGATTGAGGCGGCGCTCGATGCGGAATGGGCCGGCGCCGTGGCGCCCAACGCGACAATCGAATTGGCGTCCTGCGCGGACACGCGCACCACGTTTGGCGGTCTGATTGCCGCCCAGAATCTTTTGAATAGCAAGACCCCACCCCCCATCATGAGCGTGAGTTACGGTGAGTGCGAAAGCCAACTGGGTTCGAGCGGCAATGCCCTCTACAGCGCCACCTGGCAACAGGCGGTGGCGGAAGGCACTTCCGTTTACGTGGCCGCCGGAGACGAAGGCGCGGCAAGCTGTGACCCCGACGCCTCCTATGCCACCCACGGCATCGCCGTGAGCGGCTTCGCCTCCACGCCCTATAACGTGGCCGTAGGCGGCACCGATTTCCAGGACTATGCGGACAATACCATCAGTTCTTACTGGACCACCACCAACGGCTCCGGCGACCTCTCGGTTAAGTCCTACGTCCCGGAGATGACCTGGGACACCTCGTGCGCCACCAGCGTGCTCTTTGCTTACGAGGGCTATACGAGCGGCACGGGATTTTGCAATTCCACGACGGGCAAAAAGAATTTCCTGAATGATGGAGCCGGTAGTGGCGGCCCCAGCAGCGTATACACCAAGCCCACGTGGCAGGCAGGCGTTGTCGGCATCTCGAGCGACGGCAAGCGGGACTTGCCTGATGTCTCCTCGTTTGCCGCCGATGGGTTGTGGACTCATGCGCTGATTTTCTGCATGTCGGACACGAGCCAGGGGGGCGTGCCCTGCACCTACACGAACTCCACCGACGCGCTCTACAACAGCGCCGGCGGTACTTCTTTCGCCGCGCCCGCCTTCGCGGGCATCCAGGCACTGGTCAACCAGAAGACGAAAGCCAGGTGGGGCAACCCCAATACCATCTTTTACTCACTGGCGGCGGCCGAGTTCGGCAGCGCCGCCAAACCCAACTCCGCCAACCTGACCAGTTGCAATGCCACCAATGGCAACGCGGTTGGCAGCACTTGCATCTTCCGCGACGTCACCAAGGGTGACATCGACGTTGTTTGTAGCGGTACGACGAACTGCTATGGCTCGACGGCCGGGAGGAATGCCTTATACGGCGTGCTCTCCACGTCCTCGTCGTCGTTGAGCGTGGCCTATCCCGCCACCACCGGTTGGGACTTTGCCACGGGCCTCGGAACGGTCAACATCAACAACCTGGTCAATAACTGGTAATGGCTTCGCAATCGAACGCAGAACATCAAAGGGCCTTCCTCACGGAAGGCCCTTTTGCATAATGATGATGCCCCATGGCTCTCCTCGAGTAATCTTCACTCTCGGCTTGGTGTGCGGTTTGACTTTGGTCCTGCCAGGGACAGAAGCAAAGCCGCCACAATCCGCTTCGGCGGCGAGCCCGCAAGCCCACGCCGCGGAACTCCTTGCCGCGCGCGAGCAGAGTCCGACGCCGCTCCTCGACGATTTGCGCGAACTCTGCGATGGCATCGGCGGCCGGCCGACGGGCTCGCAGGCCTGCGATCGCGCCGTGGATTGGGCCGTCGCCCGCTTCCGCGCCGCGGGCGTGGAGTCCACCTGGACCGAAACCTACACCATCCCCGAGTCCTGGGTGGGAGGCGCCGACCATGCCGAATGCCTGGCCCCCGTGGAGTTCCCCATCCGTGTCGCCTCCGGCTCGTTTACCGCGCCCACGCCGGGTGGGCAGGCTCTGGAGGCGCCTCTGGTGAATGCGGGTGACGGGAGCGCGGAAGCGTTTGACCGCCTCGGCGAAAAAGCGCGCGGCGCCATCGCCCTGGTGCTCTCGCCGGAAATGAAAACCGAGGCTGACCTGTTTGCCGAATACGCGCGCGATGGTGAAATGATCAGGGCGGCCGAGCGCGCCGGTGTGGCTGCACTGCTGGTGCAGTCCACCCAGCATGGCGTGCTCCTCTATCGCCACATCATGGGATGGGGTTTTAAGGGCCCACCTCTTCCTGCCGCCATCGTGGCGCGCGTGCATGCGGCCCGCCTGGCGCGCCTTTCCGAACGCGGCGAGGTTCGGGTGCGATTGGCCCTTCCCAGCCGCGTGGGCGGTCCCTTTCAAGCGCGGAACGTGGTGGCGGAAATTCGGGGCCGCGAGCTGCCTGATGAAATCGTGTTGATCGGCGCGCATCTGGATTCCTGGGACCTGGGCACCGGGGCGGAGGACAATGGCGTAAACGCGGCCATGATGATCGACCTCGCGCGCAGCTTTAAGGCGCTGGGCGTGGTGCCGCGCCGCACCGTGCGCTTTGTGCTTTTCACCGGCGAAGAACAAGGCATGCTCGGTTCCCAGGCCTATGTGTTGCGGCACGCCGCGGAAATCGGCCGCCACGTGGCCATGATCACCTTTGACACGGGCTCCGGGCACACCACCGGCTTCTATCTGAATGGCCGCGCGGACCTTCGCCGGCCCGTCGACCAGGCTCTGGCCGCCGTCCCGGCACTCGCCGCACCCGACGATTCCCTGGAGGCCATCGATGGCACGGACAACTTCGATTTTCTCCTCTCGGGGGTTCCCAACCTGATTGCCAAACAGGAGTGGGCACCCTATCTGCCGAATTATCATGCGGAGACAGATGTTTATGATTCTGTGAACCCCCAGGAGGCCAAACGCAACGCCGCCCTGGCTGCCGTGCTGGTGTGGGGACTGGCCGAAAGCCCGGAGCGTCCCGCCCCGCGCCAGACGCGGGCGGAAGTGGAAAAGCTCTTGCGCGATGCACGGCTGGACGAGCAGATGAGGAGCCTTGGGCAGTGGGAGGATTGGAAGGCGGGCAAACGCGGCGTGAACCCCTGAGGCGTCCCGGACCACTACCCACAGTACGAAAGTACCAGCCCCACAATATCTTGTGGCCATCCTAAAATAAGCACAACATATTGTATATGCAGCCGAAATATTTTCATTGTGATGTCCCTGACCCCTTGACGTAATATCCTCCCGCTTTCTATCATCATCAACAACGGGGGTGCAATGCCGGCCTCCAATGAAAGATCTTTCGTGAATCGTGCCCATCTCGAAAGGAACGCTGAGTAAGCGGGGAGGGTTCTTGTGGGAATTGCGAAAGCTGGTCAGTGGCCAAAGGTTGCCGGCCAGGTGGAGCGTTCGATCCCACCACAAGAACGATCCTCGGCGAGTTTCCAGGGTGCAGGTGGGCGGGGTGAGAGTAAAGCTGAGGGGCTCCTCTCCCCCGCTCACAGTGCCCGGAACATCGACAGGCAGCGCTAACGGGGTCTCCCTCGGGAGGCCCCATTTTTTTGCGCCTTCACTCCCCATGGCCATTTAATCTGCCCATCCCAATCTTCGGATTCCCGTGGTCATCAACCCTCGTGCTGGTGCGAACGCGAGGAAGGTGGTCCGGAGGATTTACGCTTGCCACGCGGCCGAGCTTTTTCCTCCAATACCAGTTCGTAACTGCCTGCGAGAAGTTCGCCAACTTCCCCCCAGTTCAACCGCGCCGCGTGCGCGCGCAAGGTCACCCAACCATGCTTCCCCGCGTAAGGCGTCAGGAAGAAGCGGGGATCCTTCAGGAATACGCCCTGCACCAGCTTTCCCACTTTCAGCGCAATGCCCAGCTCGCCCTTGTATTCCTCCAGCACCGCGAAAGTCTTCCCGGCAACTTGAAAAGTAGGGTGCCCGAACGTCACCGTTTCGGAAGCTCCCGGCAAACGCTGGCAGATTGTCCGTAACATACCAAGGATGGTGGCTGGAGATTGCATGTGCATCACCTCAATTCATATGGATTCCCAAACTGTATCAGAGCCCCCTCACCCGTCCCCGCGCACCGGGACATTCTCTCGCCAAGCGGGCGAGGCATGTATAATGGCTCCCCTCGCAGGATCCGCCGGCGGGTGGGGTTTGCCGCAGGCGCGCCCAGTCAACTTCCCGGGCTGTGGAGCGGTCGCCGCGGGGAGCCGCGAAGTGACGGCGTAAATGGAAAAGCTCATTCGGAAAGTGGGGAAATTCGGTGGCTTGACCAAGAGGCACTCTCCCGGCCGTCGTGAATTTATCCTCTCTTCGATTGCGGGGATGGCGCAGGCCTATGCGGCGGTTAGGCCTTATGCCGAGATGCAAATTGCGCACGCCCAGAATGCCGGGCCGCTCGAAATCCTGGCGGCGCGCGAACTTTGCCGGTATCTGTACATGCGGACGGGAAAGCTTCTGCGCATCGTTCCACTCTCCGCACTCCCTCGCGATTTCCGGGGATATCTGGTCAGCGAAAAGGGCCGCGGCTTGCTGGCAGCCTCTCTCGACGATCCTGAACTCCAGAAAACTCTCCGCGGGCTCGAGGCGCAACAGTTTCTTCTGCGCAAGATTGGTAGCAAGAGGCGGGAGTTCGTCCTGGTGGCCGGGGGAGATGCAATCGGGACGCTTTATGCGGCGTATCGGCTGGCCGAGCACTACGATGTGAGATTCTACCTGCATGGAGACGCCCTGCCGGACCGCCAAATCAGCCTGCAACTGCCCCATGTTGACGAGTTGGGAAAGCCGCGATTTGAGCTGCGCGGCGTCAATCCCTGGGGCTCTCATGTGGAGGGCATTGACCTGTGGAATGCCGCCGATTACCAAGCCCTGCTCGCGCAACTGGCCAAGATGCGGATGAACTTCATCGGCATGCACGGCTATCCGGAGTTGAAATGGAATAACGGATCCTACGGGGCGGAGCCCACGGTGTGGACGGGATTGCCGAAGGATGTCGGCGCGCAGGGCCGAGTGACCTTCAGCTATCCCGCCAGCTATTTCAACACGCTGCGCCAGGGCTGGTTTGGATATCGTGAGGCGAAGAAAACCAGTGAGTACTGCTATGGCGCTGCCCGCTTGTTCGAGCGGGATGACTGGGGGCCGGAGGTGATGACGGGCCATTGCCCGCAGCCCGTCACGCCCGACGACTGCAACGAGGTGTTCAACCGCACCGGGGCCATGTTCCGCGAGGCCTTCAGCTTCGCGCGCACTCTGGGAGTGAAAACCTGTCTCGGCACCGAAACGCCGCTCATCATTCCCCAAAAAGTCAAAGAGGAGATTGAGGCGGCCGGCCAGGATCCCTCGGACGCTCGCGTGATTCAGGAAATCTATGAGGGCACGTTCCGGCGCATCATGCAGGCGCATCCGCTGGATTACTATTGGGCCTGGACGCCCGAGGGTTGGGAATGGTCCGGCGCGTCGGACGAAACCGTCCGCAGGACGATCGACGACATCAAGCTCGCCATCGCCGCTGCCCGTAACGTGCGCGCGCCCTTTCGCTTGGCCACGGCGGGATGGGTGTTGGGTCCGCCGCAGGATCGCACCCTGTTCGCTAAAACCCTTCCCGCAGACATTGCTGTGAGTGAACTCGCTCCCCTGACGGGCAAAGGGCCGATTGACCCGAACTTCGCCAAGATTTCCGGCCGCGCCAAGTGGGCGATCCCCTGGATGGAAGATGATCCCGCGCTCACCTCGCCGCAACTGTGGGTAGGCCGGGTTTACAAGGATGCCTCCGACGCGCTGGCGTATGGATGCACAGGCTTGATGGGCCTGCACTGGCGCACCAGGATTTTGGGCCCAAACATCTCGGCGCTGGCGCAGGCGGCGTGGAATGACGGCGGGCCTGTTCCCAGCGAATCTCCCGGCCGCTATCTGCCGACCGGCGGTTTTTACGACGACTGGGCGCGGATAGAGTTTGGGCCCGAAGTCGCCACCCCTGCCGCGGTCATTTTCAAATCCATCGACTGTCATCTGCCCGTCACCTCGAAGTGGCTGGGGGGCGCGGGAGACATCGCTCCCGACGAGCGTCCGTGGCGGGAGGTGGAACCGGAGTTTGCCTTCGTCGCCTCGCTGGAGCGGCTTCGTCCGGATGTACGCGGCCCCGGCCATGAGGAGCGTTTTGATTATTGGCTGAACACCTTCCGCTACCTGCGTTCGCAAGCGCAAGTGCGCTGCCTGCTGGCGGAATTCGAGCGCACGATGAAGCGCGTTCAGGGCCGCGAGAATCCGGACCTGCGGGCAAGTGCGGCCCGGGAGGAAGCCTTGCCCGCTTACCGCCGCTTGCTCGCCGGAATTGGCGAAGCCAGCGGCTATCTGCTGACGACTGTGAGCACCATGGGTTGCATGGGGACGGTGATTAATTGGCAGCAGAAAATCTGGCCGGCCCTCGTCGAGAAAACCGGGCGGGAACTGAGTCAAGCCTTGGGCGCGCAACTGCCGACCGATGTCGCCCCCTCGAAGGAATTCCGCGGCGCACCCCGCATCATCGTTCCGACCCTGCGCAGCGTGCTGGAAGCGGGTGAGGATTTTACCCTTAAGGCCATCCTCCTCGATCAGCAACCGCCGCGCCGGTTCACTCTGCACTATCGCCCCTTGGGCTGCGGCCAGTTCGCGGCGGTGGAACTCACCCACGTGGCGCGCGGCGTTTATCGCGCGCAAATTCCGTCGCCGAACCCGGAGGTGGTGGCGTGGGAGTATCACCTGCAAGCCGAAACCTCGGGCGGCGAAAGCCTGATTTTTCCCGCCACCGCTCCCACAATTAACCAGACTGTGGTGATTGTTCCCAAAGCGTAGTGTTGGGCTTCCGTCCAACCTCTTACTCCTTTCCTTTCAGAAACATTCTGGCCTTATGGCGATAACGTGCTTATTTATCATAAACATTCTGGCTTGGGAGTGAATTTGACCCGCGTCAGTTTTGTATCTCCTTTGTTTCCAAAACATTCTGGGTGATACCTTCATTTTACGATATATTTTCACTTCTGCATCATAGCCTACTATAAACTTTGGTAACCTCCCTTTTTTCAATGGCTTGATTTGTTATGAAAGCCATCTTGTCTCCCCAATTCTTCGCTAAGCTGCTGTGTTTTCATGAACATTCTGGCCTCGGGCGGAGTCTTGTGAGAATTCTCTCCCGCCCGTCTGTCTTTCGATCTTCAGAAGCAGGGTGGAGATCCGCCAGGTTTGGCGAAAGCTCGACTCCTCGATTCTCTGCATTAGCGCCACGTCGGGGTGGGCGAGGGCGATTTCCGCAGCGCGTTCATAAGGCGACGGACCCGCCAGGGACTCCTTAAGGATGGCATGGCGCTGCGCCTCGCAAAGCTCCACTTGCCGTGTGAGGATGTTTTCCAGAAGCTGGCGCGGCCGCTCGCGTGCCTCCCATTCCGCCGCAGTGATGTTGGGATATCGGTCTTCCTTTTTCTCGATTTGTGGAGGGCCGACCGAACCCTGTTCCGAGTTGGTCGGGAGGTTGGCGAGTGCCGGACTGACGTCCGGCTCTGCACCGCCTTGCGCCGGGCGCGGGTTTTCCGGCGTCGGGCGGAAACCCGGCGCGACGTTTCCTCGGGGCGGAGTGTCGCCGCTCAAACCAAAGATCTCTTTGATCCTTCGGAGGGCATTGCGCGCCTGTTGTTGGGGGTCGATGCCGTCGGGGCCCGTGCCGGGCGCCTGAAGCTGGTAGAAGAGGGCGAGAGTGATTTCCCCCATTTCCTTCATCGCTCCCTCCTCGTGCAGGTTCTTCATCAACTCGAGTTCGGCGGGAGTGGTGACGTAATACTCATGCGCCACGGATTGGGCGAGCCGGCGCAAAGTCTCCGCCGTCATGCTCAGCCGCATCATCTGCGCATGTAGGCGGTCATCGCGGGTCAGGTTCGCGTCCTTGGCCAGGCGCAGCGCAAAGCCCTCCTGCCCTCGGCCGGCGCGCTTCCACCGCCAAAACACTTCCACCAAATGCTCTCTCAGTTGCTTCTCCAAAGCGCTGGCAAGCTGCCCGTCGCCTTCCAGGTCGTCCCGCAGCCTTTCGAGTTCGGCGGGGTCTTCGCCCAGACAGGCGAGCGCCACCGTGTTCGCCTGGGAGTAAAGCCCGTGGCGGGTGTGGGCGGCGCGAAGGCGCTCGCGCCCCTCGGGAGTGACGGGGCCATGCGAGAGCCTTCCGTTCGACCGATTGGCGGAGATTTTCTTTGCGGTCATCGTGGATTTTTTTCTCAGGGACATGCGAACCTCCAGGGGTGTGGGAATGGGGCTTTGCGGGGGCGGGGCATAGCCTTGAGCCCCGCCACCCGTAGTTCGAGTGCAATAGCCTCAAGCATATGATAAGGCATCTGGGCTAAAAGTGTCAAGGCATTTATTGAACGCATGGGAACTGATGACCGATAAAAATGAGAGGGCACTGGGCTGGAATTATTCCCCCGCACCAGTGCCCAGGCCGGAGGGAAGCAAGCGACTTCCCGCACCAGACTTGGAGCTTGCAAAGTGCCGGGCTTCACAGGCTGCGGAAAAACTCGAAGGGTCCGGGGGAGCGCCGCCAGGAAGTTTGGAAAGCCGAGGATATGGCTTGTATTGGTAAGATGCGTTGAGGTATAATCCATATTAATGATTCTATAGGAGGATACCTCATGCGTGGTCCCGATATTCAGCAAGCGGCGATGTTCAGTTATCTCACCCTGGAGCGGCGGATTCCGGCCGACCACCCCTTGCGGTCGATTCGCCGCCTGACCGACCGGGCCTTGGCGCGGATCGATGGGGAGCTGGACAAGCTCTACTCCCCGACGGGGCGGGAGTCGATTCCGCCGGAGCGGCTGCTGCGGGCGCTGTTGCTGATGGTGCTGTACTCGGTGCGCTCGGAGCGGCAACTGATGGAGCAATTGAGCTACAACCTGCTGTTCCGGTGGTTGGTGGGCCTGGAGATGGACGAGGAAGTGTGGGATGTGACGGTATTCACCAAGAACCGGGAGCGGCTGATCGCGGGGGAAGTGAGTCAGCGGCTGTTGGCGGCGGTGCTGAGCGAGGCGCGGGAGAAGCAGTTATTGAGCGCCGAACACTTTACCGTGGACGGGACGCTGATTCCGGCTTGGGCGGCGAGCCGGAGTTTCCAGGAGAAGAGCGACCCGCCGGCGCCGGGCCAGGGGTCGGGGAAGCGCGGGGAGTTGCTGCTGCGCGACCAGGTGGAGTCGAAGACCGACCCCGACGCGCGGCTGTACAAGAAAGGGACGGGGGACAAGAGCGTGCCAAGCTACCTGGGTCACGCCTTGATGGAGAACCGGAACGGTTTGGGGGTGGCCGCGCAAGCGAGTTGTGCGGGAACGGCGGAGGAGCGTGCGGCGGCCCTGGCGATGCTGGACGAAGTGCTGGGACGGCGCGGGCAGCGTGCGACGGAGGCGGAGATCACGCTGGGAGCCGACACGCAATATCCAGACCCAACGTTTATCGCCGCCCTGCGCACTCGCGGCGTGGCCCCGCACATCAGCGAGTATACGAAGGGGGCGAATGTGTGCAAGAACGCCCTGCAGGAGGGGGAGCGCGCCGACCCGCGCCGGGCG
>Ga0326727_10009246_pt1 | contig 24377 bp, 18 predicted proteins | sample MB2enrmetagenome_FD_207643 | JGI IMG/M metagenome (GOLD analysis project Ga0326727, IMG submission 207643) | Lab enriched peat soil microbial communities from McLean, Ithaca, NY, United States - MB29MY | ecosystem: Environmental > Terrestrial > Soil > Wetlands > Peat | place: USA: New York... | reverse complement strand
TGAGCGCGCTGTTTGCCGGCCCCAGCGGCACGGGCAAGACGTTGGCGGCCGAGGTGCTGGCGCGTGAATTGGGATTGGACCTCTATCGCATCGACCTCTCGGCGGTGGTCAGCAAGTATATCGGCGAAACCGAGAAGAACCTGCGCCAGGTCTTCGACGCGGCGGAGACGGGCGGCGCGCTGCTGCTGTTCGACGAGGCCGATGCGCTGTTCGGCAAGCGTGCCGAGGTCAAGGACAGTCACGACCGCTACGCGAACATCGAGGTCGGCTACCTGCTGCAGCGCATGGAGAGCTTCGAGGGGTTGGCGGTGCTGACGACCAACGTGAAAGGGGCGCTGGACAAGGCGTTCCAGCGGCGTCTGCGCTTCGTGGTGGACTTTCCCTTTCCCGATCATGAGCAGCGCGCGGCTATCTGGGAGCGCGCCTTCCCCAGCGAGACGCCGACCCAGGCGCTGGATACGAAGCGGCTGGCGAGTCTGAACATGGCTGGCGGCAACATCCGCAATATCGCGCTGAACGCGGCGTTTCTGGCCGCCGAGCGGGGCGCCGCGGTGGGCATGCGCGAGGTGCTGGAAGCTACGCGCGACGAGGCGGTCAAGTCGGAGCGGCCGCTGGTCGAGTCCGAGATTCGGGGGTGGGTATGAGCGGCGTTCCCGTGAGCCTGCACATCGATCGGCTGGTGCTGCGCGGCATCGACCCGGCGGATAAGCACGCACTGGCCGATGGCTTGAAGACGGAGCTGGCGCGCCTGCTGGCCGATCCGGCGATGCGCGCGGCAATGATGCAGTCGCGCCGGACGCCGGTCTTGCGGCTGGGCAGAATGGCGATGCAGCCGGGTATGGCCGGAGCGCGTGGGCTGGGCAAAGGCGTGGCCAAGGCCATGGGAAAGGGGATTCGCCCATGAGCAGCGCAGCTCTGGCGCGCGAGGTGAAGCCGTCCGCTGGCGGGTGGGGGCCGACGCCGCTGCGCGTGAACACGCCCGGCGATGCCTATGAACGAGAAGCGGATCGCGCCGCCGAGCAGGTGGTCTCGGGGAAGAGATCGAGAGCGGGGTGGCCGCTGTCGAAAATCAGTATGCAGGCGCCGCTGCAGCGCGTGGCCGATGGATCGGGCACGTCCTCAGCGCTGGCTCCGGACGCAGTGCACGATGTGCTGCGCGGGGAGGGACGGCCGCTGGAGCCGGGAACGCGCAGCTTGATGGAGTCGCGGTTTGGCTTTGACTTCAGCGGCGTGCGCATCTTCAATGACAGTTCCGCGGCGCGCTCCGCAGGCGCGGTTTCGGCGCATGCGTACACGGTGGGCAAGAAAATTGTCTTCGATCAGGGCCGTTATGCGCCGCAGTCGCCGAGCGGGCGCAGGCTGCTGGCGCATGAGCTGGCGCATGTGGTACAGCAAGAGTTCGCTTCGCCTTCCAGTGCCGCCCGGCTGCCGATGGGAGAGCCAGGCAGCGCGCACGAATTGGCGGCCGACCGCGCAGCCAATGCATCGATGCTGGATTCGCCGTCACCGGATGGCGGCCAGCGCGCCGGAGCACTAGCGCGCGCCAACCGGCTTCACGGGCCGGTGGTGCAGCGGCTCTCTTACGCGGAGGCCAAGGAGGCTACCTACAAGGCGCTGGTTTTCGCTGCGCGCAAGACCACGCAGGTCTCTATCGGCCTTCTGCGCACGCTCGCCTCGAAGCTGCCCTCAAGCATGCAGAGCGGGGCTTCGACACTGATCGACATCGCGGATTTCATCATCGGAGCCGATTTCGCCGTGGTGCTGGCGGTGATCGGCATGATCGTCGGCGCGGGCGAGGGCGTGGCGGATATGGTGGAGGGGCTGGTGACGATGGTCCTGGGCATTGGCAAGGTGCTCTACGACGCCATCTGGGGACTCTTCACCAACTTCAATGCTCTTGAGCAGGACTGGGACAAGGTTGTCGATGTCTTCAAGGGCCTGCCCAGCGCGGTGAAGGCCTTGGTCAAAGATTGGCTGGACCGCTTCGAGAAGGCCCCGTCAGAGCGGCAGAGCCTGATGATCGGCGAACTGACGGGGCAGATTATCGCGCTGATTGGCACCTTTGCCATCTCCGCCGGACGCGCGGGCACGGCTGCGAAGGCTGGATCCGAAGGGGCGGATTTGGCAGCGGCGGCGGCGAAAGCAGCCGAGGCGGCCAAGGCAGCAGATGCGGCGGCGGCGGCAGCCAAGATAACAGCCGATGCCGCCAAGGCAGCAGACGCAACGGCGGCGGCAGCCAAGGCAGCCGATGCAGCCAAGGTGGCGGACGCGGCTGAGACAGCAGCCAAGGCGGCCAAGGCGCCGCGAGCGGGTCTGAGAGCACTGCAGGGGGGCGGAAACACGACGCCGGCGCGCGCCACAACCGCCACCAGGGCTGCGGCAGCCGCCAGAGCCGGCGGGGGCGGTTCCGTTGGCAGCGCAGGCGGGCGGGCAACAGCTCTGGCGGAAGCGGTTGCGCCGGAGACCGAAGAGGCTCCCAAGATCGTGCTTCGTGCTGTCCCGGATCCCGTGGCGCCGGCACCTGCGCCTGTGGTGCCCGCGCCTGTTCCCGTGGTACCCGCGCCTGCTCCCGTCGTGGTTCCGGGGGTTCCGGCGACGCCGGGCCCAGGGCTTGGCAGAGCGATTGCCGCTGGAGCTGTCGAAACGGTGGCGAAGGGGACGCAGATCGCCACAGGTCCGTCGGCTGCTCCTGTCCCCTCCCCACAGCCGGGCCCGCAGCCGCTCCCCGATCCAAAGGACAAAAAGAAGACGCGGCCTCCCTTTGTACTGAATCTGCCCCGGCAGAAAGCGATTCACCTGCCGCGCTATCGCGGTTTGCTGGGCCAGCTTGAATCAGACCCGAACTACGATCGCGGGTCGCCAGCGCAACGCGACGAATGGGACAAGAACCTGCGCATTGGAGGCTCCCATGCCATTTCGCAGGAAATATATGAGAAAGGCCATGCTCTGGGTCTGACGGGCGAAAAAGGCGAAGAACTTATCCGCATTCCCAATTGGACACCCACGGGCGCCCGTTCGCCAATGGAGGTGGACCACATCATCGAGCTGCAGGTCACACCACCACCGCGAGAGTACTACGACCACATCGACTTCTACGAGCTGTTAGACCGGTCGGCCAACGGAAATTCGGGCAACGTGCTGCGCGCCAACATCGCAGAGGAACGCGCGAAACAGGTAGCCTTCGATCCCACCGCGGCAAATCGCGTCTTGAAGTTCGATGCGGTTGGCATCAAGGGAGGCATCAACGGCGAGCGCTGGACCCTGGATGAGATCCAGGCCGGCGAACAACTGGACGCTTACAAGAAGTGAGCAAGCAGTTTTGGTTTTATTCACCGTTTGCAGGGGAGCTCGATGGCAACGTTTGGCACACCGTTATCGCCGCGGCTGGTCAAGGGCGGCATCGTCACGATGGACCCGGATACTTCCGTGGTGCTGAGCGTGATCGCGCTGCAGTACAACCCGGATTCGCTGACGCGCAGCCTGCAGATTCAGGCCACGCAGGGGGGCAGCGACGGGGTGCGCGTGGATATGCTGCGGCTGCGAGGGCCGGCCATCGAGACGATCAAGGTGGAGGCGGAGATGGATGCCACCGACCAGCTCGAATTCCCCAATCTCTATCCGCTGGCCGTGCAGTACGGGCTGCATCCGCAACTGGCGCAACTGGAGATGCTGGTGAACCCGACCGTGGAGACGCTGCTGGCCGACGACCAAATGGCCAGCGCGGGCACGCTGGAGATCATTCCGCTGGAGCAGCCGCTGACGCTGTTCGTGTGGAGCGCGAGCCGCGTGATTCCGGTGCGGCTGACCGAGTTCAGCATCACCGAAGAGGCCTTCGATCCGAACCTGAACCCAATCCGCGCCAAAGTGAGTCTGGGCATGCGCGTGCTCAGCGTCGATGACCTGGGCTTCGACCATCCGGGTGGACGAATGTTCCTTACTTATCTGACCAACAAAGAGACGCTCGCGGGGTTGGCGACGTCGGCGGCGCTGACCACGCTGGGATTGGGGAGCTAATCATGCTGCGCTATCCATTGAACGCGATGCTGAACCTGGGGGTGGTGCCGGCGGTGACCTATCCGGCCGACAGCCGCTACTATGGCTTTCCGGTGCAGCAGTACACGGCCGCCGACGGCGCGGTATTCCCGTATCTGGGCCGGCGCATTGTGCCGCAGCCCGGCGCGCCGAATTACGCCACGATCAACCAGTACACAGTGGTGCAGGGCGACCGGCTGGACCGCATCGCGGCCAAGTTCCTGGGCGATCCGCTGATGGCCTGGCTGCTGTGCGACGCCAACGGCGCGATGGCGCCCTGGGATCTGGTGGAGACGCCGGGCTCGACGCTGTTCATTACCACGCCGCAGGGCGTGCCGGGAGGCTCGATTGCTCAGTAGCGTCCAACTCACGCTGTTGATGGGGCCGGTGATCGCCGTGCCGGTGCCGTCCTCCGTGCTGGATTCGCTGGAGTCGGTCGAGGTGCACATCGTGGATATCGGGGAGAGCGGCTTCGAGCTGACCTTTTCGATCGACAAGCAATCGCCGCTGCAGATCCTGTTTCTGCTCACCGGCGGCCTGCCGCTGCTGTTCATGCGCTGCATTCTGGTGGCGACGGTCAACGGTGTGGCGAATGTGCTGATCGACGGGGTGATCACCAACAACCAGATCGCGCCGGGCGACAAGGGTTCGAATTGGACGCTGAAGCTGATCGGGCGCGACCTGACCGCGTTGATGGACCAATCCCTGTGGAGCGGATTTCCCTATCCGGCCTGCCCGCGCGAGGCGCGCATCGCGCTGATGCTAGCCAAATACGCGCTGTTTGGCATCATCCCGATCATCATTCCCAGCATCGTCTTCGATATTTCGCTGCCCATCTTCTCGATTCCCGCGCAACAGGGCACGGATCTCGCGTACATACGGCAGTTGGCCGACGAGGTGGGCTACGTCTTCTACATCCAGGCTGGCCCGGTGGCGGGCACCAACACCGCGTACTGGGGGCCGCAGATCAAGATCGGCCCGGTGCAGCCGGCGCTGAGCGGAGACATGGACGCCTATACCAACGTGGAGAGCCTGCACTTCACCTACGAGCAGGACAAGTGCAAGATCCCGCTGGTCTACACCTACGTGCAGGCCATCGGGCTGAGCATTCCCATCCCCATTCCGCCCATCGATCCGCTGATGCCGCCGCTGGGGGCGATTCCGCCCATTCCCACCAACCTGCTGCCGCCGGACCTGGTCTCTTTCCGCGACGATCTCTCCAAGGTAACGGTGCCGCAGGCCATCATGATGGGGCTGGCGGCAGGCGCGGCGAGCTCCGAGGTGGTGACCTGCGACGGCTCGCTGAACGTGGAGCGCTATGGCGGCGTGCTAAGCGCGCGGCAACTGGTCGGACTGCGGGGCGCGGGGCCGGCCTTCGACGGCCTCTACTACGTGAAGAAGGTGACGCACAAGATCAAGCGGGGCGAGTACAAGCAGGACTTCACACTCACCCGCAACGGACTGGTATCGACAGTGAATACGGTGAACTTATGAGCGCAGCAGAGAATGCAGGACCGAAGAGGTTTTTCGGCAAGTATCGCGGCCTGGTGGTCGAGAACATCGACCCCATGCAGATGGGGCGGATCATGGCTCAGGTGCCGGACGCGCTGGGCCTGATTCCATCCAGTTGGGCGATGCCCTGCGTTCCCTTCGCGGGCATTCAGTCGGGCATTTTCGTGGTGCCTCCGCTGGGCGGGCAGGTGTGGATCGAGTTCGAGCAGGGCAACCCGGACTACCCCATCTGGACGGGAGGATTCTGGGGCACGGCGGCCTCGGCGCCGGTGCTGGCGATTGCGCCGCCGGCGATTCCGCCGGGCACCAACATCGTGCTTCAAACGCCGTTGCAGAGCACCATCGTGCTGAGCGACTCGGCGCCGACGCCGGTGACGGGCGGCATCATTCTCAAATCCGGCGCGTCGCTGATGGTGATCAACGCGACGGGCATTTACATCACCGCGCCGATTGTGGCCATCAACGAGACCGCGCTGGTGGTGGTGGGGCCTTAGCCGGCGCCAAGGCTGCCAGCGAAGTGCGCCGAATCAGTGTTGGAAAAGCAGGAGGAACTCCGATGCCGGGACCGATTTTACATATGGGTGCGGTACTGACCTGCGCACACGGGGGCATGGCGATGCTGACCGTACCCAGCCCGACGGTACTGGTCTCGGGCATGCCGATTGCGACCATCGCCGGGCCGTGGGCGATTGCAGGCTGTGCGTTTGTTCCTCCCGTGGGGAACGGCCCATGCGTTACCGGTATGTTTGCGGTGGGCGCGGTGCAGGTGACGTCGAACGGCCAGCCGGTGGCGCTGCTGAGCGGGGTCTCGATCTGCGCGCCGACGGGCACGCCGATGCTGCCGGTCTCGGCGCAGACGCTGGTGATTGCCACCTAGCAGAGAGGGTGGGACGATGAACGTCAACTTTCCGTTTCAGTTCGATGGCCGCGGCCGCACCCTGGACCCGCTCGCGGATTACGTGGGTCAGCTGGTGGAGCAGGTGCTGTTCACCTCGCCGGGCGAGCGCGTCAACCTGCCCGACTTCGGCAGCGGCTTGCTGCAACTGACCTTTGCGCCGACCAGTATGGAGATGGCTGCCGCCACGCAGTTCACAGTGCAGGGCGCGCTGCAGAAGTGGCTGAGCGGCATGATCAAGGTGCAGTCGGTGGTGGCCCTGGCGGTGGACTCCACGCTGACGGTGACGGTGACCTACGCGCCGCTGAACACCGGCATCACGCAGGTGCAGACCTATGTTTACGGAGGCAACGGATGATCTTCTCCTGCTGCCACGAGAATCGCAAGGCCGCGGTGGTGGCCAATACGACGGCCACCGGGGTGAACGGGATCGACTACCTCGAAGTGCTCGATCACCAGAGCCCCGTGGCGAGCCTGCGCCAGCTTACGCTGCTGGTGCATTGCCTGAAGGACGTGCCGAGCGACCTGAATCCAGCAAACGTGCTGATCACCGGAGGCGAAAGCGTCACCGGCATCACCGCGCAGTGGATTGCGCCCGCCACGCCGGTTCCCTCGCAGATCACCCCCGCCGAGATGACTTACTTCAGCACCTTGGCGAGCCAGCCCGATGCGGCCATGATCCTGATCGTGCGCCTGGACAAGTACGGCGATTTTTCTCCCTATACCTTCCGCTTGGTCAACGATGCGGCCGCCGCCGAGCTCGACTCCTTCGCGATCACCGAGGCGCTGGCCAGCTTCGACCCGCTGCTGGCGGAGATCTGCTTCTCCTTCAAAGTGGAGTGCGGTCCGGAGTTCGACTGCGCGCCGGCTGCGCCCGACTGCAACCCGGCCCCGCCCGAGCCGCCGCCGATCAACTATCTGGCCAAGGACTACAGCACCTTCCGCCAGGTGATGCTGGACCGCATGAACCAGTTGCTGCCCTCGTGGAATGCGTCCACCGAAGCGGATATTGGCGTGATGCTGGCGGAGGTGGTCTCGTATGCCTGCGATCAGCTCAGCTATCGGCAGGACGCGGTGACCACCGAGGCCTACCTGATGACCGCGCGCAGCCGCATCTCGCTGCGCCGGCACGCGCTGCTGGTGGACTATCGCATCCAGGAAGGCTGCAACGCGCGGGTGTGGATGCAGGTGAACGTCAACCAGCCGCGCGGCCAGGCGGTTTTTCTGGATCGCAAGATTACGCGCTTCTACACCACTGCGCCGGGAATGCCGGCCAACCTGGAGGTCACGGCAGGCAATGAGAACGCCGCGCTGATCGCCGGCGTAGTGGCCTTTGAGCCGATGCAGGATGCGAACCTGTTCAGCGAGCACAACACGATGCACTTCTATACCTGGGGCGACACCAGTTGCTGTCTGCCGCAGGGAGCCACGGAAGCGACGCTGCGCCACTCGCTGCCCAACCTGCAAGTGGGCGATGTGCTGATCTTCCAGGAAGTGAAGGGGCCGCAGACGGGCTTCAGTGCCGATGCGGATATCCGCCATCGCTGCGCGGTGCGGCTGACTGCGGTGACCACGTACGATGCGATGGGCAAGCCGCTGGCCGATCCTCTTTTCGATCACATGGGAAAGCCGATCACGACCACCACACAGACGCCGCAGAAGGTGACCGAGATCCAGTGGTCGAGCGACGACGCGCTGCCGTTTCCGGTCTGCGTCTCCTCACAGTACATGGACGCTTCGACAAACAAGATCGTGTCGCTGAGCAACGTGAGCGTGGTGCTGGGCAACGTGGTGCTGGCCGACCAGGGCCTGACGATGCCGCAGTTGAACCTGGGCGCCATGCCGGGACCATCGCTCTTCGTTCCCCCCAGTGCGACGAACCGCTGCAACCCCACCGCGCCCCAGGGGCTGCCGGTGCGTTTCCGCCCGGCGGTGCCGCAGAGTCCGGTGACGCAGGCGGCGCCGCTGCAACTGGCGGGCAGTCCCGCAACGGCGACGCCGGTTTCTCTGGCCACCAACAGCCCGGTGAGCATCAACGACAGCAACGGGCTCACGGCGCTGCTGGTCGGAGCCAACAATCCGCTCGACTGGCCGCAGTACTTTGGCATCGTCGCCGCGCAAAACTCTTTGAACCCCGCCGAGGTCGATGTGCAAATTGTCTTCGCGCCACCGGGCGGAGCGCCGGGCGTGGGCGCGGCGCCCATTCTCGAACAATACACCGGCCTCTCCTTCAACCCGGCGGACGCGAACTACGTCGCGACGGCTCTGGCGGCCTCGAATTTTGTGACGGTGCCCGCGACCTACTCGCCGCCGCTCACGCCGCCGACGGGTTACTGGCCGAATCCGTTCAACTTGCCGCTGAGCGGAACGCTAACGCTGGACGACACCAGCAGCCAGCCCTTCCTGGAGGTAGCCGCGACCAACCCGCTCAACTGGCCGCCGCTGTTCGCGGTGCTGGCGCAGGCGCAGATTCTCACCCCCGACGTCTTCAACCTGCTGCTGTTGTACTCGCCCCTGCCGCCCGGCATTGGCGTCACGCTGCCGGTCATCATGGAGCAGTTCAACAATCTCACGCTGGCCAATATCACGGCGCAGACCTCGGCGGCGTCGACTCTGATCACCGTGGAGAGCTTTGACGACGAGCCCAGCCCGAGTCTGTCGGCCTATGACCTGATGAACTTCGACGCCAGCGCCGCAGGGCCGGTGATCTCGCTCTCTGGTAAGCTGGACGGCAAGTCGCTGGCCTGGACCGTGGCGCCGGACCTGCTGGCCGATGGTCCCGACGACCGGCAGTTTGTGATGGAGATCGACACCGACGGCACGGCCTACCTGCGCTTCGGCGACGGCACCAACGGCATGATGCCGGCGGAGGGTACGGTCTTCACCGCCAAGTATCGCATCGGCAATGGAACGGCCGGCAACGTGGGCGCCAACAGCCTGGTGAACGTCTCGGCCGGCCCGCTGGCGGACTCGATGATCGTCAACTGCACCAATCCGCTGCCGGCCAGCGGGGGCATCGATCCGGAGACCAACGCGCAGATCTGCCGGCGCGCGCCGCAGGCGTTTATGACGCAGGAGCGCGCTATCACCATGCAGGACTACGTGAATGTGACCGAGCTGAACCCGCAGATTGAGGACGCGGCCGCCGTGGCGCGCTGGACGGGAAGCTGGTACACGATCTTCATCACCGCCGAGCCGTTGAACAACGGCCCGCTCACCAAGCCGGTGCTGCGCAGCCTTTACAAGAGTGTGAACGCCTACCGGCTGGCTGGCCAGGACGTTTACATTGAAGCGCCGCAGTACGTTTCGCTGGAGATCAAGCTGGCGGTTTGCGTCGATCCAGGCTACTTCCAGAGCGACGTTGAGCAGGCGCTGCTGACGGCGCTGGGCAGCGGCACGCTGGCGGGCGGCGCGCCGGCCTACTTCGCGGCGCAGAACTTCGTGCTCGGACAAACGGTCTATCTGAGCCCCCTCTACGCGGCGGCGCGCGCGGTGGCCGGCGTGCAGACGGTTCAGGCCAAGGTCTTCGAGCCGCAGGGGCAGAGCACGAGCGTGTATTTGAACCAGGGCTACATTCCCATGGGCGCCTTTCAGGTGGCGCGCATGGCCAACGATCCCAGTCTGCCGGATCATGGGCAGTTGACGCTCTGCATGCAGGGAGGAAGGTGAGCGCATGAGTTGCTGCGGAAACGACCAGAACTGCACATGCGGCTGCTGCTCGGGCACCAGCGTGCAAACGCCGCAGGGCGAAAGCAACGCCCCCGGACTTCCGGCGATCGCCTATCGCACCGGCACCTGGGCGACGTTCAAGGAGTCGATGCTGGCGCGGCTTTCGAGCTCGGACTATCCGGCGCTGCAGGCTCTCAAGACGCGCGACGATGACGACTACAGCATCGCCCTGCTGGACGCGAGCGCCGTGGCGCTGGACATTCTCACCTTCTATCAGGAACGGCTGGCCAACGAGAGCTATCTGCGCACGGCGACGCAGCTCTACTCGCTTACCCAACTGAGCGCGCTGATCGGCTATCAGCCGTCGCCTGGGGTCTCGGCGTCGACCTATCTGGCGTTCACGCTCTCGACGGCGCCGGGACTGCCCACCAACTTGAACACCACGGCGATCACCATTCCGCTGGGCTCGACGGTGCAGAGCGTTCCCGCGCAGGGACAGACAGCGCAGTACTTTGAGACCTCGGCGGCGATCCTGGCCAAGCCGGACTGGAACGCGCTGCCGGTGCAGACCGGCGTGCCATGGGTTCCGGACGAGGAGCGCCTCAGCGTCTACCTGGCGGGAACCTCGACGCAGTTGAATCCGGGCGATGCCTTTCTGATTGTCGGCGACGAGCGGCTAAGCGATCCCACCAGTATGCAGTGGGATGTGCGCATCGTGAACACGGTGACGCCGGACACGGTGAACCAGCGCACGCTGATCACCTGGGTCGAGCCGCTCGGCTCCAAATGGACCAAGCCGGCGAAGAAGAATCCCATTTTCTATGCGCTGCGCCAGAAGGCCGCGCTGTTCGGCTACAACGCGATGAACCCGTCGATGCTGAGCACGAGCGCGATCAGCGCGCTTTCTTCTCTGCTGTCGGGAGGGACAACCGGGCCCTACGAGTGGAAGTTCGGTCAGATAAGCGCGCCGCTGACCAGCAGTTGCCTGATCGACCTGGACACGGTCTATACGAAGGTGGTGCCGGGCGGCTGGATCGCGCTGATCTCGCAGGACGGCGACGCATCGCGCACCCCGGCTGGCGAAGTCGCGCTCTTTCAGATTCAGTCGGTGACCTCGACGACGCGCTCGGACTACGGGATGAGCGGGAAGATCACACGTGCGCAGGCGGTCTCCACCAGCGCCAGCCAGGCCGCGGTGAGCGCCAGCCTGGGCAGCTACTACGGAAACATGCGCATCAGCTCGGCGCTGGCGCAGAGCGAGGCGCTACCGGCAGCGGAGCAGCCACTCGATCATCCGCTCTACGGAACCTTTCTCGATCTCGAAGTGGTGCGGCAGGACCTGGTCGGGGTGACCGCCGTGGCCATTACCGGCAAGAGCCAGCAGATCGTGGTCAACACCGGGGTAAACGGGCTCGAATTCATACCGGACGACGGCACGGCGAAGATACCCGTCGCGCAGGGCGACACGCTCACCCTGCTGCAGCCGCCCAAGGCGCTGGAAAAGAATGGAACCATCCCGTCGTGGTCGCATCACGCCGCGAAGCTGAAGCTGGTGGTGGCCGACTCCAGCGGACGCTCGGGCACGGTCAAGGCGCAACTGGAGCAGTTCACGCTGACCACCGCGCCAAGCAGCGCTCCAGTGGTGCAGGAGTTCGCGCTGGTGGCCAACCTGCAGTTGATCCCAACGCCCTTCGCGCATACGCGCATCGTGCTCACCCAGCCGCTGGTGAACTGCTACGACCGCACCGTGACGACGGTGAATGCGAACGTAGGCCCGGCGACGGGCGGCGGCTCGGTGACCGAACTGCTGGGCAGCGGAGCGGCAGCCACTCCCAACCAGGCGTTCACGCTGAAGCAGTCGCCGCTGACCTACACGCAGGCCGCCACGCCCAGCGGCAGCGTGAGCTCGCTGGAGGTGACGGTGAGCGGCGCCGCGTGGCAACTGGTGCCGACGCTCTATGGGCAGGCTCCCAACGCGCAGGTCTACGCCGCCATCAATCAATCGAGCGGCAATGCCGTGGTGCAGTTCGGAGATGGCGTCGAAGGAGCGACCGTGCCCACCGGGCAAAACAACATTATGGCCAACTATCGCGTCGGCATCGGCTCGGCAGGGAACGTGGCGGCGGGTTCGATCACCACGCTGGTGGACCGGCCGGTCGGGGTCAGCGGCGTCACCAATCCGATGCCCGCGACCGGCGGCCAGGACCCGCAGTCGGTCGACGATATCCGCGCCAACGCGCCGCTCAGTGTGCTGACGCTGGGCCGCGCCGTCTCCATCACCGATTACCAGAACTTCGCGGTGACCTTCGCGGGCATCTCCAAGGCCAGCGCGCTGTGGGTTCCCAACGGCTCCAGCCGCGGCGTCTTCGTCACCGTGGCCGGCGTGAGCGGCGCTTCTGTGGCCAACACCCAGACGCAGATCAACCTGACCAATGCGCTGCTGGCTTACGGCAATCCACAGATTGCCGTCAACGTGCAGAGCTTCTACGAGACCATCTTCAATGTGACCGCGGCCATCGCCTACGATCCGGCCTATGACGTGACGGCGGTCAACAATGCGGTGACGGCGGCGCTGCTGGGCAATTACAGCTTTGCCTCGCGCGACTTCGGCCAGGGCGTCTCGGCCGACGAAGTCGCGACGCTGATCCAGGGCGTGGCGGGAGTGATCGCGGTGAACGTAACGCAACTGAATGTGGTGGCGACCAGCGCGGCGGGCGATATCGGGAGCACGGCCATCTCCGTCTCCGCGTGGAACAACTGGATTGCGCAGAAGGTGACGGTGCCGCGGCCATCGGCGGGTCCGGCGCGCATCTGCCCCTATGTGCCCACGGCCAGCGCCAGCGCGCCGCCGCTGCCGGCCGAGATCCTGGTGCTCGATCCCGACCCGTCGGCGGTCGTTCTGGAGGTGATGCAATGAGCTTCAGCCTCTTCAACCTGGTGCCAGCGGTCTATCGCCTGCGCGACGCGCAGATCGCCGCGAGCCAGACGCTGCTGACGGCCGCCGAGCAGATCGAGCTGGCGACGCTGCAGTCGCTCACGTCGCCCTCGCCCGACCAGCAGGCCGAGCTTGCGGCACTGGTGGCCAAGTCGCAGCGCGGGCCGCTCGAGTCGCTGCTGATGGTCATCGACGAGCAGTTGGCGGTGATGGCCGAGGACCTGGACCAACTCTACGACGATCAGTTCATCGAGACCTGCGCGCCGTGGGTGATCCCCTACATCGGCGATCTGATCGGCTATCAATCGATCAACGGCATTACCCCGACGGTCGATGACCCGCGCTCCGAGGTCGCCGAGACCATCTCTCTGCGGCGGCGCAAGGGCACCGTGCTGGTGCTGGAGCAACTGGCTCGCGACGTCACCGGCTGGGGAGCGCACGCAGTGGAATACTTCAAGCTGCTGGGCGTTACGCAGTACGTGAAGCATGTGCGGCTGCATAGCCACTACGCGCCCAACGTGCGCGGCTGGCAACCGCTCTACTATGAGGACTCGGGCTTCAGCACGCTGCCGCGGCGCGTGGATGTACGCGCGCCCGCCCAGCCGGGGTTGCCGCGGCCGGACATTCTAAACATCGGCATCTATCTGTGGTCGCTGGGCGCGCAGACCATCACGCTTGGAACGCCGACGGCGGCGGCCTCGACCAACGGCGCGGCCTGCTACCGCTTGAGCTCGCTGGGCGTGGATATGCCGCTCTATCATCTGGCCGCCTCGCAGGGCGAGCGGATCGAGCAGGCGGCCACGCCGGCCAACGTGCCCGACCTGCTATCGCGGCTGGTGTTGTGCGCGGACATACAGCAGGGCGTGGGCTCGAATTACTACAGGGAGGGCGGGAGCCTGGCGCTCTATGTGACGCCCGCGGGAAGCACCACGCCGCAATTGCTGAATCCGTATCAGATTCAGGTGGCGAATCTGTCTGGCCCGGACGGCTCGTGGAACAACGTGCCGGCGCTGGGCAGCCCCTATGCGGCGTCGATCGACCCCCAGCTGGGGCGCATCGCGATGCCGCCGCTGCCCGCCAGCACGCCGCAGCCGGCCTTGACCGTTTCTTACTGCTACGGCTTCAACGCGGAGATGGGCGGGGGCGAGTATGAGCGCGAAGACAGCTTCGTGGTGACCAAACAGGAGGAGATATTCTACTTCCCCGACGTCCATTCGCCGGTGCGCTACAGCGATATTCCAACGGCGCTGCAATTCGTGGCGCTGCAGTTGGCCACGCTGGGCTCGGCGGCCCTGGAGGTCACCGGCAGCGCGACGATTCAGGTAACCACCAGCGGACCTCAGCAGATCGATCTGCCGAAGGGGAGCACGCTCGAGTTCCGCGCTCAGGACGGCGCGCGGCCGACGGTGCTGCTGGACGGCGAACTGCTGTTCAGCGGCGATTCGTCGAGCACGGTGATCGTCAACGGCATCGTCTTTGCCGCGGGTGCGGGCATGACGCCCAGCGGCTCCACGCCAATGGGCCTGCTGCACGTTCCGGCTACGCGGCCCGACACCACCACCAACCTGCTGGGCACGCTGCAACTGACCAACTGCACGCTGGTGCCGGGCTGGGCATTGCAGCCGACCGGCGATGGCACCTACACGGCCGCGCAGCCAGGCCAGCCGACGCTGATCGCCGAGCCGGCCGGGGTCGAGATTCTCGGCTCGCTTTCGATCATGGGCCCGATCTGGGCCGCGTCGATGGTGACCGTCAACCTGACCGACTGCATCGTCGATGCCACGGGCACAACGCTCGTAGCCTATGCCGCGCTCGATGGCCAGAGCGGCGGCGCGCCGCTCACTCTGGTGGGCTGCACGGCGATCGGCAAGGTGCACGCGGAGGTGCTGACGCTGATCTCTGACAGCATTGTCTGGGCCGCGCTGGCCGCGGGCGATTCCTGGGTCTCGGGTCTGGTCGCCGACCGGCTGCAGACGGGCTGCGTGCGCTTCAGCTTCCTGCCTTACAACGCCGTAACGCCGCGGCGCTTCGAGTGCGTGGAGCAGGCGCTGGCCTCGGCGCAGCCGGTCTTTGCCACCACCCAGTTCGGCCAGCCGGCCTACGCCAAGTTGTGGGCGTGCACCAGCGGCAGCATCCGCCGCGGCGCCGACGACGGCGGAGAGATGGGCGGTTTTCACTTCGTGCTGGCGCCGCTGCGCGAGAGCGATTTGGCGATTCGCTTGCAGGAGTATCTGCCCGTGGGCTTGAGCGCGGGCTTGATCTACAACAGTTGAGTTTGGCAACGCGCAAGGACAGCAACGGGCCAGGCAACGAGTAAGAAGACTAGCACGATGAGGAGACTGCCGTGAGCTTCGACAACAGCCGTATTACCTTCAATCCGTGGAACGACTACTCCGGGGTGGTGATGGAGCAGGGGCGCGTGCAGACGGACGCGGACTGGAATGAGTGGCTCGCCGAACTGGCGCGGCGCATCCAGGCCGGCACGCTGGACACTATGGGCCAGGCCGTCTATCCCGCCACCACGCCCTACGCCTTTCAGATCGTGCCGAGCACGGCCAGCGGCGGCTCGGTGACCATCGGGCGGGGGCGTATGTACGTCGATGGGATTCTGGTGGAGAACCACGGCCTGCTGGCCAACGCCAGTTGGGACCCGTCGTTGGCCGAGCTTTCCGGTTCGCCGCAGCCGCCGCCGGCCAGCGATGCCGCCCCGGTGGCCTACGAGAGCCAGCCCTACATGATGGCCGAGGCGTTTCCCACCACGGCGGGCGACTATCTGGTCTACCTCGACGTGTGGAAGCAGCCCATCACCTTCATCGAAGACTCCAATCTGATCGATGCGGCGATTGGCGTCGACACCAGCGGACGGCTGAAGACGCAGTGGCGCGTGAGCACGATGGGGGTCGCCACGGGCGCCACCTGCGCCAGCGCGGCGCCGCAGTGGCCGGTTTCGGCAGGACAGTTGTCGAACATGCCGGCCTCGAGCCCTCCCTCGGGACCGTGCTGCCTGACCACCGGCAGCGGTTACACGGGCGTCGAAAATCAGTTCTACCGCGTGGAGATTCACAACCCAGGGAGCGCGAGCGGCGCGGGCGCAACGTTCAAGTGGTCGCGTGAGAACGCCTCGGTGCAGACCACGATCACCGCCATCAACCTGGGAACGAACACGGCCGGCGGTGCGGCCAGCGTGCTGACCGTCACCAGCTTGGGCCGCGATCAGGTGCTGGGCTTCTCAGCGGGCAACTGGGTGGAGATCACCAACCAGACCAACGACGACCTGTGCCAGCCGGGCACGCTCTACAAGATCGACAGCGTCACGGCGGCCAATCTGACCATCACGCTGACCACCGAGACCAGCATAACGCTGGGCAGCAATACGTACACGCGGCTGATCCGCTGGGACCAGGCGGGCACGGTCGAGACCAGCGCCAACAAGCCCTACACCGACCTGGACAGCGTGGAAACGGGGCCGCTGGATCAGGGCTTCTACGGAATTCCCGTGCCCACCGACGGCACCGAACTGATTCTGGAGAACGGCATCGCGGTCAGCTTCAACCTGGCTCCCTCGACCGGCAGCTACCTGGCGATGGACTACTGGAACTTCTGCGCGCGGGCGGCGACGGGCACCTTCGATCCGCTGACCGACGCACCGCCGCGGGGCCAGCACCACCACTATGCGCAGTTGGCCATCGCAACCGTTTCCTCTTCCGGCGCCGTCACGGGCGCCGTGGACTGCCGCACGCTGTGGGCCAGCTCCGACACCGGCGAGTGCGGCTGCTGCACCACAGCGAGCGTGGGCGTGGGCGGTACTTACAGCACCATCGCCGCGGCCATTCAGGCGCTGCCCGACAGCGGCGGCGAGATCTCGATCCTGCCCGGCGACTACTACGAAAACGTCGTGCTCAGCGGCAGGCGCAACGTGGTCATCCGCGGCTGCGGCTGGCAGACGCACGTTTTCTCCGCGTCGCTCGATCCGGGCGCGAGTTCGTCCGGCTCCAGCAGCGGCGCGGCGCCGGCCTCTCCCGCCGAGAGCGGCCTGCCGGCGGTCTTCACCATCGTCGACTGCGAGAATATCGAGCTGCGTTCGTTCTCCATCAGCGCGGACAAAGGGCAGATCGGCATTCTGCTGGACCGCTCCACGGCGAGCAAAAAGGGCGCGCCGCGCGAAGCTGGTCGAGCAGGAACGGAGATCGTCTTCATCGAGGAGGGCAAGGGCGATACCGACGTGCTGCTCGAAAAACTGATCCTCGCAGCATCCACGCTGCCGGCGATCGTCGCGGTCAGCGTGGACGAGCTGAAGATCGCCGATAACCGCATCTATATGAAGGATGTGGCGTCTGAATGGGCCGCGGTCTACCTGAGCGGCGAGGATATGCTCTTCGAGCACAACTGGGTTGGGCTGGGCACGGCAACCGAATTTATTCCCACGCCAGCGGCTCCGGTGAATGCCCTGCCGTTGGAGGGTGCGAAGGAGAGTTCTTTCACCAAGGCAGGCTATGCAAAGCTGCAGAAGGCGGAAAAGCTCCTCTTGAAGACCGCGCAAAAGGCGGCCGCGAAATCCGCCAAGACGGGCGAGATCACGCTCTCCACCCTGACCAAGCTGGCGCAGAAGGCGCCCGGCGGCATCCACGTCGCGGGCCCGTCGAAGAACGTCTTCATCGTCGAGAATGAGATCGTGGGCGGCGCCGGCAACGGCATCACGCTGGGCAACTTCATCATCCTCGACAAGACGGGCGCGGACACCCGCAAGCTGACCGGCGTGCGCTGGGAGCCGGAGCAGATGTGCTCCAGCGGCGGCACGACGCAGATTCCCGGCAGCACCGGCAGCGGCTCGACCACCACTAAGATCGGGGCCGGCGGCCCTCTGCGCAACGTGAATATCGACCGCAACCTCATTCACCAGATGGGCACGGCGGGCATCGGCGTGGTTGGGTTCTGGAACCTGCTCGAGACGCTGGAGATCATCTCCATCGAGAACCTGAGCATCACGGCCAACATGATCGTACGCACCATGCTGCGACTGATGATCGATATCGATACCAGTTCCTCGGGCTACGGGTACGGCGCCATCAGCCTGGCCGACGTGGCCAACCTGACAATCCGCGACAACATCATCACCGACTTCGGGGTTACGCCGGGTGCCGGCGTCTGCGGGATCTTCGTGCTGCACGCCGAGGTGGTGGAGATCAGCCGCAACCAGATTCGCGAGACGCGCGACTGGTCGGACGAGACGCTCGCTCGCGTGGCCGAGACCTCCGACACGCGCGTGGGCATCCAGCTCTACATGGTCACGCCGCCCGCGCTGGAAGGCTCGGCGTGGACCAACTCGGAGGGCGAACTCCGGATCGATGAGGAGGACTTCGGCGACGACGTGCGGTTCCGCGAAAAGCCGCTCTACGAGCCCGGCCTGCCGGCGCTGCGCTTGCAGGAAAACGTGGTGCGCGTGGCCGTCGGACTGGCGCTGAAGGCCTTCGGTTACGGGCCATTCTCGATTCTTGGCAACCACCTCAGCAGCGGCGGGCCGCTGGGCGACAAGTCGATTCGCGAGTACGACCTGACCTTCAAGGCACCGAGCAAGGAGTCGAGCAAATACAAAGACCCGCTGCTGATTTCGATCATCAATCTCGGGTTGGCCATCGAAGACGTCGATCAGGGCAATGGCTTTGCCGCCATGGAGGCCTCGCTGGACTCGGACGACGGCTTCGACGTGGCGCGGAACCTGGCCAACGCCAGTTGCGGCGCCGTGCTGTTCGCCAACAACACCTGCCAACTGGAGGCGCTGATGAGCGGCGTGCGCGGCCTGGCTTCGGTCTCGATCATGAGCCTCGACGATGTGCTGTTCAACAGCAACCTGCTGTGGCTCGACGGGCCGCCGGTTACCGCCCTCTTCGACGGCATGGTGATGGGGCAGACCGTCATCGCCGGCAACAACCGATTCCAGGAGTGCCGTGATTATCCAGTGCTCCACTCGGCGGCGACGGTCGGACGAGCCAACATCACCTCGCAGAACATCGCCTCTTACTGCCTGAAGATCGAGGCTCCGGCGATCCGCCGCGTGGACTTCCCGAACGTGATTTTGTGGCGCTACTATTGCGACGGGGACCGCGTCAAAGTAGTCGGCTAAACCAGTCCATCATCCAAGCAGATTCGCCGCCTCAGTGAGAAGGGAGAAACAAGATCATGAGCACGTCAACCACCGTTCTAACCGGCCTGACGCCGGAGGTCGCCGACTCCGAAGTGGAAACCGGCCTCATTGCCGGGCTGACGGCTGCCGACAGCCTCTCGGCCAGCCGCCTGGATAACCTGAGCCTGGTGCACCAGGCACGCATCACGCAACTGACGCGCACCGTCAACAGCCTGATCGCGGAGTACGGTGCCGACGCCAAGCAGGTGGTCACCGCCCAGGCCGCCGTCACCGCGACCCAAGCGATTGTGGCGCGCCTGCTGGTGGTCAAGCAGCAGACTGCGGAGACCGCTCCGGTGGTAAGCAGCACGGGATGGGCCGTCTGGGGCCACGTCTACGACTCCACCTCCCAGCCGCTCAGCGGCTACTGCGTCTTTCTCACCGATGCGCAGAAAAACTACCAGAGCGCCTACGGCTTTCAATTCACCGACAGCACCGGCGCCTTCGCAATCAATTACGCGGGCCCAGCCGCCGCTCCGGCAACGGGAGCAGCGCAGTCCACAGGCGCAGCACAGGAAACAGGAGCAGCCCCGGCCCCGCCCACCCCGCCCACGGTCTATCTGGCTATCACCAATGCCAAGGCGCAACTGGTCTCTGAGGGTGCCAAGCCGCTGCCGCTCATCATCGGCTCGGCGCTCTACGTGGATACCACGCTGGCCGCCGGAGAACCCGTGCTCGGAGACCTGCCTGCGGAGATCAAACGCGTCGCCCAGCCCGACCAGGCTGCGAAGTAGACTCGCCGATCTTGGTATGGGGGGAGTTCAGATCGATTGCCGTTGCTGTGCTTTCCGCCTTGGCCTCACCGCCAAAGACGCTGATCGCGCCCTCCGGAAGCTGGCTTTTCCACCTGCCCGGCCAACTCCGAGAGGATCATTTCGCCCTCGATCGCGTCCAAGGGCATGGCGTGGATCGCCAAAATACCATCCGGACGCGAAAATGTATTTCCGGTAGGAACTGGATGAGCAGCCAGCCGGGATTGAATCAGGATTCTTACGGTAACAGCGAGCTTGTTGAGGCTGGCACGATGCGGATGAGGAACAACAGTGGATGGCCGGGCACGGTTCTCCTGTTGACTGCGCGAAGAATTTCGAGAATCGGAGGGGCGGCTCTTCAAGCAGCAAGGTCGTAGCGATGATGCAGGCCGCCGAGCCTTGGCATCGCAATCACTTTGCTATTCACGCCGGAGTTGCTCACTGTTTCACGACTGGCAGGCGTTTCCTTCGCCAGCGCGAGATGAGTCCGGTCCTCATGATAGTAACGGACGTACTCATTCATAAGGCGTTTCAGATGGCATTCGTTGAGAACGATCACATGGTCGAGCAGATCGCGGCGGCATTTGCCGACCCAGCGCTCTGCGGCGGCGTTCTGCCATGGACTGCGGAAGCTGGTCCGCTTGGGCTGGATGCCGAAGCTCTTCACTGTGTCAATCACTTCTTCATTGAACTGTGTGCCGCGATCGAAGATAAGATAATCAGGCACAGAGTCCCAGGGAAATGCCTCGCGCAATTGCTGAATGACCCAGCCGCTTGTCGGGTTCTGTGTTACGTTGCATGAAAGATGCGCCGCCGGTCATGCGCAATCACGAAGAAGCAGTACAGAACGCGGAGGGTGAGCGTTGGCACAGTGAAGAAGTCCATCGCGCCAATGGCTTCACGATGGTTGCTCAGGAACGCCGCCCACCGTCTTGCCGGCTCGGAATTGCGAGGAGCCTTTCGCATCCAGCGCAACACGGATCGCTCCGAAATATCGAAGCCGAGCATCTTCAACTCGCCGTGTATGCGCGGCGCGCCCCACGTCGGGTTTTCGGCAGCCATGCGGAAGATGAGTTCGCGCAACTCCTTGCTCACGCATTTTCTCCCGGCGCGGTTGCGATGGCGCGAGAGCTACGTCCAGTACAACTTGAATCCCGCCCGATGCCAACGCCAACGGTCTCAAGTTGGACAAGGATCAACGCCTGTTTCCGTCCCGGCCAAAGTCGCCGCAAGATAACCCAGAACAATTTGTCGGGAGCGGCAAGTCGCGGCTGGGGATGCCGCAGTTTCAAAACAGCGAGTTGTTGCCGAAGAGCCAGGTTTTCCAAAAGCAGTTCGCGACGAGGACGGAAAGACTGTATGGGCAGGCCGATCAACAGCTTCAGCGAACGGAGCATGAGCCAGTTGTAGCAGAAGCGCCGGTGGCTACGAAGCGAAAGCGGGCCGGCTGTTTTGTCCCATATTGTTCCGGCGGCAACGCCGATTCTGGCAAGGGGCGGCAACGTGAGTTGAACCTGTTTGCGGCGCTTTGCGACGAATTGTCGCTGGCGAAAACGCGCTCCGTTTGCGCTCTGTTTATCGGATTACGACTGCTTTTCATGGTCTTAGGTGTCATCCGCTGACCTGCATGTTGTTGAAAATACATTTGACTGATGATTCGAGTCCTACCTGAGGAGCCACAAATCACATAAAATCAATAAGATGCGAGGCAGCTAAAATGGCTGCCATTTTCATTTTCGTCGAATGGCCGTTCCGGTGGCTGTTCTTCAAGATATTTCTGTACTTGCAGGGAATTGCACCATCCAGCTCTCAAGCGGTGCCCTACTCACATGAAGTCTTCGCGCGAGACCGATGCGGCTAAGGGAAGTCGGTGCCGGATGGAGCCGCGTGTTCGGCCTGCTGCTCTTTCGCCTTGGAGCCGCGGCGCCCTGGTTTTGCACTCGGCGTAGGGGCTTCGAGAGGATTGACTTGGGTTGGGGCTACCCGGCGAGATCAGTTCTTTAGCGCAACTTTACGATTCTGCAGGTAATCTTTTTGCAACCGAGAGTTCGCTGCCCCGGCGACGGTCTGACGGTGAACTGGTAGTAATGTACGCAACCCGAGGCTTTTTCAACGAACAGGAGGCACAAAGAATGATTCGACGTTTCCTTGTCTTCGCCGGCTCAATGGTTTTCGCATCGATAATTGCAAACGGCCAGATGGTTTTCAACAGCGCAATTCAAAACGATCCGGCGAAGGAGGGGCTCTGCGCGAAAAGAGCCCAGGTGAGGCCGGTTCCGTTCTTGATCGATCAGAACTATGTGAACATGATCAGAGCCGCCCATCCGGACACCACGTTCATCGCGGAGGACGGCATTGTTCCCGAACTGATTGAGTGCCGCGCGAACGAGCAGACGGGAGTGTATGAGGTGGACTCGCTGGGTTACGAGGAATATCAGTACTGGCACCTGGTTCGCCCCGAACCGTTCGCGCCGGGCACCGATCAGGCCTGGCAGGAACAGGCAGACAATGTGTGTTTCAAGGCGGCTCGCGAGAAGGTGAATCGAGGGGAATTCGATCATAGTTTCGGTGACACGACTGCCGTGAATGTGATCACGCTAAATGCAGCGCCGTGGTATTTGCCCGGTGTGAAGGTTGCAGGAATGAAGGCGGCACGCTATGACATCGCAGTGGTGGGCAAGTTGTTCTACAAGTCCTCTGGACCCGATCTGACTGCCTTCCGCGCCACTTGCCTGCTTTCGCCGGCGCTGGAAGTGAAAGCGGTTCAGGCGAACGAGGAGAACGCGGACCGAGAGCTCAAGATGGAGACGCGCTTTGAGGCTCCCTTTCGGAAGTAAGAGATGCAACCGCGGATTTCGGGAGAAGCCGCTCACCGCGTTTGTTTACCGCCTATGAAGCAGTTACGACCCTCGGATGGAACTGGCTGACGTTGCTCCTGAAATTCTGCCTTAGATTCAAAATGACCTGCAACAAAGTTTTGTGCTGACTCAAGTTTAGTCAGGCTTTCCCGTGGAGTGTTGCCAGTGTTCGACTTTGGCGTGGTCTTCCAATGACTCCAGATGAGTTATGACCTCCGCGGGCATCCCGAGTGCAACCGGCAGGCGCTCCTCCAGAGCAGTGGCAAGGGCGTGGGCCTCGCTGACGGATGTCACGCGCGGGAACAACAGGTGCACTTCAATGATCTGGCGGTATCCGGTCGTTCGAATGAGCACGCCTTCGCTTCCTGAAAGAACGACATCACTACAGAGAGATTGGGAAGCCTTCTTTATTGACCTTCTCGGAAGGAATCGAACGTCTGCAAGGGATACATTGTTTTCGAAAATGCGATAAAATAGCACATGACGAGCGAACATCGGAAACATTATCTTTTTGCCAGCGATTTCGACCAGACGTTGACGTTCAACGATACGGGCTACGTGCTGAGCGAGATGCTCGGCATCTCCGTGGCGGAGTTCGAGCGCAAGGCAGGGGGCATGGCGAAACTGAACCTTGTCCAGCAAGGAGCCGAGCTTTCTTATCTTCTCTTGCACGATCCGGCCTTCCATTCGCAGGTGCGGCGCGAGCATTTGTTCGAAGTGGGCAAGCATATCCGTCTCAAGGAAAACATCAAGCAGGTCTATGAGATCCTGGACCGCCAGATCGACGGGTTCCACTTCGACTTTTACGTGCTTTCGGCGGCGCCGGTCGAGGTGATCCAGTCGGCGCTGGAGGGGATTGTGCCGCAGGACCACATCTTTGGCACAGAGTTCAAGTACAAGGCCTCGGGCGAGATCGAAAGCCTGGTGCGGGCGACGGCCGGCTATGGAAAAGTAACGCGACTGGAACAACTCGAGGAAGAGCTCGGTATTCCCGCCGACCATGTGGTCTATGTGGGTGATGGCAGCTCCGATATTCATGTGATGCTGCAAGTGAACCGGCGCGAAGGCTTCACCATTGCCGTTTCGGAGTCGAAGCTGGTAGCGCAGATCGCGAAGCGGACGGTACTCAGCGAAAATGCGCTGCCAACGCTGGTGCCGATATTGGAAGATATTGCCGGTTGGCAGCGGTCTCAGATTCGCCAGCTTTTCGAATCCTATGGCTTTCTGATTCAGGGATGGGACCGCGTGCAAACCGACTGGGTCACGCTTCGTCCCAGTGTCGTGGCGGCGGAGAAGGGGACTCCAGCCGAAGTAAAGTAAGAATTCATTCCGATACTGGTAAACCAATCAAGAAAGGCTGGCGACCGATGTAACGCCAGCCTTTACAAGTGAGGGATCGAGTTTAGAAACATCCTCCGACTGGCCCTGGCGTCAACGCACTCAGTTGCGCGGTACTGCTTCCTGCAATTGAAAGGAGACAAGTTGCGAAGGACGCTGAACTGACCGATTCGTCGCGCCGGCTCACTGAGTACCTACGCCCAAC
>Ga0326727_10009245_pt1 | contig 24381 bp, 21 predicted proteins | sample MB2enrmetagenome_FD_207643 | JGI IMG/M metagenome (GOLD analysis project Ga0326727, IMG submission 207643) | Lab enriched peat soil microbial communities from McLean, Ithaca, NY, United States - MB29MY | ecosystem: Environmental > Terrestrial > Soil > Wetlands > Peat | place: USA: New York... | reverse complement strand
ACCAAGGATGATCCAAGGATAAAGAACACACGGAGGATCGTATGAGCAAGCTGATGAATGCGAGACAGTATGAAGAGAGTCTGAGGAAGCTGAAGCTGAACGTGTACATGTTCGGCAAGAAGGTAGAAAACGTAGTGGATGACCCGATAATAAGGCCTTCCATGAATGCGGTGGCGGCCACCTATGAATTTGCCCACAGGCCGGAATATGAAGATATCATGACCGCCAAGTCCCATATCACGGGCAAGAAGATCAACCGTTTCACCCATATTCACCAGAGCGTGGATGACCTGGTGAAGAAGAGCAAGATGGGGAGGCTCCTGGGGTCTCTGACAGCCTGCTGTTTCCAGCGCTGCGTGGGCATGGACGCCATGAATTCGCTCTCTATTGTGACCTATGCCATAGATCAGAAGTGCGGCACGGAGTATAACAAGCGGTTTCTGAAATACCTTCAGTACGTCCAGGAGAACGACCTGGTCTGCGACGGTGCCATGACCGACACCAAGGGTGACCGGTCGCAGCCTCCGCACAAGCAGTTTGACCAGGATATGTTTCTCCATGTGGTGGAGGAGAGGAAGGACGGGATCGTGGTCAGGGGGTCAAAGGCCCACCAGACCGGTGCGGTCAACTCTCACGAGATCATCGTGATGCCCACCATCACCATGCGGGAAGAGGACAAGGATTTCGCGGTAGCCTTTGCGCTCCCCAGCGATACCAAAGGCATCACCTATATCATGGGCCGGCAGTCCTGCGACACGCGGAAGCTCGAGGGCATGACCTTTGATCGCGGCAACATGTTCTACGGAGGGCATGAGGCCCTGGTGGTCTTTGATAATGTGTTCGTGCCCTGGGAGCGGGTCTTCATGTATAAGGAGTATGAGTTCACGACCCAGCTTGTGGAGAGCTTCTCTGCATACCACCGCCAGAGCTACGCGTGCAAGGTGGGGGTGGGCGATGTGCTCATCGGCGCGACGCAGACTGTTGCGGAGTACAACGGGGCAGAGAAGGCATCGCACGTCAGGGACAAGATCGTGGAGATGAACCACCTGAACGAGACGCTGTTCTGCGGGTGCATTGCCTGTGCATCCGAGGGGCACCGTGAGGCGAGCGGGACCTATCTTGTGGATGTGCTTCTGGCCAATGTGCACAAGCAGAATGTCACGCGGTTTCCCTATGAGATCGCCAGGCTTGCCCAGGATATCGCGGGGGGCGTGGTGGTCACCTGTCCGTCGGAGGCCGACCTTAACTCGCCGGTGGTGGGAAAGTGGGTGAAGAAATACTACCAGACAAAGGCGGATGTCCCCACGGAATACCGGATGAGGATATTGAGGCTCATCGAAAACATCACCATGGGTACTGCAGCCGTAGGTTACCTCACCGAGTCCATGCATGGTGCGGGCTCACCCCAGGCGCAGCGGATCATGATAGCGAGGCTCGTGAATATGAAGCAGAAACAGAAGATTGCGAAAGAGCTGTGCGGGATAGCCAAAGGCGACCAGGTAAGCTGAAGGTTGGCCTGAAGTTCTGTGGTGGATGTCGGGCTCAATATGACCGTGTCGGGATAGTCAATTCGCTTAAGGAGCGACTTGCCGGTAATGTGGAATTTGTAGCCGCGGACAGCGAGGATGCTCAAGAAATTATAATCGTGAGCGGATGCAATACGGCATGCACAAAGCTGGAAGCTGTCCATGACCGTCCCACACGGTACATCACGAGCCCGGATGATGCAGAACGATGGATAAAAGAGCTATTAAAAACTTAAATAAGGGGTAGGCAGTGAAAAATTGGCATGAGATCTACAAAAGCAGGGTCGTCAACGCGGCTGAGGCGGTACGCCATATCAAATCCGGCAACCGGGTTGTGGTGGCTCATGCCAGCGGATCTCCCGAGCTCCTGTTAAAGGCCCTTGTGGACAACAAAGATGCCTACAAGAACGTGGAGATCGTTCACATGGTGTCCATGGGTGCATCCGAATACTGCCTGCCCGGCCTCGAAAAACATTTCGTCCACAACTCGCTTTTTGCAGGTGCCACCACGCGCAAGGCCATTCACGACGGAAGGGCTCACTTTACCGTATCACACTTCAGCCAGATACCCAGACTGTTCACCGAGAAGATCCTGCCGGTGGACGTAACCATGTGCATGGTCTCCCGACCCGACGAGCACGGGTTCTGTTCCTTCGGTGTCTCAGTGGACTATACCAAGCCCGCTGCAGAGAGCTCCAAGATCGTCATCGCCGAGGTGACACCGAACATGCCGAGGACCCTCGGTGATGCCTTCATCCACGTCTCGGAGATAGATTACATCGTGGAGTGCGAGTCCAAGCCCATTATCCTGCAGCCGCCCAAGATATCAGAGACCGATGAGAAGATCGGCGGGTACTGTGCGGAGCTCATCAGGGACGGCGACTGCCTGCAGCTGGGTATCGGCGCGGTGCCGGACGCCATCCTCGGGTTCCTCAAACACAAGAAAGACTTAGGCATACACACCGAGATGTTCTCGGATGGTGTGGTAGACCTCGTTGAGGCAGGTGTCATCACCTGCGCTAGGAAAAATTTCCATCCGGACAAGATGGTGGCCACCTTCTTCATGGGGACGGAGAAGCTTTACAAGTTCGTGCATAACAACCCCATGGTGCAGATGTTCCCCGTGAATATAACGAACAACCCTGCCATCATTGCCCAGAACGACAATATGGTGTCCATCAACTCCACACTCCAGGTGGACCTCAACGGCCAAGCCGCTTCCGAGTCCATCGGGTACAAGCAGTTCAGCGGCACGGGCGGGCAGGCCGATTTCGTACGCGGGGCCGCGTGGTCCAAGGGCGGCAGGTCGATACTGGCCTTCCATTCCACCGCATCAGGCGGAAAGATCTCCCGCATCGTTACCCATCTGGACGAGGGGGCTGTGGTCACCACAACTCGCAGCGACATCCACTATGTGGTAACCGAATACGGTATAGCAGACCTTCGAGGTAAATCAGTACCGGAGAGGGCCAAGGCACTCATCAATATCGCCCACCCTGATTTCAAGGGTGAGCTTAAGAAGGAATTCCAGCGCATCTACAACAGAAAAGTATAGCCATGTTGGCCGTGGATACAAGAGAAAAGAAGGAGGTGTAAGGATATGATAAAAATATTCAGCACAACCCCTCGGATCATCATGGGGCCTGGATCAGCAAAGACCATCGGCACAGAGGTGAAGGTACGGGGAGCAAAAAGGGTTCTGATCGTAACCGACAAGGGCGTTATCGGTGCAGGGCTCCTGAAATCCATAGAAGAATCCTTCAAGGCTGCCAAGATCAAATATTCCATCTTCGACAAGGTGGAGCCGGACCCTCGCTACGAGATCGTGGCGGACTGCGTAAAGATGGCTGAGGCTTCTCGCGCCCAGATGCTCGTCGGGATAGGCGGAGGCAGTCCCATGGACATCACCAAGACCTCTGCCGTCATGCTCACGAACAAGGGGCCCATCGGTGCTTACTTCGGCATCAACCTTATCCCGAAGCCGGGCCTTCCCACCATCCTTATCCCCACGACTGCCGGCACCGGCAGCGAGGTGACACCCATCGCTATCCTGTCGGATGAAGGCGAGAAGCTCAAGAAGGGTATCGTCAGCCCCTACCTCTTCCCGGCCATCGGCATACTGGACCCTGAACTCACCGTCGGCCTGCCGCCCCATGTGACCGCAGCCACCGGCATGGATGCACTCATCCACGCCATCGAGGCCTATACGTCCATAAACGCCTCCACCATCACCGACATGTACTGCATCAAGGCCATGGAGCTCATCTATAAGAATATACGCATCGCCTATGCCAAAGGAGACAATATCGAAGCCAGGACGGCAATGATGGAAGGCGCTCTTCTGGCAGGGATAGGCTTCGCTAATGCCGGAGTGACCGCCGTTCATGCCTTTGCCTATCCAATTGGCGCAGAGTTCCATATACCCCACGGTATTGCGAACACCCTCATGCTCCCGCATGTGATCCGCTTCAACGTGCTCGGGAACCTTGAAAAGTTCGCCCAGCTTGCCAAACCCTTCGGTCTACCCACTGAAGGTCTCGATAATTTAGCAATCGTGGACAAGGTGATCGCCGCCATCGACCGCCTTACCGACGATATAAAGGTTCCGCGCCATCTCGCGGATTTCGGCGTAAAGGAGAAAGATATACCTATGTTGGCTGAGGGTGCCCTAAAGTCCGTGAGGCTGCTCGTGAACAATCCCCGCAACCTGACCCTCGATGATGCGAAGAAGATCTTCAAGGCGGCACTGTAACTCGCTTGTACAGCCATACATGGGCGTAAGAAAAGACATCACAGGAGGATAAGAGAAGATGAAAGCGAATAATAAATCACTCGGTGAATTACGGAGCACGGTCATGGCTAAGGGGTTTGCCAGCGGCAAACCCATATATATCGCCTCGGCCAAGGGCGCAATGCTCTATGATGTGGAAGGAAACGAATACATCGACTTCGGCGGCGGCATCGCGGTCATGAACGTGGGGCACTCCAACCCCAAGGTAGTCAAGGCAATCCAGAATCAGGCCGAGAAATTCACCCATACCTGCTTCATGGTCACACCCTATGAAGTCGCAGTGAAGCTAGGCGCAAAGCTCTGCAAGATCGTCCCTGGCAGGACACCGAAGCGTGCAATCCTCATCAACAGCGGCGCAGAGGCCGTCGAAAACACGGTAAAAATCGCCCGGTACTACACCAAGAAGCAGGGCATCGTCGTACAGGATCATGCCTTCCATGGAAGGACTCTGCTCTGTATGACCATGACCAGCAAGGTGAAGCCCTACAAGTGGGGGTTCGGACCCTTTGCCCCTGAGGTCTACAAGATCCCAAACGCCTACTGCTACCGCTGTCCTTTGGGGCTTACCTATCCCAAGTGTGATTGTGCCTGCGCAGACTATCTGAAGGACTTCTTCGGCAAGATCGCTCCCGATATGATAGCCGCCGTCGTAGCCGAGCCCGTACAGGGCGAAGGCGGATTCATCACACCGCCCAAGGAATATTTTCCCAAGCTCGCCAAGATCTGCAAGGACAACGGCATCCTCTTCATAGCCGACGAGATCCAGTCCGGCATGGGCAGAACGGGTAAGCAGATGTTCGCCATCGAGCACTGGGGCGTGGAGCCCGACCTGATGACCGTTGCCAAGAGTCTGGCTGCAGGGTTGCCTCTGAGTGCCGTTGTCGGAAAGCAGGAGATCATGGATTCGGTGCATGCGGGCGGGATCGGCGGCACCTACGGCGGCAACCCGGTGTGCTGTGCAGCGGCCCTGGCGGTCCTCGATGTCTACGAAGAAGAGAAACTGCTCGACAAGGGTGAAAGGCTGGGCAAGAAGCTCAGGAAATATTTCAACGAGCTCAAGGCCAAGCATGAGATCATCGGCGACGTGAGGGGCCTGGGCCCCATGCTGGCCCTGGAGCTGGTCAAAGACCGTAAGACCAAGGAGCCTGCCCCTGATGAAACCGCAGCCGTGGTGAAGTATGCCTTTGAGAAGGGATTGAACATCCTCTCCTGCGGCCAGTACAGCAACGTCATCCGCACCATGATGCCGCTCGTCATCACAGAAAAACAGGTAGAGAAAGGCGTATCCATCCTCGATGATGCATTTGCTTCACTGAAAAAGAAGAAATAACGAGGGCGCATATTGAACCTGCCTTTTTTACGGCTACTATACAAAGAAGTAAGTGTCCCGTAAGGGGAATGAGTACAAACAAAACTAAAGGGGGAGTTATATGAACAAGAGGACTTTCTGGCTTACGAAACTGAGTATCTTGGTTTTCGCCCTTGCATGCGCAATGGTGTTCGTATCCGGCGCACCCTTGCTGGCAGCAGGTGCGAAAGAGGTTAAGATCGGCAACATCTTGCCACTGTCCGGCCCATCTGCATCTGTAGGCATCCAGAACCAGAAGGCAATCGAACTGGCCACCGAGATGATCAACAAGGCCGGCGGCATCAAGTCATTGGGTGGAGCCAAGCTCGTGAATATCTTCACGGACAGCAAGGGCGATCCGACCGTGGGCGTATCCGCTGCGGAACAGCTCATCAACTCCGATAAGGTCAGCCTCATCTCCGGCTGCTGGAACTCGGCGGTTACCTATCCGTCCACCCAGGTTGCAGAGCGCTATCAGGTTCCATTCTTGGTCCCCGTGTCTGTAGCAGACAAGATCACGGATCGAGGCTTCAAGTATACCTTCCGCATCGCTGCCAAGGATAGCTGGTGGGCACGTGACCAGTTCCGATTCCTCGAGGACATGAAGAAGGCACATGGAACAAAACTCGAGACCATCGCCTTTGTCTATGAGAACGGTGATTGGGGCACCGGCATGCAGAAGCAGTGGGATATACTCGCCAAACAGTACGGCTACAAGGTCGTCCTCGATGAGCCCTATCCCAGCACGGCTTCAGACCTGACACCCGTGGCCCTGAAGATCAAGAACGCGAAGCCCGATGTCATCCTTTTAACCTCCAATGCGGCTGACGCCATCCTGCTCACCAACACCATGGCAACCATGAAGGTGAAGGCAAAGGCCATCATCGGCACAGGCGGCGGCCATGCCGACCCCATGTTCCGGAAGAACACCGCAAAAAACTGCGAGTACATGTTTGACGTGGTGGAGTGGGAGACCGACCTTGGCAGGCCGGAAATCCCAAAGCTCAATGCAGAGTTCAAGAAGCGCAACGGCTATGACCTGGCAGGTGAATCCGTCGATGCATTCGCATCGGTCTATGTGATCGCCGATGCCCTCGAGCGTGCAAAATCCGCTGATCCGAAGAAGATCAGGGACGCACTGGCAGCCACCAAGCTATGCCAGGGTCCAAAGGCCCCGCTCGGTATCAACATCCTCTCGTATCCCTGCATTGGGTTTGACGAGACCGGCCAGAACAAAGAGGCAGGTATCGTGCTTGTCCAGTTCCGTGATGTCAAGGGAACCATGGAGCGGGTAACAGTGTGGCCGATCCCCGCAGCAAGGAAAGGCTTCAAGGCTGTTTTCCCCATGCCGTAAGAGATGGCTCTTGAGGTGATGTGAAAGCAAAGAAAACGTGATTGGAGCATTCATGGGGGGCCGGTCCCTTCATAGGGCCAGGCCCCCCATGACCCAATAAAAACGAGGTCACCATGGACGTTATCATTCAAGCAATTATCAACGGGATCTTGACAGGCTCTTATTATGGTCTCGCAGCGCTTGGCCTCACGCTTGTATTCGGGGTCATCAAGGTCATCAACTTCGCCCACGGGTCTCTCCTCATGGTGGGCATGTTCGCCGCATACTGGATCGTGATGCTGACAGGGATACACCCTTACGCAGCCCTCATATTTGTCATACCAACGCTCTTTTTGTTCGGCTATGCGCTGCAAGGCATCGTGATCAAGCCGATCCTCGAGGCCCAGCGTGAGGTCAGGGAGCCCGTCGAGGTCATCATCGTGACAACGGGCGTGTGGTACATCCTTGATAATCTGGCCCTCATGTCCTTCGGCGCCCAGTATCGGGTTGTGCAGACGAGCATGTCCGGACAAATCTTCATGTTAGGCGACTACATCTTTCCCAAAGCGCAGACCTATGGATTGATTACGACAATCGTCACCTCAGGTCTCCTGGTCTGGTTCCTCAAATACACCAAGATGGGAAAATCCATCAGGGCCGCCTCCCTTGACCGGGATGCAGCAAGCCTCATGGGCATCAATCAGTACCGTGTCTACAATATAGCCTTCGGTATAGGGGCCGCCATCGCAGGGATCGTCGGATGCGTCTTGATTCCATTCTATTATGTGTTTCCCTCGGTGGGGGTCGTCTTCGACGTGAAGTGCTTCATCATCGTGGTCTTGGGAGGTCTGGGGAGCATCCCCGGGGCACTCATCGGCGGTTTAATTATCGGGCTCATCGAGTCCTTATTCGCCCAGTACATGGCCTCAACATGGACCGAGCTCATCGTCTATGTGGTGTTCCTGGCAGTGCTGTTCATCAGACCGGCTGGCCTCTTCGGTGAAAAGAGGGATTGGTAAGAAAGGAGACAACGAAGATGAATGCTTCGTCAAAAAGAAAAACTATCGATACCATACTGAAGATCGTGTTGGCCGGCATCGTATTCACGCTGCCTTTATGGATGACAAGCCCCACCTACCTCCAGATCCTCATCCTGTTGTTCTTCTATGCCTACCTTACCACCTGCTGGAACTTGGTGGGCGGCTTTGCCGGGGTGCTGCCGCTGGGGCATTCCGCCTATGTCGGGATCGGCGCTTATACCTCCACGGTCCTGTTCATGACCTACGGCCTGAGCCCCTGGCTCGGGATGTTCGTGGGTGGAGTCATTGCAGCCATCGTGGGTCTCATCATCGGCATACCCACCCTGAAACTTCGGGGGGCATACTTCGCGCTGTCCACCATGGCATTTGGTGAAGGGGTACGGGTGCTGGTGGAGAATACCATGAAACTCGGGCCGTTCGAGATCAACGGCCCCCGCGGCATAAGCGTCCCACTCAAAGTGGGAACCCCTATGGAAAACCTGATCAACTACCAGTTCGTGGACAAGCTCCCCTACTACTACATCATCCTGATCCTGCTCTGCATCGCTATCTTCATCACCTGGTACGTTTCAAGAATCAGGCCGGGCTACTACATCATCGCAGGCGGCGAAGAACCCGAGGCTGCCCAGGCCTTAGGTATAAACGTGGCGAGGTACAAGGAGATGTTCATGGCGCTCAGCTGCTTCTTAACCGCTTTCGCCGGCACCTTCTATGCCCAGCTCAACCTGTACTTCTTCCCCAAGGGGATCCTGAGCCTGGATTTCTCCTTTGAGCTCGCGTTCATCGCACTCATCGGCGGCCGCGGCACCATTGCAGGCCCGGTTATTGGCGCGCTCCTGCTCAGGCCTGTGGGGGAATTCTCCCGGATTTACCTCAGTGCGGTCCTGCCGGGTCTCCACTTGGTGATCTACGGGCTCATCCTGATCCTGGTCATGCTCTTCCAGCCCAGGGGCCTGGTGGAGCCACTGACAAGGTTCTACAACTGGATCCTCGACAAGCTGAGCGGTGAGAGAAAGGAGGTCAAGGCATAATATGGCATATTTAGAGATTAACAACGTATCAAAGCACTTCGGCGGGCTGAAGGCCGTTGATGAAGTAAGCATAAAGATAGAGAAGGGCCAGATCTACGGCCTCATCGGACCCAACGGCGCAGGCAAGTCGACCCTGTTCAACTGTGTGGCAGGCACATACGCCCCGACCTCCGGCTCAATACTCTATCAAGGGGAAGACATCACGGGATGGAAATCGTGGAACATCTGCAAGAAAAAGATCGCCCGCACCTTCCAGATCGTCAAGCCCTTCCAGACCAAAACAGTGCTTTACAATACCATGGTCGGTGCATTCATCAATACCGCAAGCACCTCTGAGGCTAAGGACAGGGCCATGGAGGTCCTCAAGAGGTTCCAGCTGGGCGATAAATGGAACGTCCAGGCAAAGAACCTCACCATTGCGGACCGCAAGCGCCTCGAGATCGCCCGGGCAATGGCCACAGAGCCTGATATGTTCCTTATGGATGAGAGCATGGCAGGGCTTCGCCCCAACGAGGTGGACGAGATGCTGGATGAGATCCGGAAGATCAGGGACAGCGGGGTCACCATCTTCATGATCGAGCACATCATGCGTGCCATCATGTCGGTATCCGACAGAATCACCGTCATCCAGTTCGGCAAGAAGATCATGGACGGCACTCCGCAGGAAGTCTCGAAGGACGAGCGGGTCATCAAAGCATACCTGGGGGAAAGTTATGGCGCTGCTTGAGATCAAGAACATCAATTGCTACTACGGCGATGTGCAGGTCATCTACGATGTCTCCATGCACATCGAGGAAGGCGAGGTCATCAGCCTCATCGGTGCCAACGGCGCAGGCAAGTCGACCATGCTCCGGACTATATCCGGGCTCATGCGAGTGCGCTCCGGGGAAATCATCTTCGAGAACCAGCCCATCCACCATCTGCGTCCCGAAAAGATCGTGGAAAGGGGCATCATCCAGGTCCCTGAGGGGAGGAAGCTCTTCAGCCTCATGACGGTCCGAGAAAACCTGGATGTCGGGGCCCATAACTCCCGGGCTTACCCTCACCTGCAGGATACCCTCAAGGACATCTATAAGCTCTTGCCCCGGCTCGAAGAGCGGGAAAAACAGCAGGCCATAACGCTCTCCGGCGGCGAGCAGCAGATGGTAGCCATCGGCAGGGGCATGATGGCCATGCCCAAGATCCTCATGATGGACGAACCATCTCTGGGCCTGGCGCCGGTCCTCATCAAGGAGATTTTCACCACAATCCGCAAGATCGCAGACCAGGGGACCACCGTTCTCCTGGTGGAGCAGGATGTGCAGCACTCGCTGAGCCTGTCGGACCGCGGGTACGTGCTGGAGCACGGACGTATCGTCATGGAAGGGAAAGGTAAGGAACTCCTGGAGAATCCCAAGATCCGGGAAGCATACCTGGGAATCTAGACACGAAGGTGATCATGGCACTGGATAGATACTCATAGCCCCTTTTCATATCGTTCAATCCATCCATTCGCCCTGAATGGATGGATTGAACCCCCCACTTCCATCACGAACCGGCAGGAAAAAGACAGGTAGAAGAAAGAGATACAATTTTTCAGGAGTATTACATCATAAGGTTGTGAGCAGAGTTTTTTACCAACAGACTTGGCAGAGAACGGCACACGTCCTGGATGAAAAATAAAATATTTGGACGAGAGACAAAAAAAGGAGGATTCAAAAGCCATGGAAGATTTTCTAAAGAAGTGTGAGGATTGCAACCCCGGGGAAAAGGAATTTCTCCAGGCTGTGACTGAGGTCGTGAAATCAGTGAAACCGGTTCTTGACAAGCACCCCGAATACCGCAAGGAAAAGATACTTGATCGGATGGTGGAACCGGAGCGGTTGGTCATATTCCGTGTACCTTGGGTGGACGACAAGGGTGATGTTCAGGTGAACCGTGGTTACCGCATCCAGATGAACAGCGCTATCGGCCCCTACAAGGGCGGGTTCAGGTTCCATCCTTCCGTTAACCTCTCCATTCTCAAGTTTCTGGCCTTTGAACAGGTATTCAAGAACTCGCTCACAACCCTGCCCATGGGCGGCGGCAAGGGCGGCTCCAATTTCGATCCCAAGGGCAAGTCCGACCGCGAGGTCATGAGGTTCTGCCACAGCTTCATGAGCGAGATCTTCCGTCATGTCGGCCAGTTTACCGATGTCCCGGCCGGTGATATCGGTGTGGGTGCCCGTGAGATCGGATACCTGTTCGGGATGTATAAGAAGCTCAGGAACGAGTTTGTGGGTGTTCTTACCGGCAAAGGACTGAATTTCGGCGGGAGCCTCATCAGGCCCGAGGCCACCGGCTACGGCTCGGTCTACTTTGCGGCGGAAATGCTCTCGAGCAAAAATCAGACCCTTGAAGGCAAGCTATGCCTCGTCTCGGGCTCCGGCAACGTTGCACAGTACACCGTGGAAAAGATCCTGGACCTCGGCGGCAAACCTGTGACCATGTCTGACTCCAACGGATACATCTACGACGAGGCGGGTATCGACAGAGAGAAACTCGCTTACATCATGGAGCTCAAAAACATCCGCAGGGGCCGCATCAAAGAATATACCGACAAATATAAGGGTGTGCTCTATACCCCGATCGATCCGGCGCAGGATTTCAACCCCCTGTGGGACCACAAGGCCGACTGCGCCTTCCCGAGCGCCACCCAGAACGAGATCAACGGCAAGGATGCGGCTAATCTTATCAAGAACGGTGTCTATGTCGTGAGTGAAGGCGCCAATATGCCCACCACCCCTGACGGTGTCGAGATCTTCCTCGATCAGAAGATCCTCTACGGCCCCGGCAAGGCAGCGAATGCGGGCGGTGTATCCGTATCCGGACTGGAAATGACACAGAACAGCATGCGCCTCAACTGGACAAGGGAAGAAGTGGACAACCGCTTAAGGATGATCATGAAGGCCATCCACAGCGCCTGTGTGAATGCCTCGACGACATACGGCTCTCCGGGAAACTATGTAAACGGGGCCAACATAGCGGGCTTCGTGAAGGTTGCCGATGCCATGATGGCCCAAGGTATCGTGTAAAGAGAACGGATGCATGCATGGGGCGGCGGTTCCTCTCGATAAGGGAACCGCCGCGATAAACCATATTGATAGTTGAGGAGGCCGGTGGACTGAAAAAAACCTCCTTGGATTTCTTGCTTGATTCTGCAATGGCTGTATGATGAACCTAAAGACAGCACCCTGGTTGTGAGGGTTTCCATGAAACTGAAAGAGCGCGAGCTGTCCAGTAAATATCATCTTAACTTCAAGGTCTTTCTGGAGCTTATGTCTGCAAAAGTCCGCGAGATCCTGCTGATCTCGAGCCGTTATGATGCGTTCATCATCGAAGAGGACGTCACGCTGGCCTCCCGGATCATCTCCGAATACAGCGGGCTTAATCTCTCCCAGCCTCCCCGGGTGACGCGGACATCATCCGCCCTCCATGCGCTCAAACTCCTGGATGAGAAGAAGTTCGACCTGGTCTTTTCCATGCCGAACCTCGAAGATATGGATGCCTTCACGCTGGGCAAAAAGATCAAAGAAAAGATGCCTCATCTGCCTGTCTATCTGCTGGCGCACAGCCTCAGGGGCATCCAGAGTTCGAATGAGGCCCTTCTCTACGAGGGGATCGACAAGGTCTTCATCTGGTCAGGGAACGCCGACCTCCTGCTTGCCATCATCAAGAGCACGGAAGATGCACTGAACGTCGATTATGATACCACACATGCCCAGGTTTGCGTGCTCATTTTTGTCGAAGACTCACCGCTCTACTATTCAACGCTGCTCCCCATCTTCTACAAGGAAGTGGTCCGCCAGATCCAGGCCGTTCTGGAGCTCGGGGTGAACGAGGAAGAGCGGCTGCTGATCATGCGCACCAGGCCCAAGATACTGTCCGCGCAGACATTTGAAGAGGCCGAAGATCTCTATGAGAAGTACAAGCCCTACCTGCTGGGTATCATCTCGGACACGCGCTTTCCAAAGCAGGGGAAAGTATACGGTAATGCCGGGGTTGATCTGCTTTCCCGGGCCAGGCAGGAGATGCCCTATCTGCCCCTGCTCCTCTTCAGCTCCGAGCCTGAGAACCGGCCCAAGGCCGGGCGCATCCTGGCTGAGTTCATCGACAAGAACTCACCGAAGCTCTTGGATGAGATACACGAGTTCTTCCTCACCCACCTGGGCTTCGGCGAATTTGTGTTCCGTAAGTCTGACGGAACCGAGGTGGGCCGGGCAAACAAGCTGCGCATGCTCGAAGACAAGCTTGCTGAGATCCCGGATGAGTCGCTGTGCCATCACATAGAAAAGAAGGACATGGCCAACTGGCTCATGATGCGCTCCGAAATCCCTCTTGCCTCCACTATCAGGGACCTGTCCTGTTCTTCGTTCTCATCCACCCGGGAGATGAGGGAATACATCATATCCCTTATTCACTTGGTGCGGAAATGGCGGCAGAAGGGCGTCGTGGCCAAGTTCAACAGGAAGGAGTTCAATATAGACCTCCTGGACTTCGCCAAGATCGGCCAGGGGTCTCTGGGAGGAAAGGCACGGGGCCTGGCGTTTATGTCATCCATGCTGCAGGAGGATATCAGCCTCTTAGAGAAGTACCGGCAGTGCACCATCCAGATTCCCCAGACCATCGTACTGGGCACCGATATCTTCGAAGACTTCGTCGAGGGCAACAACCTTAAACGTTTCGCCTCGGAGGGATATACCGATGAGGAAGTGGCGAAGGCCTTCATGAGCGCAAAGATGCCTCAAGAAATCGTCAAGGATCTTCAGACATACCTTGAACAGGTAGTCTACCCCCTTTCCGTGCGCTCATCGAGCCTGCTGGAAGACGCCCAGTTTCAGCCCTATGCAGGCCTGTACGAGACCTACATGATCCCCAACAACCATCTGGATTTTGCAAAACGGCTTGATGACCTCATCGTGGCCATCAAGCTTGTGTATGCATCCACCTATTACGAGAGCCCCAAGGCATTTGCAAAGAGCACTGCCAGCCAGGCCAAGGACGAGTCAATGGCAGTGGTCATCCAGCAGCTCGTGGGTGAAGAGCATGGGGACTATTACTATCCTACCATCTCCGGGGTGGCCCAGTCCCACAACTACTATCCCGTCTCTCACATGAAGCCCGAAGAAGGGATCGTGCAGATGGCCATCGGCTTCGGAAAGACCGTGGTCGAAGGAGGGAAGTCCCTGCGGTTCTCGCCCAGGTACCCCGAGATCCTGCCGCAGTTCTCCACAGTGGATGACATGATAACCAATTCCCAGCGTTTCTTCTACTCGCTTAAGATGAAGAACCATGACGACGGCGCACACCTCGGGGTGCATTCACACCTCGCCAGACGCGATATCTACGATGCACGCGAAGAGTACCCCGTAGTTGCATGTGCAAGCACCTATGACGCGGCAGAGCACCGGATAAGGGACACGAGCGAGGGTCCCGGCGGCAAGATCATCACCTTCTCCCAGATCCTGAAATACAAGAGCATACCCCTGCCTGAGATGCTCTCGGATATCATGGAGCTTGCCCGCAAGAATATGGGCTGCGCTGTTGAAATGGAGTTTGCGGTTAATCTCAAGAAAGACAAACCCGGAGCATGCGCCTTCTACCTCCTCCAGGTGCGCCCCATGGTGACCGAAGAAGACCGCTTCGAGGTGGAGATCACGGAAAAGGACCGCTCAAGGGCATTCTGCTACTCCAACCTCGCACTCGGCAACGGCAAGCGGCAGGACATAGCGGACATCATCTTCGTGAAGCCCGATGATTTCAAGATCGAGGCCACACCGGAGATCGCCGAGGAGGTGGGTAGGCTCAACGGAATGCTTTTAACGAAGAAGCTCCCCTACCTCCTCATCGGTCCGGGCAGATGGGGCTCATTTGACCGGTGGCTGGGCATCCCGGTTCAGTGGAGGCACATCTCAGGCGTGGGGGCGATATTGGAACTGCGCGGGAAACTGCTCAAGGCGGATCCGTCCCAGGGCTCACATTTCTTCCAGAACATCACCTCACTGGGTGTGCCATACGTGACCGTCACCGAAGGCAGCACCGACTTCCTCGACTGGAAGTGGCTTGAGTCTCTGAGCGTGATAAACGAGACGGCCTTCCTCAAGCACGTGAGGCTCGACGACCCGATCGTGATCAAGATCAACGGGAGAAAATCCCTGTGCGTCATGTATGTGTCCCTTGAGGACGACGTCCGATAAACCTTGAAAAAGCGAGGCCAGAAAGCTATCTACAAAGGAAAAGGTCTTATAGCATGAAGTTATCAAGGAATAAGATAGTCCCCCTGCTCTTTACCTTGCTCGGTGTGATCGACTTCATATACGGCATCATGAGGCATGACATGATAAGCCTGGGCATGGGTGCGCTCCTGGTGGTCGTCTCGCTCTATGTACTCAAGAGGGAGAGCACATCAAGTTCCCATGAACAAAAGAGGCCTGAAGAGTGATGAGGAGGAGTTTTTAAAGCATGGACGATAAGAAAAATCCGGGAGCCGGGACCATTGCCGTGTGGGGCGGCGAGGAGAAGAGCGCGTCCGGCAGGCCCACCCAGGTGCCTATCGTGCAGAGCGTCTCCTTTGGGTACGACGATGTGGATCAGTGGCTGCAGGTGGGCAAGGGCATCGAGAAGGGCCATATTTACAGCCGGAACACCAATCCAACGTTAGAGGCCTTTGAAGAAAAGGTCCGCCTGCTGGAAGAGGCCGGGGCCGCTACATCCTTTTCCAGCGGTATGGCAGCCATCAGCAGCACCCTGTTCACCCTGCTGTCTCCCGGAGACCGTATCGTTTCCATCAAGGACAGCTATGGCGGCACAAGCAAGCTCTTCATCGAATTTCTCCCCAGGTTCAATATTGAAGCAATGCTGTGTGAAACCACTGATCACGAACAGATCGAGGCCGAGGTGAAGAAAGGCTGCAAGGTGCTTTACCTCGAAACACCCACAAACCCCACCCTGAAGGTCATAGACATCGCTCACCTGGCAAAGTCAGCCCATGATGCCGGGGCGATTGTGGTCATGGACAACACCTTTGCCACACCCATCAACCAGCAACCGCTTACTTTAGGCGCCGACCTGGTCATCCACAGCGCCACCAAGTTCCTGGGCGGACATGCAGATGCCTTGGGCGGGGCCGTGTGCGGCCCGAAAGACGTGATAAAGAAGATCTACCATTTCCGGGAGATCAACGGCGCCGCCCTGGACCCCATGGCAGCCTACCTCCTGCTTCGCGGCATGAAAACCCTGCACCTGCGCGTGGCAAGACAGAACGAAAGCGCCCTTGCCATTGCCCGCCACCTGGAGAAACACCCTGCAGTGAGCCGGGTCTTCTACCCGGGATTAATCAGCCACCCCCAGCACGCTATCGCCAAGAAGCAGATGAGCGGATTCGGCGGGGTGTTGAGTTTTATTTTGAAAGGTGATTTTTCTGCCCTCAAGGTCTTCCTGCCCAGGCTCCGGCTTGCCCACAGGGCTGCAAACCTGGGGGCGGTGGAGACCATTGCAGGCCCGCCCGCGCTCACCAGCCACGTGGAATGTACGCCGGAGGAACGCGCCTACATGGGCATCCCCGAGGGGCTCATCCGGTATTCCGTGGGCATTGAGGATGTGGGTGATCTCCTCGCGGACCTCAATAATGCCCTTGATGGATTGGCATAGAGCCTGCGGTCCATGAAAAAAACATTGTGATAAAGAACAAGCAGGAGGACCATGTATGAGCATGAAAACCGATGTCCTGAAAAAGACTTTCGACCGTCACCTTGATATTCTTCAGGCCGAAGTCCGCAGGCACCTGGAACAGGACCACAAGTTGGATATCACCACAGCCAGCATGATACTGGAATCCTATTTCTCCGTGGATTTCCTGCCTGCCTGGTACTTTCTCAGTACCAAGCCCTCAGAGATCGCGGGGCATTTCGTCATCATGAGTCAGCTTCTTGATGCAAACAGGGAGTACTGCACCCAGGTCAGCGATGACGGACGTGCCATCACCTATTTCCTGAACATCGGGAGGGATTTCCCCGGACGGCTGGAAAAGATCATCAGCGAGAACATCGACATGGGCATATCCTCCTTTGATTCCGTAAAGACAAGCTCGGGCTTAAGAATAATCACCATCGAGAAAAAGGGGAAGAAAGGCGGGGCATTTTTACTCTACGACCGCCAAACCCTGGACAAGATGATGTGGAGTATAAATTTTTTCGGGGAAAAACAAGGCTACTCCCATACCCAAGATTTTCTCAAGTGCCTTGATGATAACTACTTCAGCGAGGAGATAAACAACCCTTTGTACCCGTTACGGATCCAGCGCCATCTCAAGATGTTTGAAGATACCATAACCGACGGGTGCATCTCCATCACCGTAGAGGATACTTCGAAAGAGGTTGACAGCGACAAGCTTGATATCAGCGAAATAAGGGTATCTGCGGGGATCATGAATCCAGAGGTGCTCTCAGTTATCCGTATCCTGGACTATTTCAAGAATAAGGGCATTTCTCTGAACAGGTCTTACTATGACCTCTTCAGCCATTCTGACCTTTCCTATTCCGTGGGGGTCATCTCTCTGTACATCCCTGGAACAACGAAGGTGGCAGGTATTGCCGATAACCTGAAAAAGACCTTCACTCCGACAAGTGCTGCGGCATGCGCGCCTGCCCGTAAGGTGCGCATAGAGGAGAAGCTGGAAGAGTTGGTTCGCAGCCTCTCTGACCCGGACCTTCCGAAAGAGAGAGTTCATGAGACAGTTATGGGCCTGAAGGAACTGATCCGCACCAACACCGATCTTTCGGACACGAACGAGATCGGGGACTTCCTGTTAAACAGCTTTTCAGACTTCATGGAGGGTCTCAAGTTCCTGGGGCTCGATGAGAATGACGACATCATCAGGCTTTTCTTATCATTCGACCATTTTGACGAGTTCTATGTCTTAAGTAAAAACAAGGGGGAGCTGTCTCATAAACCGGGATTCAGGACAAAGCACAACTCTCTGCGCGGCAAGGCCTATAAAGGCGGCTTGCGGATAGACCCCATAGTCGAGTTTGTGGAAGTGGCCGCCCTTGCCTTTATGATGACCTGGAAGTGTGCCCGCTCCAAGATACTCTTCGGGGGCGGCAAGGGAGGGCTCATCCTCAACCCAAAGGATTTTGACGAATCCATTGATTTCTTCGATACCCTTGCCAGTTTCGGCCGCTCCCTGTTCCTGGTTACAGGCCCTTCCTGGGATGTTCCGGCAGGTGATGTGGGCTGCGGCGCAGCCGAGATCGGCGATATGTTCGAGGGCTTCAAATCTGCACTACGAGACTTGGCCCTCCTGGCCTCGGGCATCAAGAAGAGCTTGAGCATTATCGGCGACAGGGTCATCTCCGTGGAAGAGGCGCGGCATATCCTCTCAAAGAATTTTGATGTCGCTCCCTATGACATGCAGATACTCCATGAGCTTATCACCAGCGAACGGTATCTGGAACTGGTTGCAGCCCCCCAGATCACCGGCAAACCCCGCATGGGCATAGCAGCGCGTGCAGGCGCAACAGGGCGGGGGCTCTGCTACAGCATCCTGGCAATGGCTACCAACATGTTCCTCAAGGGCCAGTGGCCGGTATCTGAAAAATTATCCAAAGCCGAGCATGCCCTTCTGGAAAAGGCTGCAGCCATTACGGAAAAGGTGATCTTGGAGAAAAAGGGGGCTGATGTCATAACCGATGACGAGTGGCGGATACTTACCACAGAGATCTATGTCAAGCTTTTAAAGGGCAAGAAGGTCATTGTCCAGGGATCCGGCAAGGTGGGCGGCGCCCTGCTCCAGGAACTGAAACGCTATGGTGTTAATGTGACGGCAGTAGCCGATGCCGGTGGCGCGGTCATTGGCGAAAACCTGGATGTTGATGAGTTGATGAAGGCAGTGAGCGGTTCTGCAAGCCATCCAGAACGGAAACTGAGATTTTCTGTCATGCATGCCGAGAAAAACGTCACACAGAAGATCTTCGGGGCCCGCGAAGGGTCATCCGTGCTCGAGATGGAGTGCGACATACTCGTACCGGCAGCCCTTGAGAATGCCGTCACGGTACACAATGCCGACAAGATCAAGGCAAAGATCATTGCCTGCGGCAGCAATGGGCCTCATACCTCAAAGGCCGAGATAATCCTGAACAAAAGAGGGATCACCGTCATATACGATTTTCTTGCTAACCAGGGAGGCGTCAACGCATCATACTTTGAATGGCTCAGGAACCTCACCGAGCGATTCAGGTACGAGGCGGAAAAGATCTATAAAAAAGAATTCAACCCTGACGTGCTCGATGAATACATCATGCCGGAATTCCTGGACAGGATAAAGCGAATCCTTCTGAGTGATGAGTCTCCTGCGATTACAAATGAATGGAACAAGGTCATGCGGGATATCAATTTCTCTGCGATCAATGAAGATTACGCCTTTTCAAACAAGTACGGAATTCCCATGAAAACAGCCGGGTTCATCAATACTCAGCTGCGGGTCCTGACAGCGTATCTGATGAAATCATCCGAGACGGAACGGGAACGCATCTGGGATTCTCTTGATAAAAAGGTAAAAGAGCTTATACGGCCATTCGTGGAGCATCCAGAGGCCAGGCTGCACAATGACGCAGCAGATAGAGTTGTGCGAGAATTATATGAAGCAAAAAAGCATAAAGGACTTAAAAAATGAGTGAACCTGACTCCCAAGCTTGTCAAATCAGGTGCTTTGTTGCTCACAACCCATCACCATCTTTAATGCATCACGTCGTTCATGGTGTACTTCATCCCCGACCATGTCCCCGGAATAACAATCAGATAGGAATCCACGGCAAAGAGGCCATCGCTTTTTCTCCTGGCAGTTACGATGATACGGTTCGTTTTCCTGGTGAGGTGAAAAGGTCCTTTGCAGCTTAAAACCCCTGTACTGGAATCAAATTGGGCATTGAGTCTCTTCTTCTCAGAGAGAAACAGATTGATCCGGCTGGGCTCATAGAGCCCGGGATCTTTCAGGGTGATGGACACCTCGGGAATGGTATCGGATGCAAGCATCCCGCTTTCAGGGAAACGCCAAGTCACGGGAAGGGGAGGATTCATGAGTTTCTTGGCAAAATCATTGAGGCTCATCACGGCGCCTACTACGGCCTGGCGGGGTAAGCGGTCGAATTCGGCGCCTGGTCCGACGCTCCCGGGGTCGGATGTGAGCATGAGACGGAAGCCTGCACGTTTTGCAACAGCACGTACCGTGTCATTATACTGGCCATAAGGATAGGCGAAGTACTTAACCCGGCGGCCCAGGTTCTTTTCCAGGGTTTCCTTGGAGCCTTTGACCTCCCGTTCTATTTCCCTTTCCGTGAGATTTATCAATCGCGGGTGTGTACAGGTGTGGCACCCTACCTCACCCCCCCAAGACTCAAGCTGCTTAAGCTGTTCCCAGCTCATGTAATTTTTAACACCTATGCCATGGGTGAAGACAAAGATGCAGAAGGGAAAATGGTATTTCTTCAGGATGGGGACCGCCTTATCATACTCTGAGATGAATCCGTCATCGATGGTGATGGCGACTCCCTTTTCAGGAACCGGCCGCTTGCCCTCCACACAATCGGCAAGCTGATCCATGGAGAGCATCGTATATCCGTGAGACTTTAAGTATTCCATCTGCAGGTCAAATTGGGTGCTGGAGGTCGTAGTGGTGGGAAATCTGTTTTCATCGAATCGGTGGTAGAGGAGCACCGAGATGTATGCGGATGCTGCTGTCGTCAGGCCCGGTATCAGGCAGATTCCAGCAGCAATAATCAGTATCAGGCGAATACGAAGAGAGGCCCTCATGATGATCAAACGCTGAAGAGTTCCTCTCTTGCAGGCTTTATCCACTTTCAGGTAAGTGCTATTGGAGCCGGTAGTCGTCATAGCTCTTCAGCGCATTGTAGCTGATAAGCAGCTCCAACCTGCGCACATACTCGATTCCCATCTGGGAATAATTCCTCAGTCCCTGTGCCAAGGCGAAAGAATCATACGGCGGCTGACTCAAAGAACGTATGTATCTCAGTTGTTCATATTGCGGGTTGGTGTTGATGTTCCACATATAGTAATCAATGCACGACTGCAGGTCATCGAAAACAGACACGGTGTATTCCTTATCACGATCCCGTTCCTTGGGTACCATGCCATAACCGGAAGGGGTGCGCAGACCGAAGATATTGTTCCCTTCAATGCAGAAACGTGAGGTTCCCCATCCTGACTCAATGGCGGCCTGGGCAATGATAAGGGAGACAGGGAGAACGTTTACCCTTTTGAGAAGCTCCTGAACCATCATCTCATAGGAGTTGGATTCCACCAGATACATGCGGGCGAATGAGATGAGTGTCTCTTTTTCCTGCGGGGTCAGGTACGGCAGTCTCTGCCGTATATGCTCTATGACCAGTCGCTGATTGCGGATAGCCTCGTTTGCTCGCAGCACGAGCGGCAACAGAATCTCGATAAGATACTGCTTCCTTTCCTGCACATCATCGATTTGTGCAAGCTGGTCCGGCATACTCGCGGTGTATTGATATTCGATGAAGGGACTCTGAGCGGGTAGGGCATGAGGTGTGCCTGTACCTGTGTTCATCCTTGTCGGTATTAAGGCAGCCCCGATCAGTGAAGCAAAAAAACACACCGAAATAACCGTGAGTCTTCGCAGCTGACCCTTATTACTTTGTGTACCATCCATAGTGCACTCTGTACTGAAGTCATGTGCTCAAACTCGTTTTATTTACCTGATATATTTTCACAGAGCAAGAAAAAAATGCTGCAACGTTCCAAAGAATCAGGATCCTTGTCCATAAGCCGCCTTACACATGAAAAACACCTCGCCAAAAACTCCCTTGCATTATGAATCATGATTCAGTAATATGTCTTGAAATTATTTGTAAGAGGTAGGCCTGCATAATGGCGGATGACAAGGACAAGGAAAGAAGAAAGATGTACCTCACCGTTGCGGATCTGAGCACGATGGGATTCGCCATGGTATTCTCTATTGTCCTCGGCCTTATTGCAGGCTTCTACCTTGACAGCAAACTCGGTACAGAGCCGATCTTAACCTTTGTCTTTCTCTTCGGCGGTATTATGGCGGGGTTCAGGATGATGTATAAGACATACATGCGATTTTTCAGCGAGGATAAGTCAGGTGAAAAGCGCAAGTAAGGACCCTGTTCAGAAGAGGATCGAGCTCATAGCAGTAGCCCTCTGGGCAACGTTTTGTATTATCAGTCTTTCGCTGTTCGGCTCGAAATTTGCCCTGGGGGTATTGCTTGGCGGAGCCCTATGCCTTGCAAATTACCAGTTGCTCTGGCGTCATGCAAAGTCATCGGTTACGTTTGAAGCCAAACAGGGCAAGGCCTTCATGATCAGACGCTACATCATGCGGCTCGCTTTAACAGGGGCTGCCCTCTACGTACTCATCGCGCTGCTGCATGTCGACATCTTAGGGCTGCTGCTGGGCCTGTCCGTTATCATGCTCGGCGTCATGAGTTACGCATGCTACACCTACATCTGTGCAGGAGGAGATTAGTATGGAACACGGGTACCTCGTTCTGAATTTCATCACCCATCCCCTTTACGAACTCATCCATGAAAAGTTCGGCCTGACCGACGGCAACCACATGCACCAGGTCACCTTTACCTGGCTCTACATGCTCTTTCTCATCGTGATTTCTCTGATTGTGTCCAGGAACCTGAAGATGGTTCCGGGAAGGCTTCAGAATTTTTTAGAGGTGGTCATCGGCGGACTGAAGTCACTGCTGGTGGACACCATGAGCGAGCACGGCATGAGGTTCTTTCCGCTCATAGCCACTATCGCGGTATTCATCTTCACATGCAACATGGGCGGCATTATTCCCGGCTTCTATTCACCCACGGCAAACCTCAATACCAACCTGTCGATGGCGCTCACCGTGTTTCTGCTGACACACATCGTAGGCGTGAAGATCCATGGCTTCAAATATCTGAAACATTTCCTGGGTCCGGTGTGGTGGATGGCGCCCATCATGTTGCCGGTGGAGCTCATCGGCCACATGGCGCGGCCGCTTTCGCTGACCATGCGGCTCTTCGGGAATATATTCGGTGAAGACCTGGTGCTCGTGGTTCTCTTGGCACTGGTCCCGTTCCTCCTTCCCATGCCTATGCTTGTGCTCATGATGTTCACCTCGATCCTGCAGGCATTCGTGTTCACGCTGCTTGCCATGATGTATATAAGCGGCGCTATGGAGGAGTCCCACTAAGCGAGAACTATGACAGGCGGGTTGGCGGAAACCCGCCTGTTTAATGTTTTATGTGCCGGACAACGATGTTGACGGCTACCAAGAAAGCTGGGTAGGATACAATCCTGGCCGTCTTTGGTAATATGAATACAATAAAATAGTTGGAGGATTGTATGAAGAAATTTTTATGTTTATCAGGAGTTTCAGTATTCTTGGTCCTGGGGTTCTCATCACTGGTCTTTGCAGCAGGAGGCACGGCAAGCCCTGAAGCCATCCAGTACTTCTCCTGGGCCTCGGTAGCTGCGGGTATCGGTATGGCTCTCGCAGCCTTCGGTACCGGCATAGGCCAGGGCCACGGTGTTCAGGGCGCCTGCGATGGCATTGCCCGCAACCCTGAGGCATCGGGCAAGATACTGACAGCGCTCATCCTTGGCTTGGCCATGATCGAGTCCCTGGCCATCTACGCGCTGGTTATCGAGCTTATCCTACTCTACGCAAACCCATTCATCAAGTTCATGGGCCTTCAGTAAAAAGATATCGAATATTAATCGATATCAAGCAAGAACCCACATAAAGAGGGGCTCCTAGAAGAGAGCCCCTCTTCTTAATCTGGTCACTGTTCACCATGCAGGTTTATGAACAAACTACCTGCTTAAAAATATAAAGGGCTCTTTTGAGCCTTACATCCCCATTAAGGCCTTGACCTTCTTCTTCTGCTCTTCACTGGCAAAGTAGAAAGCAGCGGCACCACCCGCGAGTAAAAGCAGGGTAAAGGGTCTGAATATAAGTCTGAAGATGGCCTTCACCACCGATTTAATCACTGAGACAACCCCGCCGATGATGCCGAAAAGAACGACATCGGCCACGATGAATTTAATCAGCTTAAATGGGGCAAGGATAATCGATGTAATAAGGTTAAAAAGAAAGCGCATGGTCTTACACCTCCTGCTTTAATAATTTTTTAAGAGTTTCGGTATAGACTCTGTTCTTACGAGCCCTTTTTCAAGAGCAGATCCTCTACGGACCCTAACGCGTCTTTCGATACTAAAGCGGCCCGCTTGTTCTCTTCCTGTAT
>Ga0326727_10009244_pt1 | contig 24383 bp, 18 predicted proteins | sample MB2enrmetagenome_FD_207643 | JGI IMG/M metagenome (GOLD analysis project Ga0326727, IMG submission 207643) | Lab enriched peat soil microbial communities from McLean, Ithaca, NY, United States - MB29MY | ecosystem: Environmental > Terrestrial > Soil > Wetlands > Peat | place: USA: New York... | reverse complement strand
CTGATAATTGTTTCTCACGGCGGCTCTCTCCTTTAAAAAGGGATTCTCAACCCGAACTCTATCCGAGTTCGGGCGAGAGCCGCTGCTTCTTGTTCTCAAGTTTCAACTAAACGTGGGGCATCCTCGAAGACCCTAGCTCACTGTCAACTCCAGAACTGGTGGCTAATGCGGTCATTCGTGCGTATACGTGGTCGACATATAAGTCTTTCAGACCAAGACTCTGAAATGCTTGGAGCTTTATCTCCTCGCTTAAAGTGCGCCATGCCCTCGAAGAAATGCTTCAAGCAATTTGTGAGTTTTCCTGTGAGGTCTGCTGCGTCCTGCCCTGAGTTCAATGATTGCCCTGCGCGACAACTGACCGCGACATGCTTTCACGAGTAGTTTTAGCCGCGCTTTCTTCAACGCTGGCAGGATTTTTGTTGTCCACTCATCCCGTTTCGGATCGACATATTCCGTGTAAACATTTCGTTCAGAATGGACGAAGCCAGATTCGACGTTTTCCAAACTGTTCGATTCCTTGCCAATACATTTGATCAGGTCAATCTTGATGTGTCGCCGCTGCAGCAATCCGATTGTTTGCCTCTCGCACGGATTCCCAAGTGCGTCAGCGCATTTTGCCTCTGGGTGAAATTCGTACTCGGTCACAACGTCGCCATATGTTTTGACCCGAGCGGTCTGTCTCGACCCGCAGTAACCGTGCGTTGTGATCCGGAACCGCTTTTTGGAGTGTTGGTCAATCCATTCCTTATCAAGCCATTTCCTGGGGTCGGAATCGTAGGGTGTAAAGAGGTGAAATTTCTCGGGGTCGACGCCCACAGGATGCCCAAATGGGATTACGTGAGCGCTTAGGAGAAAATTGAATGGCTTAATCTGGTCTGAATAGGGCTTACCTGCGTTAAGCGATTCAAAGCTTTTCATCAAGAACGGGCTGCTAACAGTAGTTCGTCCGATTGCCGGAAGATGTCCAAACCTGAGTTCAGATGTTTTCAGACAACAGGATTTGCGTACAATCATCTCCCAGACAGCCGCAGTCCAGTTGCGGTCGGACGCTTCCGGGTCAGTTGGGTTTAGTAAATGGCCTAACCCGTGTCTCGACCAGCGGTCTTTCTTGTTGTTGCGTCCTTCCCTCAGCAGAGCTGGTTTACGATTCTTGGGCCAGAGGAAAAGTGCGTAACGTTTCGCAGAAATCGCTAAACAATGCAGCTGTCGCTGTTTCCCCGTTCTCGGGCCGTAGTTGTCATCCTCGATCTTTAGGACCGAACCTGGGATTACGTTGCGGTCGTAAGGGTTAAGTGCTTCGAATTTCTTAACGATCTCGTCCACCTGCCCCCAACTGAGCGCATTTACCACCTCGGTGCCATCTTTGAAGGAGTGTTTTCCTCCTTTGCAAGGAATCGTGCCTTCTTTCTTCGTGCTGACGATTGCCATCGAATCCGTATCTTCCATCGCGTAGGTCCCACCGAGTTGCGTGACAGAATGTTCGAGCAAAGCCAACATTAGGCGGGCCGCTCCCGTGATCAACGACGCTAACGGCGGAAAACAAAATTCACCCGGCTGCTCAGGATGAATAACCGTACACTCATATGGTTCGGGATCGAGTCCGTGGCATTGCACTTTTATTTTCTTTTCGGATTCCTGCCGGTTCATTTCGGCGAAGATTCCGTAACTGGTGGCGTTTGCCAGAACTTTCAGAGCCTTATCGAGACGATTCGCATCCTCTTCGGAAAGCTCCTTTCTTTTCCCCAATGACTTGCGCTGTTCGATCATTGTCTTAAATAGGTCCCGCGTCAGCGGATTTACTTCAACTTCGCCACCTAGACGGACCGGGCCGACACCAGGCAGCTTTCCAACCGGTTCCAGTGCAAATGCGTCGACGATCACTGGAATTCTTCCAGTTAGAAGGACTGAAGCAGCAACGTCGGGAAGCGAAAACCAGAGACCCTTCGAAGATTCGTGGTCAGGCGCATAAAGATAGTTGAATGCTACCTGCCAATCGTTACTAGCGACGCTGTACTTGCCGCGCGACGGCAGGAGATCGCCGTTCGGCATTAATTTCACAAATGCAGGCAGACGCTTCCAAGTGTCTGGGCGAAATAGCTTCTCGGGAGTCAACGTACGAAGGAATTTATCGATTCCGGTTTGGCAGTGTTCAACCACCCGCACTTTCCGTGCAATAAGAAATCTCCGCAAGTCCATCAAGCCGTGCACCGTCGGATACATCGACAGAAAGTCCACATACACGACTGGAACAGGAATTTTTCGAATATGGGCACTCGTTCTTCCACCAAAAAACGCGCTCTGCGCAAACCCTAGATAAGCCGCCGGAAAGTCTGGCTGCCGTTCGAGAATCGGACCGATTCCCATCGCTCGCAAATAAGCCTTGCCGATTGAGGCGGGTGAATAGGCCTTGGTGGGCTGCAAATTAATCGGATGTTTTCTATACTCGGCCAGAAGTTTAACGGCTAGCTCGGAAGTGGCTTGAACGTCGCGGCGATTGTAATCGATATAGGCCTTTGTAACGACGCCATGTTTTGCCACATGCTGTTTTCCGTGCTCAACGCCGAAAGCTCGGCAGGCGCTTTCCAGGGAATAACTTCTATCTGTTAATGCAAACGCAAGCGTTCGCAAATCGAGCATGTGACCACGAAACTTGTATCCCTTCTCGGGATCTCCGGTAACAGAATCCTCTGGAATTAAATCCAACTTGTCGGGCGCGTACCGTGCTGTGAATCCTTTTAAGGCACGCTTAGAATCGATGTGCTTTATACCTACACCAGGGCGTCGAGTCGACGGTTTTTCGACACCCATCTTCGTGTACGACCAAAGAGCCAGTGAGAATCCCCCTGCAAATCGTCCTCGTGCTGGCCGCGAGGCGAAGGCAATGCGAGACAAGTCGAAGGGCAGATTGAATCCGACCAGCAGCGCGCGGCCTTTGTAGACAGCCTTGTAGAATTTCTTGAGGAATTCACGGCGAGTTAGTAGAAGCAGGCGACTCCCCCGCCTGTTGTGGGCAGCCACATACCGTTCCAGTGTCTTGCGGTCCTTGGACGGCAAGTCATCGGCATAAAACAAGCCCTCTTCGCGCAGTTCGTTGTTAACAAAGAATCGATAGCTGCCGAACGTCAAACGTTGGCTTGAATCCGTTCGAGTCTCCGTGTCGAACACAAACATGGCGCGAGGCAGACGCCATACCTTGTTTTTGCGACTCTTGGACTCGGTGGGTTTAAGTGCCGGAAAAACTCGGATCGCAATCGGTAGAGGAACGGGATTTGATTTCACAATTCCCGGCTACTGTCTAGGCTTGCGTTTCGGGGCAAAGCGCTCCATCTCGGTTCCGATCCACCATTCGGGGCCCAAACGCTTTTTCAGAAACGGGTCCAGCGCTTCAAGCATTTCGGCCTTCGGAATTACGAGTGCAGCGACAAGATAAGTCTCTGTCTCGCAGTAGCCCCGCATACACGCTGCACCCGCGAGAATCGGGCTTCCCGACGGGTTATCCCAAGTTTCTTGGGGCCACTCGTATTGCTCTGGACTCAGAATGGCCCGGTGGTCATTGACTGGAATTGATATTGTGGTTGGATCGTTCGCTTCGCCCGCAGGGTGATGACTGTCAAGCAAGGAATGCCCAAGTTTCTGTCGCTTACAGGCGGCACAAATCGTGGGTTTGCTGCCAGGAACTAGCGCTAGGGGTCTTTGCTCTCCACATATGTAGCATCGACTACCTTGGCCGACTCGCCGAGCCGCCCGAGCCTCTCGTTCGAATGACGCGATGGGGTCGCGTGGGGGTTTCTTCTTCAACGCGCACCGCCTGCGTACATAGATTCAAATGACAAAACCCCAGCTGCTGCTTGCCGATCTACCTCCTTCAGGTCTGTAAGGAGCAAATGACGCTTTCCAGCTGTGTCCGTAACCTTTTTACCTTTGAACCTGAGCAAAGCGGAGTCGTCACCGGTTTGAAGATACCTTTGAACGCCAGCCCAATGGCCGCCGACCAAACTGGCTTGGCGTGAATCGCGAGTGGCAATTTCTGTCTTACCCATGACGCCCAAAGTAGTGATAACCCGCAGAAGGTGATCGGTTTTCGTGGCAACATACCGCGCGTTTCTCTTTCGCAGCGCTGGACGGCCAAACTCAACAACGATGCTTGGCGCAATGCCGAACTCCTCTGACGCCTTTGCAAGGGAAACGCGGTCCCTCATTCGAGAAATTACATGCGCCACTGAATCCCATGTCTCTCGCTGTTTCTGAGACAGGGCATGGTATTGTCGGGCCGTGGTTGGCCTTCTGATGTGAAGCTTCATCCGGCGGACCGGATGCTTGCGGCTCCTTGGCGGATTTGTTTTTTTCGTCTTGCGTTTCATTGGGGGCGCCTTGCGAAGAGAATTACGCATTCGGTCGTGTTTACTCGGTGCGGTATGACGAATGCCGTGTTTTGCACCTTTGTTTTGTCGCTTTGATTTTTTCATTTGTTTCACACAGCCCTCACGCTTTCGTTATCCCCGGCACAGCACATTGTTTGGGGTTTCACACTCGGCAGCATAAAAAGGCCGGTCGGGCACCTTCCAGTGCTCGCATTTATTTGCGAGTAGGCTGGGTTGCGTGTCTTGCGCGTTTGATTAGGTTCCCGGCTTGTATTTATTTGCGAGTAGGCTGCAGAGGTAAGGCGAAGTATCTACTAAGTTTTCCAAGCCCTGCTCGCATCTCTTTGCGAGTAGGCCGAGGGGTGTGTAAGTTACGTGTTTACTGCGTTTTTCGAGGACCGCCCTGCTGGTGAAACGCGAGTACGGCTTGGGAAGTCCTTAGCGATCTTTCATTGCTTCTTGACGCACTCGCCTAATTTTCCGGCGAAGGGGGCGATCATTCCAGGCTTCCTTCCAGGTAAGTCCGTTTCGCCATTCTCCGCGCTTCGTCCAATCGTAGAGCGGTGGTGCGTGGCGCTTGTCTAGCTCCGCGCAAAACTTCATTCCTTGCAGCCGTGGGTTGCGACTCAGGATTTTCTGAATGACATTGTAGAGTTTCAGTTTTTGCTCCCAACCCGTCCGCTTAATTTGTTTCCGTGTATTTCGTTTGTTCACCGGAGGCTGTTGGATCTGAAGAGTAGAAGTGGCCGCTGACCAACGTCGCTCCAACCGGTTTGACTGCTGATCGAGCACTCGCTCGGTCAAAGCTCGAATCTGCTCAATGTTGCTAAGCGTCTTTTGGGCTGACTCGATCGCCTGCATTTGTTCAGCGTTGTCCCGGTTAAAACCTCCCATCCGGAGTGGTTCAGGTAGCGAAGTGTAGATGTGGACTGGCAGGCGCTCGACTACTTGGTGCATCTCCAGCACCCAGGCGGGCGCGTCAGCAGACACAAGATCGTATGTGCGCTTCAGTGTGTTTGACTCTACATCATCTAGGGAAGGTGATTCTTCATAGCGCGCAACGAACTTTTCGTCGATCATCTCCACGAGCTTGCGGTGCGCCAGCAACGCGAAACAAGCGGTTCGCTCTGGAACCGTGGCTTCAGGAGCATCAAGCAAGTTACGGAAGTCAGGGTGCTTTGCCAGAAGTTGCGTCACCACATTGATTTCAGAGTGAAAGACCCTGGTCAACAATTCCGTACTGAGAAACCAGAAGGGATCCTCGTCGGCAAACATATGTGCGTAATTCTATACGACGAGGGGATGGTCTACCATTGATCTCGTTCGATGTCGGGGAAATTCACCTTTCTTGTAGACTGTAAGTACCATATTTATCATAATGATAAAGAAAAGAAGCGGGCCTGCCAGCTGTTACGAGCAGCCGACAAGCCCTAACCACCATAGGAGGCCTGCTCCAATGGCAGCTACGCAGACCGTACATCAACTCGCTCAATCCCACAAATCTCTGTTTCCACATCTCGGGGTCGTGACCCTGTTCGGCTACGGCACTAGTGTGCGCGTCGAACGTGGACACCTGATCCTAGAGGATGGAATTGGGCCTGATCGCCGTCATGGCCGATTTTCACGTGTGGGCCATGGCCTTAAACGCCTGGTTTTTATCGGCTCCGATGGCATGGTAACTTTCGCCGCGCTTCGTTGGTTAGCCGATCAAAACGCTTCCTTTGTCATGCTCGAACGCGATGGATCGGTCTTGGCCACGACAGGTCCTGTTCGTCCCTCTGACGCTCGCCTAAGGCGTGCGCAAGCTCTTGCTGTGAACAACCGCACTGCTCTTCAACTTGCCGTTCGCTTGATCGATCAGAAGCTTGCTGGGCAGGAGACAGTGGTGCGGGAAAGACTAAGAGATTCCATCGTCGCGGACAGCGTCGCGAAGTTCCGAAATGCTCTTAAGACAGTCGGTTGTTTAGAAGCTGTACTTGGAATTGAGGCGAATGCAGCATCCGCCTACTGGTCGGCCTGGTCAAAGCTGACAGTCCAATTTCCGCGAACCGACCTTGTTCGGGTGCCGGAACACTGGCGAATTTTCGGTGCCCGTGTTTCTCCATTGACGGGATCGCCTCGTCTGGCGGTGAATCCGCCGAATGCCATCCTGAATTACCTTTATGCCATTCTGGAATCGGAGGCCCGTCTGGCGGCAGCCGAACTTGGACTTGATCCAGGTTTAGGTGTTTTGCATAGAGACACGCCGAATCGTGACAGCCTAGCATGTGATCTTATGGAGCCGGTCAGACCCCTGGTAGACGCCTATGTGCTTGACTGGCTGAATCGCGGTCCACTGCGGAGGGAATGGTTCTTTGAACAAGCCAACGGGAATTGTCGCTTAATGGGTTCGTTTGCAGCACAGCTTTCGGAGACGGCGGCAGCATGGCGCAAAGCGGTTGCGCCATACGCTGAGGAAGCAGCCAAGATTTTTTGGCGCGGCAGACTCAAAAGGTCGAAGTTCAGTTCTCTGCCGACAAGGCTAACCCAGGCACGACGCAGCGAAGCGAAAGCTGGCAAGCTCGCCGCACACGTTCCAATCAGCCCCACGACACCGGCCCGTTGTCCGGTTTGCGGTGGTCCGATCACATCCGGCTCTCAATACTGCGCAAATTGTGTTCCTGCCGTGAATCGAGAGAACCTGTTGAGGCAGGCAAAGCTGGGCCGCATCGCCACCCATAGTGAGATTGCCGAAGCTCGGCGATCCGCAACGCAGGCTAAACAGGCTGAAGCGTTGCGCAAATGGAGCCCTCTAGACCTTCCGAAATGGTTTGACGAGGACTTTTATCGGCGAGAGGCCGTGCCTAGGTTGTCTGGCTTCACTGTAAAGAAAATACGTTTAGCGATTGATGTTTCGCACCCTTATGCGACGCTCATTCGGCGCGGAATCTCAATACCCCATCCCAGGCACTGGGTGACGTTGGCAAAGCTCGTTGGTGTTTCCCTTAACTCTTAGGGGCACGACCAACTTACCGTGCAGCGTCGGTTCCCTCTCAAAGGAAGGAAGCCGCAGGAGTCGCGCGTGCCCCCATTCTCGCCTTGTAGCCCTCCGTACTACATCGCGTCAAGCCAGAGGAGAAGCCATCTATTGTTTGGCTAGTTGCTGAGGGTTACTAGCAACTATTTCCGGAATCCCTCGGCATCCCCCCATCGCCTTCGTTGCCATTGTCTTAGACATCCAATTTTCCCGTCTCATCTACGGTGAGGCCAATCCGTCGCGGCTCGGCGTCGAAATCGCCAGTCTGGTTGTGTGGCTCGCCATGGCCCTGGCGGTGCGCGGCACCAGGATCATCCAGACTCAGGATGCCCGGCTGCTCGCGCATCTTGCGGATCCAGGCGAACGGTCGCAATGAAGAACTTTCGGATTACAATAGGCGCGGAGGGGCGGGCTTTTTCCAGCTCGGGTGTTCCTTCTTCAGGTACTCATTCGGCAGATATCCTGCCGATGGAGCTGGAACGAAGGGAGAGAACTCCATGAACCACCAATGCCCTCTGTTACCGGCTGTATCTTTTGTTGTCCTGCTTGCGACATCCGTAGTCCTCGCCGCACAAGCGCCCGACGAACAGAATCACGCAACACCCGGCCGGCCGCGGCTCGTCGTGCAATTGGGGCACTCCGGGTTGGTCACGAGCGTTGCCTTCTCGCCCGACGGGCGCAGGGTGCTGACGGGAAGCCATGACACAACCGCAAAGCTCTGGGACACGGAGACGGGCCAGGAACTCCGCAGCTTACGGGGGCACTCTGACCACGTCACGAGCGTTGCCTTCTCGCCCGACGGGCGCAGGGTGCTGACGGGAAGCGATGACGCAACCGCGAAGCTCTGGGACGCGGAGACGGGCCAGGAACTCCGCAGCTTACGGGGGCACTCCAGCTCGGTCGATAGCGTTGCCTTCTCGCCCGACGGACGCAGGGTGCTGACGGGAAGCGGTGACACAACCGCGAAGCTGTGGGACGCGGAGACGGGCCAGGAACTCCGCAGCTTCCAGGGCCACTCCAACTTGGTTCGGAGCGTTGCCTTCTCGCCCGACGGGCGCAGGGTGCTGACGGGAAGCATAGACAAAACCGCGAAGCTGTGGGACGCGGAGACGGGCCAGGAACTTCGCAGCTTACGGGGGCACTCTGACCAGGTCACGAGCGTTGCCTTCTCGCCCGACGGGCGCAGGGTGCTGACGGGAAGTATAGACAGAACCGCGAAGCTGTGGGACGCGGAGACGGGCCAGGAACTCCGCAGCTTCCAGGGGCACTCCAACTCGGTCCTGAGCGTTGCCTTCTCGCCCGACGGGCGCAGGGTGCTGACGGGAAGCAGGGACGCAACCGCGAAGCTGTGGGACGCGCAGACGGGCCAGGAACTCCGCAGCTTCCAGGGGCACTCCGGCTCGGTCCTGAGTGTTGCCTTCTCGCCCGACGGGCGCAGGGTGCTGACGGGAAGCTGGGACGCAACCGCGAAGCTGTGGGACGCGGAGACGGGCCAGGAACTCCGTACTTTCCAGGGGCACTCCGACTTGGCCCATAGCGTTGCCTTCTCGCCCGACGGACGCAGGGTGCTGACGGGAAGCGAGGACAAATCCGCGAAGCTGTGGGACGCCGAGACGGGCCGGGAACTCCGCGCTTTCCAGGGGCACTCCGGCTCGGTCTATAGTGTTGCCTTCTCGCCCGACGGGCGCAGGGTGCTGACGGGAAGCATAGACGAAACCGCGAAGCTGTGGGACGCGCAGACGGGCCAGGAACTCCGCACCATACGGGGGCACTCCAATACGGTCTGTAGCGTTGCCTTCTCGCCCGACGGGCGCAGGGTGCTGACGGGAAGCGGTGACACAACCGCGAAGCTGTGGGACGCGGAGACGGGCCAGGAACTCCGCACTTTCCAAGGGCACTCCAAGTCGGTCTATAGCGTTGCCTTCTCGCCCGACGGGCGCAGGGTGTTGACGGGAAGCTGGGACACAACCGCGAAGCTGTGGGACGCGGAGACGGGCCAGGAACTCCGCAGCTTCCAGGGGCACTCCAACTCGGTCTGGAGCGTTGCCTTCTCGTCCGACGGGCGCAGGGTGCTGACGGGAAGCATAGACGAAACCGCGAAGCTGTGGGACGCCGAGACGGGCCGCGAGCTTTGCACCCTGGTTTCCTTCACCGACGGCACTTGGGCCGTTGTCGACCCGGATGGTCGCTACGACGCTTCGGAGCCTGATAACGCCCCCGGCCTGGTTTGGGTACGGGAGAATCTACGGACGATCGCACTAAAACAACTCAAGAAGCGCTACTACGCGCCGCAACTGCTGGCACGCATTCTGCGGGGGGAACGGCTGCCGGATGTGACCGGCCTCGACAATGTTCCCGAAGATCCAGAAGTGACGATCATGAAGCCGCCCCGGGCAGACGATCCGAGCCTGGAGCTTGGTATCAGGAACATGGGCGGCGGCGTAGGCACAGTAACGGTGAAGGTGAATGGCCGTCCTGTGCGCGTGTTGCAACATCCGGTTGCGCCGAAAAACGCTGAGACCGCGACGCTGAAGCTCGACCTGAGGGATGCGCCTTTCGTCGCCGGCAGCAACACCATAACTGCGAGCGCCTATGACGCCAGCGGGCAGATTGAGAGTTACGAGGCCAGAGCGAAAATTGACCTGCCGGCAACACCGCGCGGGGCCGAGGTCGTGCAAGATCCGAGCGATACAAAGCCAAAGACGCGCTTTTACGCGATTGTCGTGGGCACACAGAGCTTTGGCGACCCCAAGTTGAACCTAAGCTTCGCCAACTCAGATGCGCGAAGCATTGCCACCGGCCTTGAACTTGGGGCGGACCGGCTCGTCGGCGCGGACCGTGTGAGCCTGCGCCTGCTCACGAGCAACGCAAAGGACGAGCAGGACCTGCCCACTAAGGCGAACATTGTGGCTGCTTTTGAAGACCTGATGAAGAAGGCACGGCCCGAGGACGTGCTGGTCGTCTACTTCTCCGGTCACGGCGTGCACTCCAGCGTAGAAAAGGACAGCTACTACTACCTGACCATGGATGCACGTAGTCTGGAGATCGAGAACGATGCGGCACTCAAGTATAAGTCCACGGTGAGCAGTGCGGAACTGGCCAAATGGTTGGGCGCCAAGACCATGCCCGTGAAAGAAGTGGTCATTCTGGACACATGCGCTGCAGGGGCGGCCAGCGGCGAGATGGTGAAGCTGACCGCAACCCGGACTGTTCCTCCGGACATCCGAAGAGCCGTCGAAGACTTGAAGGACGGTACCGGAAGCTACGTGCTAATGGCTAGTGCGGCCGACGCTGTCAGTTACGAAGCGAACCAGTACGGCCAGGGCCTGATGACCTACGCGCTGCTGGAAGGCATGCGCGGCGCTGCTCTGGAGGATGACATTCGCTTGGATGTGGATCAATGGTTTGTTTACGCGAGGAAGCGAGTCCCTGTTCTTGTGAAGGGTGTCGGCGGTGAGCAGAAGCCAGAACTAACCGCGCCCGAGGGCCGGGGCTTTCCCGTGGGGCTGCTCGATAAAGCCGACCGCGAGCGCATTCCTCTGGCAAGCCCAAAGCCGGAGTTGTTACGCTTAACCTGCTTGGACGAAAACGATCTCGATCAACTGGATCTGGCTGCGGCGGTCCGCGAGCGGTTGCGCGATTTGAGCCATCCTCAGACTCGCGGCGAGGAGGTGCAAGTTGTGCCCATTGTGTATCTGGATGCGGTGAGCGATGAACTTCCAGGCGCGCTGCGTCCGCAAATTCGCTACGTGGTGAACGGCGATTCGGTCACCTTGCACGTGCGGCTTATCCGCGAAGGACAGCGTTTGAAGGATGAAACAGTTCACGCGCCCAGCACAGGCCAGAAGGCCATCGTTGACCAGGTTGTGGCCCGCCTGCTGGCAATGGTCGAGGAGGTGCAAAGCAAGCGATAGCAGCTGAAGATCCGCTTCATTGCGGCGTAGAAACGAAGCTATCGAAAGGACGACGTGACACGACCGTGGAGCGCGGCCCGCTTTCTTGTCGTCGTCCCGCACGCCGCCTCTATAGGCAAAAAAGGGCAGTTTCGCTCGCTCCTATCCCCTATCCGTCTGCGGATTGACCGCATCGCTCAGCCCCGTTTATACTGGTTTTCCGCGCAGGGATCGTCACTCATCCCTGTGTGCCTCGTGTCATTCCACGCGCCGTTCCTTCGGGGAGCCGTTTGGAATTTCCGAAATGTCCCAAATTTGAAGAGGAGTTTCCGGCGCCGGCCGCTCCGGTGCCGCATTCACTTATGAGCAGCGTCAAAGCCACACAGCTTCGCCCCGGCATGGTGATCCAGCATGAGGGCGACCTCTTTACCGTGTTCACCACCGAGCACCGCACGCCGGGCAACAAGCGCGGCTCCATGCAGACGCGCATGAAGAATCTGCGCACCGGCGCCATCATTGAGTACCGCTTCCGCGCAGAGGAGTTCGTGGATCGCGCCATCCTGGACGAGATTGAGTTCGAGTACCTCTACAAAGAGGGCGACGATTTCCATTTCATGAACACGAAGACCTACGAGCAGATGCAGATGACCAAGGACGAGCTCGGCGAGACCGTGAACTACCTGATTCCCAACACCATCGTGAAAATCGAGTTCCACGACGATAAAGCCATCGGCGTGGACCTGCCGGATACCATGGACATGAAAGTGATCCAGACCGAGCCCACGCTGCAGAAAGCCACGGCCAGCGCGGTGATGAAGCCGGCAACGCTGGAGACCGGGCTGGTGGTCAACGTTCCCCCTTTTGTCAATGAAGGTGATAGGATTCGCGTGGATACCTCCGAAGCGCGCTACGTCCAGCGCGTCGAATAGTCTCCGCCTCCGCAGCCGCGCCGGCTTCCCGCCGGTCCGGAAGAGGCAAGAGCGAAGAGCTCCCGGGCAACCGAGAGCTCTTTTGTTTTCTATGGCACAGTCATTCCTGACTGTGCTCCTGGGTTATTCTTCCTGCCGACCACCTTTTGAGGTTGCGCAAAAAGGGAGTTCATTGTCATCCCGAGCGGAGCGAGGGATCTGCTTCTCGCAACCTGCCAAGGAAAAAACAGATTCCTCGCCCCGTTCCAAAGGCGAAAAAGGCTCGGAATGACAATTGATGGTACTTTTCCGCGGACTGTTCAGGCTTTGCTGGCGATACCCTTTTCGCCGGCGGGATGCGCGCCAAAGACGCGCTCGAACAGAGCGTCCACATACCGCAATTGGCGCTGCAGGTCAAAGGTGTGCTCCAGTTCGGCCGGGTTGAGGTACTTAGTGATGCGTGCATCCCGCGCCACGCTGTCGCGGAAGCTGGTCTCCGACTCCCATGCGGCCATGGCATTTTCCTGCACGGCTTTGTAGGCGTCGTCGCGCGGCATGCCTTTCTCCACCAGATCCTGCAGCAACTGGCCGGAGAAGACCAGCCCGTGCGTGGATTCCAGGTTGCGCAACATGCGCTGCGGGAAGACGCGCATCTGGCTGACGATCGCGGTCATCTTGGCGAGCATATAGTCCACAAGAATTGTCGAGTCAGGCAGGATGATGCGCTCGACGCTGCTGTGAGAGATATCCCGCTCGTGCCACAGCGCCACATTCTCGTAGGCCGCGAGCATGTTGCTGCGCACCAGCCGCGCCAGCCCGCACATCTGTTCGCAGGTGACCGGATTGCGCTTATGCGGCATCGCAGAACTTCCCCGCTGCTCTCCGCCGAAAAATTCTTCGGCCTCGCGGACTTCCGTGCGCTGCAGGTGGCGGATCTCCAACGCGATTTTTTCGAGCGTCGCAGCAATCAAAGCAAGCGAGCTGAGATAATGCGCGTGGCGGTCGCGCTGAATTACCTGCGTGGCGATGGGCGTTACTTCCAGGCCGAGACGCCGGCAGATCTTCTCTTCGATCTCCGGGCCCAGATGCGAAGCGTTGCCCACCGCGCCGGATATTTTCCCATGCTCCATGCCGCGCGAAGCTTCGCGGAATCGGAAAATGTTGCGCTGGTTCTCCGCGAACCAGTTGGCGATCTTCAACCCAAAGGTGATGGGCTCCGCGTGCACGCCGTGGGTGCGGCCAATCTGCGGCGTGTGCTGGAATTCATGCGCGCGCACATCGAGGACTTCGCCGAACAGGACAAGGTCGCGCTCGACGATGCGCGAAGCGTCGCGGACCAGCAGCGCCTGCACCGTGTCCACCACATCATTGGAGGTCATGCCGTAATGCAGCCAGCGCGCGGCCACCGGATCGCCAATCGATTCGCCGACGGCCATGGTGAAGGCGATTACGTCATGCTTGACCCGCGCTTCCAGTTCGTTGATGCGCCCCACATCCACCTTGGCGCGGGCCCGCAAGATGGCGGCAGCCTCTTTCGGCACGAGCCCCGCTTCGGCCAGCGTATCAGCAGCGGCCAACTCAACGTCCAGCCACTTCTGGTAGCGGTTGGCGTCGCTCCAGACCCGTCCCATTTCTTCTCGCGTATAGCGTGGAATCACGTGAGCATCTCCAAGGCAAACCCAATGTAATGATACGGCATTTCGCGCGCCCCTGGCGATTGCTCACCTACAAAGCCCACGGGCATGTCCATACTTGGGGGTTTTCTTTCTTGTGTAGGGACCGCCTCCCCGACCGGGTCGGGGTAAACGCAACGCAACCACCAAGCAATAGCCACTTCTTGCAGGTGTCTGCTCCGAACTGTGGACTGTCAACTGTGAACTGTAAACCTTACTAGCGAAGCAAATCCTCCAACTGAACGCGCGCGCCAGTCTTGGCGTCGCGGTATTTGACGATGACGGCGGCTTGCAGGGAGAGGCCCCACTTGGCGGCGGGATGGGAGATGGCGCGGGAGCCGGGAACGACGACGGCATCTTCGGGAATGACCAACGGCTGATCGTCCTTCGCGGAATAGACGGCGTCGCGCACCAAATCATAAACGGGAATCGAGCGGTTGAGGATCGTGCCGGTGCCGAGCACGGCGCGGCGCTTCACAATCGTGCCTTCATAAACGCCGGCATTTCCCCCGATCAACACATCGTCTTCGATGATGACCGGCAGCGCGCCGATGGGCTCAAGCACGCCGCCAATCTGCGCGGCGGCGGAGATGTGGCAATTGCGGCCCACCTGCGCGCAGGAGCCTACCAAGGCGTGTGAATCGATCAGCGTGTTTTCGCCGACATACGCGCCCAGGTTCACGAACATCGGCGGCATGCAGATGACCCCGTGCGCGATGTGCGCGCCATCGCGAATGCTGGAGCCGCCGGGAACGACGCGCACGCCGTCAGCGGCAGAAATTGCGTGCACGGGATAAGTGGACTTATCGAAGAACGGCTGGCGGCGGGCGTCAATGGACATGTCCACGATCACGCCCATGCGAAAACCGAGAAGAATTCCCTTTTTCACCCAGGGATTGACGCGCCAGCCGGTGGGCGAAGCAGGGTCGGGCTCCGCGGCGCGGATCACACCGCGATTCAGGCTCGCCTTGAAGGCATCGAACAACACGAAGTGCTCCGCCAGATAAGCGGAGGGTGGAGCATCGAAGAGCGCTTCAATTTGTGGCTGCAACATGAATTCGCCCGAGGAGATTCAGGGATTCGAGAACGGCGCGAATGCGCGCGCGATTTTCCGGCTTTGGAGCAACCAAAGGCAAGCGCCACACCGGCTCCAGCAAGCCCATTTCCGCCAGCGCGGTCTTCACGGGAATGGGATTGGACTCGACGAAATTGATTTCCATAAGCGGCAGGAAGCGCCGGTGGATCTGGCGCGCACCTACGAAATCGCCGGCCAGCGCGTGTTGCGTGAGGCTGGTCATTTGCGCGGGAATTTCGTTGGAAGCCACGGAGATAACCCCGCGCCCACCCAGCGCGATCAGAGGAAGCGTGATGGCATCGTCGCCGGAGAGCACCAGGAAATCCTCGGGCAGGGCATTCAGGATCGTGGTCATCTGCGAAATGTTCCCGGAGGCTTCCTTGATGCCGATAATATTTTTGATTTGCGAGAGGCGCTGGACGGTGGGCGGCTCGATGTTGACGCCGGTGCGGCCCTGCACGCTGTAAAGAATGATGGGCAGGCTGATGGCTTCGGCGATGGCCCGGAAATGCTGGTAGAGGCCTTCCTGCGTGGGCTTGTTATAGTAGGGCGTGACGGAAAGGATGCCGTTGGTCCCGAGTTCTGCGAGCTCGCGCGCGAGGGTGATCACTTCGGCGGTGTTATAGCCGCCGGCGCCGGCGAGCACCGGCACCTTGCCCTTCGCGAGTTCCACGGCGATTTCGACGACGCGCAAATGCTCCTGATGGGTGAGCGTCGGGCTTTCCCCCGTGGTGCCGCAGGGCACAAGAAAATTGATGCCGGCATCAATCTGGCGCTTGACCAGCGCGCGCAGCGTGGGTTCGTCCAGCGCACCATCGCGGCGAAAGGGAGTGACGAGCGCAGTGCCAGTTCCGGTAAACATTGTTTTTTCCTCCAGGTCTAATTCAGAAATGCGAACTCCGTCAAAAAGCACTTGCACGAAAACGACGGCCGGATTTAACGCGCGTTCATTACGGCGCCGCCGATGCCGTTCCTGAACGGCCCAACTCATTCAGGATTTCGCGAAACTCAAAGACTCCTTTTTTCCCCGCAATCCAGCGGGCTGCAAGGAGCGCGCCATGGGCGAATCCTTCGCGGCTGCGCGCGGTGTGGCGCAGCGTGATGGTGTCCGCCGGCGAATCGAAGCCGATTTCGTGCGTCCCGGTGTGCGCGCCCGCGCGATTGGCGCTGAGGGTGAGCGAGCCGGCATATCCCGCCGCGCGGATCTCCTCGGCAAGTTTCTTGAGCGTGCCGGAAGGCGCATCCTTTTTGGTGGAATGGTGAATCTCCCAGCCCCAAGCTTCGTATTCGGGATGCTGCGCGAATAGAGCGGCAGCGCGCGCGACGGTCTCGATGAATAGATTCACGCCGATGGAGAAATTTGGGGCGTACACCAGGGCCGTTCTCGCGGCGGCGACGGCGTTGCGCACTTGCGGGAGTTGGTCGTACCAGCCGGTGGTGCCGCAAACGGTGTTCACGCCGAGCGCGGCCAGGCAGCGCAGGTTTTCGGGCGCGGCGGACGGAGTGGTGAATTCGATGGCGATCGCGGCGCCGTTCAGCGATTCACGGGAAAGCGCGGCGATGTTGGCGACGTCAAAGCGCGCTCGCACCTCGAAGCCATGCTCAGGGGCGAGTTGCCCAACGAGGCTGCCCATTTTGCCAGTACCGATGATTGCGAGTGGCGTGCTCATGGGGGTGCGGCTCCGGTGGTCAGAAGTTGGCGAACCATGCGCGCGTAAATCTCCACGGCGGCAGTCAGCTCCGTTTTGGAGATGCGCTCCTCGGCGGTGTGCGCCACGTGGATGCTCCCGGGACCGATGAGAAACGGCTGGCCCCAGGTGCCGTTGAACGAGGGAATGTCCGTGGTGAAGGCTACGACGGTGGTGGGCAAGCCATCGAGCGGGGCCAAATGAACTGCGGGAAAATACAAAACTTCGCGGGCTTCGATTTTGTGCGCTGCCGCAGCGCGAGCCACTTCCGCACGGATGGCGCTGGGTTCGCCCACCAGACGGAACATGATTTCGGCACGGGCCTCGTCGGCAACCACGTTCGGAGCGCGGCCGCCGGAAAGCGTGCCGACGTTGAGAGTGGCCTGGCCAAGAAGCGGATCGCTGGGCAAAGAGATCGCGCGGATATCGTGCAGCGCATCGAGCAGCGCATGAATGGCGGAGTGGCCCAGTTCTGGATAGGCGGAATGAGCCAGCTTGCCGCGCGCGGTAAGTTTGTAACGAAGAGCGCCTTTGCAGCCGAGGGCGAGGCGATTTTCCGTAGGCTCGCCATTGATCAGGTAGCGCGAACCCCGCGGGGCAGCGGCGGCAGTTTTGGCGCCAACGCTGTTGCGCTCCTCGCCAACGACAAACAGCAGCGCAAAGCTGCGCGTGCCGCCGTCCAGCAGCGATTCGGCCGCGGCGACCATCGCCGCAATGATGCCCTTGGCGTCGCACGAGCCGCGGCCGTGGATATGCGTGGCGTCTTCGCGGGAGGGAAAGAACGGAGGTACCGTGTCCATGTGCGTGGAGAGGGTGACGACGGGCTCGCCAAAGGCGACGAATAGATTGTCGCGATCGGGCGCGGCGGATAGGCGCTCCACGCGGGTGTTGTGGCGCGCGGCCAGCGACGAAAGATGCGTGAAGAGATATTCGGCCACCGCCTTTTCGTGCCCGGTGGTCGAATCGAGATCTACGAGCGCGCGCGTAAATGCAAACAAATCCATGCGTACCTGATTTTATCTGGAAGGAGCGAAGGGAGAAGGAAGAAAGCGCGAGGATGTGCTCGGGCTGCTGCCTCTCGATAGCGCTCCATCCGATTTCCGGATGACAGTGGCCTGGCCTTAGACCCGGTCCCCAACCGCTGGTGCCTCAGCGACAGCAGCAATTTCGGCGGCTACAACGGAAGGCCCCTTTCGCCCGCGTGCCCGAAGCTGATTCGGGGAAGCCCGCAGGGCTACTCATGGCCGCCGCACCTCTATCAAGCTCTATCAAGGTAGAGGAAATGCCGGTGGGTGTCAACGAATCCCTAGAAGAAGCCCGTGTTTGAAGAACATAGCGCGTTGATGGGTTACAGTTCGAGGGGTTTAAGTGGAACGTGCTGCGACGCTAGGAGAAGTTCGCCACTGAAAGCAGCTTCGGCCGGGCGCCGGCGCAAAGCTTCTTCGGCGGAGAGGCGCACAAGGTCGGGATTGTTGTTTTCCTGGGAGATGTGCGCCAGGACGAGATAGCGCGCGCGCGAATCGAAGCCTTCGGGATCGGCAAGGAACTCACTGACCGCGTGATTGGAAAGATGCCCGGTGCGGGAAAGGACGCGCTGCTTGACGACCCAGGGATAAGGGCCAACCTTCAGCATGTCGAGATCGTGATTGGATTCGAGGATCAGACAGTCGGTTTCGCGCAAATGCACTTTGACGTGATTGGGCATGTAGCCAAGATCGGTGCAGATGGCCACCTTGGTGCCGTTAATGCGGAAGGTGAAGCCGATGGGATCGGCGGCATCGTGCGGGAGCGCGAAGGCGTGAATTTCGATGTCGCCGATGGAAAAGCACTGGCCAGCCTGGATGGACTCGACACGATTGAGCCGCTTGCCGAACGTGTCAGGAAGAATGCGCCGCATCGCGCCCAGGGTCGGCTCCGTGACATACAGCGGGGCTTTCCACATGCCGAGCACTTGCGGGAGGCCGCCGCAGTGGTCCGTGTGTTCGTGGGTGATCAGAACGCCATCGAGGCGGTCGAGATCCTTTTCGATGGCCGCAAGGCGCGCCAGAGTCTCGCGCTTGCCCAGGCCGGCGTCCACAAGGAGGCGGGTGCGCTCGGTTTCGAGCAGCGTGATGTTGCCCGAACTGCCGGACGCGAGAATAGAAACGCGCAAGCCGATGGAGATGCTCCCCCAGAACGTCAGCCAAAAAGCGAAACGCGAAACTGGGAAGATGATGGCAGAGCGGGACAAGGGCGTCAATGCACAAGAGAGAATTTTTGACAATAACGGCGGTGGAGAGGGTTAAAATCGGCGGCTATGGATGAACCAGACGACAAGCCGGAGAGCCTGGACCGCTTTTGGGACCCGAAGCTGGAGGTCCTGGGGGAATTTCTGGACCAGCTCTGGGATGACGGGGCGATGGACCTGGAAGAGCTGGACGGGTTCTTTGCGGCATTGCATTGCTGCCCGGAGCTCGTGCCGCCGAGCGAATACCTACCGGTAATTCTTGGTTCCGGGGACGCCCTCGATAACGAAGAGATTTTCCCAAACCTCGAGGCGGCGCAGTTGTTTTTTGACCTGATCATCCATCATTGGAATGCGGTTGGAGACGCGTTCCGGTCGGAGGATTTTTTTATGCCTTTGCTGCTGGAGGATGACGACGGGAAATCATACGGCAACAATTGGGCCCTTGGCTTTCTGCGCGGAGCGGATATGCGCAAGGAATTGTGGCGGGAGATTCTCGACGACGAAAACAAGATGGGATGGTTCGTGCCTATCTTTGCGCTCGTGCATGAGGACGATCCCGACCCCGAATTGCGTTCCTACAAAGTGCCGGTGACGGATGAACTGAGGGAGAAGCTTCTGGCGGGTCTATCGGTGATGGTTACGGAGATGTACCGCCATTTCGCGCCTCACCGCGAGCGCTATGCCGCCGCCAAACGGGACCAAGCCCTGTTTGGGCGACGCGGACAGAAGCCAGAGAAAATCGGGCGCAACGATCCGTGCTATTGCGGTTCCGGGAAGAAATACAAGAAATGCTGCGGCGCCATCAAAGTGAATTGATCAGAGCGATTGGGCGCGAAGTTTGCAAGGCACGCCGGAAGAAGCAAGAAAGCTTTGGCCGTTCGCCCGGCAAGCGAGGCGCTTAACAGGCGAGGCGGGCGCGGTTGAGGGAGAAGCCGTTGAGGGGCCCGAGGACGGTGACGGCGATGCGTTCGGGTTGGAAGAAGTCGCGGGCGAGGGACTGCACTTCGTCGCCGGTGACGGCTTCGATGGAGGCGAGAATTTCGTCGAGGGAATAGAAGCGCTGGAAATAGAGCTCCTGGCGCGCCAGATTGGACATCCGCGAACTGGTGGATTCCAGCGAGAGCATCAGGGAACCTTTGAGATGGTTCTTGGCGCGGAGCAGTTCTTCGGAGGAGACCGGCGATTCCTTCATAGCCCGGAATTCCGCAACGGTGAGGTCGAGAACCTTGTCGACGGTTTCCTTGGCGGTGCCCGCATAGACAGTCAGCATCCCGGCATCGGAATAAGGCGTGATCTCGCTGAAGACGGCGTAGGCCAAGCCCTGCTTTTCGCGGATCTTCTGGAACAGCCGCGAGGACATACCGCCGCCCAGAAGATTATTCAACACGGCCACGCCAAAGCGGCGCTCATGGGCCAGCGGCAGCGAAGGAACGCCGATGCACAGATGGACCTGCTCCAGATCGCGCTTGGTTTCGAGATGGATGGGAGCGCTGGCGGAAGGCGCGGGATCTTCCCGAGGCGAACCGATGGCCTGCAAGCGGCCAAATTCCTTTTCGGCCAGCTCGAGAACCTGTGGATGGGTGATGTTGCCGGCCGCGGTGACGATGATGTGGTCCGGCGCGAACCAGTTCTGGAAGCGGCGGCGGAGGGCTTCGCGGTCAAAATTGCGCACGGTTTCCGGGGTGCCGAGGATGGGGCGACCGAGAGAGTGTTCCGGCCAGAAGCCGCGAGTGAAGATATCGTGGAGCAGGTACTCGGGATTGTCCAGGTCCATCTTGATCTCTTCGAGAACGACCTGGCGCTCCTTGTTGACGTCATCGGAATCGAGCTTGGGGCGCAGGACGAGGTCGGCGAGAACGTCGAAGGCGATGGGCAAATGCTCGTCGAGCACCTTGGCGTTGAAGCAGATTTGCTCCTTGGAGGTGAAAGCGTCCAGCATGCCGCCGACAGAGTCCATTTCACGGGCGATATCTTCGGCGGAACGGCGGTCGGTGCCTTTGAAGACCATGTGCTCCAGGAAATGGGCGAGGCCATTTTCGGCGGGGACTTCGCGGCGGGAACCGTTGCGGACCCACATGCCGACGGAGACGGAGCGGACGTGCTGCATGGTCTCGGTAATGACAATGAGGCCGTTGGGAAGAACGTGGCGCTGGATGTCGCGGACGTTGGAGACCATGAAACTATTGTGGCACACGGGGGAGAGAGAGGCGAGTGGCGAGTGCGACATCCAGGCTAAAGGCGATAAATCCAATATCTGCATGGGGTTACGCTAGTTTTGGGCGGGCGGCACTGGAGCGCAGGGGCGGCCGCTGGATTTGCTTCCGTTAATGAGAGAATGAGAGCGGAAGGACGGGGCGCGGATGGAACTGCTGGGAAAATCGCTGGAGCAATTGCGGGCGTACTGCAAGAGCCTCGGGGAGTCCGAGTATCGCGGCGGGCAGGTTTATCACGCGCTGTATGCGGAGCGGAAATTCGACTTCGCGGGGATGACGAATTTGCCGGGAGCGCTGCGGGAAAAGCTGGCGCGCGGGGCTAGCATCACTTTGCCGGAGGTGCGGCGGAGGTATTTCTCGAAGGATGGATCGGTGCGGTATCTGTTTGGGATCGGAGAAGAGGGAAAAGGTTATAACGCAGAGAACGCAGAGTCCACAGAGAAGAGCAGACAGACTCGGCAGAAGCCGGCGGCGGTGGAAGCAGTGTTCATGCCGGGCGAAGGGCGGCAGACGATCTGCATTTCGACGCAGGCGGGTTGCGCGGTGGATTGCCGGTTTTGTCTGACGGCGCAGCTAGGATTGATCCGCAATTTGACGGCGGGAGAGATTGTGGGACAGGTGCTGGTGCCGCTGCAGGAAATGGGAGAGGCTCCAGAAAAGAATTCAAGCGCAACGACAGACGATGTAGATGAAGGCGGATTGGCAGGGCGGACGAATGTGGTACTGATGGGACAGGGAGAGCCGCTGCTGAATTTCGAGAATGTGATGGTGGCGCTGCGGATCCTGCTGGATAAAGAGGGCGTGGGGCTATCGCCGAAACATGTGACGCTTTCGACAAGCGGCATCGTGCCGGGGATGGAGCGGCTGGCGAAAGCAGAGGTGCGGCCCAAGCTGGCGATTTCGTTGAATGCGTCCAACGATGAGCAGCGCGACGCGCTGATGCCCATCAACCGCAAGTACCCGCTGAAAGTGCTGATGGAGGCTTGCCGGCAATATCCGCTGCGGAATTGGGAGCATTTGACGTTTGAATACGTGATGCTGGGCGGCGTGAATGATGCGGCCGAAGATGCGCGGCGCGTGGTGCGATTGCTTGCGCCGTTGAAGAGCGTGAAAGTGAATTTAATTCCGTGGAACTCGGGGGCATTACCCTACAAGGAATCGAACGAGGAAACGATTGAGGCGTTCCGGCGGATCCTGACGGAGCGCGGCGTGCCGGCATTTGTGAGGTATTCCCGCGGGCGCGACGTGATGGCGGCTTGCGGGCAACTCGCCTTGATCGAAAGTTAAGCCTGAATTCTGAAGTTGGCCCTCCAAACTTCGCTGAACGAAATAGTATATTTGTTTGCCTTTGAATGTACTTGCTTGTGGAAATCCAACTTCGCCGAAGTTGCATTTTGTCCCACTAGAAAACTACACCAAACATGTCATTTCGACCGGAGGGACCGCGCTTTTTGTCGTCCCGGAGCGGAGAAATCTCTCTTCAACTTCGAAATTCAGGATTAGTGGTGTATTCAGGTAATGATCGGTACTGCGTTCAGATGAGGAAGCTCGGATCAAGCGCGAATTCCAATCACCGACAGGAGACGTCCGGTGAGGGCGCCTTCGCGACGGTGGCTGAAGAATAGATCGGTGCGGCAGGCGGTGCAAAGGCCACTGGGGAAGATGTTTTGCGGGCGGAGGCCGACGGCGAGGAGTTGCGCGCGATTGGCTTTGGGGAGATCGAGGTGGACATTCCGCGGCGGGGGCTGATGGCCCGGGGGCATCATGCTGAGCCACTGCAACGGATTGGGTTCATCGCCGGTGCGCGGCTCATCGAAAAAGCCGGAGGCATCGGCAAATTGCGCATTGAATTTGGTGACGAAATCTGCGCCGACTTCGTAGCAGCAGGGGCCGATGGAAGGGCCGAGAGCGGCAAGGAGATCGGAGGGTTTGCTGCCAAATTCAAGGCGCAGGCGGCCCACGGCCTTTTCGGCGATACGGGCGAGCATGCCCTTCCAACCCGCATGAACGGCAGCGACGGCGCGCTTCTTGGGATCGACGAGAAGGATTGGAACGCAATCGGCGGTTTGCACGGCGAGAAGCAGGCCGGGACGATTCGTGGCGGAGGCGTCGCCTTTGCACGAGTGGCCAGGCGAGGCGGAGAAAAGGTGAATTACGTCGGAGTGGATTTGCTTGAGCGGTGCGAGCGTGGAACATTCCGCGCCAAGCGCGGCTTGCAGGAGGCGGCGATTTTCAGCGACATTTTCGGGCGTATCCCATTCCATGAAGCCGAGATTGAGAACTTGCCGGCCATCGAGAAGGCTGACGCCACCGGGCCGCGTGCTGAATCCGTGGACGAGCCAAGGGAGTTTAAGGAGAGGCGTGAGTTGCAGGATTTGCAGGCCGCGGGAACGGCGCATCACCCAGGGCGGCAAGAGACGCAGGGGGCGCGCGATGGCGCGTTTGCGGATTGAGAGCTTTCTCGCGGATGGTTTCCGTCGCGGCATGCTCCTGACAGTATAATCGGGTCGAGGATGGGGAATTGAATGATCGTTGGACTGGGTATTGATGTGGCGGAAGTAAAGCGCATCCAGGAAGTGATTGAGGCGCAGCGGGAGAGGTTTCTGCGGCGCGTGTACACCGCGGATGAGGTGGCGTACTGCGAACAGTTCAAGAACAAGTATGAAAGGTATGCGGGACGCTTCGCCGTGAAAGAGGCGGCGATGAAGGCGCTGGGGACAGGCTGGAGCCGCGGGGTGCGCTGGGTGGACGTGGAAGTGGTGCGTCAGAAGGGCGGACGGCCCACATTAGCGTTGAAGGGCGAGGCGAAAAAGATTGCCGAGGCGCTGGGCGTGAAGAATATTGCGGTGAGCATTACGCACACGGCGGAGCAGGCGTTCGCACAGGTGATCTTCGAGGATTAGTTAGGCGCAGGAAGAAACGGCGCCGGCCGGCGCTGGGAAATCAAAAAGACCATTCGGAAACGAATGCGCCCGCCTCAGAAAGCGGCCGCTACAAAGACAAGGATGCCCGGAAGCAAGCAGATTCCTCGCTTCGCGAGGAATGACAATTGTTCTTACACGTTGCCACGACGGGGTCCAGCGTGCCGGACCCCTACAAGGGAGAACCACATCCACGACCCGGGCGGAGTGTGTGGCGGTGAACAACAACATCAAGCAATCATTTCACGAGGAGGAAAGGGCCGAGGGCGAGGGCGTCGATGCCGGCGCAATAGAAGCTGCGGACGGCGCCGCGCGGATCGGTGACCAGGGGCTCGCCGAATAGGTTGAACGAAGTGTTGACGAGAATGGGCGCGGGCGCGGATTCGCCGAATTTGTGCAGCAGCTTCC
>Ga0326727_10009243_pt1 | contig 24384 bp, 18 predicted proteins | sample MB2enrmetagenome_FD_207643 | JGI IMG/M metagenome (GOLD analysis project Ga0326727, IMG submission 207643) | Lab enriched peat soil microbial communities from McLean, Ithaca, NY, United States - MB29MY | ecosystem: Environmental > Terrestrial > Soil > Wetlands > Peat | place: USA: New York... | reverse complement strand
GGGACGGTTGCGCGCCTTTCTCGACGACGCCTCCCTGCACACCAAACCGGGAGCAATGGAGATCCTGGCGAAGGCCGCGCTCATAAAGTCGGCGGGGGCGGAAAACGTCAAGCACGGCCATTTCCAGCGGTTCGCCCACAACAAGGTTTTCATTCAGAAGGATCGGGACGGCAAAGCTGTCCGGGTGCTCACCGGATCGGCCAACTTCTCGGTGCGCGGGCTGTACGTGCAGGCCAATAACGTTCTGATTTTCGACGATCCGGGAACCGCCGCCCAATACGAGGAGGCTTTCGATCAGGCATTTACGGATATGAGCGGCTTCAAAACATCCGAGATTGCTGAAGGCTGGATTGACATGTCTCACGAGCCGAGCCTGCCACCGTTCTCGGTGGCGTTCTCACCGCACACTTCGGCCTCGGTCTCGCTCGATCGGGTATCGGAGGCAATCACCAATGCGAAGAGTTCGATTCTCTTCGCGATTATGGACGTCACCGGCGGCGGCGATGTCCTGAAAGCGATCCACGGCCTCACCGTGAACCGTCCGGATGTTTACTCCTACGGTGTGACGCAGACAAAGTCAGGCGCCGCGCTCTACAAGCCGGGCTCGCCGAACGGCGTAATCACATCGTTTGCGTTCCTGCAAAAGCACGTGCCATTCCCCTTCAGCGCCGAAATCAGCGGCGGCCCGGGTCAGGTAATCCACGACAAGTTCATCGTGATCGATTTCGATACGGACAATCCGCTTGTCTACACAGGTTCGTCGAACCTGGCTGCCGGCGGCGAGCAGGCCAACGGCGACAATCTGCTGGAGATTCGCGATCCTGGCGTGGCCTCGATTTTTGCGGTACAGGCCATGGGGCTGGTGGATCACTTCCATTTCCGGGTGGCGATACAGGAAGTCACCGACGCCAAGCCGCTGACCCTCACCAATGACGATTCGTGGACGAAGCCGTACTACACAGCAGGCGACATCAAAATGCGCGAACGGCAGTTATTCGCACAACCCTGACCGATGCCGGCGAGGCGGGTGAGCGATGGACGCCCGCCTCACGTTCGTTTACAAAACTTCTTAGATCCGTTCGAGTGTGTTTTTCGTCTTACCGTTGGAGGAGAGATTACGATGAAACCCCAAGCAGCTTCGGGGCCACCGCCGACCCGTATCGAGAAGGGCGCCGTTTATTGCCCCATTTGCACGCATACGGTGCAGGTGGAAATCGTGACCAACGGCCGCGTGGCACGCGTGCGCGACGGACAGAAATGCCCGCGCTGCGGATCGTCAATCGGGTCGGCCCACGTGCTCTACCAATTGGATCGCGCGGCATAAGAATCTCGTGCTAAGGTAGCTGATAGTGAGACGCAAGCCGGTCACGCCCGAGCCCGTTGTGGACAAGCGCATCCTGGAGAGCGCCACCAGCGCCATGGCCATGGATAAGCTGAATCGCCCCAGCAAGTGTGTGGTATGTTCGTCGGCTTGTCCGCCGAACTCGACGGACGGGTTGTGCTGGGTGTGCCGCCGGCTGAAGATCAGCGCGTGGCGCGATTCGGACCAGCAGGCCGCCGCTCAGGAATAGCGCACAGGACGTCAGTTTAGAGCGGCTTCCCCGCCCCGCGCGTGATCGCCTGTTCGTACACGTAGCTTCCCACCGCAACGTCTTCCATCCCCAGGCCAACTGACTTGAAGATGCTGACTCGGTCCGGACTCCAGCCGGCTTTGACGTTTTGAAGCTCAACCACGTTGGACCAGCAATCCGGAATGATGAGATCCCCGGCCTCGTTCTTCGCGGCGTCGAGAGCGTCCACGGCAACGACGCTGGCGCGTTTCACGAGCGCTTCGGGCAGCTCACGGCGGTCGGCGATGTTCGATCCCACGGCATTGATGTGGACACCCGGTTCGATCCAGGAGTCTTCGATCACCGGGTTCTTCGAATACGTGGCCGTCACCACAATCTGCGCCCCGCGAACGGCTTCTTCCGCGCTACCCGCAGCCGCGGCATTCATCTCGGCGGCGAACTTGTCGCGTTTCTCCTGACGGCGGCTCCACACTCGAACGGTGCGAATCGGCCGAACGGTGCGCACGGCTTCAACCTGGGATCGCGCCTGGAAACCCGCGCCGATCACGCCCAGGGTGTCGGCATCGGGATTCGCCATCAGGCTTGTCGCGTAACCGCTGGCCGCGCCCGTGCGGATCTGGCCCAGCCAGTTCGCTTCCATCAATGCCAGCGGTTTGGCCGTTTCGGCATCGTACAAGGCGAACAGGAAATCGGCGCCGTACTTCGGGTTTGTGGCGTAAAACTTCATCCCGAAGTAGTTGCCGTATGCGCCCGGCAACTGGTGCAGCATGGAGCCCGTTTTCAATATCAGCCGGCGGCGCGGCTGGCTTTGTGCTTCCCCTCGGGCGAGGGCTTCGAAGGCGAGCCGCACAAGGCAAATCGCTTCGGTCATCGGGAGCAAGGACCGCACTTCGTCTTCGGTTAGAAAAAGCATGACAATCTCAACGGAAGTAAGGGGATTAGAGGGAATAAGGGGAGTAAGGGAAGGCCATGTCACCGGGCACCGCCGCCTCCCTTTACTTCCTTCAGTCCCCTTACTCCCTTTAATTAATTCCTCTACGTGTTCACCGGATCGGGGCTTTCCGGCTTCAGCCCGAGTTCGATCACCGCCTCGGCAGCCCGCGCCTTATCGAACTTCCCTTCCTTCGCCAGCGCTGACAACGTCGCCGCCGTGATCGCCGGAGCGGAAATCTCGAAGTGCTTGCGCAGGTATTCGCGATTGTCGCTGCGGCCGAAGCCGTCGGTGCCAAGCGCGGTCAGCCGCCCCGGCAGCCATGGCGCGATCTGATCCGCCACCACCTTCATGTAGTCGCTGGCCGCCACGATGGGCCCTTCATGACCCGCGAGCGCTTCCACGATGTACGGCCGCCGCGGCTCGTCCGCCGGATGCAGCCGGTTCCATCGCTCGACATCCAGCGCGTCTCGCCGCAGCTCGTTGTAGCTGGTGACGCTCCACACATCGGCCTGCACTCCATACTTGTCGGCAAGCTCGGTCTGCGCGCGCAACGCCTCGTTAAGAATGGGCCCGCTGCCGAAAAGATGCACCTGCGCCGGGCCATTCGCGGCACCCTGGAAACGGTATATGCCGCGCAGAATGCCGTCCTCTGCTCCCGCCGGCATGGGTGGTTGCGCGTAGTTTTCGTTATAAACGGTGATGTAGTAGAAACGATCTTCGCCGTTCTCGTACATGCGGCGAATGCCGTCGCGCACAATTACGGCGATCTCGTACGCATAAGCGGGATCATAGCTGTGGCAGGTGGGCACCGTGCTGGCCGCCAACTGGCTGTGCCCGTCCTGATGCTGCAAGCCTTCGCCGGACAGCGTGGTTCGTCCACCGGTTCCGCCCACCAGAAATCCTTTGCCGCGCGAATCGGCAAAGGCCCAGATCAGGTCGCCAATGCGCTGGAACCCGAACATCGAATAGTAAATGAAGAACGGGATCATGGGCACGCCGTAATTGGCGTAGGCGGTTCCGGCGGCGGTGAATGACGACATGGAACCCGCTTCGGTGATCCCCTCCTCCAGAATCTGCCCGTTGCGCGCTTCCTTGTAGTAAAGGAAGATATCGCTGTCCACGGGTTTGTAAAGCTGCCCTTTGCTGGCGTAAATGCCGAACTGCCGGAACAGCGATTCCATCCCGAACGTGCGTGCTTCGTCGGGGATGATGGGCACGATGTACTTGCCCAGCGCCGTGTCCTTGAGCAGCATGGTGATCACACGCACGATGGCCATGGTGCTGGAAACCTCACGGCCCTGCGAGCCACCATATTGTTCTTCGAAGAATTCACGCGGCGGAGCTTTGAGCGCGATCGGTTTCGGATGCCGGGCCGGCAGGCTGCCACCCATGGCCTCGCGCCGCTCGCGCATGTAGCGCATTTCCGGGCTGTCCTCGGGCGGACGGTAGAACGAAACCGTGAGGATATTCTCTTCGGAGACGGGGATGTCGAAACGCGTGCGCACGTAGCGCAGCTCGTCTTCGTTCAGCTTCTTCTGCTGATGGGTGACGTTGCGGCCTTCGCCGGCCTCGCCCATGCCGTAACCCTTGATGGTCTTCGCCAGGATCACCGTGGGCGATCCCTTGTGGTTCACCGCGCGCCGGTAAGCGTTGAAGACCTTCACCGGATCGTGACCGCCGCGCCGCAGCGCACCGATCTGCTCGTCGCTAAGATCTTCCACCAGGTGCTCGAGCTCGGGATACTTTCCGAAGAATTCCTTGCGCGTGTAAGCGCCGCCTTTGGCCGCGTAGTTCTGGTATTCGCCATCCACGGCCTCCTGCATGCGCTTGGTGAGGATGCCGGAGTAATCGCGCGCCAGCAGCGGATCCCAGTCCGTGCCCCAGAGGACCTTGATCACATACCAGCCGGCGCCTCGGAATGCGGCTTCCAGTTCCTGGATGATTTTGCCATTGCCGCGCACCGGTCCGTCCAGCCGTTGCAGATTGCAGTTGACCACGAAGATCAGATTGTCGAGTTGCTCGCGGGAGGCCAGCGTGAGCGCGCCCAGCGTCTCCGGCTCGTCCGATTCGCCATCGCCGACAAATGCCCAGACATGCCGAGGCGTCGGCTCGATGAGGCCGCGATTCTCCAGGTAGCGCATGAAGCGCGCCTGGTAGATGGCGTTGATGGGGCCCAGGCCCATCGATACCGTGGGAAACTGCCAGAAATCGGGCAACAGCCAGGGATGCGGGTAAGAAGACAGGCCGGGCTCGTCGCGCAACTCATGGCGGAAGTTTTCGAGGTGCTTATCGGTGAGGCGCCCGTCGAGGTACGCGCGCGCATAGGTGCCGGGCGAAGCGTGCCCCTGAAAGTAGATCAGATCTCCCGGCTGATCGCCATAGCTGCCATGAAAGAAGTGATTGTGGCCCACCTCGGTAAGCGTGGCCAGCGAGGCATAGGTGGAGATGTGGCCACCGATGCCCGGGTCGTATTTATTGGCGCGCACCACCATGGCCATGGCATTCCAGCGGATGATGCTCTTGATGCGCCGCTCGATCTCGCGGTCGCCCGGGTAGGGTTCTTCGGCATCGGCGGGGATGGTGTTGAGGTACGGCGTGTTAACGCTCAGCGGCGCGGTGACGCCCCAGTTGGCGCCGCGTTCGAGCAGCCGCTTGAGCAGGAAAGAGGCGCGCTCGGGCCCTTCCTCTTCGACAATTTGCTCCAGAGCTTCCAGCCATTCGCCGGTTTCCTGGGGATTCGCGTCCTGCAGTGGTTCTACTGACGGTTTTGTCTCCAGCATTGCGTCCTGGAATCCAGGATAGCATCGCGACGGGATTCGTTGTTGGCTCCGCCGCTGCTTACGAGGCAGTTGCCCCGGCGAAGGCCGGCTGCTCAGTGACCCGTAATCACACGTGTTGCTGAAGAGGACAGAGCCCGTCAGGCCGAAGCCGTCGAATGAAGGAGTAAGTGACGGCCCCGGCCTTGCTCAATAAACGCCGGAAAGTATCCGCCAGGAGAGTATCCTCAGGATGCAGCGGCGTCGGCGACATAACGCGCACGGTCACAGAAGTGGGTGGAGGAGTCAAATTCTCTCACCTGGCGGCCCGGCAGGAGGGCCGGAAAGTAATCTGGATTACGGAAACCGTACCAATGGGCGTTGCGTCACCTTGACGGCCACCGGTGTGGGACATAGAATTGGAACTGTCTCATCAGTAGACGCACGGTTGTGTAACCTATGAGTTTCAAGGCACTTTCTCTATTTGGGGCTGCTGCGGCCCTGGTGCTGGGCTCGGTATTCCTGCTGGCGGACCAGAATCAAACCACTTCGTCCACCGACACGAACGAAACCGTCTCCAAGCCTATGTCGGCCAAGGAGAAGAAAAAGAAGGAAGCAAAGCTCCGCAAAGAGCTGGAGACGCCCTGGAAGAAGTGGCTGAACGAGGACGTCGTCTACATCATCACCGACGAAGAGCGCAAAGCCTTCAAGGATCTGCAGACCGACGAAGAGCGCGAGAGCTTTGTCGAGCAGTTCTGGCTGCGGCGCGATCCTACCCCGGACACCGAAGAGAACGAGTTCAAGGAAGAGCACTACCGGCGCATCGCTTACGCCAACGACCACTACGGGTCGGGCATTCCCGGATGGAAGACCGACCGAGGCCGCATTTACATCATGTACGGTCCACCGGATGAGATCGAATCGCATCCCTCCGGCGGCACGTACGAGCGCCCCATTGAGGAGGGCGGCGGCGAGACCTCGACGTATCCCTTCGAGGATTGGCGCTACCGCTACATCGAAGGCATTGGCAATAACGTGAACATCGAATTCGTGGATACCACCATGTCGGGCGAGTACCACATGACTATGGATCCTTCGGAAAAGGACGCCCTGCTCTACGTGCCCAACGCCGGACTCACCTTCAATGAGCAGATGGGTCTCTCCACCAAGACGCAGGACATGTTCCAGCGGACCGATGGGACGCACATGGCCGTTCCGAACACCTTGTTGCCGGAGAGTATGCAGGAGTTCACGCGGCTGGAGAACTTCGCCAAGCTGATGGCGCCGCCGAAGGTAAAATTCACCGACCTCGAAGAGGTGGTCAGCACGAACATCCGGTACAACACACTGCCCATGCGCGTGCGTACCGATTACGTCCGGGTGACCGAGTCAACGGTATTGGTGCCCATCACCGTCTACTTCGAGAAGCGCGATCTGCAATACAAGACGACAACCAACTACGCTCGTGCCACGGTGAACATTTTCGGGCGCATCACCTCGATGTCGCGGCGGATCATTACCACCTTCGAAGATCCGGTGACGGTGGAGACTGCGTCTGAACTGCTGAACAAGACCATGGAGGGTTCGGCCGTTTATCAGAAAATCGTTCCGCTCGCGCCCGGTATGTACCGGCTGAATATTGTGGCCAAGGACGTTGTGGGCGGCACCATGACCAACTACGAAGTGGCTCTGAATGTGCCGCACTACGACGAGGAGAAACTCGGGTCGAGCACGCTGATTCTGGCGGACCTTATCGAAAAGGTTCCGACGCGCAGCATCGGCGCCGGACAGTTTGTGATCGGGGATTCCAAAGTGCGGCCGAGAGTCACCGAGGTTTTCAATCACGGCGAGCGGCTGGGCATCTACGAGCAGTTCTACAACTTCGCGGCCGACGACAAGACCAAGAAGCCGAATGGCAGTATCGAATACTCGGTGACCAAAGACGGCACGAACGAGAAGGTGTTCGACTATACGGAAGACATCGCCAACCTGCCCGGAGCGTCCGCTCAGCAGGTGACCGTGGAAAAGCTTCTCCAGTTGGATAAGCTGCCACCGGGACAGTACAAGCTCCAGCTCAAGGTGACGGACAAGACCCGCAACCAAGTGCTGACCCCGGTGGCGTCGTTTACGGTAACATAGAACAATGGCGGCGACCCACCCGCGAGGTGTGCCGCCCGAAGCTGTTTGTTGGGGATGACAACGCTGAAGCGTAAACTCGCTGCGACAGCTATCGCGACCGCCCTTCTGGCCCTCCCGGCCTGGTGTGGCTCGCTATCTGCGGCGCTGACTGGCGGAAGCATCGCCGGGTTTGTCCGCGATAACGCGGGCATTCCACAGATGGGCGCCACAGTGTTCCTGATGAACCGCTATGAACGGGTCATCGGGCAGGCTCTGACCAACGAACGCGGCATATTCGGATTCGATTCCCTCCCGCCGGGCGATTTCTATTCGATTCGCGTTTCTCTGGCCAGTTTTGTGCCCGCGCTGAAGCGGGGCATCTCCGTCCAGCCCGGCGTGCAGAGCCTGCTGTACATCAACATGGCGAGCGTGCTCAGCTCCGTGGAACTTGTCTACGCGCCACCGGGACAAGGCGCGCTCATGAGTGACGACTGGAAGTGGACGCTGAAATCGTCCGGCGACACGCGGCCCATTATGCGCATGCTCCCGGCCATCCAGACCGTGGATTCAAAACCCTCCGGCAGACCGAATCCATTCAGCGATACGCGGGGTCTGGTGGAGCTTTCGGCGGGCGATGACGGATCGCTCGGCTCGTCCGATTCGCAAGCGGATCTGGGCACCGCGTTCGCAATAGCAACGTCGCTATACGGCCGGAATCAGTTGCTGATGAGCGGCAATGTCGGTTACATGGCTCGCTCAGGACTGCCGGCGGCGGGATTCCGCACAAGCTGGAGCCGCAAGGATGCTTCGCCTGAGATCATCGTGACCGTGCGGCAGATCGCGCTACCCACGCGCGATGGCGGTCCGGCAGGGAACGGAACGGCGGAGGGCCTTCCCGCGCTGCGCACCATCTCAACCGCGATTGTGGATCATACGCAGATCGGCGACCGGGTGCGGCTGGATTATGGCACATCGTTCGATTCAGTCAGCCTTCTGCAGCACCTCAACTACATCAGCCCCTACGCGCGATTGACCTGCGATCTGGGCTGGGTTGGCGCGTTGCAGATGGGCTACAGTTTCGGCGCGCCGCCGATCGAGCTGGTGGCGCACAGCGGCGACCCCGACCTGGCTATGAACCGCGATCTCGACGCGCTGGCGGCGCTGCCCCGTCTTTCCCTGACTAACGGCCAGACGCAGGTGCAGCGGACGCAGAATATGGAGATCGGGTATCAGAAGCGCGCGGGAAGCCGGGTGTTTGGGCTCGACGGCTATGCCGAGAAGGTCTCCAACGCGGCCGCGGCCATGTCCGGTCCGGCGCAGACGTTTGCTCCCGGCGACATTTTGCCGGACATTTCCACGAGCTCGAACGTGGTGAATATTGGCAGCTACTCGCGCACCGGCCTCTCCGGATCGGTGACGCAGCGCCTCGGCGATCATATGGATCTGGCAGTCGCGACGGGACGCAGCGGCGTTCTGGACACGGCGAACGACGGTCCGGTGGCGACGGTTTCGGATTTGCGGGCGGGCATCCATACCGGTCAGGATTTCTGGGCATCCGCCCGCGCGTCGGCCGCCCTTCCAATGACCGGCACGCGCATCTCGGTCAGTTATGAGTGGACCGATCCCGGCGCTATGATGCCGACGCATTTTTCGCTTACCCAGAACTATTCGAGCGAGCCCGGACTCAATATTCATTTCCGGCAGCCGCTTCCCGCCATCGCCGGTCTGCCCGGACGCATGGAAGCGACCGCCGACGTTCAGAACCTGCTCGCGCAGGGTTACGTTTCGCTCGTGGGCATAAACGCGCAGCGCCTGGTGCTCACGCAGAATCCGCGGGCGTTGCGCGGCGGCCTCAGCTTCATCTTCTGATTGGACACGCGACGTCAGTCGCGTTCATGCTGGTTTGAAGCAGCCCCGCTGAGCCGCGTTTCCACGCCACCCTCAGTTCACACTTACATCGAGCAGCAGATCGTTGATGACTTTATCGAATGGAGGCTGAGCGGCCAGCGCCTGAAGCGGTCCGCCATCGTCGATGTCTCGCGAGATGCGTTTCTCGATGGATGGCGTCTTCTCCCGGAAGGCCTCCTTGAGATGTTGCAGGGCCTGACCAAAATGTTCCGGGCCTCGCAACGCTTCGGTGCAGGCGAGTTCATAGCGGACCTCGGCCGCCAATGCGCCATCGGTCCTGGGCAACGCCAGCAGGCTGTGCAGCAGCGCCTCCGCATCCTCCAATTGCCCCGCCGAGCGCTTCAATACCGCCAGATTGTATCGAACTCGCGCGGAGTCCGCGAGGCCGGCAGCAGGTTTCGCGGCAGCCTGCTGGCGGAGCAGTTCTTCCACGCGCCCGCTGTCCTCCGCCCCCCGTTCCACGGCCCGTTCCGCCTTCTCCTGAATCTCCCGCAGATCCCCCACCAGGACAGCCATTTCATCTCGAACCTTATCCACGGCCTGATCGCACAGGTTCTGATATCGCTCCGCGGCGAGATGTGTGGATACGGCGAAAGCGATAACATAGAGAGCCGACAGAACGCCGAGAAGAGCGATCGTCTTCGCGAGATTGTCGGCCTGGCGGTTGTACGCGTCGATCCTAGCGTTCAGGCCCTCGGCATTGGTGGCTGGCTGGGCGATGAACGGCAGGTCATCCCAAGGGTGGGCGTTCCACACCAGGTACAGCGACAGCACCAGCACGCCCGTGGAGGCCGCCAGCAGTGCGGCAAAAATGATCCGACGTAGCAGCACGCGCGTCTGCACACTCCTCGCTTTAACATTGTAGGTCTAATGTAACGAAAGCGAGGCGGTACTCTGGTCCTGCGAGTACGGGAGAGTACCGATCACGACCGGCTTGCGCCTATTTGCGGGCGCCGCGTTGCGGGCTTTTCACGCGGGACTGCCGCAGCTTGGTCTTATTCCGCTTCGGCTTGTGAATGATGAAAGTGCCGCTTCCGATGTACTCGGCCTGATACAGTGTGTTTTCGTTTACCATGGAAACTGTTATTCTCGCACGAAACGCACAGGACGTGACGCCGGTTGCGGCGATTCGTCTCTGAAGAATGCACCGCTCCGATACAATTGAGGCATAGGAGATCTTCTGAATGGTTCGCGCTATGGTTGTGGCTGCGCTCAGCCTTGTGTCCACGTGGCTCCCCGCCACAGCCGCCGAAGTTGGCAAACCGTCCCCTGAATTCGCCATCCGCTACAATGACGGATCGCAGAAGCTGCTGAGTTCATTCCGGGGAAAGGTGGTGTGCCTTTTGTTCGTCCACACAACATGTCCGCATTGCCAGCACGCAACGCAGGTGTTCAGCCAGCTCAATACCGAGTACGGCGCGAAGGGATTTCAGCCTCTGGCGGTGGCCTGGAACGACATGGCCAGCATGCTCGTGCCGGATTTCGTCCGGGACTTCCACATCAACTTTCCGGTAGGGTTTGCCCCGCGCGAAGAAGTGCTGACCTATCTGGGTTTCTCCGTCGTGGATCGCACTGTGGTGCCGCAGATCGCGTGGATCGACCGCAAGGGCATCGTTCGTTCACAGACGCCCGCCCTGGGCGACGAAACCAAGCTTAAGGAGCCCTACTGGCGCGAGATGATCGAGACTTTGAGTAAGGAGCCGGGACCGGCCGCGTCGCACAGAAGCACGCCGCATCACACCACGGCGAAGCCGGCTACACAGGGCTGAGCGCGAATCCCGCGCAGCAGTGTAGCTGCTAAGATGGTGTGCAGTTCATACTGTGCGGTTCATAGTGTGCGCCCGTAGCTCAGCTGGATAGAGCGTTTGCCTCCGGAGCAAAAGGTCGGTGGTTCGAATCCACTCGGGCGTACCACATTGTCAATAACTTACATACCGTCGCCAGAAGGCTCCCGATAAAAACCCGATAACTTTGATTGGCTTTTCTCTTGAGGGACCCTGTCGGGCGTGAAGGGGTGGACTGACCTTGTTGACAAGGTCACTGCGAACAACGCAGTCCCCGAACAGAAGCCCTTACTGCTGTACTCGGACAGGGCGCTCCGGCAGTCAAGTCCAATGGCGCTCGCTCGCCGCAGGCGATATTCTTGCTATGTCGCCTACTCACCATGAACAGCTTTCAGGAAATCGCGAACTTCATCTGGTCGATTGCGGATGAGATTCTGCGTGATGATTTCAAGCGCGGCAAGTACCCGGACGTAATCCTGCCCTTCACCGTGCTTCGCCGCTTGGACTGCGTGCTTGCCCCGACGAAAGAAAGGGTGCTGAAGCGCTACGAGGATCTGAAAGCCAGGGGCCTCGAAAACATGGACGGGCAGCTTCGCCGCGCCGGCGGCCACTCTTTCTACAACACCTCGAAGTTCGATTTTCCGAAGCTGCTGGACGATCCGAAGAACATCGGCAAGAACCTCCGCGCCTACATCAACAACTTCTCGGAGAACATGCGCGATGTGATCGATCGCTTCAAGCTGCGCGGCACCATCGACAGCCTCGACGAGAAAGGCCTACTGTTCGCGTTGGTCCAGAAGTTGAGCGACGCCGATCTACACCCTGACAAGGTGGACAACCACACCATGGGGACAATCTTCGAGGAACTGATCCGGCGCTTCAACGAGCAATCGAACGAAAACCCCGGTGAGCACTTCACACCGCGCGAAGTGATCCGGCTGATGGTCCGCTTGCTCATCAATGGCGACCGCGCCGTCTTGAAGCAGGAGAGCGCCATCCGCACTGTGTTCGATCCGGCATGCGGCTCAGGCGGCATGCTCTCCATTGCCAAGGAGCATGTGCTCGGCCAGATCAACCCCAATGCCGACATCCGGCTGTTCGGCCAGGAAGTAAACGACGAGACCTATGCGGTCTGCAAGTCCGACCTGCTGATCAAAGGTGACGACCGCGACTCCGACAACATCAAGCCCGGCTCCTGCCTCTCGGCCGACGGACACGCCCGCGCCACATTCGACTACATGCTCACCAACCCGCCCTATGGGAAGGACTGGAAGAAGGAGCAGGCATTCATCGAAGAGGAGGCTGCCCGCGGTGACGCCGGCCGGTTCGGGGCCGGCACGCCCCGCGTCAGCGACGGGCAAATCCTGTTCCTCCAGCACATGCTTTCCAAGATGAAACCGCCCTCGGAGGGCGGCAGCCGCATCGCCATTGTCATGAACGGATCTCCCCTGTTCACTGGCGACGCCGGAAGCGGCGAGAGCGAGATCCGGCGATGGATTATGGAGAACGATTGGCTGGAAACCATCGTCGCACTGCCCGGCCAGTTGTTCTACAACACCGGCATCAACACTTACATCTGGGTATTGACGAACAGAAAGCCGAAGGTCAGGCGAGGCAAGGTGCTGCTTGTGAACGGAGCGGCGACTCGCAAGGAGAACGGCAAAGAGTTCGAGATTTTTGCACGGAAAATGCGCCGAAGTCTGGGCGACAAGCGTAACGAGCTGGCTGAGGAGCACATTGCCGAACTTGCACGCGTATCGCAGGCTTTCGAGCCGGGCCCTTACACGAAGATCTTCGACACGGCTGATTTCGGATACCGGAAGATCACAGTAGAGCGCCCGCTCCGGTTGAATTTCAAAGCCAGTGCCGAACGGATCGCGCGCTTGCGACCGCAGGCTGGTTTTCTGTTGCTCGCCACGAGCAAGAAGAAGGGCACGGCCGCCGAGGAGGAGACCGCGGAGGGAGTCCGCAAACAGGAACAGATTCTCGCGGTGCTCAACGCCATGGATTCAGGCACGCTGTACAAGGACCGTGCTGTGTTTGAGGCGGTGCTCGAAGGCGCCTTTGATGCAGCCGGCTTTAGTGTGGCGGCGCCGGTCAGAAAGGCAATCATGGCGGCGCTGGGTGAGAAGGACCCCACCGCCGAGCCGTGCCTGGATGCGGAGGGCAATCCCGAGCCCGATCCTGACCTCCGGGACTACGAAAGTGTTGAGCTTAAGGAGGACGTCAAGACGTATTTCAGCCGCGAAGTCCTGCCGCACGTGCCTGATTCTTGGGTCAGCGAAGAGGCGCGCGACCGGGACAGAAAGGACGGCTCCATCGGCCGCGTGGGCTACGAGGTCAGCTTCAATCGGTACTTCTACGAGTACGTGGCCCCGCGGGAACTGTCGGACATCGACATGGAGATCAGGGTAATTGAGGACGAGATCCTAGGGATGTTGCAGGGGGTCTCCGAGTGAGTGCCGGCTCCGTTGATTCGGTCGCTCGGCATCTTCGACCTTATCCGCAATACGAGTGTCTCGATGATCCATGGCTGGATCGAATACCGTCCCGCTGGACCTTTACGAAGTTGGGTGCGGTGGCTTCGATCAAAGCGCGCCTCGGGTGGAAGGGGCTGAAAGCCTCTGAATACGTAGACGAGGGGTTTATCTTTCTGTCAACCCCCAATATAAAGGGCCCGAGCATTGACTTCGACAATGTCGACTACATTTCGGCGCGGCGCTATTATGAGTCGCCGGAGATTATCCTCCGAAACGGCGACGTACTGATAGCCAAAGATGGCTCGACGCTCGGCACCGCCAATGTCGTTCGGTCGCTTCCCGCACCTGCCACTGTGAACAGTTCGATTGCTGTCGTCAGGCCTGCTGAAGCGCTCAATAGCTTGTATTGTTTCTATTTTCTAACCTCTCACTACACCCAATCGATGGTCGGGCGGATGAAGGACGGTATGGGCGTCCCCCATCTCTTCCAGGCGGACCTTCGGAAATTCACGATTCTGCTTCCTCCGGGACATGAGCAGGTAGCAATAGCCAGATTCTTGGACCGCGAGACGGCCATGATCGACGCCATCATTGAAAGAAAGGAGCGGCTGATCACCCTGCTGGAGGAGAAGCGGGCGGCACTGATCGACCGCGCTGTGACCAAAGGCGTCAATCAGGATGCGTTGATGAAAGATTCCGGTATTCCGTGGCTACTAGGTGGCATCCCGGACCACTGGGACGTTCGGCGGCTTGGGCGGCTTTTCCGGGAACGCGACGAGAGGGGGCACCCGGACCTTCCGCTTCTTACGGTCTCGTTAAACACCGGCGTAACTGTCCGTGAGTTTAGTGAATCCCGAATCGAACGGGTAGCCGACGATCCGGCCACATACAAACGGGCTGCTTCAGGAGACGTCGTGTTCAATAAGATGCGAATGTGGCAAGGGGCGGTGGGAGTTGCTCCTTCCGACGGTTTGGTGAGCCCCGACTACGTTGTTGCGCGGGCTCTACCCGACGTTCATGTTGAGTTCTTCGCGCACGTTTTCCGCACTCGGAACTTCAAGGGCGAGGTGAACCGCTTCTCCCACGGCATTGTGCCTGACCGGAACAGACTCTATTGGGACCAATTCAAGCAGTTAACGGTGCCCTTCCCACCTGTTCGGGAACAGGCGGCCATTCTTCGAGAAATCGAACGGAGAACTGAGAGCATCGACTCTCTAACGAATAGAATCAACCGAGTCATTAATCTGCTGCAGGAGTACCGAACAGCCCTGATCTCGGCGGCTGTGACTGGCAGAATCGACGTGCGGGGTTTCGCCCGGGTGTAGAACATGATCCCTCGACTGACTGCCATCCAGTTCGAACGGTTCATGACGAGCGGTAGAACCTCTCCGGCGCTGTGCGGCTGCGAGGATCAAGCCGGAACGATAGTGGGCGACTACGTGGTTAAGCTCCGGGGTTCGATAAGAGAGTCGGGACTGCTGAATGAATTGTTCGCCGCCAGGCTCGCAGGCCGCTTCGGCCTAGTGTCACCGGAGCCGGCACTGATCGCCATCGACCAAGCCCTCGCGAATCTGGTCGCCAGCACGCAACCCTTGGAAGCGGCCCGCCTCAGAAACAGCGTCGGACTGAACTTCGGCACCAGAGCCCTGAACGGCGTCAGCATATGGCCCGTCGATAAGTTCATCCCGGAAACGATGTGGCAAGCCGCCGTGGACATCTTCGCCTTCGATGCACTGATCCAGAATCCGGATCGCAGGTTTAGCAATCCGAATTTGTTTACCAAGGGGGACAACCTGTTGATCTTCGATCACGAAACCGCGTTTTCCTTCCTGCTGGCTCTATCACCGTCAGCGACGCCGTGGGATCTTGACGACCAGCCGTATCTGATTGACCATGTCTTCTACAGAAGACTGAAATCGAAACCGATTGATCTCACAGGATTTACGACGTCCCTGAGTGGACTCTCGGACGCTGCGCTCGACGGGATCACCGAGGACGTTCCCGCCGAGTGGAACAATGGTAACTTGTCAAGGATCGAGCGGCATCTTCGCATGGTGCGAGACCACGCGGGGGAATTCACCGAAGCGATCCGGAGGATCCTCGTATGAAAGTCGCATATAGCTTCAGCGTTTTGCGCTACGTTCACGATCCAGTGACGCAGGAGTTCATCAACATCGGCGTCGCTCTGTCCGCTCCGGAAGCTAGTTATTTCCGCGCTATCTGCACAACCAACTACCGCCGCATCACGAATATGTTCGAGAGGATCGATGGGCACCGCTTCCGGCAGCTCTCCCGACACATTCAGGAGCAGATCTGCGCCACAGGCCAGGAATACGAAGCCGCCCTGCCATTTGAAGCTGCGCCCACTGTTGAACACTTGCTGGCAAAAGTCCTGCCTGCTGACGACAGCGCCATTCAGTTTTCGAAGCCCGGCGTGGGCCTGAGCGACGATCTCGAGCGGACCCTGCATGAACTGTTCCAGCGCCACGTGGACCAGTACGCGGCTTCCGGCGAATCGCCTCGCCGGACCGATGAGGACGTATGGCGCGTCTTCCGGGAGCCCCTGGATCGAGTCCTCGTGACGCCGCGTCTGAGACCGAAACGGATCGTGGCACCCAGCTACGAATACGAGTTTGAGCGGTCATGGAAGAACGAAATCTGGCACGTGTACGAACCGGTATCGTTTGACATGGTCGAAGCCGCATCCATGCTCGACAAGGCGAACCGGTGGGTGGGACGCGCGACGAGCCTGATGGATAGTCCCGATCCCTTTCGCATCTACATGCTCCTCGGAGAGCCCGGTGACGATCGGTTGAGGCCCACCTTCGTGAAGGCGCAGAACATCCTGAACAAGATGCCCGGCAGAAAGGTATTTGTTCGGGAGTCCGAGGCGGCGGCCTTCGCTGCGGAACTGGCCAGAGAGGTACAAAGGCACCCCGAGGAGGAACCGGCGAAGTAGTCCTTTCTTGCCGCGCCCGTCATGGATACCTCTGAAAAGGACTTCGAGGGCGGGATATCCAGCTACCTCGCCAGCAACGGATACATTAGCCGCGATGCTTCCAGCTATGATCGTGCCCTCTGCCTAGATAGCGAAGCCTTGTTCCAGTTCCTCTACGCGACGCAGGCAAAGACATGGGAGAAACTGAAGCTCCAACATGGGGATCAGGCAAGGGAACGCTTCCTGAAACGTTTGGCTGGCCAGATCGAAAAACGTGGCACCCTGGATGTCCTGCGTAAGGGCGTGGACGATCTGGGTTGCCACTTCGAGCTCGCCTACTTCCAGCCGGAGAGCGCGCTCAATGAAGAGCATGCGCGCCTGCACGAAGCCAACATCCTCGGCGTGATGCGGCAGGTTCACTACAGCGAGAAAAACGATAACAGCCTCGACCTAGTCCTCTTCGTCAACGGGCTGCCGCTGATCACTGCGGAGCTGAAGACGCCGCTCAAAGGGCAGACGGTGCAGGAGGCGGTTGCGCAGTACAAGCACGACCGAGATCCAAGGGAACCACTCTTCGCCTTCCGACGCTGCCTCGCACACTTCGCCGTGGACACTGACCTTGTGTTCATGACGACGCGCCTCCGGGGCGGCAAGACATGGTTTTTGCCCTTCAATAGGGGGCATGAACGCGGCGCTGGCAACCCACCGAACCCGAGCGGTTTCAAGACTTCCTACGTGTGGGAAGAGGTGTGGCGCCGGAAGTGGCTACTGGAAATCCTGGATCACTTCGTGGTGGATCGGGACAGCTTAGATGAGAAAGGTAAGAAGACCGGCGAGCGCGAGGTGATCTTCCCGCGCTACCACCAGCTCGAAGCGGTACGGCGTTTGGTGGCGCACGCGAGAGAGAACGGCACCGGACAGAATTACCTGGTCGAACACAGCGCCGGGTCCGGGAAATCCAACTCTATCGCCTGGCTTTGCCACCGGCTTGTCGGGCTTCACGACGCGAAGGATCAGCGGGTGTTCGATTCCATAGTGGTCGTCACGGACCGTCGCATACTCGACCAGCAGCTGCGCTCTACCATCCGCAGCTTCGCACAGGTAAAAGGGATTGTCACCGCCATCGAGAAGCACAAGTCACAGGAGTTGGCCGAAGCCTTGATGGGCGGGAAAGACATTATTATTACCACCTTGCAGACGTTCCCGTTCGTAGCAGAGAAGATCGGAGAATTGCCTGGGCATCGTTTTGCAGTTGTCATCGATGAGGCGCACTCCTCACAATCGGGTGAGACCAACCGCAGTATGAAGGAGATCCTGACCGCAAGTACCCTGGAGGAAGCGGCGAAGGAGGAAGGAGCTGAACAGCAGGACGAGGAAGACGCCGTGAACGCTGCTGTCGAAGCTGTGATGCGCCGCCGCGGCCGGCTCAAGAATGTAAGCTTCTTCGCGTTCACGGCCACGCCGAAGCAGAAGACGCTGGAACTGTTCGGCACGCCGAGGGCGGGCGGCGGCTTGGCTCCGTTCAGCCTGTACTCCATGCGGCAGGCCATTGAGGAGGGTTTCATCCTTGATGTGCTGCAGAACTACACGACCTTCAAGGTCTACTTCTCGCTGCTGAAGAGGATTGAAGCCGACCCGCACTACGACCGTAAGAAGGGCACCTACTTGCTGCGCTCGTATGCGGATCTGCATGAAGATGCCATTCACACCAAGACGGCGATGATGCTGGACCACTTCGAGGGAGAAGTGAAGGACCGGATCGCCGGCAAGGCGAAAGCAATGGTGGTGACGCGATCCCGTCTGCACGCGGTGCGGTACAAGCTGGAGTTTGATCGAGAGATGAAGAAGCGACGCTTGCCTTACAAGGCGCTCGTCGCCTTCTCCGGCGAGGTGAACGACCCCAACAGCGGGCAGAAGTTCACCGAAGCCGGAATGAACGGATTCCCGGAATCGACAACTGCAGCCACCTTCAAGGGAGGGGAGTACCGCCTTTTGATCGTGGCCGAGAAGTTCCAGACAGGCTTCGATCAGCCCTTGCTCCACACGATGTACGTGGATAAGAAGCTCGGTGGCGTCAATGCCGTTCAGACCCTGAGCCGCCTGAATCGGGTCCACGCAGACAAGGAAGACACCTGTGTTTTGGATTTCGGAAATGAGGTGGACGACATCCAGAACGCCTTCCGACCGTACTTTGAGGCCACCCTGCTGACAGAGCCTACAGATCCGAATAAGCTCTACGACCTGAAAGGTGCTGTGGAGAACCACCACCTTTTCGGGGCGGAGGAAGTGGACGATTTTTCGCGGGTCTACTTCAGCACTAAGGGCAGGCAGGAACAGCTTCAGCCGCTCCTCGATTCCGTTGTGGATCGATATGAACTCCGGTCAAGCGAAGAGCGCGCGGACCTCCGGAAGCACGTGGGGGATTACGTCCGGTTGTATGCTTTTCTATCGCAGGTCATCACCTTCAGCGACGCCAGCCTAGAGAAGTTCTACCAGTTCACCAGGTACTTGCTGCGGAAGCTGAAACTCCCGGATGATCCCCTGCCTCTGGAGATTACGCAGAACATCAACATGGACTCGTATCGGGTCCAACAGACGAGCTCAGGCACGATCAAGCTGATGGATGAAGACGGCCAGTTGCAGCCGATATCCGCGCTCGGCACCGGTCGCCCGCAGCAGGAAGACCCGGCTCCGCTCAGCCAGATCATCGAGTACATCAACGATCACTTTGGGACCGACTTCACGAATGCGGACAAGGTGAGATTCTTCGCGGAGAACATGGGCCGCCGACTCGAAGACCAGGAAGGCCTACGGCGCGCGCTGGACACTGGCGTTAACCCCTCGGAGGAAACGCGCCGGCTTGCGTTCGACACGTTCTTCGGTGACACGTTGGAGGACATGATCGATTCCGACTTCGATATCTACAAGAAGATCAAGGACGACCCGAACTTCGGCGTCCTGTTTCGTGCCGTGATGTACCGGCGCATCGCGGCGGCATTCGAGAACGCCGCGATCTGATCATGACCCATCGTGGCGCTGCGGCTCGCCAGCCTGTCTCATTCCGGTGACTACTGAACGCGCCCTGAAGACTGGAACATCATCTTATCCAACTCCTCAACGGAACGGCGCACTTCCTCAGGTATCGTCTGCTGGTACACGGCTGCGGTGATCGTCGGGTCTGAGTGCCTCAGATGCGCTTGCGCGTCCTTCACCGAGCCGGTCTTCTGCATGTGCGTTGCACAGGTTCGGCGAAGACAGCGAAGGTCGACGGCATCGATGCCAGCACAGTTGGCGATCCGTTTGAGATTGCGCTTGACGTAGTTGTTCGACGACATCGGACCGCCGCTTTCGGACGGGAAGATGAAATCCGTCGGGTGGGGGTTGATCGTCGCGCGGTAGGACTCGATCTCCGCATCAAGGGATGCTGGGACGTATACGATGCCGTCCGACGTGGGCGTCTTCGGCTCCTTCAGTTCAAGCCGTTGGGTAACGGCCTCATCGATTCGGAGCGAGTTCGCGCCCTTATCGTTCCATCTCAGAGCGAACAACTCCTCGGGTCGGAGGGCGCAGATCAACGAAATGCGGAGAATCAGATAGTCGCGTGCAGGGGCCGCGGCGAGAAGCTTCCGAATCTCGGCGGGCTCAAGAAAGCGTTTCGCCTTTCTTGCGAACTTCGGCAGTTTCACCTGCTTCGAAATAGGGTTCCTCTCGATGACACCGGCTTCTGCTGCAATAGCCATTGCGGCGCCCAAATGCATGCGGGCCTTCTTTATTGCTGAGTCGCTCAGATCCTGTTCGTCCAGTTTGTTCACGAGCGTCTGCGCATCAATAAGCGTGAAACCGGCTGCGGCGGCGCTACCAACGTGCGGAACCACATGTCGCTCAAGGACGGACTTGACGGTCGAATACATCGCTTGCGACCACCCCGGCTTGCGCATCGTCAAGTACTGGCGGCACACGTCCTCAACGGTCGCCTCCCTGCTACGGGTGACGTATTTGCCAGTCGACTCGGCAATGACGCGCCGCAGCGCTTCCTTTGCCTGAGCCTTGTTCAGTTCAGAGCAACTGCCCAGGATCTTCTCTTTGTGAACGTGGCGCTCCGACCCGTCCGGTTGTGGCACGTAGAGGTAGTAGTGACCGAGCCACTTCTTGGTCGTCTTTCCGACCTTCTCAAGCGAACCTTCCTGTCCACGTTGGCGCGGCATACGCAAACCCATCCACTTCAGATTTGGCCGAAGCTCTGAACAGATGGATTGTAGCACCGACTTCATGCAGGCTTGTGTTGACCCAGAAATTGTCTGACGTCCTCCTCGCGAAACAGTACTTTGCGCCCAATCCGGAGTGCTCGGATTGTGGGACGCGCAGGTCTGTCGGCACAAGACGCATGTTTGCGCACCCAGGCCGGCGAAAGACGGAGTGCCTCGGCAAGTTCACTCGACGTCATCAAACGTTCCACTGTGCCGGGGCGCGGAGCCAGCGTCAGGGCCCGTCCGTGGCTCATGCAGTGCGCTCCGTGCCGTTTCCGTTCTTGGATCCCCCACGGCGCGAGCATACTTGAAACCGGAGTTCAGCCGTTTCAAGACCTTCTAGAGCATCCAGTAACTGCAGGTTGGTGTCGCGCATTTGGTCGCACGGCTTGCCGAACTGCTCTACGTGCCTGATGGCGAACCTGATGCGATCGATCGCGACGTGGGCATGATAGGCCAATTCGTACTCACCCGCCGAAGGACGCAGGTGTGCGGCATCGTCGATCAGCTCGGTAACGCGATGCATTACGTCTGGATCTGTATTCATGGTTGTTACCTCACAGGTTCGATGGATTCGTACGGTGCCTCGAACAGAATGTCCCTGTTAACCCGCACCGTGAACTTATAGCCGGCAGGCACTTTGATCGTCGGCTGCACATTGAGATTCCGACGAGTCATCTGCGCACCGGTCTGGCTCAGTTCCTGCCCGACCGCGCCGGAGGCGATCTGCCCGGCGCTCGGGTTCACCAGGACACTCTGGTTGCGTTGCTGCGATATCGCGTACGCGGCTGTGAAGAGGCTCGTCAGCGCTGAGAACCCGACCAGCCGAGCGTAGTGATGATCGACCTTGTCGCGGAGGCCTGCGTTGCCGTGTGAATCGAGCCCGAGCATACCGTCGAGGTCTATGGAAGAGGCGTCGGGGTAGACGATGCGGCTCCAGACGACCTGGACACCATCCTGGCCGAACGAGATGCGGGAGTCGTAATGGCCAACCAGGCGCGAGCCCTGCGGGATCAGCAGGTACATCCCGGTGGCAGTGTCATAGACGTTGGACGTGACCAGAGCTTTCAGTTCGCCCGGCAGATCGGAGTTCAGGCTCTGCTCAAGGACTGCGGGGATCTCCCAACCCGCCTTCATCTCGTACCGGGAAATCGGCGCGGTGCGGGTCGAAGGCAGGTAGTCATCCGTGTGGCCAATTCGGGCCGCTGCCAGGAATGCCTGCTTCCGCGTTTGCATGTTCTGAGCGTCGTAGTCCCCTTCGGATTGGCCGACTGCTCGTGCCGGGTCCGGTGTCGAAGACTCCGCTGCGTGATTCCTTGCGAGAGCGGTGTTGAGAGCGGCGAGTTGCGAGCCATCGTCAGCGGGCTTATCCGGTCCAACGCCCGCCTGGCCGCCGCCACCACTGGTGGGGGAAAGGATGGCTTCCTGCTCGCGCTGGTGAGCTGCGGCGATTCGTTGCTCCTCGGGAGTCGGCTCGCTCTGGGTTTGAATCGGAACTGGTCGGACCGGAGGCATTCTGTTCGCTGGCGCCTGTCGCACGACAATCCGCTCCTGGGGAAGTCCGTCGCACGGTTGACCGGTTTGCGGGTTGTAGAGCCAGGGCTGTCCGGTTCGGGGATCGGCGCCACAAGGCGCTAACGTCGAGACCTGTTGAGGCGGCGCACCGGGTGGCTGGAGTTCCGGGGCCACGCCTTCAGCAGTCCTGCGAACCACCGCTGCGTTTCCCAGCGGGATGCCACTGGTGAATTCACGACCGGCCTGCGTTGCGGGTGCGACGTTCTTTGGCAGGCCAGCCTCGTGCGCGGCTGTCTGAGCCATGGCCGCACGGTGAATTCCTCCCCAGGCGAAACTGAGGAGAACGGCAACGCCGATGACCGCGATAGCTATGCTCGTGCGCCTGCTGAGGCGAACCACCTTTTCCGGCCGGGGGTGCAGAGCGAGCCCACCGGGAGCATCCATCGGGCGTACTTCGGAGCCAACGCCCACAGCCTCACCGTCTCGTTTAGCCTCTTGGTTCACGGCTGATCTCCACTTTCTGAGCTTTCTTTCCCGAGCCGAGAATCAGATTCGCGTGATCGAAGAGTCGATCAACAATGTAGGTCTGATCTTTCACCCGGTAGTTGGTCATCTCGCTCTTGCCGTCTTTGCCGACCACGACCAGCACCGGGGCTTCGCGATGCTGAATGTCGAGCGGCATCTGGATGTACGTCTTCGCGCCGTCATCGAACACGCGGCGTGGGCGGAGGTGCTCGTCGCCGCCGCGGACCTCATATTCGAAGTTCAGCTTCTCGGCCGAGATCATGGCGGGCGTCAATTCGGACGATTGTTTCAGTCGTGCTTCGAGAGCGTGCTGCTCCGCCAGTTGCTGCTGCCAGTTTCTGCCGTTTTCGTCGTCCGGATAAGCGAACGCTACGCGCGCGACGTAGTCTTCGGCCTTTGAGATCAGGCGCAGGTAGTATGCCCGGCGATCGGTTGTCACCAGAAGGTTAGTGTCCAGTCCCGGCGCCTGCGGCTTGAGCACGATCACGGGAGTTGTCTGTTCTCCGGTGCCGAACATTGCCGGCGAGATGAGCCATCTCACGGAATCGCCAATGTGCGGCTCACCGACGATCTTCTCGCCCGCCTGCAGCTCGATGATGCAGACACGCAGCGGAGCGCAAACCACGGTCGGGAGTCCGGCGCCGAACGAATACATAACGCGGCCGTCTGGGCCTGCCGCCGGCGGGTTCGCTTCAGCTCGCCAGCGTTCGCTGACGCGTACGGCTTCGAGCGCCGTCTGAGGAAGCGGCGAATCCGGCGATGCCGAGGCAGTCGCCGGAACGCGCTTCGCCGTTACGGGCGGTTGGGCGGGTGGTCCGGCCGGATTGGGAGTCTCGCTTTGCGCATGTGCTGTCAATGAGCAGGCGCAAAACGTGAGTACAAGTGTTGGGTGTAGTCGCATGAGATGTTACTCCTTCAAAGAACGTTCGCCCAACTGACGTTGGTGATATACACGCCGAGCGGGTTGATGCGAGCCAGACGCTCGTCCATGGGTGGGTTCAGCGCGATGGAGAATGACCCCTTCCAGCGGTCCGCTGCTTTCACCGCCCCGTAGAGGTCGCGCGTGGTCTCCACCCATTCCACTTCAAAGGTCCGGTCGCTGGTCGGCAGGACGGACTTCACCTCCACCGAGACGGTCTCGGTCTGCGCTCGCTGGAAAGGCTGACTGCTCCGGTAAAACTCGCTGACGAAGGTCTGAGCCTCGCTCCCGTTCGCGATCTGCGCGTAAACCTGATCGATGGCCTTTCGTTGCGCGATGCCATCGCTGGTCACGGTGCGCAGGCTCTCAACCCAGCTCAGGACGCTGGCGCGTTTCAGACGGTCGTCACTTACACCGGTCTGCTCCGCCACTCCCGACGCGACGGGGCGTCCGAGGTTGTCGACGAGCACGACGAACGGGATGACTCGCGATCGCGCCGACAGCCACACTATCCCCGCAATGGAGAGCAGGGACGCTAACGCACAGCATGCCGCCATTGTTCGCCAGTTGCGGGCGCGGGTGATCAAATCGCCGTAACGTTCGTCCCACTCGCGGCGCGCCGCGAGATACGGATTGTTGTGGGTTGGAACCTTCAGGTCCGTCATCGGTCAGTTGCCTCCTTCACTCCT
>Ga0326727_10009242_pt1 | contig 24387 bp, 21 predicted proteins | sample MB2enrmetagenome_FD_207643 | JGI IMG/M metagenome (GOLD analysis project Ga0326727, IMG submission 207643) | Lab enriched peat soil microbial communities from McLean, Ithaca, NY, United States - MB29MY | ecosystem: Environmental > Terrestrial > Soil > Wetlands > Peat | place: USA: New York... | reverse complement strand
AATTCGCGGTGTTAATGAGCACGATCGGCTTCGCGTGCAGGCCGATCTGCGCCCAGGTCACGGCCTCGAGCAACTCGTCGAGCGTGCCATAGCCGCCGGGCAGCACCAGGATCGCATCGCAAAGCTCGTGTATGCGGGCCTTGCGTTCGTGCATGGTCAGCACCACTTCGAGCGAGGTGAGGCGGGTGTGCGCAATCTCGCGGCCGCTGAGCGCCTCGGGCAGCACGCCGATCACCTCGGCACCTTGGGCGAGTGCGGCATCGGCCAGCACGCCCATCAGGCCGCGGCTGGCTCCGCCATAGACCAGGCCCAGGCGGCCTTTGGCGATGGCCGTGCCCAGGGCAGAGGCTTCGGCGCGAAATGCGGGGTTCGATCCGAAGGCCGATCCGCAAAAAACCGCCACGCGGCGGAGGGACTTGTCTGATTGAGTCATGGTACTTCCAGAATAGCTGCGCGGCGCGGGCAGAGCGCAATGGCTGCCGTGTCGCCCGAATTAATTTTGCGTTACCCGCACGATCCGTGTGATAGATTGCCTCTCATGACGACGTGGATCGAGAGCACCGCACGCAAGAAGTCGATAGGGCAGGTTGTAGTTTTTCTTGTGGTCACGGCCATCGTAGTGTCGACTTTTGCCGCAAACAGCGCCTACTGGAAGGTGTTTTTTCATGGACCTCCGCCGGCCGCGGTCACCGATCTCGATGCTGCGGAAAAAGCCGTCAACAACTCCCAGCAGATTGCCACGCCCTATGTCACCATCACCGGCGACAAGGTTCTGAACACCGGCGTTCAGGAGGTGACGACCTACGAGGGCGTCATCAAAAACGTCTCGGCAGGCTACTACGCGCTCCAGTTGGGCGACCGCGTTCTGATTGTGAAGAGCAAGAAGCCGCCGGCAACCACGGTGGCAGGCGAGCTCAGCACCATGCCCTACGACGTGAAGACGAGCCTCTTTCCCGAAGGCACCGATCCCAACGACGAGGCGGCGTTTTATCCGCTGCTGCTCGATACCAACTATCGCGAATCGGGATATGTGGGAGCATTCTGGGCGCTGCTTGCCGAAGCGCTCTTCGGATTCCTTGCCTGGCGCTGCTGGCGGCGGCTTACGGGAGCTGTGGACCATCCGGCGGTCAAGCGCGCCCGCGGCTGGGGCGACCTGGCCGTCACTTCGGCCGAAGTCGAGCGGGAGATGGAAACCGCCGTGAAGGCCAAGGTCGGCAGTTGGACGCTGATCCAAAACTACGCCGTGAAGCAAGAGATGCTGAGCTTCGACCTGCAGCGGATCGATAATCTGGTGTGGGCATACAAAAAGGTAGTAAAGCGCCGCATGTACGGTTTCATCCCCATGGGGACGATCCACGCCGCGGAGCTGATCTTCACCGACGGCAAGGTCGAGATCACCGGCAAGCAGAAAAAAGTCGACGAACTGCTGGCGCTGGCAAATCAGAGAGCGCCGTGGGCGGTGAACGGCTACACGAGCGACCTGGCGAAGTTCTATAAGGACTCGCGGAACAGCTTTGAGGCCGAGGTAGCAAAGCGCAAAAGCGAGATGCGCCACTAAGCACTTTTCAGCGGCGGCCTTCTTGTGTCATGCTTGCCTGCATGGGCAACAAAGATAAAGGCAAAAAGGAAGTCAAGAAGGCTCCCAAGCCGAAGCCGAAACCGGAACCCTCGAAGCGTGAGATCTTCACGCCGGCCCCGCCGAAGTAGAGGGCAATCACCGCGGCTGAATCGCTGCGCACTGTGGACGGCTCGTGAGGGCGCTGGCGCCCGAGGGGATACGTGTCGGCGCGGGCCGGCCGCGCTGCCGCCGAGTTTCGCAGGCAGCGAGACGAAGCCCATTCGCATGCGCGCGGTCACGTCAAGTCAAGTCGACGAAATTCACTGGGACGGCGGCCGAGGTGGCAGCGGATCGTGGATGCTCTTCGGCATTGGGGGAAGCGCTTGCCTGCCCGCGGCGCCGGCTTGAGGGTGCGGCGGAGGAAACTGGGGCTCTTCGGGTCGCTGCGTGAACTCAATGGTCTGGCCGGTCTCGATCGTCATGCGCCGGACCAACTCTTTCCCATAAGGCGTGCCATCCAACTCCGATGGAGGCATATTTACCTCCGTGAGCACATCGCGCGAGCCGGCATAGAAAATTGCATCTGCTGCATCGGCCAGCTTCAACGGATTCGCTGGGGCAAGGCCGCCGCTCACGGCGGGCATCGCCGGCAGCGCGCCAACCCAATTGCCCGCGAGCGGCATGATGGCTGGCAGCTTCCAGGAGTTGAAGCGTTGATCCAGATCGTCGTAGCCGCCCACAGCATTGGTCGCAAAGATGACCAGGTAAGGGCCAGCGCCCGCAGCTCGGATCTCGCCTTCGATCAGCCCTGGGCCGTGGCGGCGCAAAAAGTGGCCTTCGCCCATGATCAGCAGGGCGCGATGGTGCTTGGCCAGCACTTCCTCCTTCACCACTTGTGCGTACCATTCGTCGCGGTGAGCCAGGTACGGCCCCAGATCCTCGGCGTCCTTGATTTTGTCCCAGTCGCCGTATGGGTCGCAAAGCAGTAAACGAATCTGATGCCCGCCCCGGCGTTCGAGGTTGGACTCACGGACCGCCTTATAAAACCACCCATACACCGGTGACGGCGGCCCAAACGATCCCACCGTGTTGCGCCAGGCCTTCTGCACCTGCTCAATCGGAACATCCTCACCCGCAATGTAGCGATCGACTGACTTCTGATAGAGCGAATTGCCGAACTCCACAACAATGTCATCCACTCCGTCGGCAAATCTCCGGTTCTTCACCAGACTGCAAAGCCACTCGTACTCTTGTTTGTTGCCGTGCACTTCGCCAAACAGCACGATCTTGTGGGCGTCGATGGCCTCGATCATCGCCGCTGTCGCGTCCTGCACCCTCGGCTGCGCTGCTTGCGCTTCTACAGTTGCTTGGCCACCCGGCGATGCGAGCTGTGCGGACTGAAAACCGCTCGGCCCAGCTGCGCTCACCCATGAAGAGAGCACGACACGCGCCGATCTCCCAGGCGCCTCAATCTCGCTCTCCGCTGCCGCAATCGGGGCTCTCCAATTGCCCGTCGCCACTCGTCCGCTGGCGAACTGCGCCGGTTGCCCGGTTGCCCTTCCATAGAGATCGTGCTTGGTGGGACCCTGCCAGGTGTTGAGGACGCGGTAGTTTCTGCCGTAGCCAAACCACATTAGCAGCAAGCCAAATGCAAGCGCCGACAACATTCCTCCGTATGCAATCGCGCCAGGCCGTGGAGAGGCGGGTTCGAGAACATGAAATCGCGGAGCCTCCCCGAGGCCTGGAGCCGGCGCCCCGGCAAGCACCTGTTCGGCCTGGCTGTGCGCACGCGGAAGAGAGCTCGCAAGATCGGCGGCAATATCCATCCATAGCCGCAGTTTTCGCAATGGCCCGCGCTCGTCGCGCGCCCGATCGCGAAAAAGCTGCATGGCCTCATCTCCAAAAGCCTCACGAAAATGAGCCGGATAGAAACTTAACAGACAGGCATATATCCTCTCAGACATATTCCCCCCTGAATATCTTCTTCGCTCGCGCAACCCGCAGAAAGTCCGCGAGTTTCTCGGCCTCGGCTCGCGCCAGCTTCCGCCCTGCGGCCGTCAACCGGTAGTACCGGCGTCGCTCATGGCCAGGTTCGGCATCTCGGCTCGCGTCAACTTCTTCAATCAGCTTCTCTTCGACGAGCGCCTGGATCGAGCTGTACAGAGTTCCGGGACCCAGGCGCATTCTGCCGCCGGTTTGCTCCTCAACCTGCCGCATAATGCCGTAGCCGTGACGGTCTCCGTCCGCAAGGGAGAGCAGTATCTGAAACGCCGCCGAGGGTAATGGGTCGAGTTTACGTTTTGGCATTTGTGCTCGATGATCGATATATCGATGAGCGACTATATTTCGAACCGGCCGCATTTGTCATGAGTCATTTTTGTAGCGGTCAAGCACAAAGGCCATCCCGCGGGATGGCCTTTTGACTTAACGGAAACACTCACGCATCAAGGTTGCGTGGCAGTGCCAGCCGGCTGCGCGTTGCGCGCCTGCGCCTTTTCCGCGAGCACCTTGTGGGCCGTGTCTTCAAGCGATTGCGCCTCGGGCATAAATGTGAGAGCCTTCTGGATCTCCGGATCCCAATCGGCGATGACGCGCAATCCCGAGAGCTGCCCGAACTGGATGGTCACAATGTCCTTCTTGATGCGCGCCTTGATCCAGTCGGAGACGCCGTTGATGTCGGCGTCGGTAAAGTCGACGTTCTCGCTGGCAAGGAACTTCTTGAACTCTGCCATCACCGCGTTGTCCACCTGGAAGTCCTTGTCGACGGTGTGCGTGGCCACGTAGACCGGCGCGAAATGGAAGAAGACATCCTTGTAGGTCAGTTCGTCCTGGAAGCGGTTGGTCTTGGGCATCTCGATCTTCTCGTCGGGCGTGATGCCTCCACCGCCGTACACGGTGCGGCCGGAATCGGTCAGCTTGACCTCGGGATTGGAAGCGTTGGGCGCCAGAGCGCCCGCGTGGTTGTAATAGTCGTAGAGCGAAACCCCTTCGTAGTTGCGCTGAATCAGCCGGCCGGAGGGCGTGTAGTAGTGATACGTCGTGAGCGCAAGACCGGTGTTCTCGCTCAGGTTATAGACCGTTTGCACCAGGCCTTTGCCGAAGGTGGTTTCGCCCACGATCAGGGCGCGGTCGTGATCCTGCAACGCGCCGGAGACGATCTCGGCGGCCGAAGCCGTGTCGCGATTGACGAGCACGACGATGGGGAAGGTTTTGCCGCTGTTGCCGTGCGTGGCGGCGTAGTTCACGTCGGGGTAAGCACGGCCGCGCTGCGTAACGATGGTCTGGCCCTTGGCCAGCAGGTGGTCGCAAACGTCGACCGCCTGGTTCAGCAGTCCGCCGGGGTTCTCGCGTAGATCGAGCACCAGCCCTTTCAGGTTGCCGAAGCTGTCGATGGCTGCTTCCATCTCGTCGCCGGTGGTTTCCTGGAACTGCGTCAGGTGGATGTAGCCGATGCCGGGACGAATCTCAAACTTCAAATCGACGGAGGGGTGCGGGATCTCGTCGCGAATCAGGTTGAAGACCAGCGGCTTGGCCTGGCCGTAGCGCTGCATCGTGACTTCGACCGCGGTGCCCTTGGGGCCCTTCAGCGCCTTCGCCACCTGGTCGGAGGTCCAGCCGTCGGTGGATTTGTTATCGACTTCGACGATTTGGTCGCCGGGATGAATGCCGGCGCGGAACGAGGGCGTGTCCTCGTACGGCGTGACCACGAAAACCTTGTTCTTGCCGTTATCGTTCTGCTGCTGAATGATCATGCCCACGCCGTAGTAATGGCCGCGCTGGTCTTCGCGCAGGCGGGCGTAGGACTTGGGATCGTAGAAGTGCGAGTGCGGATCGAGCACCTGCAACATGCCGGGGATGGCGCCTTCGTAAATGGCGTCGTCAGCCTTGTCGCCGCTGATGGGCTCGGCGTAGTTCTGCTCCACCAGCGCGTAAACGTCCGTGAAGGTCTTCAAACTGTCGCGGAGCTGGCTCTCGTCTTGCGAGGACTGCGCGCCCACGCGGCGTTCCAGCATGGCGCCAGCAACGGCGCAGACGGTGAAGAAAACGGCCAGAGCGAAGAGCGTGCGGCGGGCACGGGGGAGCATGGACATTCCGAACCTCAGACAAACTAAACCTTCAGACGGCCGATGCGTTAGACGCGCCGGTGCAAGATCGCCTCGGCCGCGTGCAGCGAATCCATCGCTTGCAGGATGCACGCTCCATACAAATCGACCTTGCCCATTACCGGCAAGGCCTTGAACATGCAAAAAATCGCTCGCTGAACGCCCTTGAGAGCCGTCCTGGGCTCAAGTATAGCACTGACCTATTGGACGCCGGCGATGGCAGCGGGGTTAGCGGAGCGAGCGGAGTTAGGCCGCCTTCCCAGTCTGGTGGCAAAATGCGAAGCAACACCGGGGCACGGGCGGCGATCGTCGCATTCCTGCTGCCCAGCCATTTACAATGGCGTCTATGTATCAGGTGGCAAAAAACTCTCAGCCAGCCGCCCAGCCGGTTGCCGACATTATGACTTCAAGACTCTTTCGCAGATGCGCGGTCTTCGTGCTTGGCACGATGCTTCTCGCCAGCAACATTCTGGCCCGCGCCCAGGCCAATGAGCCGGCCAGCCCCTACGGCGGCATGGTGTCCGAAGACATTATTGCCCGCGTCAACGATCAGATCATCACCTTGTCGGATTACAACCGCGCCCTCGACGAGTTGAACCAGGAGGGACGCGAGCACGGCGAGTCGATGCAGGCGATGGCGGGAGCGCGCAGGGATCTGCTGCGCAACCTGATTGACCAGCAGCTCTGGCTCTCCAAGGGCAAAGAGCTGAACATCACAGGCGAGACGGAGCTGGTCAAGCGCCTGGACGAGATTCGCAAGCAGTACAACCTGGAAACCATCGAGGACCTGGAAAAGGCGGCGCGAGAGCAGGGCGTTTCCTACGAGGACTTCAAGGCCAACATCCGCAACCAGATCGTCACGCAGGAAGTGATGCGGCAGGAAGTCGGCGAGCACATCCAGATCACTCCCGGCGAGGCCGAGCGCTACTACGAGGAGCACAAGCAGGATTACACGCAACAGGAGAGCGTGCGGCTGAGCGAGATTCTGATTTCCACCGGCAGCGGCGACGATCCCGCCAAGGTGACTGCGGCCAAGGCCAAGGCCGACGACGTCGAGGCCCGGCTGCACGCGGGCGGCGACTTTGCGCAACTGGCACGCAGCTTCAGCGACGGTCCCACGGCGGCCGAGGGCGGTGACCTGGGCCAGTACAAACGCGGCCAACTGGGGCAGCTGCTCGAGGACAAAACCTTCAACCTTCAGTCCGGACAGTACACCGATCCCATTCTCACAAAACAGGGGTACATCGTCCTGAAGGTGGTCGCACACACGCCGGGAGGTCCGCGGCCCTTCAAAGAAGTTATGCCGGACGTGGAGGAGGCCTACTACACGAGCCGCATGGAGCCGGCGATTCGCGATTACCTGAACAAGCTGCGCAATGAGAGCTTTATCCAGGTCAAGCAGGGATACTCAGACTCCGCCGCGACCTATGCCGAACTGCATTCCAGCATTGCCTTCAGCGCCTATGTGCCGCCCGCGCCAAAGAAAAAAGCCAAGGAAGAGCGGACGCGGTTCCGCGAGAGCACGCACGCCTTCCGGCAGAAATCGGCAACGGCAGCGCTGGATGAAAGCGCGCCGGCGGCTACGCCGGCAGCAGCACCGGCAACCAGCAAGAAGGGCAAAAAGCAAGAACAAAGAGCGGAGAAGCCCGGTAAGAGGGAGAAGATCCGCTACGGACAGGCGCCGCGCGAGACTCTTCCCACGGCAGCCACCAGCTCCCCCACAGAGAATGCGGGCGCTCTGCCTGAGACCCCTGCGAATACAGAGACAGCTTCGGATGCCGAACAGCCGGTGAATCCGCTGGAGGCCGCCGCGCCCGTCAGGAAGGGGCGCTTCAGCGAGCGCGCACGCGAGAAGAAGCCGAAGACGATCCCTGCTCAGAGCAACTCAAATAGCCCTGCGCCGCCCGACGCGGCCGAGGTGGCAGACCGGGAAACGCAGTCCGCGCCACTGGGCCTGAACGGAACCACCACCGAGACCAAGAAGAAGAAAAAGGCGTCGCAGACCACAGCCGAAAAGACGCGCATGGCGCAGCAAAAGAAGAACACGGACAATAATGACGTGCCGAAGCCACCCCTGCAGCCCACGCCGATTCCGCAGGTGCCGGGAGCTCCCGGCCCCGCGCAGGATACGCCGCAGCCAGCGCCGCAACAGCAACCGCAGCAGTAGCGCAGATAAACGGTCGATTGCATCGCGGGCCTGGAAATCGATTCCGGGCCCGATGTGTTTTTGCGGGACTCCCTGCGGTTCCGGGCCGGTCATGTTTGGCCATTCGAGCCGTTTGCGTTAGTCTTTCGGCAGAATGAAAGACATCTACGTTTCCGATCTCATGGGCTTCGACGAAGGAAAGCTCTTCGACGGCTATTTCCTCGTTTTGGGCAAACAGACGCGCACGACAAAGCAGAACAAGGCCTACCTGAACCTGACCCTCGGCGATAAAACGGGGCAAATTGAGGCGCGTGTCTGGGAACTCGCCGATCCGCGCATTGCCAAAGATTTCGATCGCGGCGATGTGGTCAAAGTCCGCGGCTCCGCCTCGCGCTACGAGGAGCGCACGCAGCTCAAGGTCGATCAACTGCGCAAGGCGCAGGCGGGCGAGGCCGATAAGCTCGACATGCTGCCCGCAACCACGCGCGATGTGGGCGAGTTGTGGCGTCAACTCGAGGCCACGGTCGAGAGCCTGGCCAATCCCGATCTCAAGCGGCTGCTGAAAGCGTTGCTCGGCGACGCGTCGCTGGCCCAGGCCTATCGCGAGGCTCCGGCGGCGCGGCAACTGCACCATGCCTGGCTGGGCGGTTTGCTCGAGCACGTGGTAAGCCTGCTGGGACTGGCCGATCGCGTGGCCGCGCACTATCCGCTGCTCGACCGCGATCTGCTCCTTACCGGCGTGATCCTCCACGACATCGGAAAAATCCGCGAACTCGAGTGGCAGACGGGCTTCGATTACACCGTCGAAGGTGTGCTGCTGGGGCACATTCAGATCGGTGTCGATCTCGTCGAGAAGACCATCGCCGGACTACCCGATTTTCCCCCGCGGCTGCGCACTCTCGTGCTGCATATGATCCTGTCGCACCACGGCAAGCTCGAGTTCGGCTCGCCCAAGCTGCCCATGATTCCCGAAGCCCTGGTGCTCAACTTCGTCGACGATCTCGACGCCAAGATGCAAGCCATGGCCAGCGAGTTCGAGAAGTCCGCGCGTGAAGGCCGCGCCCCCGACGAACTCACCGGCAAGGTGTGGTCGCTCGATCAGCGGCAGCTGCTCAACACAAAGGCATGGCTGGAAAACAGGGAGTAGGGAATAGGAAGCAACCAGCGGGATTGCGAAAGAAGGATCGTGCGTGGGAAACAATCTGAGCCTTACCGGCGCCGATGAAAACCTGGGCATCTTCGAATGTCCAGCGTGCAAACAAACGATCGATGCCTCGGCAGAGAAATGCCGGTACTGTTCCGTGACGATTGATCCAGCAGCAGCAAAGGCCGCGGCAGAGAAAATGTCGAGGATCAATCAGGCTTGCAGCGATGCCAGCTTCTTGAGAACGGCAGCATTTTCGGTTCTGGTATTTATAGGGGTGATGTTCATTCCGTTTATGGGATTGCTTGGAATCGTCGGGTACTACTTCTTGCTGGTCGCAGTGCCGTTTCTTGCGATTCGATGGTGGGTGAAGTTTGGCGGCCTTCAGACCGATGAAAGTGACTTCCGGCGCGCGCGAACGACCGTAATCGTCATCAGTGCGCTGATTGTGATTCCGATCGTCCTGTCTGTCGCCCGGTACCTCTGACCCGATCTTCTCTCGCAACCCCGGGGCCCCTGGCGCACGGCCATTGCACGAAGGGGTGGAACGCAACTCACTCAAGATAGTGCGGACAGGCCAAGAGTTCCTGAACCGCAAGGCGCATGCTACAATTCCGTCCAGTTCAACGGGATCCCTTGGACCCGCTGCGTATTCCCCAGTCCCGTTGTCCAAATTCGCTTCCCCTCCCCACGGCAAGGAGAATCTCCATGCAAGAGACAACTGTCCTCGACAGAACCGGAAATCCCGCGCCCCTCGGCCTGATGGGCTTCGGGATGACCACCATCCTGCTCAACCTGCATAACGCAGGCTTCATTGCCCTCGACACCATGATCCTTTCCATGGGCATCTTTTACGGCGGCCTCGCCCAGGTAATCGCCGGCATCATGGAATGGAAAAAGGGCAACACCTTCGCCTGCATCGCCTTCACCAGCTACGGCATGTTCTGGCTGTCGCTGGTGGCGCTTGTTACATTGCCCAAGGCCGGTCTGGGTCTCACAGCGCCCTCGGGATTCAGCGTGCCGGCCTACCTCGCCATGTGGGGCATCTTCACCGCCGTGCTGTTCTTCGCCACGCTGCGGCTCAATCGCGCGTTGCAGGTGGTCTTCGGCTCGCTCACCGTTTTGTTCTTCATGCTGGCGGCGGGTGATGCCATGGCAAACGCCGCTATTGGAAAAGCCGCTGGCTGGGTCGGTCTCTTCTGCGGAGCATCGGCGGTTTATACCGGCCTGGCGCAGGTGCTCAACGAAGTGTACGGCAAAACGGTGTGGCCGATCGGCCCAGTAGCGCGCGGATAAGATCTCGCCGGGTTGCGGCTCAAAGATCGAACAGATCCCTAAGGCGCACAAATTCTTTTGCCGCTTGGAGCCGCTGCACAATTGCCTCAGGCCACGAACCAATCCCACTGCTCTTTCGTGAGCGGAACCACGGAGAGGCGGCCAATCGTAACGAGCGGTGACTCGGCGAAGAGCTTCTCGGCCTTGATGGCGTCAAGAGTCTTCGGATGCTTCAGGCGCTTGCCGGCCTTGACGCGCACAATGGGAACCTTGGGATCGCTCGCGTCGACGCTCACCACGGTTCCCGTTCCGACGGCCGTGCGCTCATCGCCGGTGTGGTACAAGATCCACTTCGTTCCCGGCTCCATCTCGCGCAGATTCTTGACTGCGGTGGGATTGGTCACGCCGTCCCAAACGGTCTCGCCGTCGCGCACAAGATCGTCGAAAGAGTAAACGCCGGGCTCGGATTTGAAGAGAAAGTAGCTCATAACAGGTTTCAGGGATCAGGTTTCAGGGATCAGTGTACTACTGCCCTACGCTTGAGCCCGCGGTCTGAACCCTGACACCTGAGCCCTGAGACGTGCCCTTTATTCCCTATTCCCCGTCTTCTTCTTGATCTCAATATTCAACCGCTTGATCTTCTGGTTCAGAGTCGACAGCGGAATGCGGAACTGCTCCGCTGCATCCGTCTGGTTCCAGTTGCAGCGCTCGAGTTTTTCGACGATGATGCGGCGCTCGATGACTTCGAGAATATCGAAGAGCGAGGAGTTGGGATTGTGCTCGAGCAGCGCGTCCTGGAAGCTGCGGCCGGTGATGTGGCCGGGCAGCAGATCGGCGCCGATCACCGGGCCGGAGGAAAGCACCACGCCGCGCTCGATGGCGTTTTCGAGCTCGCGCACGTTGCCCGGCCAATCGTAGTCCATCAAGGCGCGCATGGCGTCGCTCGAGAGCCGGCGCGGCGCAAAGTTATTTTCGGTGGCGTAGAAATCGAGAAAGTGCTGGACCAGCAGCGGAATGTCTTCGCGGCGCGCGCGCAACGGCGGCAGGTCGACGGTGATCACGTTGAGGCGATAGAAAAGGTCCTCGCGGAACTTGCCGTCGCGCACGGCCGTTCGCAGATCGATGTTGGTGGCGGCAAGGATGCGCACGTCCACCTGAATCTCCTGAATGCCGCCGAGGTGCATGAAGCGCTTGTCCTGCAGCACGCGCAGAATCTTGGCCTGCGTGTCGATGCCCATGGTCGCGATCTCGTCGAGAAACAGAGTGCCGCCGTTGGCGACCTCGAAGAGGCCCTTCTTTGAAGCCACAGCCGATGTGAACGCGCCCTTCACATGCCCGAAGAGCGTTGACTCGAGCAGCTCCGACGGCATCGCCCCGGTGTTGATGGGCACGAAGGGCTTATCCTTGCGCGGCGAATTGGCGTGGATGGCCTTGGCGATGACCTCCTTGCCCGTGCCGCTCTCGCCCTGAATCAACACCGTCGACCGGCTGGGCGCGATCTGCGCCACCAGATCGAAGACCTTCAGCATGGACTCGCTTTTGCCTACGATGTTCGAGAAGTTGTAGCGCTGTTTGAGGGTGCGCTTGAGCTGGACATTCTCTTCCTCGGCGCGACGGCGGGCCACGGCCGAGCGAATGTCGGCCAGCAGCTTCTCGTTGTCCCAGGGCTTTTGCACAAAGTTTTCCGCGCCGGCGCGGATGGCCTCGACCACGTTATCGACCGTGCCGTAGGCCGTGATCATGATGATGGGCAGATCGGGCTGGCGCTCCTTGAATTGCGGCAGAAGCTCAAGGCCGCTCTGTCCCGGCAATGCCAGATCGAGCAACATGAGATCGAAACTTTCGCGATCGAGAAAGTCCAGCCCCTCCTCGCCGTTCGCGGCGGTTTTGACAATGTAATTTTCAAGACCAAGGAGCACCTCCAGCGAATCGCGGATACCGGCCTCGTCGTCGACCACCAGAATGGTGGCCGCGGGAGCGTTGCCGTTCGTGGCCGATGCGGAATCGGATGCGCTCAAGGTCGTCTCTTCCTCAATTTCAGGTTCAGGGCCTGTCATCATATTCTCCGGGCGTAGCGTTGCGAGCGAAAATCGGGCCAGACGAGGCGGAGGACGAAGACTTTGGCGATTCCAAGGCTAGGACGACAACGAAGTATGGCGCGATTTTCGCCGCAACCCGAAGGGACGGGGTCGATTTTTCCGATTTCGTTGTCGCTCGTCGCTCCAGTAACCAGCTACAGTTCACTCCTCGCTCCGAGAACTCGAAAAAATCGACCCCCGTCGCTATCGCCCCGAGAGTATGATGACAGGCCCTAGGCATGAACAGATTTCCTCAACAAGGGAAACTCAAGATGAAAGGCGGTGCCGGCGCCGATCGCGCTTTCCACATGAATCTTTCCCGCATGTTCCTGAATGATGCCGTAACTGACGGCGAGGCCCAGGCCCGTGCCGCGCTTCAAGCCGGGCGCGTTCTTGGTGGTGAAGAACGGATCGTAGATGCGTTTCAGATTCTCCGGCGCAATGCCGGAGCCGGAGTCGGAGATAATGGCCTCCACCTGGCCGTTCGCGAGCGTAGCCACGCGCACGCGCCCGCCGCCGGGCATGGCCTCTTTGGCGTTGAGCAGCAGGTTCAGGAAGACCTGCTGCAGTTTGCCGGGATTGCCGTTGATGGGCGGCAGATCCCCGGCAAGCTCGAGATCGACGAAAATCTGCGCGGTCTTGAACTGATGTTCGAGCAGCGAAAGCGTGTCGCGAATCACTTGATTGAGATCGGTCGAGCGAAATTCAGTCGTCGACGTGCGCGAAAAGTTCAGCAACCCGTTAGCGATCTCGGCGGCGCGGAAACTCTGCTGCGTGATCTTGTCGAGCACGGGCCCCAGCCGCTCGTCGCCGCGTAACTGCTTGGAGAGCATCTGCGCAAACGAGGAGATCACGGCCAGCGGGGTGTTGATTTCGTGCGCGACCCCGGCAGCCAGCAGGCCGATCGAGCTGAGCTTGTCGGCCTGCGCCAACTGGTTCTCGAGAGCCATGCGCTCGGTGATATCGTCGACCAGCACAATGCGGCCCACGGGTACAAAGTCGCGCGAAACCAGCGGCGCGAGCGCGATGTTAGCGGTGCGCAGCTCGCCGGCGCGGGTGGTCAACGGAAACTTATAAAGGTGATGCACGCCGGGTTCGCCGCGGAAGCCTTCCAGCGCCTCAATGAACTCCAACGGAAACACCGAACCAAGTGCCTGGCCGATGGCCTCGGCGCGGCTCAGCGCGTACATGGCCTCCATCTGCGCGTTCCAGCTCTCGATCCGGTCGTCGAGATCCAGCGCGAAGATGCCCACGTTGATGGACTCGACGATATTCTCGTTGAACTCCTTCAGCCGCTCGAATTCGACGATCTTCTCTTCAAGCCGCGCATAGAGGCTCGCATTCTGCAAGGCGATGCCGATGTAGCTGGCCAGCGACTCCATCAGTTCGACGTCTTCGCTCGACAGGAAGTCGCCGCCCAGGGTGCGGCCCAGGCCGATCACGGCGATGGTGCGGCCGGCGGCGCTGTTCTGCGGCTCGGTAAAGATGCGCGAGCCAGGATCGCGGAGCGGCCTGCCGTTGCCTTCGCTCGAGGGCGACTCGGCCACGCGGCAAGGCAGATAGTAGTTCAGATCGAGCAGGGCCGCGGTGCGCTGCTGATCCGGGGGCAGATGCAGAGCCTGCTGGGCGTTTTCAAAGAAAATATGCGAGTGATCCGCAGCGCGGTCGAAGTGCAGGAAGCCCAAATCGAGGGGCTCATTGCCTTTAAGGTTTTGGACGAGATCCTCAGTCAATCCATGCGAGGCGGCGAGGCGCAAGTTGCCGGATTCGCCGGCCAGAAAGATGGCCACGCGCGCCACAAGAAGCGTGCGCGGCAACTGCTCGACAACCGCATCGAGCAGCGCCTGAAGATCGGTTTCGGAGCTGAGGCCGCGGCCAAACTCGACCAGGGCCTTGCGGTAGTCGTAGCGATGACGGTCGAAGGCCCGGTCAACCCATCCCTGAATGCGGCGCTTGAGGGGATCGAAGACCGCGGCAGTAACCAGGATGGCCGCAACCAGGCCCCACTCGCGCACCTGCTCCGGCATGGCGTTGTGCACCAGCACTGAGATCAGGGCGATGATGCCGAAGTAGCCGCCCAAAAGCAGCGCCGTAGCCAGCGTGTACGCAACGCCGCGCTTGAAGATCAGGTCCGTGTCCATCAGCCGGTAACGCACGATGGCCCAACTGAAGGTGAGCGGCAAAAACACCAGCGAGAGGCCGGCGAGATTGGTGAGCAGGTGCGGCGGATTCAATTGCAACAGATACGGAATCGCGTAAAAGAATGTAAAAGGCAGCACCGCCAGCAGAGTTCCGCGCGTGACCCACTTCAATTGCTGGCGCAGCAGCGGCGTGGTGGCGCGCTTGTAGCTAAGCAGGAAGAGCAGGGCGGCCAGGATGTAGTACACGGCGTCGTAGCCCGTCGCGAACTGATTCAAGCGGTCGAGCAGCAGCTTGGTCGCCGCGCGCGTGCTTACTGACCAGACCCACAACCCCAGAAGCGCGGCGCCGGGCGCGTAAACCAGCGGCAGAAGCCAGCTGCGGCGAAGGCTCTTGAAGCGTTCCTCCGGGAAGCTGAGCGCGAAGTGGAGAAAGAGCGCCGGCTGCAACGCTTCGGCAACCACGTTGGTCCAGAAGACGGTCCAATCGAGCAGATCGAGCTTGGACGTGTATTTGAGCGCGTAAAGCGCGAACGAGACCAGGCAGAAGAGATAAAAATGCGTGGACCGCGGCGCGCCCCAGCGGCGGAACAAGACGTAAAAGCCGATGACAAGATAGATCAGTCCAATGATGCGCAGACCGATTTGCAGGCTGCGGTCGGCGGGCACGGGAATCACCTGCACCGGCGTGTCCAAAGGAATGCCGTCGCGGGTGATGCTGTAGTGCAACTGGACGTACGGGCCCGCGCGGTAGAGAGCGCGCTCCAGATCGGCAACCGTAGCGATGGGATCGTCGTTGACCGCTGTCAGAAGATCGTGGGCCTGAATGAAAGCCTGCTGGCCCGGCGATCCTGGCAGCACGCGATCAGCCACCAGTCCCCCTCGCGTCTCATGCCACCATACGCCGTCCGTGGGTTGCTGGAACGCGCGCTCCTGCAGAAGATTGAAGACCGCGAGCAAGATCAAAGCCGCCGTCGCCAGCGCCATTGTTGTCACCTGCACGCGGTTGAGGAGGCTCTTGTCCATACGAGGGAGGGTTCCTACGCTGTCTATGCTTGCACGTGAATTGCCAGTGGTGGAGAAGCGGCGGCGTCCCGGCTGCTGGTCGCCATTTGTATGAAACTACGCAGGATATCGACTGCCCGTTCCGGCGAAGGTCATCAAAACGTGCGCCACATCACCCATCCGGGTCGAGAAATCAGGAAGCAGCCTCCCAAGAAAGAGATGAATCTATGATAAATCATATATGACTCATCCGCAGTAGTTTGTATCGGTCAATTGGGCCTTTTTTTGTTGAATTCGACACGTTTGGAGGCGATTTCCTCTGACCCCGTGCTGAATTCGCGCAGCCTCAGCGCTGTCCGTACCCCGCATTGGGACCGTGCTTGCGCATGTAGTGGTGCTCCTTCACATAGGGTGGTATGCCGGCCTCGGGCGCACCCAGCAGCACACTGCGAAAAGCCAGCCGGGCAATGTACTCGAGAACGTCGGCGTGCTCGACCGCCTCGGCAGCAGTCTTGCCCCAGGCAAAAGGAGCATGACCGGCGACGAGGACGCCGGGAACGGCCAGCGGATCGAGACCCTGCACGCGGAAGAGCCGGACAATGACGGCCCCGGTATTGCGGACATAAGCTTCCGAAACCTCTTTCGCGGAGAGCGGCTCGGTGACAGGAACCGGACCGTAGAAGTAGTCGGCGTGGGTGGTGCCGAGGCAAGGAATAGCGCGGCGGGCCTGCGCCCACGAAGTCGCGAACTCGGAGTGCGTGTGAACGATGCCGCCGATCTCGGGAAATTCGCGATAGAGAAGCGTGTGCGTATCAAGGTCGCTCGACGGGCGCAGCGAGCCTTCAACGATGTTGCCGTCGAGATCGGTCACAACCAGGTCCGCGGGAGTCATCGAGGCATAGTCGACGCCGCTCGGCTTGATGACGACCAGGGCTTTCGCTCCCGACCGGTCAATGCCGCTGGCGTTGCCGAAGGTGTGAGGCGCGAGGCCGCGCCTGGCGATCTCCCGGTTGGCGTGGAGCACTTCTTTGCGAAGGGTTTCAAGCAGCATGGTGTACCTGGAAATAGATTAAATCGTCGCGCCGAGGCCCGCGTCGAATGAGGGCGGGGATGTTGACGCAAAAATAATCTCCGGGTTGGCGATTCAGGAGAAACTCGCTTGGCATTCACGATGCAGCGTTCATTTCATCAGTGAATCGCGCAGCCTTTCTGCTTCAGTTTGCTCGCCTACGGGGTACCTAAGTCCCAAAACGCCCTTCCCTATCGGACTCAGGAGCCCGAGGTTTACGATCACTTGCCCGTCGACGACCACCGCCACCGAATGCCTGATGTACTTTTGAGTGAACTGCCGCAACATATCCCGGGCGGTACCATCGAATGTGATTTGGACTGCCTTCACCACCGGACCATATTCGTATGAGGAGGTCATCTCGACCGACTTCACGCCCCAGCGGTGAGCGTCGGCCGTGTGCGTGAGAATCATTTGCGGCCGGTCGGCCACCAGGAGATACACCCGTCCGTCGATCACACGCGTGATGCCTCTTGGCTGATCTCCTCCGCCTTGATGAACAAGATAGTCCGAGAGCGGCAGCCACTTGAAACCCACGGGTGCCTCTCCGCTCTGGGCAATCTGCTGGGCCTGAGAGGCGGAAAAAACGTCGGCGCCCTCTGGCCGTGGCGAGAACTGGTCGAAGCGGCCCAGGTTATACGCCGCCAGCCGGAATTCCAGGTTCTTGCCGTATTTTCCAGGCTCATGATTCCGGTGGAATAAATCGAGACCGATGCAATCAGTGGCCGCTATCACGCACAAGCCAGCCGCGAAGAGAGTGATCTTACCAGCAATCTTCATAAGCTTACCTACCCGCACGGCCATTATGAATCCGAGCTGCTGTGATGACAACACGTGAGTGGTTGGTCTGTTGCCCAACCGGAAATCACCCTTTAGCTAACCTATCCATTACGCGCGCAGCCAATAGGGCTTCGGCGCAACCGCGGCCAGCTCGGCAAACTCGGCATCGCTCAGCCGGAACGCCGCGGCGCTCACGTTCTCTTCGAGATGCTTCACATTGCCGGTTCCGGGAATGGGCAGAATCACCGGCGAGCGGCGCAAGAGCCAGGCCAGAGAAACCACGGCCGTCGAAACCTGGCGCGCGGCAGCAATCTTCTCCACCACTTCATTCGCTTTGCGCCCCTGCGCCATCGGCCCCCAGGGCAAAAAGGCGATGCCGTTGGCCGCGCAAAAGTCCACCACAAAATCCCACTCGCGATCGGAAAAGCTGTAGCGGTTCTGCACGCTCACAATGGGAACGATCTTCTGCGCGCGCTTAATGTGCTCCAGAGTCACGTTGGACAGCCCGACGTGGCGGATCTTGCCCTGCTCCTTGAGCCGCGCCAATGTTTCCACCGAGGCGTCGAAAGAAACGGCCGGATCGGGAACGTGGAGCTGGTAGACATCGATGCGATCGAGGCGCAAGCGCTTGAGGCTGCCCGCGATGGCCTGCTCGATGTGCGGCGGCGAGGAGTTGTGCTGCCAGACGCCGGGACCGTGGCGCGTCCAGCCGGCTTTGGTGGCGATGACGAGCCCGGCGGGGTAAGGCCAGAGAGCCTCGGCGATCAGTTCTTCCGAAACGTCGGGGCCGTAGGAGTCGGCCGTGTCGATCAAGTTGACGCCAAGTTCCACGGCGCGGCGCAGCGTCGCGATAGCCCCTGGAACGTCCTCGGGAGGGCCCCAGATGCCCTTGCCGGTGATGCGCATGGCGCCAAAGCCCATGCGATTCACCGTCAGATCCCCGCCCAGGACGATGGTCCCGGCTTGAGCGGCTGGCAATAGACCGGTTTCGGCTGGCATAAATTCCACTCCTCAACTTTCAATTCATACAGAGTCCCGTAGCGACGGCGCTCATGCTCCGCGCCCTTCTAACGTCCTTGTCGCGGCCAATCCATGCTCCCAGCCTATACTGAGCGCAGAAACGGCGCGAAAATCAATTGGGGAGGGCCGTAAACTTGCGCCGCAGAGAGGCGTCTACCAAGGTGATGGCAGCCAGCACCGCAGTAAAGCCAATGACCGTTGAAACGGCCGAGGAAATTGCTGCGGAGGAGTTTGCTCGAATTGTCGCCAGTCACCGGCCGCAGGTCTTCAGGTTTCTGCTCTCGTCTCTGCGCGACGTGGACCTGGCAGAGACGCTCACGCAGGAATGCTTCCTGAAGGCGCATCGGAACTGGAATCAATTCCGCGGCGAGTCGAGCGCGATGACCTGGCTGATGCGCATCGCCATCAACCTGCAGAAGGACCACTGGCGCAATCGCCGGATGCAATTCTGGCGGCAGACCCGGACCAACGCCGTGGATTTGGACGAGGCCAGCGAATGGCTGCCCAACGGGGAACGCAGCGCGGAGCAGCAGATGCTGGCGCGGGAGCAGGTGGCGCAGGTTTGGCAGGCGGTAAAGGGCCTCAGCGAGCGGCAGCGCACGGTGTTTTTGCTGCGCTACGTCGAAGAGCGGGAGTTGAGCGAAATTGCAGAATCGACCGGACTCAGCGAGGGCACGGTAAAAGCACACCTTTCGCGCGCGCTGGGCAAGGTCCGCACAGAGTTGAGAGGAACCCGATGAACTGGCGTGAGGATTTGGCGGGAGAAAGCCCAGAGAAGGATTTTGAACTCGAGCAGGCGCTCCAGCACTTCAAGGCGAGCATCGATGCCTGGAGTAACGCGGCGCTAAGCCGGCCCCGCATGATGACAAAAGCGCCCGTGCGGCAAAACTGGCGGCCGGCGGCAATCTGGGCGCTGGGATGCCTGCTGGCTGCGGCAAGCCTCACCGGCGCAGCATATAAGATGCTTCATCGTCAGGAGATGACGAAACAGGCGGCGCAAAGGTCGACCGAAAAACCGGCGGCAGCCGCGCGCTCAATCGCGCAGCCAACCAATGCACTGCCGGAGAAGAAAGCACCGGCGGCCACAGTTCGGAAACTCAGCACTGGCGCTCAGGATAACGCCGGCGGCCAGGATGAGAATCTGCTGGCATCCGTAAACAAAGATGTTTCGCAACAAATTCCCGCGGCAATGGAGCCGCTGGCGCAGTTGATGGACAGCAACGGAGCACAGTAGAGCGTGTTTCAAAACAGCAACGTGAAAGGGCACGACTTTTCAGCCCGCTGAAAAACTCAAATGACGGGTCGTTTTGTATCAGGGCGCGAGTTTACTCGCGCCGCAAACGCAGCAAAATCAACGCGGGGCTTTAGCCCCTGAGGAATTCGCGCCGGCCGGTCAGACCATTTATGAAACACGCTCTAGGAAAAGCAGCAAGTACAGAAGAGGGCGAGAAAGGTATATCCCTTGGGGACAAGGGAGAGGAGTAAAGAATGAATTGGATGAAAAATGCAGCACTGGTTTTGGCGGTAGCGGGAGTTTTGACGACTGGAGGTCTGGCACGCGCGCAAGGGCCAGGCGGACAAGGGGCGGGACCGGGCTTCGGGGAGCGTCGGCCTCCCATGGAAAAGGCCTTCGGGTTCGTCAACGGGCAATTCTGGAACAACCCTAACCTGATTCAAAAACTCAACCTCGGCGACGATCAGCGCAAAGCCATGGACGGCATTCTGCAGGATCACCGCATGAAGCTGATCGACCTTCGCGCCAATCTCGAAAAAGCCGAAGTGGAAATGATTCCGCTGATGAAGGCCGATACTCCCGACGCAAAAGCGATCGAGGCGCAGATCGATAAAGTCGTGGCCGCGCGCGCGGAACTGGAGAAAGCCAATGCCCGCTTTCTCCTGGATATCCGGCTGCAGTTGAAGCCCGAGCAGTGGAAACAGTTAGAGGCCCTGCGCATGCAAAAAATGCAGCGCGAGCGCATGGGCGAGCAAGGCCGCGGCCAATGGGGACATGACGGCCAGCGTCCCGGCATGGGCGGGCAATTCCGCGGACCCGGCGGGCAATTCCATATGCCGCCGCAGGACGGGCAGCCTCCGGCCAATGTGCCGCCGCCCGACGCGCCGGTAACAGCTCCGCCTCCACCGGCGCCGGGTTCGGGTGCTGGAGATACACAGTAATCGCGATGCGCCCTTCAGGCACGACAGCGGCTCGGCAAGGTTCGGTAGCCGTTGCTTGCAGCGCAGATTGCGGATAGCAAATCCTTCGGCAGAAGACAAGCAAAGTTGCACAGACGATTGGCGGCAGGGAGTTCTTCCTGCCGCCATTTCTTTTTGCATCGCCATCGCAGCCATCGACCTCGCCGGTACCCCACATCTGGTCCGCCGAGGCGGAAGATCTGGGAAACCAAGAAACTGGCCCACTCGATGTCGATACGCCGCAAGCTGACGGGTTACCCAATCTTTACTTTCCACAAAGCTGGGGTGCCCCATCCTTGACGCAGCTTCATCGCGGCAAGGGTGGGATAGCACAAACCCCAACCCTCCCACGTCGAGCGCGATCTCGCAGGTGCCCCGGGTTCTGTAACATCGAAAAGGAAGGAGCATTGCGTGCCCATTCTTGCCTCCGCCGACTGGCTGATTCTCTTGATCTACGGCTTCTTCGTCTTGTCGGCGGGATTGTCGCTCGCGCCCTCCATCGCAACCAGCGGAGATTATCTCGTAGCCGGACGCAAGCAGCCGAGTTGGCTCTGCGGAGTGGCACTCGCGGGCGCAGGCGTCGGATCTCTCGACGTGCTCGCCATGGGCGCAGCCGGTGCGCGATACGGCGTTACCGGCATCAGCCTCTTCGCGCTGGGATCGATTCCTGCCATGCTCTTCGCGGCGCTGGTCCTGATGCCGGTTTTTTACGGCGCAAAGTCGGCAGAGGGCGCGCCCGTGCGCTCGATTCCCGAGTATCTCGGCCTGCGCTTCGACCAGAAAACCCGCGCTCTCAACGCAGCATTGTTTCTCGCCATGGCTTTGTTCAGCGCCGGAATTGCACTTTACGCGATGGCCCGCGTCATTGCTGCGCTGCACGTCTTCGATGACCTCGCCGATCGATTGAATCTGCCACCCACGGGGGTTCTGCTGCTCTCAATGGCGCTGCCCGCGTTGTTGGTGCTCGTATATCTGCTGCTGGGCGGCCTCGCGGCGGCCATGTACAACCAGTTGCTCCAATTTTCGGTGCTTGTGGCGGGACTGCTGCCCGTGGTGCTCGTGGGATTGAAGCGCGCCGGCGGATGGAGCGGATTGAAAGCCTCCGTGCCTGCAGGTTTTTTGCATCTCGGCGCCGGCAGCCATTCCCTGGGCATTGGCGCAGTGGGCTTGATGCTGGGTGCAGGCATTGTGTTGGGCGGCGGCACGTGGTGCGCGGATTTCCGGTTGTTGCAACTCGCCATGGCCGCCAAAAACGCGGCATCGGCGCGCCGCGCCCCGCTTATTGCCGCGGCCGTGCGCGTTTTTCTGCCGCTGCTTCTCATACTGCCGGGATTGTTCGCCCTCAGCCTGCCCACCCCACGCACCACCATCGTGATCCACAACGATAATGGCGCGATTTATCACGAGATCACGGTGGTTCCTCCTGCCGTCGAAGCCGGGCAGGGACTGGTTCCAGCCAAAGCCGATGCCAACGGCCAACCGGTCAAGAGCGCGGACGGCCAGGTCGTGCTCGACTACGCACTGGCCATGCCCAAAGTGCTCGTAGCGTTCCTGCCCTCGGGCCTGCTGGGACTGGGCCTCGCCGCCCTCCTCGCCTGCCTGATGAGCGGCGTGGCGGCGAGCCTCGCGGCATCGAACACGGTTTTCGCCTGCGACATCTACCAGGCGTTCTTAAAAAAAGATGCGAGCGACAAGCAGATTTTGCATGCGGGCCGATGGGCTGCGGTAGGCGGCGCGCTGTTGGCCTTTGGCGCGGCCTGCGCGGCCACGCGAGTCAGTGACCTATTGGACGCGGTAGTGCTGGTCTTTGCGCTGGTCAATGCGCCGCTCTTCGCCACATTGCTGCTCGGTGCTCTGTGGAAGCGCGCCACCGGGCACGGCGCGTTTGCGGGACTCATCGCGGGCATGGCCGCGACCCTCCTTCACCACGGCACCGCATTGCCGCGCGGCGCGCAGCCGGGCCTGCATGGCGGATGGATCGCAGTGCTGCATCATCCCGTGAGCGATCTCGCCATGGGGTTAGGCACGGCGGCCTTCGCATTCGCCGTCAGCCTGCTGGTCACAATCGTCGTCAGCGTGTGCACCAAAGCGCGTTCAGATACGGAACTGACCGGGCTGCTACGGTCGCCCGAGCCGGCAAAGGCCGCGTGGTGGAAGCAGTCCGAGGTCATTGCAGCCGCGATCATTCTGCTGGCTGCGATCGCAGTGAATCTGATCTTTCTGTAGGAGGGGCAAACCATGGCCCGGAAAGCGAAGACGGATCTTACGGCGAAATCCGCAATCGGCCCAGCCGCCAACGCCGGCATTCACGTCGACGCGCGCATCGCCGTCGGCATGTTCTTCACGCTCACGGGAACCATTCTCGCTGCATTCGGCTTCTCCACGCGCGACCGCATGGACACCTACGCCAGGAGCGCGGGCATCGACGCCAATCTCTGGTGGGGACTGGCGCTACTCGTCTTCGGCATCGTGATGCTGGCCTTCGGGCGCCGCGGCCAGATGAAAATGGAAAAGGATCGCGCCGCCGCGCCAGCCAGGCGATAACGGCGACGCTGCCAGTGCGGAAAGCAGCTTGACATCCAATCCGGCCAAATATTAACTGTTGCCATGCGAAATCCGACCCTTCTTTTGAGCGCAACTGTTTTTCTTGGAGCATTTTCTATTGCCGCGCAGGGACCCGCGCCAGCAACTACATCGAATAGCGCGCAAGCCAATCAATCGCAACCGTTGCTGCAGCTCGTGCAGAAGGAGATGATTGTCCCTGCGCCAGAGGCAATTCCCCCCGGCCTCGACGTGTTGGAGGTGTACTTCACGCTCCCCGGCAAACATCCGCTGGTGGTGCTTACGCATGGCACGTCCGCCGACCCGCAGGAGCGAATGCGCGTGACGCCCTGGGCGCAGTTGCACCAGGCCGTATGGTTTGCGCAGCGCGGATATGTGGCGATCGTTGTTGTGCGCGCGGGTTATGGCAAGTCAGGCGGAAAACAGGACAGCACAAGTGGCGGCTGCCGTCCCGGCTATGGAAGTTTTGAGGAAGCAGGCGAGGCTAGTGTGACGGATTTGCGCGCCGTGATGAGGTATGCGCAGAACCTCCCGGAAGTGGATACCAGCACGATTTTGAGTGCCGGCGTTTCAACCGGAGGATTTGCGCAAGTGGCGCTCTCCGCCGATCCCCCGGCGGGCCTCAAGGCTGCAATCAGTTTCGCCGGCGGACGCGGCGGCGATGGACATGAGAACAACTGCAATTTAGCGGGCGTCATCGACGCCTTCAGAAGTTATGGCAAGTCGGCGCACAAGCACGGCGACCTGCCCATGCTTTGGATTTATGCGCAGAACGACCACTGGTTTCCTCCCAGGATGGCGCAAGAATTCGAGGCCGCCTATAAGAAAGACGGAGCAACCAATCAGTTTGTGATGGCCCCGCCCGACGGCGTCGATGGCCACCATCTTTACTCGCACGTCGCCGCGTGGTCCGATACCGTGCAGGCTTTTCTCAAGGCGGAGAATCTCCTCCCCCTCGGCGATCGCGTGCTGCCCGAACCGCAACCGCCGAATCTGCCCATGCCGGCAGAACTGAAAGACACAGACGCCGACACCTGGAAGCAATTCCTGCTGGCGCCGCTCTATAAGACGCTGGTTGTCGATGACCATGGAACGCTGTGGATTGGGGCCGCTGGCTTCAATCAGGATCTTGCCGACGACCAGGCTCGAGAAAAGTGCAAGAAAGGCGGCGGCAAGCACTGCACCATCGTTGCGAAGACTCCCGGCGTGAAGTGATGGAGTAATTTCGAGGCTGAGGCAAGGAAACCGAAAGTGCGATCGACTATGCGTAGGAAGTGGATTCAACGGGCGGCGTCTTTGTTGTGTCTTGCGATTCT
>Ga0326727_10009241_pt1 | contig 24387 bp, 21 predicted proteins | sample MB2enrmetagenome_FD_207643 | JGI IMG/M metagenome (GOLD analysis project Ga0326727, IMG submission 207643) | Lab enriched peat soil microbial communities from McLean, Ithaca, NY, United States - MB29MY | ecosystem: Environmental > Terrestrial > Soil > Wetlands > Peat | place: USA: New York... | reverse complement strand
CGTCCGTGCCCACGCTCTCCTCGGTGTCGTGTGGCAGCCCGATGATATAACCCACCTGCACCCGCACGCGCGCCTTGCGCCACGCCCGAATCGCCGCCCCGTATTCTTCGGTGTGATTCTGCACCTTACCCGCATCCGCCAGATTCTGCGGGTTCAGACTCTCCATGCCGACGAATACGCTGAAACAGCCCGCTTGCGAGGCCTTTTCCACGAATCCCGGTATGCGGTACGCGGGCACATCCACCTGCATCATGAACTCGGTCGCGATCCCCTCCTCGCGCCGCATCGCGATTAGCCCGTCCAGGATGTCACTGGAAGCCGGGTTTCGCGCGAAGTTGTCATCGGTGAAAAAAAAGATCCGAATGCCGGACTGCCGGTACGCCCGCCGGATGGCGGCCGTCACGCATTCGGGCGACCGGTAGCGCATCCTGCGCCCCTGCACGTTGATGATCGTGCAAAACGAACAGTGGAACGGGCAGCCACGGCTGCAATCGATCGTCGCGTAGTTCGCGTTCACAAACCGCCGCGTCGCCTCCCGGCTCGCCCGGGGGCACGCCGCGTCGTACAGGTCCGGCGGATCGTCAATCAGCCGGTAAATCGGCTGCAGCTTGCCCTCCCATGCGTCCCGCAGCAACTCGTGCCACCGGTGCTCCACCTCGCCCGCCACCACGCTGACGCCGGCGTCCAGCAGTTGACGTATCTCGGGCGACACCCCCGGAAACAGCGCCAGCATCCCGGTCACATGGAAGCCGCCCACCATCACCGGCACGCCCTCGCGGCGCAACGAGAGCGCAATATCGGCCGCCCGGCAGAACTGATTGGTCTGCACGCCGACCAGGCAGGCCACCGCTCGGCAACCTGCCGCACGATTCCGCCGCGCGATCTCGTCCAGCGGAATCCGGCTCACCGACTCGTCTATTACATGAGTCCGCAGTTCGACCTGGCCCAGTAGACCGCGCTCGCGCGCGTCCGCCGTCAGCCCGTGCAAACAAGCAAGGCTGTTGCTCGGCACCACTCCCCGCCAGTGCCGGATCACAAACCCGTCGTCATCGTATTTCGAGGGCTTAATCAAATATACGTGAAAGGTTCCTTGACGATCCTCCGTTTTCAGGCCCGCAAGAGCCGCCAAGCGTGGTCGAGATCCCTCGGTTCCGAAACCCGTTTCACCCATCGGGTTTTCTGTCGAGCAAATTTGGGACCAAAGTAGAATGTGCCCGAATGCAAGCTAGCGGGCTCGCCGCGCCGCACGTCGGTGCAAATTCCTGGCGTCCATAAGGCAATAACTGCCGCTGCAAGCGGGCATCTATTAATGCCGGTCGGCGATCACTGTACCGCTTGGCCCGGACGCGATCACTGCCGTGATGTTGGCGTCGTCGGTCACGCTATCTTTCAGGAATTCGTCAATATGCTGTTCCATTTCAGCGGGAAACCGAGGTGCACGCCCCACCAGTTTCTCGACGTACGCCTTGAGCATTACTTCTCTGAAAACAGGAAGTGCGGCCCTGGCGCCCGTTTCATCGAGCCCCAGCGAACGGTTGTCGTCAAAGCCTATACGGACAGCGACGGTGATTCCCTCGGGGCCGTAAGTGGACCCCACAAAAAGTGCGTCCCTGAACTGGTTTGTGGTTCCCGTTTTGCCCATCACTGCGATCGGGAACCCGGGGGAGTCCAGTGCGTGAGCCGTACCGGTCGGTACGCGCACCACGCTGCGCAGGCCCTCTTGAATCAGCGAGAGCGCGTCACTATCGACAGCGATCGGAGATGACTCGCGTCCGCTGTCGGCCATTACCTCGTCCGAATTGCGTACGATCTTGCGGATTACATACGGCTGGGTCAGAATGCCGGAAGCGATCGTGCGGTACGCGTTGGCCAGTTCCAGCAGAGTCACCTCGGACGCCCCCAAGGCCGTGGTGACATATGGCCGCAATGGTGTCTGTATCCCAAGACTGCGCGCCGTCTCGAGTACGCTGGAGACTCCGATCTGACCTGTAATCCAGATTGCCACCGCGTTTCTGGATTCCGCCAGCGCCATTCGGACGGGGATCATGCCCTCGAATTCTCCGTCGTAGTTGGAGATCCATTTCACATCCTGCTGCCGGCCATTGGCGACGCTGATCGGTTCGTCCGGCACCACGGTAGCGAGATTGAATGTTCCTTCGCGAAAAGCGGCAAGATAGACAATGGGTTTCATGGCGGACCCAGGTTGGCGCAGGGACTTCGTGACGCGGTTGAGATCGCTGTATTCGCTGGAGCGGTCTTTATAGAACTGCCGGCCGCCTGTCTCGGCGAGGATGCCGGCATCGCAGTTCCTCAGCACCACCACCGCGCCCTGGACCAGGCCACGGGCGCCGGCGTGGCGGCTCTCGTACAGTAAAAGGCCGCGCTCCAATGCCTGATTCGCAATTAGCTGCACTCCGGCGTCCACCGTCGAGTAGACCTGGATTCGCCCCTGCCGCAGGTCCTTTACACTGAGTTCGGATTCGCGGCCCGTGAGTTCGTCGAGGATATTGTCGACGACGGCGGACGCCTCGACGATCTTCGCCTTGTGCGGCGCCACCACCTCAAGCGGGCGCTGCTTGGCTCTTCGCGCCTGGTCGAGAGAAATGAAGCCCCTGGCGGCCATGAGCGACAGGGTTTGGTTTCTGCGCTGCAAGACTCGGCCCGTTTCACTGGCGTTGGGTGCGTAATAGCGCGCCGACTTTGCAACGCCTGCCAGCAGCGCGGCCTTGTCCGCATCTTCCAGGGTGAACGTGCCGAGAGGCCGGCCAAAGTAATATTCCGCCCCCTTTGCAAACCCGTACTGGCCGTTTCCCATGTAAATCAGGCTGGCGTACCGGGCCAGAATCTCTTCCTTCGCCCGGCGCTTGGAGCCGAAGTGATTTTGCATCTGTTCTTCGACCCACAACGAAAGGCGAATCTCCTCCACCTTCCGAGCCAGCATGTTAACCGTGCGCGCACCGATCACATCGGACAGCAGGCGTGCCAGGAGTTGACCGTGGCGGAGTTGGTCGCCGTTCTCCTGAGCCATCATCGCCTTGAGAAAATAACCGCGCACGAGTTGTTGGGTGATGGTCGAGCCGCCCTGTGGGAATACCGTCGAGTTGTTAGCCGAGTCGCGACTTCCCATCTTCGCAAGGCGTCCGATTAGATGACCGAACTTGATTTTGCATAACATGCGTGCAAATCCGGAGTAGTCGACTCCGGAATGCGAGAAGAAGTTCTTGTCTTCTGCGGCTATGATCGCATCGCGAACAATCGGGGGGATTTCCTCATACCTGGTGATCTGGCGGGATTCTGAGGCCATCTCCTTGAGTAGCTGGCCGTTGGCATCGTAAATGCCTCCGACGGTAGGGAACTCAAACCGGGTGAATCCTTCCAGATCAGGCAAATTGCTTCTATCAAAGTAGACGTGATAGATAACGGCAGCCGTGAGAACGGCCGTAACAGCCGCTGTGCCACTAAGAAGACAAACGAAGCCCTTCGTCCAGTTCAGTCCCCCCAGGCGGGTTCTGCGTAGTCTCCGAATGGCTGCACGGGCGCGCACCCGCAGACGTTTAAACCGGATTCGAACTGGCATCGGCTGGCCCCGGTGGGGCGGTGGCCTGGCTATGCTCATGGGAAGATCGCCTTCGCGAACCGGTTCAGCCTGACGTTGAGGGCGTCTCGGCCTTCTGCCGGGTAGACCGTCCCGGTGTCGGCTGCGACGTTGCTATAACCGCTGTAGTGGACCGTCTGCTCGATACGCAAGGCCTGTAGCAAGCCCAGCCGCGCCGAGGCGAACACTTGAAGGCGATCGGGCAGCCAAACTCCATTGTTGACGCACGTCAGGTCCAGGGTTGCGCGCGATCCCTTCGCGACGCGGACCAGGAATAACCCAATCGAAATCGTGTCGACAACTTCCGCGTCCACTTTCACTATCTGGTGGTCTTGTTGATCTACCCAGAATCTGCATTTGAGAGAACGAAACAACTTGGCAGTGCGGGATCGGGGCTGGTATCCCTGGCGAGGCATCGCCTCGATTATGAAGACGCTGTGGCCATTCAGCCTCCCTTCTCCGCTCTTGCGGAACTCGAACGCTTCGGGCAACTCCTGCCATGCCTCGCGCTGCCAGTTGGGGCGCCTGTCGTACGCGGACAGGCGCTTGGCGCGCTCCGCCTCAGTCTCCTGCCGTCGATCGGCGATACTCCTGGCCAAGCTCTCCCGCTCCTTCTTCTCTTCGTTGAGAGGCAACCGGCGGTCGTCTCTCTGGACCAATTGCCGGTATGGCGTTCCCTCTTGCAGCGTAACGTCGTAGGTGCGTGCCTCAGACAGCTTCACCTTTCCGTGGGCGTCCAGGTGCCGGAGTTCCACACGTTCCAGGAAGGAGTAATTCCGGGCGATCCTCCAGTTGCGCGCGTCGGCGGCAACGGCGTTGCGAATAATCCCGCGCGCACCTACCTGGCCTAGAAGGGCTGTGGTAGCGGCCAAGCTCAGCAAGAGCACGCGCAGATCGCCGAGGACTTTCATACCCAGTACCTGGTAGTTGCAAGCCGTACACCAAACCGCGTTGCCCTGGCGCCTCCCGCGTGTTTCCCGCGCCGATAATTGTGAATCGGCCACGGGGAGAGTAGTCGCACACAGTTCTTGCCTGTTTGACGGTAAGACCTGCATGCACCTGGCCCATATTGGTGGCCGCCTGATCAATTCGCTGCGCCCGCCGCCGCCGGCGTGAATGTTGGCCCGGCAATTGCTCCGTCCTCGTGGAGGAGAACCAACAACAATGTCCCGTTTCTGGAGTGCTGCCCTACTGAGTGCCGCCCTTATGGCCCCGATAGCAATGGCGCCGAGAGTGTTGCGAGCCGAAGATCCGAATGCCACCCGCACATATCACGACAAACAACACAATGATGACCATGCATGGAACAGTCAAGAAGATAAGGCGTATCGTATCTATGCAAAACAGAACCATCGCAAGTACGTCGAGTTTTCCAAGCTCAAAGAGAACGACCAACAGAATTACTGGAATTGGCGTCACGAGCATTCAGACGCCCTGCTCAAGATCGAAATAAAGTAGCTTCGTTCACATTCAATCTTGACGGGGGCCAACCCCGCGCGGCCTGTCGTGTCAGGCCAAATAGCGACGCTGCTGTAGTCACCGCGCGAGCCCCCGGAACAGACCTCGCGATTGAAAGCGGATCTCGAACCTCGGGCTGTTTCGCCTAGACCGCTCACTCGGTGAGAGATGTAGAATCTGCGTGGTGCAGTGCTGATTTTGCCGCTTTCATCGGAGACTATCAGTGCCGAGCCCTGGGACTCGCGCGAACCGGCCGGATTTTTCCACCCAGATAGGAATAAGGTTGGTGAATTGCAATGCGGAACGCGTAACAAACACGCCGAGGCTCACGGGAAGCTCGTTGATCCCAATCAACCCGCAGACACTTGTCACTCCTTCATGGTTACTCTCAGCCCCGACTCCGATATCAGCGACCCACAATAACAGCTTCCCTGGGCCTCGAAAGAGAGTTCCAACCAAGCCGCAAGGTCTTGACCCCCGGATCAGAACGGCCGCTCCGGTCGGAAGCGGTCCGCCGCCCGTACTACAATCTGGTTCGACATATCATCTCCCAGCGCGATCCCGGCACCGAAGCGACCATGTATCGAATCCCAGAAGGGCGTGTCACTCCCACTTTCGCCTCCTCTCCAGCGAGTGCGGCCTGGGGCCTGTTCGTCGCGGTCCCGAATCTGCTGATCGCCGAGAACCGCGATCATGTCGCCGGTCCTGACCATGTCGCCTTCCCGCTCGCGAACTTCGAGAATGCGCGCCCCGTGGTCTTCGCTGCCACCGCCGAGTCGTCTCCTTCGATCCGGCCGCTAAGGACAACGATGCTTGCCGGCACCGCTGGCGCCGCGAGAAACATTTTCCAAATGAAGCATGCGCCCGCTGGTTTTGATATCGAAGCCCGCGTGTACTTTATACTTTAGGGTGGCAAGGTTATGGCGCTGTTCATGAGGAAATGCCGAGACTGGCACTCAGCCCCAATGCGGCCCAAACCGGTCCAGGTTCTGCCGCTTGATGGCACACGGCTGACCCAGCCAGGAATGACTTGGCGGCGGAGAACGACATGACGAAGAAGGAGAAGCGGCCGACGAAAACTCCGGCCTCCCGCGCGAAAGGCCGGCTGAGCGTTGCAGCGAAATCCTCCGGCGCAACCTCCACGCCTCAGTTTCCAGTCGTGGGGATTGGCGCCTCCGCCGGGGGCCTGGAGGCTTGCACGGCGTTGCTCAAGGCCCTGCCGGTGAACCCCGGGATGGCGTTCGTGGTGGTCCAGCACCTTGATCCTGACCACGAGAGCATTCTGCACAAGCTACTCTCCAGAACTACAGAGATGCCCGTCATCCAGGTGGAAGATGGCATGGTGCTGGAACCGAACCATGTTTACGTGATCCCGCCGAACCACGATATGGCCGTTCGCGAGAGGATGTTGCGGCTCCTGTCCCGCCGGCGGACCGCCGGCAGACACTTGCCGATTAATCGCTTCCTTGTTTCCCTTGCGGAGGACCAGAAGAGCGCCGCCATCGGGGTGATCCTATCGGGAACGGCATCCGACGGAACCGTGGGGTTGCAGGCCATCAAGGCTGAAGGCGGCGTCGCCTTTGCGCAGGACCCCAAGTCGGCCGGCTATCCTGGCATGCCGGAGAGCGCGATTCTGGCGGGGTGCGTGGATTTTGTCCTCCCGCCCGAGGAAATTGCCCGGGAGCTTATCCGGCTCCAGCACCTACCTTACGCGAAAAGGACCGCCGCCATGCTGGAGGCGGAGCCGCCGTTGGGGGGCGCGGCCGATCTTCAAAAGATCCTCCAAATTCTGCGGACGGCCACGGGCGTCGACTTCAGTCTTTACAAAACCGGAACGATCAAGCGGCGCGTCGGGCGCCGGATGATCCTCCAAAAAATCGAAAACCTGCAACGTTACGGAACCTACCTGGAGCATGACCCTCTCGAGGTGGCGGCGCTCTACCACGACATCTTTATTCACGTAACCAGCTTCTTCCGGGAACCGGAGATGTTCGCGGCACTGCAACGAAAGGTGCTCCCAAAGCTGATGGCGAATCGGGCGCAAGGGGAGCCTCTTCGCATATGGGTTCCCGGATGCTCGACGGGCGAAGAGGTGTACTCGATTGCGATAACGCTTTTGGAGTTTCTGGACAAACGGGCCTCCGGGGCCGCTATCCAGGTTTTCGGCACCGACATCAGTGCGCCGGCCGTCGACACGGCCCGGGCCGGCACATACTCGGAAGCCGCCGTGGCCAATGTCTCCCCGGAGCGTCTTAAGCGCTTCTTCGTGAAAGTGGGGGATAGCTACCAGATCGGCAAGCGGGTCCGTGAGCGGTGCGTGTTTGCCCGGCATGACCATCGGCGCGATGGTTCGTTCCATCGCGGAGGCACTGATCCAGCAGATAGCCGTTGGCATTGTGAATCTCCACGCCATCGAAGCCGGCGATTTTGGCGCGTTGCGCTCCGTTGGAGTTTTGCAGTACGACGCCCGGCAATTCCTCGATCTCCAGGGCGCGGGGGGTAACATAAGGGCGCATTCCGGTCTCGGTGAGAACCTGGCCGGACTTCGGGGCGATGGCGCTGGGCGCGACCGGTAACCCGCCGCGCGGCTGGAAGCTGGGGTGAGAGATCCGGCCCATGTGCCAAAGCTGAAGAAAAATGCGGCCGCCGGCATGGTGCACGGCCTCGGTGACCCGCTGCCAGCCGGAGACCTGTTGATCGGTATAGATGCCGGGTGTGTTGGGGCAGCCCGTGCCCTGCTGGGAAACCGCCGTGGCTTCTGTGACGATCAGGCCGGCCGCTGCCCGCTGCGAATAGTACTCAGCCATTAGCCGAGTTGGTACCCGGCCAGGCCCCGCGCATCCGCGTGAGCGGAACCATCACCAGGCGGTTTGGCGCCTCAATCGCTCCCAAGCGAAGAGGAGTAAAGAGAGTTGGAGTTATTCACGACTATTTTCGAACAACTGGCACGGATGCCGGACCATTCAGCCTCTTGGATTCGACGAACTGCAATATGTCGTAGCGCTTTAGTTTCCGGTCGGGGAAGAAGCTGTCAATCGCGTCCTGCTCGTCGTGAAATACTTCGAGCACTGTTTCCAGTCTTGCTTCGGTCAGCAATTCGATATGTGACGGTCTCAGGTTGAAGAGTGCCAGGTTTCCACCCGTTTTCCGCAGTTTCGCTAGAGCAAAGAGCAGCGTCCCAAGGCCGGTAGTGTCAAGTTTGTGCAGACGGCCGAGGTTCAATACCAGGCGAGTCTTTCCAGCCTGGACCAGCCGGTTCAACTCACTTCGAAATTCTAGATCCTCGTGACCGAACGTGAGATGTCCATTCAGATCCAGGATGCCGATTCCTTCGCGTTCTCCGATTGTGATTTCCAGCGACATGTGTGTATGGCTTGCGGATGGCGAAACCTTATTACGCCAATCGGTCGCGCGCCTTGCTACTCGAGGACCACCGGCTGCCAGGATTTGTCGGGATTGAAACGCGTCATCTGTCGGGCTTGCATGGCCGTTCCAGCCCCAAGGTCCCTTTCGTAAACCACGCCATCGTGATTGATGATCAAAGTCCCGACTCCGGACACGCCGTACTCCGCGGGCCAGGCGACCAGAGCGAAGCCGCCAATCATCTTGCCGTTCACCACATAGTCGAAGGCGCCTCCGGCCGCGTCCGGCCCCTGAGATTTCAGCACCCGGTAGTAGTATCCGTGGTACGGCTCTGACTTCTTACCCATCGTGGACGGACTCGCCACTACGGCTTCTGCGAAGGGTTGCGAGACGAGACTATCGGAAACACCGCCCAGATACAGCCCATCCTGCTTGCCGGGTGTGGCTGCGATTTTCTGCGCATATTTCAGGACACGATCACCGTCGTGCTCCGCTGCGGCATATTCCAGTTGCGCTTCGGCGTAGCCCCGGCAAACCTCCATTGCATTCAGTTCGTTTCTGCCAATCCTGCGTGCGAGAATCTCGAGACGCCCGCTGGCCGAATCGAGTTGCCATCTGCCGCTCCTGAGAACGACTGGAACCGGAAACGGCCACTCCTGTTCCCCTATCGTAAATTCCACCCTGTCCGGTCTGAAGGGGTCTCGATCAATCTGGAGCTTTTCATGAGCCGAGCGCGCAAACTCGGTTCGAAGATCCTTGTCTTCCGCCGGATCGCCGGACTCGACAATGTCCTTGCCCTCAGGTCCGAAAAGCTCGAGGAGGGCCGCCGTGTCGTTGTGCTCCGCTGCATCAATCGTCGCCTGGATGGCCTCCTGCGGGGTCGCAAATGTCCGCTGGGCGTCCTTTGGCGCAGCTTGCAGTAGAGCAGTCCCAACCACCAGGCCGACGGCCACGAGCCGCGTGAGCCGCCGTGGGCTATCTTTCGAGTCAATCAGATTGGTTTTCCGCATGATTCGCTCCTATCGATGTCCACCACCGCCGCCGCCACGCATGCCGCCGCCCCCGCCTCCTCCGCGCGAGAAGCCTCCGCCGCCGCTCCGCGCAGGCCCCATGCTGGAGTATCCATGGTCGCTATGCGTCCGCGCCGCTCTGCCCTCCCGAACGCCGCCGAAGGCGCTACGGTTCTGGGCGGGTTTACTCGACGAAATCCGCCGATTACCCATTCGCTCGCCTCCTGATTGAGCGGCGCCTCGGGCTTGCGCCTGTCCGGCCGATCCACGAGTCTGCAAATTCTGGCGCACGTTGCCTCGATAACGGTTGGTCAAGGCAGCGTTTGAATATGGCACGCCACCGCGATGCGATGCATCGTGGGCCCATGCGCTTCTGCCACTCAGGCTGGCGCTGCCTCTGGAGTTGAAATTGTAGCGGTGAATGAAGCTGTTATTGACATAGATGCTGTGGCCGCCCCAGCCGAACCCCCAACCCCATCCGCCCCATCCACCCCATCCGCCGCCAAAATACAGACCCATCGGGATGCCGATGCCAAAGCCGAAGTAGCCATTGGGGTAATACCAACTTGCGTATGGATAGTACAGAGAAGGCCCCCAGATGAAAGCGGGATCGTAGTATGGCAGGTACATCATTTGCGAATTGGCGGGCTGGATCACGATGACGGGTTGCCCGGAGTCGTTGGTGGTGGTGACAGTCTGCTGGCTGGTCGAGGCCAACTTCCCTGCCTGCTGCGCCTTCAATCGCATTCGCTGTACGGCGTCCATCACGTCGCCTTGCTGACTCAGAAAAGCATTTCCAAGATTTGTCGTCCACGTGATGTCCTGGTTCAACCGTTTCACAAGGTCTGGAAAGACCACCAAGGCCTGTATGCTCGGATCCCAGTTTTGCTGTTGTGCCGCCTGGGTCAGGGCAGCGCCCGTGAAGCCCTGGTTTCGTTGCAGCCACTGCGAAGCCTGAACGAGTTCGAGCGGATAGGTAGACGCCACCAGGATCTGGCTTACCAGCGGATCCGGGTAGAGTGCGATCGGCGCCACCAAATCGTCGAGCTGATTGGGCGCCAGTGCCTGACTGGGAGGCGGGAGTTGCGGAGGCTGTTGGGCAGCCAGCAGTGCGCACCCCGGTGCAACCAGCAGCGTGGCACAGAAAACGGCCCCCATTGGGAAAGACGATAGATAAAAGCGCTTCATGGATTCCGGTCCTCTCTACGTGTGTTCACTTCTGAAGGCCGCCCGGGCCTTTTCGCAATGTGATCCGTGGTTGCAGCGAGTAAGCATTTAAGGACCTTCGAGCTGTCCAGATTTGTTGTGAGCTTCCTTGGCAAGCTTGTAAGCTTGATCCGAGTACTCCAGCGCTCGTTCCGAATGCCAGATTGCCGCTGTGTAATCGCCTTTTTCGTTGTGTTCGGCAGCAGTCCGATGGGCCTTTGCCGCAAGATCGTGCTGCTCGGCGGCTTCCCGGTGTGCTTCGTGCATGCTGTTTCCTCCTGGGGAATCGCCGGCAACTCTCCTCTCATATGCACGAAACTGACCAATCTTCTTCGGGATCGGAGAATTCTCCCTGGCATGACCCTGGATGGCCAAAATCTTGACGAGCGCGCAATCCGATGGCCGATTCCAGGCGACAAAGCCCGCATCCCGCCGGCCTCTTCCCTCGCCAGTAGCGGCTCGGATTCTTGCATGCAGCTTTGACATGCGCTTCCCGGTGCGGAGTTTGCACTCGCCATGGCAGATTCTGCATCGATGGGCCAGCGGCACGACGGAGTCTTTCTCGCCAAGAGGTTGGTGCTGCGCGTGCACTGATTGCTGGGCCGCGATTTCGACTGTGCGTTGAGCACGCTGAGCGAACGCAACGAAGTGGACGCGACCTGATAGTGCGCATTCCTGGGCCGTCCTTGAATCGGCGTCCTGGTGTGTGGATCGCTGGTAGCGAAAATGCAGTCAACAACTGCCCGGGAGGGCGAAGATAATGTTAACGAACGCAACAAAGCTGAAAGGTCTAGTGATCCGAGCTGTGGATGGCGAGCTGGGCACTGTAGATCAGTTCTATTTCGACGATGACACGTGGGCCATACGCTACCTCATGGTCAACACCGGCGGCTGGCTTGGCGGCAAGGAGGTACTCATTTCACCCTTCTCCGTAGTTCATGCCGACTTGGTGGCCGGGCGGCTGGATGTGGCGCTGACGAAGAAGCAGGTGGAGCATAGTCCTGACACCGACATGCACAAGCCCGTCTCCCGGCAGCACGAGGCCGCCTACCTCGGCTATTACGGGTATCCCTATTATTGGGGTGGTCCCTATCTGTGGGGCACAGCGTACTACCCCACGGGTGTGGCTGTTTCAGCAACTCCTTCCGCGGAAACGCTGGCGGACCGGATCCGGCGAGAGTCGACGGATTCGCATCTGCGCAGCAGCGAGGCCGTCACTGGTTACAGCATTGAGGCGGCCGACGGTGAAATCGGCCATGTGGATGGGTTCGTCGTGGACGATGAAGCCTGGGCGATCCGCTACATCGAGGTGGCAACGAGGAATTGGTGGCCGGGCAAAAAGGTGCTGGTTTCACCCGCGTGGATTGAGCGGGTGAGCTGGCCAGATTCTAAAGTCTTTGTTGGCCTCTCCCGGGAAGCCATCAAGAACGGCCCGGAGTACGTCGAGTCCGCGCCGATCACCCGAGAGTATGAAAACCGCCTCTACCTTCACTACGGCCGGCCGCCATATTGGCTGCACGAAGACGAACGCAAGCCAGCATATTCCCACAGCGGCGATTAAGTTCGGGCGTTTGGCGTCCGGTACGGCGGATGCCCATGCTCTCGATCCTGTTGCTGCGAGATACAATTTCCGTGCTTTGAACTTAGACGAGTATCAAACGGAAAGCCGCGGGCCAACCTGCATAACATGGCCTAGGACCTCTCGCGAGGGCTGTCGAAAAACTCTCCGCGATTTGGGTCAGAATGTACTCGGAGAAAGGAATTTATCGTGGTGGACCACTCCTTGGAGAAGACGACGATCCTGCTCTTGGTCTCCGATCCGGTTGTACGTTCGATTCTTAAGGAGACATTGGAATGCGCCGGATACATCGTCCTGGCCGCCGGCGACCTTGGGACGGCGGTAGACCGGTTGAAGGAGTGCACGCCCGATCTGTTGATAACCCGCACCTATGTTGAGAGTTTACCGGGGCACGAGGCAGCCATGTATCTGCGTACGAAGTGCTCGAAAATGAGAGTTCTAATGCTCGGCGGTCTTCTTGATGACGAGCGGCTTCAATATCGAGCCGCGGAGCAAGGATTTGACGTATTCCCAAAGCCATATACCGCGGCTGTCTTGCTCCAGGAAGTGAAGGCCGTATTGAGTAGACCGCGCAGATGAACAGGAGGAGCCTGCGTGATTGAAAAGAATAGTAAGGCCGACTGCAGTTCCTTTCAAGAAAAGGGCCGGTCCCGCCGGAGGAGGTCGGGGCCGGCCTTTTCCTGCATGAGTGATAACCGGTCAGACAGCTAGATACATCGTGCTGCCCTGCCGGTTCACGAGCAGGAGAGTGGCGTTTTTCGCGTTACGCATGGCAGACTCGAAATCTGACGTGTCGCGCACCGGCCGGTGGTTCACTTCCTGAATTACGTCGCCACGCCGTAAGCCGGAATCGGCAGCTTTACTGTCCGGGTCCACGTTGGTCACCACAACTCCGGTAGCGGTAGCCGGCAGTCCTAGCCGCTGGGCCGTCCGGGCTGTGACGTTCTCTACTGTCGCCCCTTGCAGGGCATCTTCGCTCCCGGACTCCGGCTGTTCGTTCTTGGCGGTTTCCGTGGGCATTTCCGCTAGGGTCAGGGGGAGGGTTTTCTCCGCACCGTCGCGGAACACCTTCACGTTTACCTTGGTTCCGGGAGCCATCAGCGAAACGTGCATGCGCAGTTCGGCGCTATTGTTTACCGGCTTGCCGTCGATGTCCAGGATGATGTCACCCTTTTCCAAGCCAGCCTTTTGGGCTGGGCTGTTGGGGTTCACCTCGCCGACCAGCGCGCCGCGTACTTCCGTTTCGTGGAAGGCCTGGGCGATGGCGGGCGTTACTTCCTGAGCCATCACGCCCAGGTACGCGCGGGTCACCTTGCCGTTTCCGATGATCTGGTCCATAACATTGCGCGCCACACTAACGGGTACGGCAAAACCGATGCCCTGGTTTCCTTCCGATCCATTGGCGAGGATGGCGGTGTTGATGCCGATCAGGTCGCCGCGGTCATTCACCAGTGCGCCGCCCGAGTTGCCGGGGTTGATCGACGCATCGGTCTGAATGAAGTCTTCGTAGTCTTCGATGCCCAGATTTGCGCGGCCGGTAGCGCTGACAATGCCCATGGTGACAGTCTTGCCGACCCCAAAGGGATTGCCGACGGCCAGCACGTAGTCGCCTACCTGAACTTTATCGGAATCGCCAATGGTGATCGGATCCAGGGAGCCGGCGTCCACCTTGAGTACGGCTATGTCGGTCTTCGGATCGGTACCCACCACGCGAGCTTTGTATTCGTGCTTGTCGGCCATGATCACGGTCACCGTGGTAGCGTGATCCACCACGTGGTTGTTAGTCAGGATGTAGCCGTTCGAGCTAACGATCACGCCCGAGCCCAGGCCTTCTTCCTTCTGTTGCCGAGGCCTGCGGAACTGCCGGCCACCGTCGCCCGAGTCATCGCCAAAGAACTGGCGGAACATCGGAGGGATTCCGTCGTCCCCACCCTGAGAGCCGGCCTTCACCATACGAGACGAAGTGATGGTTACGACCGAGGGCAATACCTTCTTCACCACCGGGGCGAAACTGTTGCGGCTTGCCGGCTCGTCCGCATTCGCGAACTTAAACGTGGCTGGTGCGTTTAACAGGTGATCTGCACCCGCTATCGCAAAGCCACCCAATCCGAGCGCCAGCACCACCGCTGCGGCTGCTGTCTTCGGTCGCGCCCAAATCCGTTGCATCTTCATGTAGCCTCCAAAACGTCTCTTAGGATCACCACCGAGGTTCCATGCGTCGAGTGGCTCCACATAGAGAGATGGGGCAAGTGAGCTTCCGGTTTGTACTGGGAAGTCGGTATATGTGTGCCGGAGAATTGGTATGTCCAGACGCGGCTAGGAGATGATGCCCTTGCGAACAGCGTATAGGATAACTTCCGGGACGCTGCGTAAGTTCAGTTTTTGCATGAGCTTGGCGCGATGCGTCTCGACTGTGTAGACGCTCAGGTTGAGCAGATTTGCGATCTCCTTACTGGATTTGCCCTCAGCCACCAGTTGCAGGATTTCGCGCTCGCGGGGCGTGAGGAGTTCGTATGAATCTTCGCCACCAGTGCGCTGCAGCCTGCGCATGTAGTCCTGCAGGAGTACCTGGCCGACTGCGGGACTGAAAAACGACTTCCCCGCAGTCGCGGCGCGGATGGCGCGCGCCAGGTCGGCCTCGGCGGAGTCCTTGAGCAGGTAGGCCTTGGCCCCCGCTTTCAATGCCCGGAGCACGTAACCTTCGTCGGAGTGCATACTGAGCATGACAACTTGCGTATCCGGCAGCGCAGCCCGAATCTGGCGGGATGCCTCGATGCCATTCAAGCTCGGCATGCCAATATCCATCACCACTACGTCCGGTTTCAGCTGCCCGGCCATGGCCACAGCTTCACGCCCATCGCTGGCTTCTCCGACAACCGTGAGGTCGGGTTGGGCATCCACCACCATGCGCAGGCCCGCACGTATCAGGGTGTGGTCGTCGGCAAGCAGGACGCTGGTCTTCTTCACGCGTTACCACCGCCGGGGATGGGAAGGTCCGCCATGACGCTTGTACCCTTTCCAGGCTGAGATTCCACCCGCAATGTTCCGCCCAGCCGTTTCACCCGTTCCTCCATTCCCAATATTCCCATCCCGCGCGAACGGTCCGGATCGAAGCCGCAGCCGTCATCGGTCACCCGCACCACAATGGATTTTGCCAACCGCTCCACCACAACGTTCGCATTCCTGGCGCCGGAGTGGCGCACCGCGTTGTTCAGGGCTTCCTGGACGAGTCGGTAGATGTAGATCTTGTATTCATCGGGCAGGTCTTCGGGGACGCTCTCCGATTCCACGGATACTTCGATCTCGCTACGCCGAGATACTTCCCTCCCTTGCCATTCCAGAGCCGCCGCCAACCCGAGGTCGTCCAGCATGGAAGGCCGGAGCAGGAGCGCGATGTTTCTGACAGTTTGGACAGTTCGCTCGGCCACCGACTTCAGGTTATCCAGTTGTGTCTTCACTTCGGGGTGGTCGCCAGAGAGCGTGGTCGAGAGCCGGCCGATATCCACCAGAAGAGCTCCCAGCGATTGTCCGACTTCGTCATGCAGTTCGCGAGAGATGGCGCGCCGTTCGGTCTCCTGTGCGTCCACGAGGCGCGCCGAGAGTTGCTGCAGCGCCTGCCGGCTTCGCGCAAGTTCGACGTAGCGAGCACGGGTCTGCCGATCGAGCCTCACGATATACGCCATGCTACCCAGCACTAGCAACAGACCGCTTCCGAATCCGATGGCGAGCACTCGGGACAGGCTTCCCTGTAGATTCGTAAACTGAATCACGAGCCCGCGATCGGCTCGTTGGAGTCGCTCTGAGTTCCACACTTGGAGTCTCCCGGACCAGTCCAGAATCTGCTTCTGGACGGACACGAGGTGCTCTGCAAGCATGCTTTCCGCCCGGCGCCTGCGTTCCGAGGGCCTCGCCGCGAGAATCGTGATATAAAAAGTCCGCTGCTGTGAGAAGACTCCCCGCATGCCGCTCAGCAACGCGTCTTCCTCAGAGTCCCGGACGCTGGGGTAGCGGTCGAAATCGGCGTCGATTTCCAGGGTGAGTTGATCCAGGTTCCGGCGAGCTTCGGCGTCCCGGTCGGCGGCGGTCTGTGCGACGAATTGCTGAACGGCCTGGTCGTAGCCCTGTATGGAGAGCCAAAGTCCGGATAGCACGCGCGTCCGCTCCGCCAGCGCGCGAGTGGCCGCTAGTTCTTGAGTGTGCATTTCCGAGAGAAAGCGGACAGCAAGGACCCGGGACACGAGCAAGAGCGCCAGCAGCAATACGGAAACGCAGAGGAACAACCAGCGCATCTTCCCGGAGGGCGGTGTGGGTTCCCGCCACGCGCCCGCGTCCGCGGTCTCACTCAATGTCGTCATGGGGTCTGAATGGGGGAAACCAACCTCATTATCGCTCCGAGGCTTACGTCGACTCAACCCTTTGGCATTTTGGATAGCCTGATATCCGACCACTAATACCACGACAGCGAGGATGACAGCCAATAGACCGAGCGACACATGGAAGCGGCGTGCGTGCTGAGCCCTGCTGTCGGAAACCGCCATATTCCTTTTATCATATTCTTCGAATGAAAACTGAACCTGTCCGAACAGGATTGGAACCTCGGCACGAAAGTGATTTCCATAAGAAGGAACGAGAGCCGCACTTACACGGAATGCCGACGATGTGAAACGTCGCGCCTCGTCGACTTTTGTCCAGGTCGGAGCGTCTGAAGAATAGAAGGTTGCTGATTCCGGTTATTCCGGCATCCTGGAAGGCCGCGACCTCGACGTGATCGAAAAGGCCGGGTGGGATGCCCAGCATGGTATGCCGATTGAATCGATTCCTACACCGCTTCCCGATGACTCTTCCCGCCAAAAACTCTTTATTGCGCTTTCGCCGACGGCACCAGGGCTCTCTCGGAGTAAGCCTGGAACCAGCCGCATCCACGGTCATCACCGATGGCGGCTCCGTCGGGAGTCGGCATATTGTTTCTTGAGTCGCCCTTAAGAAGGGAATTTCCAGGCGGCGAACGAAAGGCTCGGAGCTAACGAGGTGCTCAAATGCACTCTCCTTCTACCGCGTTGCCTAACAATCCAGCCCTGCGCCACCAGCGGCACCGCACAATCCCTACTACCTCTTCCTTTTTCCGGCGACCATCGTGCTCGCTCCGCCCAAGATCACTATCGCACTCACAAAGGGTGACACCTTCTTCTCGCACTGGGTTTCCGCACCCATGGATACGCCACCGGCCTTGAAGCCTTCCTGCTCGTTGCGAGGCATCGGCACAACGAGCGAAACGATGCCCAGAATCAGCACTGCCATTCCAACCCAAAACAGAACTTTCACGCGCTCTCCTCCCGAGTTTGGGGGATCTCCCGTAGCGAGTCACCGGGCCAAAGCTGTCTCGGCGGCGACACCACCCCGACCTCAGGCGCGCCGAAAAGAAGGCGCGCCGCGTCACGGACCAAGCCCCCCATCAAGCGCGCTTTTGCAGCAGTCGGAGAGTCCAGGCTCCGCCCAAAGCCAGCAATCCAAACAGCGCGATCAGGGGCAACGAACTTGCCGTCGCGGGCAACGTCGCCGCCGGCGCCACTATCGGCTCCGCTGCTGGCGGCGGTGTGACCGCCTGTGCGAGTTCCACATCTTCTCCCGTGGGTTTCACCGCGATCACGGGCGCCTGCTTCAACTGCACTACTTCCGGCTCGTTTACCGTCAAGATCGGCCTTTCGACCTCAAGCGGCAAATCGGCCGTGGTGGCGAGAACTGGTGTGCTGGCCGTCTTGGCTAACTCAACTGCTTTCGCTCGCGGGTAGACAAACTCCTCGCCCCAGACTTTGCCCGGATAGAACCATGCCCGAAGTGCCTCTGGCAAACCGGCCGGCCGCTCCCGGAAGGTAACTACGGTTTTGCCGGTCGCCCTAAGGCGATAGTTTGGGATGGCCAGTATGGTGGCGTAAACCACTGTCTCATCCTTATTGAAGATCTGGACGATGTGCCGGTCGCTCTGCGAGTCCAAGAGTTTGAACACATAGGTGCCGGCCGGCAGTACACCCCACCCCTTGAGATGGACTCCCGGGATCTCTACAGGCGCGCTGAAGGTCATCACGGTTTTGTCGTTCCATTCGTCCGCCTTTGCGATTGGCGAAAATGCCACGCCCACTAGGGCCAGACTGAACAAGGTTGTTGTTACTGTTCTCAAAACACTCATCTGCTTCTTCTCCTTTGCGCTAGAATCTGTGCCAGCGGCTCTACGATTTGTCGGGTACCATACCTGCAGACCTCCGACTGGCTGTTCGCACACGTCGGACGAGAAGCATTCCGAGGTCCATCGGCACACGACTGCGCGAAGAACGCGCCTGTCGTCCCGTCCAGGGCCGTGTTTGCTGCACCTTGAAAACATGTGGCACAGCGCCAAAGCTGAGAATCTCGCACGAGGTGGTCCAGAACAGAACCCCGCTGTTCGGAGGCTCAGGCGCCGAGGCAGCGTAGGGCTAGCATGACCTCACCGGCGCCGTGATGCAACGGCTGCACTTTGAAATGCGAGATTTGCCGACCCGCCGTCTGCAAATGCCGCTGCCAGGCGGGTCTCGCAGCCGTCCAAGGCCTTCAAGTGCGGCCCGGCATGCAAGTGATGTTCATATCCACGCGCACGCGGAGTGCCGTTCCCCAACGAGCGTCCCGGAGGAAACCTTTTTCCTACAAAAGCCGCTTGTGCTCAGCGATCCTCCCCATCTATTCCAACATCGGCGTCGGGCACACTGCTGTTGGTCTCCTTCCGGACATAAAGTCTTAGCCTTCCTCGCTCCCCTGCGTCCGAGTGGCGAATGAACTGCTATGGATGGCCTGGAGATTCGCCGTTGCGCTTCCAACTGCATCCAGGCCGATGGGCCTGCTTCCAAATGCGGCAACGGCGCATCGCTAACAGGCTTGGCCATTTGCAAACAATGCTCATTCACCAGGACTGGACATTTGCCCAGTTCCGCCGGCCGATATCGAAGGCTAACATTCGGAGTAGCGCTGCGCTGAGAAATCAATGAGCGGCCGACCAGAGGAGTGTGTTTCATCGCCGGAGCGGACCGCAGCGGTCCTTGCAGTCAGTCCTTCGCCCGCTGAGCGCGTTCGACTTCGAAAGATCCTCTCCCAGGAAAACTGGCGACTGCATGAGGCCTCAGACTGCTGTGAAGTTTTGGTGTTGTCGCGCGACCAGAGTGTTCCGGTGCTCCTCTGCGAACGTGATCACGTTGACGGCAACTGGGAGGACCTCTTGAACACCACGGCGAGCCTGCCGGCTCCGCCGAATCTTATTGTGTTCTCTCGTCTGGCCGACGAATCCCTCTGGGCGAAGGTGCTGAATGTGGGTGGATTCGACGTGCTGATAGCGCCTTTCGAGCCGGAGGAGATCTTGCGAGTTACCTTCGCTGCCTGGAGCCGCTGGCAATGCGACTTTGGTGCGAGCACCGTCAAAAAGCGGAGGCTGCAGACCGCGCAGTTGTATCCGCTGGAAAATGTTGTCGCACAGCCCGGTCGGACGGCCGGGATCTTAACGTGAGTGGTTGAATGATCTATCTAGCGGGAACGTACCGTAGAGAACGCCGGCATGACGGAGCAAGGGAAAGGTGGTAGAGCCATGATCGAGAAACCAACACACAGCGAGCAGCCAGAGTTGCCTGCAGATGAACAGGTTAGACCCGTCGGAAGTAACCGCATTGTCGGGCGATGGCGTACGCTGAAACTCATCATTCTTGCAGCCGTCGTCCTCATTGCTCTCCTGGCCGTCATCTCCGGCTTGATACAGAAGGGGCTGTGGATGGGGCAACTGGGCTACTCCGGCGTCTTCTGGACACTCCTGTCCCTGCGGTGGGGGCTGTTTTGCGCGGCTTTCGCTGTCGCGCTTCTTTACCTCTGGATCAATCTTCGCCTGGCGGCGAAAAACGGCGCCACTTTTCATGCGGGTCACTTGACCAGCGAGTCTACCATTTCTGCGAACCTCGGTTTTCAGATCTCTCCCGTGGTTTTGAAAATAGCTATGGGCACGATCGCTGCTGTCGCCGCTCTGATCTTTGCTCTGATCTTCTATGGCCAATGGGATACGTATCTCCGATTCCGATACGGCGGATCCTTTGAGTTGTCCGATCCTCTCTTTGGAGTCGGTGTCGGTTTTTATCTGTTTCGTCTTCCCTTTTACGAACTTTTGCAGGGCAGCCTGGTCGCATTGGCGCTGATTACCCTCCTGGCCGTTCTGGTCTTCTACGCGTATTTCGGGTCACTACGGTTCGGCCGCAGCGGACAGATGGATGGCCGGAGCGCGAAGGCCGCTCCGCATCTGTCCACTCTGTTCTTTGTCCTGGTCGGCAGTTTTGGATGGGGGTTTTGCCTAGACCACTACGAACTCCTCTACTCCACTCAGGGAGTAGTTTACGGAGCCGGTTATACGGCGGATCATGTGACTCGCATCGCCTACTGGATCATGGTCGGCGCGGCGGCGGCGCTATGCGCGCTGCTGGCGCTTAATATCTTCCGGCCGCGATTCAGAGCGGTGGTGATTGGATCCGGAGTTTACGTTGGCTTGTATATCGTCGCCGTTTGGCTGGCGCCAGCTCTTTTTCAGAGGTTCATGGTGCAGCCGAACGAGCTGGCCCGCGAAACTCCGTATCTCACGAACAACATAGAATTCACCCGAAAAGCCTACAGCCTCGACACGATTCAGGAAACATCCTACCCGGCGCTGGCCGACCTGACGCCCGAGGTGATTGCGAGAAATGAAGACACGATCCAGAACATCCGTCTCTGGGACTACCGCCCATTGCTTCAGATGTACCAACAAGCCCAGGAGATACGGCTCTATTATCAGTTTTACGGGGTTGATGTGGACCGCTACCACCTGCCGGACGGATATCACCAGGTGATGCTTTCGACCCGCGAGCTCTCCCCGGAGCTTCCCGCGGAAGCCCAAACCTGGGTTAACCAAAGGTTGCAGTTCACGCATGGTTATGGCTTGGTCATGAGTTTCGTCTCGAAGACTATGGGGGGTGGCTTTCCGCAGTACGTTCTTGAGAATATCCCGCCCGAATCAGCCTACGGTCTGAATATAAACCAGCCTTCCATCTACTATGGCGAATCCATGCCCGGATATCGAATTGTCGCCACCGGAGTTAAAGAGTTCGACTACCCCAAGGGGAATCAGAATGTCTACACCAGTTACGCCGGAACCGGAGGCATCCCGCTGGACAGCTTGTGGAAGCGACTTTTGTTCGCCTGGACTCAGGCGGATGTCAACATACTGTTTACGTCCTATCTTCAGCCGGAAAGCAAGATTCAGATCTGGAGGCGCGTTCAGGAGCGCGTTCGGCAGATCGCTCCGTTCTTAGGCCTCGACCAGGACCCCTACGCCGTGGTGAGCGAGGCCAAACTGTACTGGATCCAGGATGCTTACACCTTTTCGGATCATTATCCCTACTCCAGCCCTCACGCCGCGGCCTTTGAGCAAGGGCTGAACTACATTCGCAACTCCGTCAAGGTGGTTGTGGACATGTATGACGGAACCGTCCGGTTCTACGCGATGGATCCGAACGACCCCGTTCTGGCGGTTTACCGGCGTGCGTTTCCGGGCGTATTCCAAGACCTGAATCAGCTTTCGGCAGATCTGAAAATGCATCTGCGGTATCCGGAGGATCTCTTCTCCATCCAGGCCGACCAGTACACAACATTCCATATGACGGTTCCGCAGGTCTACTATAACCGGGAGGACCTCTGGGTGCTTCCCAACGAGACGTACGCAGGCAAGGTCGCGCCCATGGAGTCCTATTACATCCTGATGAAACTCCCCGGAAGCAGCCAGCTCGAGTACCTCCTCATGACTCCTTTCACGCCTCAGAAGCGAAATAACATGATCTCCTGGTTAGCCGCCAGGTGCGATTTCCCCGAATACGGGAAGATGCTCTTTTACGAACTTCCCAAGGAGAAGCTGATCTACGGACCGATGCAAATCGAGGCGATGATCGATCAGAACACTATGATCGCCCAGCAACTGACCCTCTGGGACCAAAAAGGGTCGAGAGTCATTCGCGGAAACCTGATCGCGGTACCGATCGAGAACTCCTTTCTCTATGTGGTGCCGCTGTACCTCACGGCCGCGGGCACGGACTTCCCCCAACTCAAGCGCGTGATCGTGATTTCGGGGGACAAAGTGGCGATGGAGCCTACCCTCGATGAGGCAATCCAAGCCGTCTTCGGCACGCAACAACCTCAGAATGCCGCGCAAGCTCCCCGCGGGCAACCGGACTTGGGCCAGGCGAAGGCGCAATTCGATGATGCCCAGAAGGCAATGCAGCAGGGAAACTGGGGAGACTTCGGCAAGGCGATGGACGCGCTCAAGCGCTTGCTGAACGGGCCGGCAAAATAGGGGTTCAACGACGACAGCAGGGGATTTAAAGCGGCGCTGTCAAGCGAAGTGGCAAAAAAGGAGGTAGCGGTGGAACGGGAACAATTGCCAGAGTTCAAGAAGATTCTGGAAACCGAACAGGCAGGCGCCGGCCGGGCGCCGCTGCAAAACCGGCAGAACGTCGGCATCGAGAAAATCGCCGACGTGCTGGAAGAAATCTGGCACACCGCAGACCGCGAACTCCCCATAGCCAACCTCAGCACCCACTCGGGCTTACTCCGCAGCATCAGAGCTGCGCTGGTCCTTATTAAAGACGTCGCATTCGGGACCTGTCTCTGCTGCAAAACGACGATCGGACTGAGGCGTGTGAGGGCATTGCCCTGGACTCCTTTGTGCATTCGATGCCAGGAAGCAGCCGATCGCAATGATGCGGAGGTTCTCAGAAGCCGTTCACGAGAATCGCGCCAGTGCCGCCGGATCTCACGCGGAAATGCAACGAAATCGATTTGGAAAGAAAGGAACGGAAGTCATGTTGGAAACGAACTCGGTAGTAGCCATTTATGAAACCCACTCCCAGGCAGAGGAAGCGGTGAAGGAACTGCAGAGGTCTGGGTTTGACATGAAGAAAATGTCCATCGTCGGCAAGGATTATCATACCGACGAGCACGTCGTCGGATACTATAACACCGGCGACCGCATGAAGTACTGGGGCAAGCAAGGGGCCTTCTGGGGAGGACTCTGGGGCATGTTGTTCGGCGCCTTCTTCATCATTCCAGGCCTCGGGCCGATATTAGTAGCCGGCCCGTTGGTCGCCTGGATCGTCGGCGCCTTGGAAGGCGCCGTCGTGGTGGGGGGATTGAGCGCGCTCGGCGCGGGGTTGTACAGCATTGGCATCCCCAAAGACAGCGTCGTGAAATACGAGGCGGCGCTCAAGTCCGACAAGTTTCTCCTTCTGGCCCATGGCACGGCGGACGAGGTGGCCAAGGCCAGGGACATCCTGCAGACGACGCAAGCAACGGAGGTTGCAGTGCACGCGCCTCAACGCGGGCAACTTGCCGAGAGCGGCAGATAGCATTACCAACCCTGAAAAAAGCGGAACCTATAAGGAGAAATATCGTGAAGAACAACTTGTTGATCGTTTCGGTAGCGGGCCTGGGTTTGGTCCTGCCCGCTCTGGCGTCGGATCGCGATGATGACATTGGGCGTGTGCAAAAAGCGACCCAGGTCTTCCAGGAAATCATGAGAACGCCTGACAAGGGCATTCCCCGAGACCTGCTGGAAAAGGCGAAATGCGTCGCCATCATTCCAGGAGAGGAGAAGGCAGCCTTCATATTCGGCGGCAACTACGGCAAGGGATTGGCTACCTGCCGCACTGAGAATGGCTGGAGTGCTCCGATGTTTGTGGCTGTCGGAGGCGGGAGCGTCGGCTTCCAGATTGGTGCCTCTTTCACCGACGTGGTGTTGCTGTTTATGAACGACCATGCTTTGCAAAGCCTGCTGAGTGACAAATTCAAGATCGGCGCCGACGTGACCGTGGCAGCAGGGCCGGTGGGGAGACAGGCATCCGCCAGCACGGACGCGAAGCTCAATGCGGAGATCCTGAGCTATTCGCGCAGCAAAGGTGTTTTTGCCGGGGCCAGCGTGGATGGCGCCGTCGTGCAGGCCGACCACAGCGGAGACAAAGCCATGTACGGCTCCGATGTCACCCACCAGGAAATCCTCCACGGCAAAGTTGCGGTTCCTGAGTCGGCGCGGAGACTGCTGGCGGACCTTGCCAAGTACCCCGCACACCGTTGAAACCGGCGCTGGAAGGCAGCTC
>Ga0326727_10009240_pt1 | contig 24389 bp, 23 predicted proteins | sample MB2enrmetagenome_FD_207643 | JGI IMG/M metagenome (GOLD analysis project Ga0326727, IMG submission 207643) | Lab enriched peat soil microbial communities from McLean, Ithaca, NY, United States - MB29MY | ecosystem: Environmental > Terrestrial > Soil > Wetlands > Peat | place: USA: New York... | reverse complement strand
CCGTTACCCACCTTCAGCTTTTTCGTCCGCGCAATAACCGCTTCCAGGAATCTTTCGTAGATCGCATCTTCTACAATCACCCGGCTGGTGGCCGTGCACTTCTGGCCCGTCGAAAAGAAGGCGGCATTCACGGTATTCTCAACCGCCGAATTGAATTCCGCGTCCGCCAGAACGATGGTAGGATTCTTCCCCCCCATCTCCAATTGAATGCGGATGCGCCGCTTCGATGCCTCCGTGTGGATCCACTGGCCCACCTCGTTTGAGCCGGTAAATGAAATCGCCTTCACCGGCGCGGCATTGACCAGTGCACCGCCCAACTCTCCGCCCGAGCCGGTCAGGAAATTCACCACGCCCCTGGGCGCGCCCGCCATGTGAAGGGCTTCCACAATGCGCCAGGAACTCAAGGGCGACACCGACGCCGGCTTCACGATAATGGTGTTCCCGCAAATCAGCGCGGGGGCCATCTTCCATGCCGGAATGGCGATCGGAAAGTTCCACGGCGTGATCAACCCCACCACGCCAATCGGTTTGCGGATCGCGAAAGTATGCACGCGTTCGCGCTCCGATGGCGTCAAGATTCCGCCCGCGCGAGAGCCCTCCCCGGCGTAGTACCGGAAGATGTTGATTGCCCGCCGCACTTCACCCTTGGCTTCGGGAAGCGTCTTGCCCTCTTCCCGCGTCATTTCCGCGCCCAGGCTGTCGAACTGATGCTCGAGAATGTCCGCGGTCTTGTAGAGTATGGCGCCTCGCGCCGGACCTGGCATCGCCGCCCATTTCGGCAGGGCCTCGGCCGCTGCCGCCGCAGCCTTATCAACGTCGGCCGCCAAAGCCTTCGGATGCAGTCCGACAATTTCATCGGTGTTTGCAGGATTGCGGTTCTCGATGTACGTGCCGGAGTCGACCCACTCGCCGGCAATGTAGTTGGCAAAAACTGGTGTACTCATTTTAGAATTTCTGATCGTCCGAAACCTTCGGCGCCGTGCGCGCTCCGGCATCGGTCTTGAAGTAAGCGTTGTTGGGCTGGAAGCCGGAAATAGACGCGACAATATTTTGCGGGAATAGCTGCAATTCCGTGTTGTAATCCTGAACCGCCTTGTTATACGTCCGCCGCGATTGCAGGATCCGGTTCTCCGTTCCCTCCAGTTGAAACTGCAGGCTCTGGAAGTTCTGGTTGGCCTTCAAATTCGGATAGTTCTCGGAAATTACCAACAGCCTTCCCAACGCTCCGTCCATCTGATTGTTCGCGGCGATTTTGTCTTCCGGCGTATTGGCGCCCATCAGCGCGGCCCGAGCCTTGGAGATATCCTCAACCACCGTGGTCTCCTCCTTCGCGTAGGCTTTCACGGTCCCGACCAGGTTCGGAATCAGATCCGCGCGCCTCTGAAGATCCGCGTCGATTTGAGCCCAGTCGGCATCAATCGCCACCTTCTTTGCCGCGAGATCGTTGCGCACGGAGATGAACTTTCCGCCCCCCACAAAAAGAACCAAAACGACAATCACCATTATGATCAAACCCGTTTTCATTCGTCTCCTTTTGCGCCGGTCGTAGCGGGCTTCGCCAGCCGGTCGACCGCGTCGATGATCTTACCAATCTGTTCCAGCACCTGCTCCAGCATGGCATCCGGCCGGATTTGGCCGGGTTTCAGCTTCTTCTCGCGCACATCAATCAGAGCCAGAAACGGCGCGGGCTCGATACCAAGGTGTTCGCCCGCCAGCTTCCATATAATTCTACGCGCGGGTGGCGCATCGGTTCCGTGCAGCACCAGAGCGTGACGGGTCAGTATGCTGAACGTCGACACGGAATCAAGTAGAAGCCGGCGCAGCAAAGTCTGATTCGCCAGCACGGCCGCGGCTTTCTGGCGCAGGCGCAGCAGTTTGATTCTCAGTTCGTACTCCACCTGCACCCGGTAAAACGCCTCGTCAATCACGAGACCTTGAATGACATCGCGCCCGAACAATACTCGGCGACGGCGCTGCATGTCGTGGAACTCGATGGCAAAGCAGTCTGTTGAGTTCAGAACTTCCTGCTCGCTTAGCATCAGCGGGGCAAGCGCCTGACGGTGTGCCCACCACTCGAATACGGGCTGCGCCTGGGCCAGTTGACGCGTCGAAACCTCGCGCAAAACCGCTAGGATATTAATGTCCGAAAAGCTTTCGTCATGCTCGCCGGCTTCCGCGGCGGAGCCATAGAGAACCACGGAAACCAGATCGGCGCCGTGCGCGCCGCGGAGCTTTTCCACCAGTTGATTCAGCAGTTTTTCCATATCGCGAGACCTTCGATTCTACATCTCACCAGTTGCTGGAAGCGCCTCCGCCGCCGGCATCTCCTCCGCCAAATCCACCGAATCCTCCCGAGGAGCCGCCCCCGCCGCCAAACCCTCCCGAGCCGCGGCCGCCGCCCCATCCCCCACCCAGTAGATTCCCGAGAATGAGGCCGGTCCAGAATCCGCCGCCACGGCCGCCGCGCCCTCCTCGCAGAATCGCCGAGACAATGATGAATATGACAAAGATAACCAGCGGCCACGGGAACGAATCGTCGTGCGGTGGATGGTCCGTGCGTGCTACGGGGAGCGGTGCGGAAACCGATTTGCCTTCCGCCTGGGCCACCGTCTGCCCGATGCGCTGGGCCGCCAGAAGCATCGCCTGCCCGTAGTGCCCCGCCCGGAGTTCAGGCCGCATGTCCAGCAGAATCTGCCCGTCGAGACCATCCGGAAGCACTGGCTCCAAACCATTTCCAACCTCCAACCGGCTCTGGTGCTCGTTAATGACCAGTAACAGCTGGACGCCGTCATCTTTGCCTTTTTGCCCCACTCCGAACTGTCGGAACAGATCGATGCTGACGTCTTCGAGCGGCTCTCCGTCCAGCGTCTTAAGGGTGACGAAGGACATCTGTGTCCCGGTCGACTGCTCAACCGCGGCTGCGTAGCTCTCAATCGCTGCGCGGCTTTCCGCGTCGATCACTCCGGCGAAGTCGCTGACGTAGCCCTGAGGTTTCAGGGATTTGAGGTCCAGCGCCGGCAAAGCCGCGGGAAACATGGACGTCGCGAGTATTGTCAGCGCCAGCAAATGAATCTTCACAAGACGATGAGGTTATCATTTCTAGACGGGCCATTTTTCGTGTCTCGTAAAGTGCCTTGCAAAGTTTTTTTGAACCGCAGCCCCAATACAGCCGTTACGTGAATAGATGAAGTTTAGAACAAGTAGCCCGCAAAGGGTGCGTCGGGCCCTCTCATCGTGTCCCAGCAGAACGTGTCCCAACAGAACGTGTCCCAACGGGAGCACTCGTGGCGTTGCTCTCCTGTTGTGCGCCGCTTTGCTTCTCACCACTTCGGCCGGCGCGCAGAGCGTGTCGGCGGGCGGATCGAATGAGGTCCGCATTGACCCCGCGGCCGGAGGCCTGGGCTGGCTCACCCATCCGTATCAAGCCCGCTCCGTCCCTCCCATCAGCCTAAGCAATTCTTCCCGGTTACAATCGCTGATTCGCGCGGGAAACCTTTACCTGACCGCGCAGGATGTCGTGGCGCTGGCCATCGAGAACAATATCGATGTCGAGGTACAACGCTACGGACCCCTGCTGCAGCGGGAGGTTTTCCGCCGTGCACAGGGCGGGGGGGCTCTGCGCAGCGTTGGCCAAGGCGTCGCGGCCGGCCCCACCAGCGTCAGTTTGACGGGCGTCAGCATTAATGGAAACGGAACGGCCGGAATATCCGGGAGCGGCGTCAGCAGCGGCGGCGGCATCACCACGCAGCTCGGCCCGTCGATTCCGAACCTCGACCCAACCGTATCTTTCTTCGCGGAGTATCTACACGCCACCAGTCCGCAAAGCAACGTCGTCTTTTCCGGCGTAACCGATCTGGTCTTCGTGCAGCATCAGTATCAGGGGCAGTATGCGCAGTCGTGGACCACCGGGACGTCCGCCCAGGTCACCTACTTCAGTGATTTCAACAAGACCAACAGCCCTCTTTATAGCCTGAATCCATTCACCTCCGCGGACCTTGACTTTCAAATCACGCAGAACCTTCTCTATGGATTCGGCACCGCGGTGAATGCCCGCAACATTCGCGTGCAGAAGAACAACATGAAGGTCACCGATCTGCAATTCAAGCAGCAGGTGATCACCACCGTGGCGGCGGCTCTGAACCTTTACTGGGATCTGGTGAGCTTCTATCAGGATTTGACCGCCCGGCAGGAGGAAGTAAAGACAGCGCAGCAACTGCTGGATGACAACAAGAAGCAGGTTGAGTTAGGTTCGCTGGCAGAGATCGAAGTCACGCGCGCGGAATCGCAACTCTACAGCGCCAAACAGGACCTGGTGATCTCGGAAACGAATCTGGCGCAGCAAGAGACCGTGCTGAAGAACGCATTGAGCCGTTCCGGCGTATCCACGTCAGACCTGGCAGATGTTCACGTCGTGCCGCTCGACAAGATGGTGATCCCGGCAAAGGATGAGTTCCGCCCCACCGAAGAACTGGTCCAGCAAGCCATTGCAAACCGACTGGAGATCCAGCAGGGCAAGATCAACCTCGAAAGTAATCAGTTGAATCTGGTGGGTGTCAAGAATTCGTTAAAGCCCACACTGCAGGCATTTGCGGAACTGACCAACAACGGACTCACCGGCGTGATCGCGCCATCCGCGGCGGTCGCGGGCGGCGTTGGCTCCGGGTATCTTGTGGGCGGGTATGGCAACTTGCTTTCGCAGATTGCGCGCCGCAACTTCCCGAACTACTCCGCCGGTTTCTCACTCAACATTCCGCTGCGGAACCGCGCGGCGCAGGCTGACTATGTAACCAGCCTTCTGGAAATCCGCCAGAACGAACTGACCCTGCAGAAGACCGTCAACCAGGTGCGGGTTGACGTTCAGAACGCCGTCATTGGTCTGGAGCAGGCGCGTGCCAGGTATGACGCGGCGGTCAAAGCGCGCGAACTGTCCCAACAGACTTTCGACGCGGACCAGAAGAAGTATGGACTGGGCGCGGCGACGGCGTTCCAGGTAGTGCAGGATCAGCGCGACCTGGCCACAGCCCAAAGCTCCGAGGCGCAGTCGATGGCGAACTACAGCCACGCGCGCATCTCATTCGAACAAGCCCTGGGAACCACCCTTGAAGCTAATAACATCACCCTTGCGGAAGCAATGAGCGGCAAGGTATCGAGCATTGCGATTCACCCCGTGGAGGCGCGGTAATGAACCGCCACCCTCACCTTCGTAGAGCCGTTGCCGCTGGACTTTGCCTGCTTTGGCCGGCCGCGTTGTCTTATGCCCAGCAGCAGGATATCGCTCCGGAACGGCCGCAGGCTCCGGTCCTGTGGCGCCCGTACGAGGCTCCGGCCGTACCGTCGGCGCGGCTCGCGAATTCGCCCCGTCTGCGCGACCTGATCCGCGCGGGCAACCTATACCTGACCGCTCAGGACGCCATTTCGCTGGCGCTCGAGAACAACGTGGATGTCGAGGTCTCGCGCTATGACGGCTATATCTCCGAGTGGAACGTGGAACGTTCCCAGGCTGGAGGCGCGCTGCCCGGCGTGCCCAGCGGGGCTTCTACGGCCAACTCCGTGGCGTCTGGCCAGGGACTACAGGGCGCGCAATCCGCCGCCGGTATCTCCTCGGGTGGCGCGAACCAGACTTCCCGCTCCAGCGGCAACGCCACCGTTGCCCAGGTTGGTCCCACCGCTCAGACATTTGACCCGGTAATTCAGGAATCAACTACCTTCAGCCACCGCACGCTGCTTGAGCCCAACACCACCGCCAGCGAGACGCCTTATGTTGTCGATCAAGGACGCACATACAGCGGGTCGTACCAACAAGGCTTTGTATACGGCGGAAGCGCTACGATTTCTTACAGCGAACACTACCTGAACGAAAATGCGCCCACCGATATCCTGAATCCTTCGGTATCGCCCTCGCTATCGGTCTCCTATCAGCAGAACTTACTGAACGGCTTTGGAAGGGCGGTCAATGAACGCTCGATCAACATCAACAAGATCAACTACCAAACGAGTGACTTGAACTTCCGCACATCCGTTATCGGGACGATCGTGAATGTTCTGGACACCTACTACGCATTAGTAGCCGACTATGAAAGCATCCGGTCCAAACAAGCCACCATCGATACGGCCCGGCAGTTCTTAGCGGAGAACCGCTCGCGCGTGGAAATCGGCACGCTGGCGGAATTAGATGTAACAACGGCGCAGTCGCAACTGGCAACTTCGGAACAGGGATTAGTGGATGCCAACGCCAGCCTGAAGCAACATGAACTAACACTCAAGGGGCTGATTAGCCGGACGGGTCTTGGCGACCCACTTATCGCCAACGCTCACATCATCCCATTAGACCCGATCGAGATCCCGCCTTCGGATGACCTTCCACCGGTGAAGGATATGGTGCGACTGGCACTCGCCAACCGGAGTGACCTTGCCGCCGAGCGCAACAAGGAAAAGGGCGACGTTATCTCCGCCATAGGAACGAAGAGCGGGATACTCCCCGTCCTGGTTGGGTTCGGTACCACGAGCGCCGCGGGCGTATCCGGAAAAGGGCAACCAGTTACGTTCCAGGGTTTCACGCTGGCGCCTGAGCAGTATTTCGTTGGCGGCATCGGGAATGCCCTCGCGCAGATCTTCCGGCGTAACTTCCCGACGGAGGTCGCAGGTGTCTTCTACTCCCAGCCGATCAACAACCGGCAGGCCCAGGCGGATTATGGGATCGATCAGCTATCGCTGCGCCAGACACAACTCATCCAGGCGAAGGACGTGAAGCAAGCGGAGGTAGACGTGATGAACGCCGTGACGGCGCTACGCCAGGCGCGGGCTAAGTATGAAGCGGCAGAGCACGCTCAAGAACTGGACGAGCAACTGTACGACGCGGAGACCAAGAAGTTCAATCTGGGCGCTTCGACGCCTTACGACGTAGTTACCCAGCAGCGGGATCTGGAAGGTGCTAAGTCTACCAAGCTAGCGGCCTTGCTTAGTTATAGCAATGCGAAGGTCGCCCTTGACCAGGCGCTGGGACGCACGCTGGAAGCGAATCATATCATCATTGGCGAGGCGCGGACCGGGAAAGTAGCCCGCTTGTCTTCTATACCGGCAACGGTCGCAAAGTAAGTTCAGTAATAGTCGTATCTCAAGCGCGCTTTACGGATTAGTGGATTTTCCAGGTACACCCAGGATATCTGAGCAAGCGCCAGCGTGGTGAACAACGCAAGCAAGGTGACAAAGAGTGTCGGCGGGTTGTTGACGATTGGCGTAGCGTGAAAAATGAAGTAGTGGTAGAGATGCAGGATGCCGGAGTGCAGCAGGTAGACAGCATAGGCTACGGTCCCTAGCTTCACGAGCACCGGACTGCCGAATACCCGCCTTTCGAGCGCCCCTGGCTTAGCCAGGACCAACACCATCAATGAAGCGTAAAATGCTGCCAGCCAGCTAAATCCGATCGTGGCGGTTAAGTCGAGACCCAGAATGGTCCACGCGATGATTCCCACCATGAGCAAAAGAAACACCAGGTAGATCGCCGTACGATTCGCACTAAGCCAATGCCAGACCTTTTCATTGCGGTAGGCCAGGGCGAGAAGTACGCCGAAGGCCAATGCGTCGGCGCGGGTGGGCAAAAGCGTGTAAGCAACCAGTGGTTTCGATCCGGAAAGGTGGAACAGGAACCGCAGGGCCGGAGCGACCAGTATCGCGCCTATCGAACCCGCGAGGAGTCCTTTTCCAGTGAGCCGGCGTACTAATAAGGGAAGTACGAGATAGAACTGTTCCTCAACGGCCAGCGACCATGTTATCCCCATCCAGTAGGAACCGAACCCTTGCTTGATTGCAATCGCGAAGTTCTGCAGGAACAGAAAGTAGGTCCACAGAGGAATATAGGCGTTAAAGGTTTCCGTCAGCGGAGGTCCGCCGCGAGCGCCGACCGCAGGCACGGTTATCACGAAGATACCCAGCCAAATCGCATACAACGGGATGATGCGATAGAAGCGGCGAAGATAGAAAGTCTTATAATACGAAGCGGAATTCCTGGCATCGAGTAAAATACCTGCGATGAGAAACCCGGAGAGAACGAAGAATAAATCCACGCCGCTCCAGGCCAACCGGAAGAGGAGTGCATATCTGGTGGGGGCTATCTCAACAAAGTAATGAAGTATCAAGATCAGGAGGATCGCGAGACCTCTGATTCCGTCTAATTCCCTTACCCTGCCTCGCTTCCGCTCGCCGTTCGCCAAACGGCTATTGTACATGGAAATTACGCGGCCTATGTTAAGTTACTAGTTTGACTTCTACCTGGTCACCCAGTTCGTGGCGCTCCCGGCCGGCCGCACAGCAAGTGACATATCCGCCGGAGGCTAACCTGGCCAAATACATCACGCGGCTGACCGCGCTGCCTCCACTGGTCACATCGTGGGAGGTAGAAGCCTTGAAACGCCAACTCGCCGAGGCGGCCAAGGGACGGCGCTTTCTATTGCAAGGCGGCGACTGCGCGGAACTGTTCGATGAATGCGCGGCGGAAACCATCACCGCCAAGCTCAAGATCCTTCTGCAGATGTCGGTCATTCTGGTGGACGGTGCACGCAAGCCCGTCATTCGCGTGGGCCGCATGGCGGGGCAGTATGCCAAACCGCGCTCGGACAACACGGAGACGCGCGATGGAGTGACCCTGCCCAGCTACCGGGGCGAACTCGTGAACGGGTCCGCGTTCACCCCGGAAGATCGCAAGCCGGAACCACGCAGGCTGCTGCGCGCGTATGAGCGCTCCGCGTTGACGCTTAACTTCACGCGAGCGCTGGTGCGCGGCGGGTTCGCCAACTTGCATCATCCCGAGAATTGGGATCTGGATTTCGCCCAGCATTCCCCGCTGGCGGAAGAGTACCACGCGATCGCGCGCCGCGTTTCCGGCTCACTGGAGTTCATGGAGAATATTCTGGGGGTTCACGCGGCCGAAATGGAGTGGGTGGATTTCTTCACCAGCCACGAAGGACTGCACCTGGAATACGAGGCAGCCCAGACCCGGCAGGTGCCGCGGCGCACGGGCTACTACAACCTGTCGACGCATTTCCCATGGATCGGTATGCGCACTTGCGATCCCGATGGCGCCCATGTGGAATACTTCAGGGGAATCCGCAACCCGATCGGATTGAAGACAGGCCATACGATGACCCCCGAGGCCTTGACCCGCCTGCTGGAAGTGCTGCACCCCGACAACGAGCCCGGCCGCATGACGCTGATTCACCGCTTCGGGAATCACCGCATTGCAGACTGCCTGCCCCCGCTGATCGAAGCGGCGCGAGCAACGGGGAAAACCGTGGTGTGGTGCTGCGATCCCATGCATGGCAATACGCAGTTGACCGAAGACGGGACAAAGACGCGCCATTTCGACGATGTCCGGGGCGAACTGGAGCAGGCCTTTGCAATTCATCAGGCGTGCGGGAGCGTGCTGGGCGGGGTTCATATTGAACTCACCGGCGAGGATGTGACAGAGTGCCTGGGCGGCGCCCGGAACCTGACTTCGGACGATCTGCGGCGGGCCTACCGTTCGGAAGTGGACCCGCGATTGAATTATGAGCAGGCGCTGGAGATTGCGATGCTGATCGCCCGGATGATGTGATCCCAGCAGGCCAAGGTTCTAACAGGCGAGGTCTTTGCGCGTCAGTTCAAACCCTTGCAGGCTTCCCAGAATCGTAATGGCTACATCGTCCTGGTTGAAGAACTTCCGTGCGATGTCCTGAACCTGGTCGGCGGTGACGTCCTCGATGCGATCCACTAACTCATCGAGCGTGAAGAAGCGCTGGAAGTAAAGTTCCTGACGAGCTAAGTTCGACATGCGGCTCGAAGTGGATTCCAGACTCAACATCAAAGAACCCTTCAGGTGATCTTTGGCGCGCCGCACTTCATCAGCCGGGATGGGGTCTTGCTTGAGCTGCCGGAATTCGTTCAAGACGGAATCCACCACCTTGCGCGCACTTTCAATGGATGTTCCGGCGTAGACCGAGAGGCAACCGGTGTCGCGATACGGGTTCAAATCCGAAAACACGGAATAGGCCAGCCCCTGGCGCTCGCGAATGTTCTGAAACAGGCGCGAGCTCATGCCCCCGCCCAGCAGATTATTCAACACGTAGCAGGCGAAGCGCTGCTCATGCGCTACCGGGTAGCAGGGCACGCCCATGCAGAGATGCACCTGTTCCAGCTCCGCTTTATTCTTGAGCGTAATGCGGGCATGCGTGGTGGGTGCGGGCTGCGGAATGGACGCTTCCACGGGCTCCAGATTCTCGAAGCACTGGCGCGCCAACTGCTCCAGACGATCATGCCGCAAATTACCGGCCGCGGTGATCAGCATATTGGACGGCGAGTAGGTGGAGCGGTAATAGCCGGTGATCATGTCACGGTCATATTTCTTAACCGTCTCGCGGGTGCCCAGGATGGGGCGTCCGAGTGGGTGATCGCGCCAGAAGTTCGCCGAGAAGAGTTCGTGGACCATGTAGTCCGGCGAGTCGGCTTCCATCTTGAGCTCTTCGAGGATGACTCCCTTTTCTTTCGCGATATCTTCGTCGCGGAACAGGGGATGGAGCACCAGGTCGCTGAGAACGTCGAAGGCGATCGGCAAGTGCTCGTCGAGAACCTTCGTGTTGTAGCAGACCAGTTCCTTCGCGGTGAAGGCATCGAGGTTACCGCCGATGGAATCCACCGACCGCGCAATTTCTTCGGCTGAGCGGGAGGTGGTCCCTTTAAACAGCATGTGCTCGATGAAGTGCGAAATGCCGTTTTGCTCTTGCGTTTCCCGGCGCGAGCCGGTTCCGATCCAGACGCCGACGGAAACGGAGCGCACATGGGGCATTTGCTCGGTGATGACGCGAACGCCATTGCGTAACGTGGTGACTTCGATGTCACGCACAACAGAAACGGTGGCTGGCATGAGGGTGGATAGCTGTCTCTCTATGTTACCTTTCTTTGACAGCCGGTTTTCCGAGGACCGTATCGACCTCGGCGAGAATGAGGTTGAGCTTCGCCCGGGGGATTTCCCCGACGGATTTGGTGAGCAGGCAGCGGGGCAGCGTTGCGATTTGAGACGCCTTGGCCACGGAGTCTATCGGGAGACCGCTCATGCGCGCGGACAGGGTGATGCTGCCGGGCGCTTCGGCCCATTTGAGGTTTCTGGTCAAGGGGACGCAGACCACCGTTTCGGAGCGGCTTCGATTGATGGCGTCGCACTGAACAATGACCAGTGCGCGGTGGCCGGCCCACCAGACCTGACCTTGTGAAATCCAGGCTCGTTCGGTTGCAAGGCTTGGCTCCCCGTTGTTGGGCGCGAAGGCGAGCCATTCGGGATCGGCGTTCGGGGCGGCGGGCGTGGCGTCCAGTTCGTCGCAGAACCGGTCCATCGCATAGGTGACTTCCTCCGGGGCGTGACGGGCCACATATTCACGAACGGCGTCGCTGATGAGTTCGCTACGCGATTTCCGGCTGCGGCTGGCCAGCCGTTCGGCGGCCTGGAAGTCCTGGAGGGGGATGGAGATGGCGATCTTCATACTTTTGGCAATACCCGATTGGCTGATGGTAAGTGGTTTGAAAGAAAAGAGTTGTGCTTTGCGGATGGATTTTTTTCAAAGCAGATTTCGTGTGGGGTTGGTGCGCGTCGGGCGTGCATGGATTCGGTGAACCTTCCCTGCTTTACCAGGGCAGGGGTCTGGAGAAATTTGCGGCTGATATTCATACCTTTGGTAACACCCTGTCGATGAGTAGTAAGTTACTTGAAACAAATGGGTTGCGGTTGGAGGATAGGTTTTTTGCAAAGCAAATTTCGTGGAAGCGGTCAACGTCGTTAATTCTGCAGGGCTTTTCCGTCATTCGTGAGAGCCTTTCCGGTTCTACGATAGCAGGGGGGTGAGCGATTTTGAGGCGTAGAAAAGGTGTTTGGGCTTTGTTTTCATGGAGGTAAGGAGGGCGGAACGTTAGTGACTGGGTTTCTGAAGAGGCGTAGAATCGTCGTAGGACATTCATGGCACAACAGGTTTTCCCGGCAACCCGCGAGATCGAGATCGTTTTACTCGCTCTCCAGACGTTCCAGGTTTTGTTTCTTTGGGTTCACGACTGGGTCCCGCTGGGGCGTCTGAACGACGTGGCGGCAGTGCGGAGCCAGGATACGACTCGGCGCCTGGTGACCGTGACGCTGATTCAAAGCGTGCCGTGGACGATCGGCCTTGGCTTCAGCGTTTTGCATTTCGGGCAACCGTATCCCCGCTGGCTGTACGACTGGCTGCTGATTAGCTATGGCTTGCTGCTGGCCGGGCAGATTCGTGCCTGGTGGATCCCCTATCTCTTCCGAGCTGAACCGGTGCGGGCGGCTCGTTACCGGGTTATGTTTGGAAATACGCATTCCTTTTTGCCGCTGCGGAATGGAATGGCGCCGAATACCGCGCATATTCTTCTTCATTTCGGGACGGCGGTAACGCTGGGGATTCTGGTTGTGAATTGAGCGGGCTGCGTTTGCATCCTAATAAAGCGTGGGAGGTCGCGGTTCCGGATTTGTCAGGTTGCATTGCCCGCCGGCCCCACGGTCCAAAAGACGAAGCAGCGGATTTACGATGTTGCGGAAGCGATATTGCGGCGTTTCCTCCCCCGGTTGCCTCCTTACTTGTTTTCGCGTACCTTGGATGATATGGAAGTACATTGCGCTCCCGACCTGCAAGCCGAGATTGATCGACTCGTGATCGAAACCGGATTCGCCCCGGATCGGCTGATTCAGGACGCTCTCGCGGGCTATGTTGCCGAGTTGGCGGGAGCCCGCCAAATGCTAGACACCCGGTACGACGACCTGAAGAGCGGCAGGGTGAGGCCCGTTGACGGCGAAGCTTTTTTTGAGAGCCTGCGCAAGCGTGAAGAGGAATTGTTAGAGAAGGCATGAGCGGAGGGCGGGGCTTCGACCTCCACCCGCTTGCTGCCGAAGATATTACCGACATATGGTCGTACATCGCCGACGACAGTCCGCGAGCAGCCCGGCGAGTTCGCGAGGAAATTCTTACCGCGATTCGCGCATTGATCCCGTTTCCAAATGTGGGCCATAGGCGCCCGGACCTCACTTCGCGTCCGTTGCGTTTCGCCGTCGTTCGCGAATACCTAATTGCTTACGCGCCTGACGAGAAGCCTCTGTGGGTTGTGGCCGTCATGCACGGGCGGCGCAGTCCTCGCGTGATGGCCGCGATCTTGCGAGGTAGGGAGTAGTGTCGCTTTGGTGGGTTCGGGAATATAGGTCTATCCCCTTTTGAGCGCATTCTTTGTGGTGCTAGGTTTACCCGTCACTCCTGAGGAGAATGAGGTGCCAACACCCGCACCCGTGCGCCGTTCTGATATTTCGGGAACGGAGAGCGGCGCTCCGGCTTTATGTGTTCGCATCTCAATAGCGGGTCGCTTTCATCTATCAATGCCTGCCTGCGGCGGTCGAACTGATGTGCATGTTACCCTAAACCTATCCGTGGAACCTCTTCTCGGCAAGGAACTTAGCGAGCTGGAACAAGTTCTGGGCCCCACTGAACCGCGCTTTCGGGCACGCCAGGTCTACTCGGCTCTTTACCAACAACGCGTTTCGGATCTGATCACGATCTCGACGCTTCCGGAACCTCTTCGGGCGGAGCTTGCCCGCGGACATGAAGTCGGGATGCCGGCGGTCGATCGCTGCTTTCACTCGACTGATGGCACCAAACGCTACCTGCTGCGGCTTGACGACGGACGCACCGTCGAGACCGTACTGATGCCGGAGGAGACGCGCGACACGGTCTGCATTTCGAGTCAGGTGGGGTGTCCCGTCGATTGCAAATTCTGCATGACCGCGCTGATGGGGCTTGAGCGGAATCTCACCGCCGGTGAGATTGTGGGGCAGGTGCTTTTTGTGGCCAAAGACAACGGCATCCAGGTGGAATCGCAGCAGCTCAACATCGTCCTGATGGGGATGGGTGAGCCGCTGCTGAATCTGGTGAATGTGCTGAAGGCGACGCGCATTCTGTGTGATCCAAAAGGCGTGGGGCTTTCGGAACGGCGCATCACGCTTTCCACGTCGGGGATTATTCCCAAGATGGCGGAGCTGGGCGCGGCGGCGGTGCGGCCCAAGCTCGCGATTTCGTTGAACGCTTCCACCGAAGAGCAGCGCCAGGAACTGATGCCCATCACGCGCAAGTGGCATTTGAAGGATCTGATGGCGGCGTGCCGCGCATATCCGCTGCGGAACTGGGAAAAGCTGACTTTCGAATATGTCCTGCTGCGGGGCGTGAACGATTCCGATGCGGATGCGCGGCGCGTGGTGAAGCTGCTGGCGAATCTGAACGCCAAGGTGAATTTGATCGCCCTGAATCCGGGGCCGGGCATTCCGTTTGAAACTCCCGACCCGGCGCGCGTGGCCAGTTTCCAGGAGATCGTGAAGCGGGGGATGCCTTGTTTTGTGCGCAAGCCGCGCGGGCTTGATATATTTGCGGCGTGCGGTCAGTTGAAGCGGAACAGCTAGACGGGTTCATTGCCAAGTTCAGTCCGGAAGTGGCTGCCGTGGCGAAGAAGGCGCTCGCCAAGATGCGCAAGCGTCTGCCGGGAGCGATGCAGTGTGTCTATGACAACTACAACGCTCTGGCGATTGGGTTTGGGCCTTCCGAACGCGCGTCGGAGGCAATTTTCTCGATCGCGCTTTTTCCCCGGTGGGTGAGTTTGTTTTTCCTGCAGGCGCGCGGGCTTTGGGATCCGCAGGGGTTATTGAAGGGCAATGGGAAAGTTTGCCGACATATTGTTTTGAAGAGCGCGGCGGATTTGGATGATCCGGCGATTCAGGATTTGATGAGGCAGGCGTTGTTGAATGCGAAGGCGCCGATTGATCCGGCGGCGAAAGGGCGGTTGGTGATTCGGTCGGTTTCGGCGAAGCAGCGTCCAAGAAGGTCTATCCCCAAGGTGCAATAGACGCGCCTTAGCGTGCAGGGCTACACTCGCCGTAGAAGCGCAATGTCCAAGACCGTCGGTCTGCTGCTCGCGCTCCTGCCTCTGCTTCAGGCGGGCGCACCAGGCGCGCGGGTCCACTATGTGGGCGGAACCGGCGCCGGACTGATCGAGAAGACAGACGTCAGGATTGAACTGACCAACGATGACGATCTGGTGCTTTCCTCGAAGGGCGCGAACTTGCACATCCCCTATGCGAGCGTCAACAGCGTGGAGTACGGCCAGAAAGTGGAACGGCGCGTGGCCGAGGCGATTCTGATTTCACCGATTTTGCTGCTGGCCAAGCGACGGGTGCACTTTCTGACGATCATGTTCACGGATGTGGAGGGACATCAGCAGGCGATGGTGTTCCGGGTCGAATCCGGGGACGTTCGCATGTTGCTGGTGGGCCTTGAGGCAAAGACAGGACGCAAGGTGGAGTATCAGGACGACGAGGCGCGGCGGGCGGGCAAGGGATGAAGCGAGTTGCTCTATTGGTGTTGCTTGCGCTGCCTCTGGTGGGCATCGAACGCGCGGGATTGACGCTTGAGGCGGTGAAGCGCGTTTATGTGGAAGACCTGGGATCGGCGCCGCCGTCGGTGATGCTGCGGGACATGATTGTGGCGAGCCTGTCTTCGTCCGGCGCGTTCGTCATTACCGAAGACAAAGATCATGCGGACGCGATTCTCCGCGGTTCGGCAATGGATGAGCTTTACTCGGAGCAGCATCACTCCAGCGACAATATCAGCCTGGGAACACACTCCGGGAGCAGCGAGAGTTACTCCGACCGGTATGACCACACGAGTAACGAGAAGCAGAGCGGCCTGAACATCGGGCAGAACGAATCCAGCCAGAGCAATGAGCGGAGGCACGAAGCTTCGGCGTCGGTGCGGCTGGTGAACCGGCAGGGGGACGTAATCTGGTCCACCACGCAGGAGAGTTTGGGAGCCAAGTTTAAGAGCGCCAGCGCGGATGTGGCGGAGAAGATTCTGCGGAAGCTATCCGAGGACGTTCAGAAGGCGCGTTCAGCGGCTTCGGCGGCGACGCACGCTGGAATGCCGGAGCGATAAGACGGGTATTTGAGTTTGAGCCCGAGCAGCCGGCGAATGGCCGAACCATCGACGCGGCGATCGGTTTGACGGGTTTCGGACAGTTCTTCGAGCGCGGCCGAAGGCGGAACGGGGATGCCCAGCAGGTGGGCGCAGAACTCCGCAATCTCGCGTGACGTGCAAGGTTCTTCATCGGCCACGGGCCATGCTCCTGCGGCGTCAGAAAAGAGCGCGGCCCCGGAATGGGTGGCGAGATCATCGACGTGAATGCGGCTCACGTAGTTGGAGCCATCCGCCGCCAGCCGGTATTTGCCGGCGGCCATGGAAGCGTGGATTCCGCGATGAGGGCCATAGATGGCGGCGGGTCTAAGGATCATCGCGCTGCCGTTCAGTGCAATCTCAGAATGGGCGCGGGCCAACTCGCGCTGGGTGCGCGGCGCAGGCTGACTGAATTCATTGACCTCGCGCTGGGCGCCGTAGACGCCGGTAGTAGAGAGAAAGACGATGCGCCGGGCTCGGCTGATGACGTCCGCAAGATGGGCATCCACGACGGGGGTGGAAAGCAGGATGCGAGAGTCGGATCGCACGAATGCGTGGAGATTTTGGGCGTCGGCCTTGTTCCCGAGAGCAAAACGGAGCGGGGTCACCGGCAGGTCAACGAGGTTCCTGGTGTCGCGGCTGGTGGCGATCACCTCATGTCCCTCGGCGGCGAGCGAACGGGACACGCGGCGTCCGGTGTAACCGCATCCGACGATGATGATCCGAGCCATTCGATTGACCATAACAGGTCTCCAGTAAACTGAGGTTTCAGGAGGAGAGAAAATCGATGGCCGAAGAAAGCACCAAACCCGCGGAAGCGCCGCCACCGCCGGGGCGCAGCAAGGACGAGATCGCGCTCGAGATGATGAAGTTCATCGCGGTCCAAACGGGTTACGGAAAGGGCGTGGCCGCAGGGGCGGGATTCCACGGCAATCCGAGCGCGCGGACAGCGGAGGAATACGCCGACGCACTGATACAGTTGTTTGAGCGCTGCCGGGGTGTGGTCGGCGTCTAAGACAGCAGATTATTGAGAATGTCCCGAGGCCTCGGCGCGAGAAGCCCGAGGCCTTTATTATTAGCCGTTTAGCGCTTCTTCTTGGGGGCGGCTTTCTTTACCGCGGCCTTTTTGGGGGCAGCTTTCTTGGGCGCGGCTTTCTTGGGCGCGGCCTTCTTGGGCGCGGCCTTCTTGGGCGCGGCTTTCTTTACCGCGGCCTTTTTGGGCGCGGCTTTCTTCGGCGCGGCCTTCTTCGGCGCGGCTTTCTTCGGCGCGGCTTTCTTCACCGCAGCTTTCTTGGGCGCAGCCTTTTTCGGTGCGGCCTTCTTCACCGCAGCTTTTTTGGGTGCGGCCGTCTTCACCGCAGCTTTCTTGGGCGCAGCTTTCTTCGGAGCAGCCTTCTTGGGGGCTGGCTTCTTCTTAGCGGGCTCGGCCGCTGCCGCCGGCATAGGCGCCGGTGCGCTCGATTCGGCGCTGGCTGCTGGTTTCTTCTCCGGTGTTTCATCCATCATCGTGTGTGTGTCATCCTTTTCGGGAGTTCCCGTGTGGTGCACCGGTTCTGGTGGGCGTGGAGACGTGTGATGCGAGGGAGGGGCGACATGCTTCACAGGTATTTCGTCCTCCTCGTCCTCCTCTTCGTCGTCTAGTTCGTCGTCTTCTTCATCGTCGAAATCATCGAACTTGGCTTCATCCTCCGTAGCTTCGTCATCGTAGCCTTGGAAGTCTTCCATCTCATCCTCGTCTTTAGGAGCGAGATTCCACGCATCAAACATTTTCAAGCCCTCCTGTTCCGGAACAGTTATCCCTAGAATAACTGGTTTTTCGCATTTGGCAAGCGTTTAACGCTTCCGCAAATCGGACTTTATCATATGAGCGTGTGGAGGCCACACAAAAAGATGAAGACTTAGGCGCCGTGTCGCGCTGCAGCGGGCGCCAGCCGGCCGGCCGCCTGGGAATGCAACTTGGCCTTCGGGGCAACCCGCTTGGCGCTGAGGCTGATGCCAGCATGGGCCTTGGCCAGCGACGTCCGGATGGAAACATGCTGGATCAGGCTGCGATGCGTGGTGGGGTGCTTCGCCGCGCGGGCTGGAGCAGCCTCATGGTAGCTGGCCGGAATGATTAGCCGGTCGCCGGAATGGGGTCCGTCGCTTCCGATTCTATTGGCGCTTTCGATGGATGCCGGGGAAAGTTGATATTGGTGGGCGATGGAGGCCAGGGTCTCACCCGTCTCGACGCGATGCATGCGCCAGGCGGCCCGCCGGTCCTCTGGAAACAGGTTTAAGTCGGCTCGCAGCTGGTCGGCGGTTCCACTGGGTACGCGCAGTTCGTAGTCGGCGGGAGCAACGTTCTTGATGAGCGCCGGATTCATCGCGATGAGCTGCGAAACCGGTGTATCGGTCAAATCCCCCACCAGCGCGAGGTGCGTCGGTGAAGTCACCTTGACGGTGTCGTATTCCAGAACCGGATCGGGATTCAGGTCGGTCAATCCATACTCCGCGGCGTTCTTGGTCATGATTGTCATGGCCAGAATGATGGGGACGTAGTTGGAAGTCTCGACAGGGAGGGCATGGCGGGCACGCAGCTCCCAATAGTCGGCGTAGCCGGTGCGTTCCACGGCCTTGTCCACGTTGTTCGGGCCGCAGTTGTAAGCGGCGATCGCCAGATACCAGTCGCCAAAATGTTTGTAGAGGTCGTGCAGATGACGCGCTGCCGCTCTTGTGGCTTTCTCCGGGTCCAGGCGGTCGTCAGTATAGGGAGTCTGATGCAAGCCATACTCGTTGCCGCGGAACTGCACAAATTGCCACATGCCTACGGCGGCGCGATAGGAAACGGCACGCGGCAGGAATCCGGATTCTGCTTGCGCCAGGTGGATGAGTTCCTGGGGAACGCCTTCCTCCGCCAGAATCCGCGAGATCATGGGACGGTAGCGAGCCGCCCGTTCCAGGCCCGCCACGATCGTGCGGCGTCCCTTACCCGAGAAGTAGTTAATGTAGCCGAGAACGGTTTCGTTGACGGTGAGCGGCAGTTCCGAGGCGGTTACCTTCACTTCTTCGGAAACCTTGCCCTTGATCTTCGGGTCTGCCGGGAACGTCATTTCGATAATGTCGTCGAGAGGAGCCTTTTCAAACTGCGCTTGTTCGGGATAAGAACCGGCGCCGAGGCCTGCGAGATCGAACCGATGGATGGCCTCCACCATCTCTTCCAGCTTGGACTCGTAGAGGCGGCGGTCGGAGGGATTATCGGAAGCCATCAGCATCAGATCGACGGCAGAGTCGAACTCTCGACGCGATGTCTCCGGATCGTTCAACTGGTAGGCGCGTTTCCCGTTCTCGAACTTCTCTTCCGCTTTGCCGATTATTAAATCCGATGGGTTGGGTTGAAACGGTGCAGGCCTTTTTTTCACTACAGTTAAGTAGCTCTCAGAGCTTGTGTCTGCCTCCATGTCGGAGATCGCCCTGGGGAGGAACGCGATATGGAGCCCAAATTGCTGGCAAAATAGGGGGCAACTGAAAAACAAAAGAGCAATCGGGCGTAGCAGCACTGCTGCAGGTTTTCTTAAGACTGCCATTCACTCTCCTGGGACAGACGTCTTCGGGGGATTAGGAATTCCTGCGCGTACCAACTCCGTTGGAATACGGCACATCTCCCAATTTACATCGAACAGTCATAGTACGTCAAACTGCGCCTGGGCCAAAGCGACACACAGGTGTGTCACAAAACCCCGGGTGTTCTATTCGTCTTCCTCAACTTCTTCGCCGCGTGCAGCCTTTGCGGCAGCAATTATCTTATCGGATTGCAGCGCGGGCACGTAATCATAATGGTCGAATTCCATCGTAAAAGAAGCCCGGCCCTGCGTCATCGCCGTTAAGTCGCTCAGATAACTCAACATTTCGGACATAGGAACCAGGGCGCGGATATGCTGTGTACCCCCGGCCGTGTCCATGCCGGAGATGCGGCCGCGCCGACTGTTGAGATCTCCCATGAGATCTCCGGCGAACTCGACGGGCGCCTGAATTTCGACATTCATGACGGGTTCCAGCAGCGCGGGCTTGGCGGTTTGCATGGCGTTCTTGAAAGCCTTGCGAGCGGCCAGCTTGAAAGAAAGCTCGGACGAATCGACATCGTGATACGAGCCGTCGTAGACCTCGACCCTGAAATCCACCATGGGGTAGCCGGCGAGAAAACCTTTGGCCGCGGTTTCGATAATTCCTTTTTCCACAGCCGGAATATAGTTTTTCGGAATGGCGCCCCCGAAAACGGTGTTGGCGAACTCGAAGCCGGCGCCGCGCGGCAGTGGCGACATGCGAATCCAGCAATCGCCGAACTGCCCGTGGCCTCCGGTTTGTTTCTTGTGCCGGCCTTGCACGTCGGCGGTACCGCGAATGGTTTCGCGATAAGGAATCTTGGGCGCCTTAAGAGCGACATCCACGTGGTAACGCTTGCGGAGGCGGCTGGCTACAATCTCCACGTGCTGTTGACCCGTTCCGGCGATCAGAAAATCCTTGGTTTGGGGATCGCGGTAAAACCGCAGCGATAGATCTTCTTCCAGCAGTTTGTGCATGGCCTGGCCGATGCGGTCTTCGTCCTGTCGCGACTTGGCTTCGATGGCGAAGGCGATGGATGGCTCCGGCAGACGTACCGGGTTGTAGGCGATGGGCGAGTGCTTGTCCGCAAGACTGTCTCCGGTCAGCGTTTCCCGCAGCTTCGCCACGCAGCCGATATCTCCGGCGCAAACCTCGGTGACGGGCAGGATGCTCTTTCCCACCGGCACTCCGATGTGCGCCAGTTTCTCATCCCCGCCGGTGCGCACGTTATTCAGGTGCTGATCGTTCTTGATGGTTCCAGACCAGACTTTGAAGAATGTCACGCGGCCGGCAAAGGCGTCGGTCATGGTCTTGAAGACGAAGGCGGAAGGCATTTCCTTGCTGGAGACGCAGCGCCTGGTTTCGGCGCCGTTGACGGTTCCGACCACGGTCTTGCGTTCATCCGGTGCGGGAAACGCTTCCTCGAGGAACGTGAGCAGCAGATCGCTTCCGATATTGTGGAGCGCCGAGGCGCACAGCACGGGATAGATACGGCCTTCCCGAACGGCGGTGTCAAGACCTTCCACAATGTGTTCGACCGGCAGCGTGCCCTTTTCAAAAAACTCCTCCATCAGGGCGTCATTGCCCTCGGCGACCATCTCGACCAGGGCTTCATGGGCATCGCGTGCTGCATCCTGAAGGTCGGGCGGGATTACGTCTTCCATGCCCTTGCCGTTTCCGTCCGGCTTGTAGTGATACGCCTTCATGCGGATCAGATCAACGACTCCGGTGAAGTTCTTCTCCGCGCCGATGGGCAGGTGGATGGGAACCGCGTTGCGCCCGAAGCGCGCGTGGATGCTCTCCAGGGCCCTTTCGAAACTGGAGCGTTCACGGTCCAGCTTGTTGACTAAGATAGCCCGCGGCAGGTTATATTCAGCGGCAAAGTTCCAAACCTTTTCGGTCTGCACTTCTACTCCGGCGACGGCGTCCACCATGACGACGACGCCGTCCGCGGCCACCAATGCCGCGCGCGTGTCGTTCAGGAAAATGTTGTAGCCGGGCGTGTCGAGCAGGTTGACCTTCATCCCGTTCCATTCGACGGCGGCCAGGGCTGTGGAAATACTGATCTTGCGCTGGACCTCTTCTTCGTCGAAATCGGTGAGGGTGTTGCCTTCATCGACTCGCAAGAGGCGGTTGGACCCGCCAGTGGTGAATAACAGGGCAGCGGTCAGAGAGGTCTTGCCACAGTGGCCGTGCCCTACGATGCCAACGTTCCGAATGGCCTTGGACTCGTAGACTTTCACGCTAGGTGTGCTCCCGGACGGGATGTTATCACAATGAAACATTGCGAATGAATGGGGAAGGTCTCCCGCAAAGACGCAAAGCTCGCAAAGAAGAACAAACTGGAGCGGGTTGTGGTGTTGGCGTGAAACTCCGTCTGACTCTTCGCCAATCCGTCACGAAACAGAAACCGCCCTACCCCTATAGTGGGGGGATTGAACCCTGAAACAGTGGTCACCGTTTCTGTTTTTGAAGCCTCTGAGACGGTGGCCCACGTTTTGGGGAACCTGATCCGGGACCCCTGGCACGCGCTCATTCTCAAGTGGAACTGGAAATCGGCCGTGTTCAGTTCCCTGATCCGCGCGAACATTTTCTTTTTCGTAACGCTGCGAGCTGGTTGGCGCGCGGCGGTCGGCGCGTTCCTCGTGGAGCTGAGTTACCGCGGCCTCACGTCCGGCTTCTTCGGCGCGCTCACGCAGGCTTTCCGTAGCGCGGAACCCGCATGGGGAGCGGCACTCACGGTGATGTTCCTGCTTCCGCTTTCTTCCCATGCCATCGAGTTCCTGGTCCACTCGCTGCGCCACACTCCGCATCTGGCCGCGAACATTATCAGCTCGGTCTGCTTCACTATCATCTCGACACTTTTTAACTGGTACGCCATGCGGAAAGGCAGTCTGATTGTGGGGCGCGAAGGGCAGTCGGTGGTGAAAGACCTGTGCTCCATGCCCCGGCTGATTGGCGGTTTCCTGGCCGCCGGGCCGATGGCGTTATGGCTGGTTTTATCTCGCGGCTATGAAAACGCTGCATCTGACTAACGCCTGGCACGCCACCTCCGGCGGAATCGGCACTTTTTATCGCTCGTTGATCGACCAGGCAAACCAAAGAGGACACTCTCTACGGCTGGTGGTCCCGTCCGATCAGGATCGCATGGAGGAAGCGGGAAAGTTCGGGAGGGTTTATCACGTAAAGTCCGCCAGAGCCCCGCTCTATTTCGGCTACAGGATGCTCTACCCGGGGCATTATCTGAGCCCGCGCGGACGCATTTGCGAAATTCTGAATGCGGAGCGCCCGGACCTGATCGAGATCTGCGACAAGTACACGCTGCCTTATCTGGGCGGCCTGTTGCGCGTCCACAAACTAAAAGGCGTGGACCTGACGGCTCCGGTGATCGGCCTCAGTTGCGAGCGCATGGATGAGAATATGCTGGCGTACTTCAGCGGCAGTGCGCTGGGCAAATGGTTCTGCCGCTGGTACATGAAGAATATTTACTTCCCGCAGTTCGATCATCACATCGCGAATTCCGAGCACACGGCCGGCGAACTCTACGAGGCGTCGCGCGGGCATAAGGTGCGGCGCGGCGTATGGGTGATGCCGATGGGCGTGGACACAACCCGTTTTTCGCCGGAATTGCGTTCGGCGGATCTGCGGCGTAGTTTGGTGAGCCGGTGCGGCGGAGACCGGGGTAGCGTCTTGTTGCTATATGCCGGCCGTCTGGCGCCTGAGAAGAACCTGCAACTGCTGGCGGAGACGATGGGGGTACTGGCATCGCGGCTAGATCGCGACTTTCGCCTGCTGGTGGCCGGGCAGGGGATGCTGAGAGAAAGCTTCGAGCGGCTGTGCCATGCGGCAGCGCCAGGGCGCGTGTGCTTTCTGGGGCATATGGCGAGCAAGGGAGAACTGGCGGGCCTTTACGCCAACGCCGATGTTTTCGTGCATCCGAACCCGCGCGAGCCCTTCGGGATTGCGCCTCTGGAGGCGATGGCTTCGGGACTCGCGCTGGTCGCGCCGAATTGCGGCGGTGTCACTTCGTATGCGGATTCGGGCAATGCGTGGCTGGCGGACGCTTCGGCAGGCGCGTTTGCAGCCGCGATCGACTCCGCTACCGCACCTGGACCCGACAGAAACGCCAAGATTACGAGTGCCCTGGCCACGGCGCAACGCTACGAGTGGAGCAGTATCGCGGGAGAATTCCTGGATTTCTATCGCGAAGCCGCTGAGTGCTTTCGCGGAGAGCGGTCCGAGACCACGCGTCCCGCGCGTTTCTATTCGACTCCGGGCGACTACTGGGGACGCGAGGTGGCGGAAGCCGGACCGGCCGTTCCTCAAGGCATCGGCTAGCATTTCGTCCCGGAGCACGACGGCGTGCTGATCCGTCTTTCCCAGTGAAATTCAGTACACTGTTAACTTACTTTGATGGCAACTGTCGAAACCAGTCCCGCGGCGGAATTCGCGCAGGCCGTCCCCTACAGGCTGAAGGAAAGCCGCTTCGGAAGCCATATGCTGCTGCTGGATGCCCTACCCGCCCAAGGCGCCGGACGGAAGGTTTTGGACTTGGGATGCTGCAACGGCTACTTTGCCGCGCTGCTGGCGGAAAGAGGCTACCAGGTCACCGGCATCGAACGAGCCGCAGGGCATGGACCGGATTTCCCGGAACAGGTCCAACTGATCGAACACGACCTGGAAAAAGGCCTCCCGCACATCGATTCCCGGTTTTCTTTCGTGATCTGCGCCGATATTCTGGAGCACTTACGAAATCCCCAAGCCTTGCTGCAACAAGCCCGCGAACTGCTGGAA
>Ga0326727_10009238_pt1 | contig 24394 bp, 20 predicted proteins | sample MB2enrmetagenome_FD_207643 | JGI IMG/M metagenome (GOLD analysis project Ga0326727, IMG submission 207643) | Lab enriched peat soil microbial communities from McLean, Ithaca, NY, United States - MB29MY | ecosystem: Environmental > Terrestrial > Soil > Wetlands > Peat | place: USA: New York... | reverse complement strand
GACGCCGCCGGGCTGAAGCCGGCGGACATCGGCGACATCGTGCACGGCACCACGCTGGTGACCAACGCGCTGATCGAACGCAGCGGCGCCCGCCTCGGCCTGATCACCACCGCGGGCTTCCGCGACATCCTGGAGATGGGCACCGAACAGCGCTACGACATCTACGACCTGTTCCTGCAATTCCCCGAGCCACTGGTGCCCCGCCGCCACCGCCTCGAGGTCGCCGAACGGGTCGATCGTGACGGCAACGTTCTGACACCGCTCGACGGTGCCGCCGTGCGCGCCGCCGCGCACCACTTGGTGGCGGAAGGCGCCGAGGCGATCGCCGTCGCCTTCCTGCACGCCTATCGCAACCCGGCGCACGAACACCAGGCGGCGTCGATCATCCGTGCGGCGTTTCCCGATCTCGCGGTCTCGATCTCGTCCGAGGTCGTTGCCGAACTGTGGGAATACCAGCGCACCGTCACGACCTGCGCCAACGCCTATATGCAGCCGCTCATGGCGCGCTATCTGCAACGACTGGAACGCGAGCTGCACGCACGCGGCTTTCGCGGCCAGCTTTATCTGATGCATTCCGCGGGCGGCCTATTGTCGCCGGAGACAGCGCGCGCCTTCCCGATCCGTCTGCTGGAAAGTGGACCGGCTGGTGGCGGCCTGGCCACGGCATTCTTCGGCGCCGCCGCCGGCAAGGCGGACGTGATCTCGTTCGACATGGGCGGAACGACCGCCAAGGCCTGCCTGATCCAGGGTGGCGCCGCCGAGATCGCACCGATGATGGAAGCGGCGCGGGTGCATCGGTTCAAGAAGGGCTCCGGCCTGCCGATCAAGGCCCCCGTTATCGACATGATCGAAATCGGCGCCGGCGGCGGCTCTATCGCCGCGATCGATGAGGTCGGGTTGTTACGCGTTGGACCGCACTCGGCCGGCGCCGATCCCGGGCCGGCCTGTTATGGCTTGGGCGGCACCGACCCGACCGTGACCGACGCCAATCTGCTGCTGGGCTATTACGATCCCGGGTTCTTCCTCGGCGGCCGCATGGCGCTGGATCGTTCCGCCGCCGAACGCGCGCTGGGCTCGGTCGGCGCCCGGCTCGGACTGTCCGCGATCGACACCGCCTGGGGCATCCATCGGCTGGTGGTCGAAAACATGGCCGCCGCCGCGCGCATCCATATCGTCGAGAAGGGCAAGGACCCGCGCGCCTACGCGATGGTCGGCTTCGGCGGCGCCGGTCCGGCGCACGCCGCCGAGGTTGCGCGCGTGCTCGGCGTGCACCAGGTGATCATTCCGCCGGCGTCAGGCGCCGCCTCCGCGCTTGGCTTCCTCGCCGCGCCATTGTCGTTCGAGCAGGTGCGCAGCCATCCGATCAAGCTCGACGCACCCAACGCCGCGGCAGTGATCGATACCACACTGCGCGCGCTGCAAGCCGAGGCCCATGACCGGCTGATCGCTGCCGGTGTCGCCGCAGCGGACATCGTCACCGAGCGGTCCGCCGACATGCGGCTAGAGGGCCAGATGCACGAGATCAACGTGCCGTTGCCCGACGGCGCGGTCTCGACGGCGATGCTTCCGGACATCCGAGCCGCCTTCGCAACCATCTATGCCGCGCGCTACACCTCGGTCTACGGCGGGGTCGGCGTGCAGGCGATTTCGTTCCGCGTCCGTTGCCGTGGCCCGATCCCGGCTCTGTCGCTGACCGAGGTCGACGCCCAACCCGCAGGGCGGAAAAGCGAAGCGCAATCCGCCGCCGGCGGTGCCATCAAAGCCACCAGACCGGCCTGGTTCGACGGCGGCTTCGTCGATACACCTGTCTACGACCGCTACGCGCTGACCCCCGGCACTAACCTGGCTGGTCCCGCCATCATCGAGGAGCGCGAGGCCACCACCGTCATCCCGCCCGGCGACACGCTGACCGTCGATGCGACCGGCAGCCTGCGCATCAGCATCGGCCTCATCGCCGCACCGGCGGCGCGGGTGACCGCGGAAACCCCACTCGCGCAGGCCGCCGCCGCGATCGAAGCCGATCCGGTTTCGCTCGAAATCATGTGGAGCCGATTGGTGACCGTGGTCGAGGAGATGTGGCAGACCGTCTGCCGCACTGCCTTCAGCCTGATCGTCTCGGAAGCGCAAGACTTCGCCTGCGACCTGCTGGACGCCGCGGGCGAATCACTTGCCCACTCGCCGCGCGCCATGCCGGTGTTCAACCTGACGCTGCCCCGCGCGGTGCAGGCGCTGTTGAAGAAATTCCCCGCCGCAACCCTGCGCCCAGGCGACGTGCTGGTCACCAACGACCCATGGCTCTGCGCCGGGCACCTGTTCGACATCGCCGTGGTCACGCCGGTGTTCCGCGACGGCCAGCTTGTCGCGTTGACCGGCACGGTCGGCCATGTCGGCGACATCGGCGGCACCAAGGACAGCCTGCGCGCCCGCGAGATCTATGAGGAAGGCATCCAGATCCCGCCGATGTATCTCTATCGCGCCGGCGTGCCGAACCAGGACCTGCTCGACCTGATCGCCGAGAACGTGCGCAAGAACGAGGAAGTGCTCGGCGACATCCATTCCTTCGTTGCCGCCAACGCACTGGGGGCGGAACGGTTGCTGGCGTTCATGGACGAGTACGGCATGCACGACCTGCGCGCGCTCGCCCATGTGGTGCAGACCCGCGCCGAACAGGCGATGCGCGTCGCGATCAAGGCGTTGCCCGACGGAATCTACCATTCCGAAATTTGGAACAATCCACTCGGCGAGAAATTGCGCTATCCGCTGAGGCTGACAGTATCTGGCGATACGATCGAGCTCGACTTCGCCGGCGCCCCGGCGCAGTTGCCGCAGGGTGGGCTGAACTGCACCGAGAGCTACACCGTTGCGCATGCGACCTATCCGCTGAAATGCCTGCTCAGCCCGGAGGTGCGCGGTAACGCCGGCTGCTACCGGCCGTTCACCGTCAAGGCGCCGCTGGGTTCGGTGCTGAACTGCGAGAAACCGGCCTCGGTCAATCTGCGCACGCGCGTCGGCTGGTACCTGGCACCAAACATCTTCCGCGCCCTGGCAGATGCGGCGCCGTCGCGCGTTCAGGCCGCCACCGGCCTGCCGGTCGCGATCAACATCTATGGGCGCAACGCCGACGGCAGTGTCTACGCCGATCATTTCTTCATGGGTGCGGGCCAGGGTGGATCGTTGCAGCACGACGGCAAATCGGCGCTGCTGTATCCGACCTCGGCGGCCAACACTTCGGTGGAGTTGATGGAGCAGCGCGCGCCGGTGCTGGTGATCGAGAAGGCTTTCGTTACGGACTCAGGCGGGCCGGGCAAACACCGCGGCGGCGCCGGCGTGCGCACCCGTTTGCGCAAACTATACGACGATGGCCTGCCCACGTTGGCCAGCGTCTATCCGGAAGGCGTCGGCGTCACCGTCGAAGGGCTGGCCGGCGGACGGCACGGCGGCGATGTGCGCGGCGTGGTGCTCGATCCCGACGGTAACGTGGTGCACGACTGCGGCACCGGCGAACTCGTGACGCTGACTCGCGCCGACCGCATCGTGGAGGTGCGGCTGGCCGGTGGGGCCGGCTACGGCGATCCGCGCGAACGTGCGTCCGCGCTGGTCGAACGCGATGTCGCGGAAGGAATTGTCTCGCCTGACGCGGCGGCCCATGATTACGGTTGGCGACGGGAATCCGGGCAGGCGGCGGAATAGCCGCGCCACCCCCCGGGGCTGACCTGTGGGGCTGACCTGAGGGGGCACAAATGAGCGAACTGACGGCCAACGGCATGACGCCGGCACGCGAGGCGCGGGCGCAACATCCGCGTTTCATGACGCTGGCGTCGCTGGCGCTGATCGCGCCGCTCTGCGTTGTCGGCGCGATCATCGGCGTGCAGTTGATCGTTACGCTCGGTATTACCGCCAACACCTCGTTGATCGGCGCCCTGGCCGGCATGGTGCTGGCGCGCATCCCGCTGGCCGCGTTCCGTCGTTACAAATCGGTCCATGTGCAGAACCTGGCACAGAGCGCGATCTCCGCGGCGACGTTCGGCGCGGGCAATGCGTTGATGCTGCCGATCGGCATCCCGTTCGTGCTTGGCCGCTCGGACCTGGTGATGCCGATGTTCATCGGCGTTACGCTGGCGATGCTGATCGATGGTTACCTGCTCTACCGCATGTTCGATTCGGAAGTCTTTCCAGCCTCGGGCGCCTGGCCGCCCGGTGCCGCGGCGGCGCAGGCGATCCGCGCCGGCGACGAGGGCGGACGCAAGGCGGCGGTGCTCGGCATCGGCGTGCTGCTCGGCATTGGCGGCAATTGGCTGTGGGGCATCCCGATGTCGGCCTTCGGTGTCGCCTTCATCGGCAACATCTGGGCGCTGACGATGTTCGGCGTCGGCCTGCTGCTGCGCGGCTACTCGGCGCTGCTGTTCAACCGCTCCGCGTTCGCCGCGATCATTCCGAAAGGCGACATAGCCGCGGCATATATCCCACACGGCATGATGGTGGGCGCGGGCATTGTCGCGCTGGTGCAGGTGGCGGTGATCATCCTGCGCCGCGGCGGCCTGCACGCCGGAGGCGTCGGCACCACACGCGCGACGCCCGAGGTGCGCCGCGCAATCGGCCTGGGCGTTGTCGCCTATATTGCGATCGCGGTCGTGATCGCGTTGTTGGGCGGGTTGTTGGCGGACTTGTCGTTGCCGATGCTGCTGTTGTTCCTGGTCTATGCCGCGTTCGCCGCGATGATCCACGAACTGATCGTCGGATTGGCGGCGATGCACTCGGGCTGGTTTCCCGCCTTCGCGGTGGCGCTGATCACGCTGGTGATCGGCATGCTGATCGGCTTCCCGCCGGTTGCGCTGGCGCTGCTGGTGGGGTTCTCCGCCGCGACCGGGCCAGCGTTTTCCGACATGGGGTATGATCTGAAGGCCGGCTACATGCTGCGTGGCTACGGCACTGATGCCGCTTTCGAAATGGATGGCAGACGCCAACAATTGATCGCCGCGATGTTCGCCTTTGTCGTCGCGGCCGTGGTGGTGCTGCTCGCCTATCCCAGCTTCTTCGCGCAGAATCTTGTTGCACCCGTGGATAAGGTGTATGTCGCAACGATCAAGGCCGGCGCCTCTTCCAGCGTTGCGCTGTCGTTGCTGATATGGGCAGTTCCCGGCGCGATCGTCCAGGCGCTCGGCGGGCCGAAGCGGCAACTCGGCGTGTTGCTGTCGACCGGATTGCTGATCGCGTTCCCGATCGCCGGCTGGGCGGTGATCGCCGGCGTGGTCTGCCGGCTGATCTGGGAGCGTATCGGCAGGGGAACCGGCAACGAAACGATGCCGGTGTTCGGCGCCGGCGTGATTGCCGGCGACGCGCTCTACGCGTTCTTCACCTCGATGGCCAAGAACTTCGCGGCGAAACACTGATCCGGCGCTCGCTGCCGCCTTGATCTGGGTCAAGGCGGCGATATCGTCATGATGCTTGAGGTCGGATGAAATCCGGCCTGAGCGCGCGGTGCCGACAAAGGGAGAACGGGCCATGAATGACACGCCAAACGGCGCCGGCTACGCGGCAGCCTATGCGGCATGGCAACGCGATCCACAGGCATGGTGGGCGGCGGCGGCCGAGGGCATCACCTGGGACAAACGCTGGGACGCCGTGTTCGATCCGACATCGGGCCCCTACGGGCGCTGGTTTCCCGGCGCCATGCTGAACACGAGCTTCAACTGCCTCGATCGCCACGTCGCCGCGGGGCGAGGCGACCAGGCGGCGCTGATCTGGGACAGCGCGATGACGGGGCAGGTCGTTCGTTTCACTTACGCCGAGCTGACGCGCCGCGTCGCCAAACTGGCGGGCGCGCTGGCGGCATTGGGCGTGGCGCGCGGCGACCGGGTGGTGATCTACCTGCCGATGGTGCCCGAGGCGATGATCGCCATGCTGGCGACCGCGCGGCTGGGCGCGATCCACTCGGTGGTGTTCGGTGGCTTCGCCGCCGCCGAGCTGGCGGCGCGCATCGCCGACGCGCAGCCCAAGGTGATCGTTTCGGCCTCGTGCGGCCTGGAACCGGGGCGCGTGGTGAAATACAAGCCGCTGCTCGACGCCGCGATCGCGCTGTCGCCGCACAAGCCGGACGCCTGCCTGATCCTGCAGCGCGCGCAATCGCCCGCCGCGCTGACGCCGGGCCGCGATCACGACCTGCTGGCAGCCGAAGCCGCCGCCGCACCGCACGATCCGGTGTCGGTGGCGGCGACCGACCCGCTGTATATTCTCTACACCTCCGGAACGACAGGCCGGCCCAAGGGCATCGTGCGCGACAACGGCGGCCATGCCGTGGCGCTGTGGAACTCCATGCGGATGATCTACGGCGTCGATGCCGGCGACGTCTACTGGTCGGCGAGCGATGTCGGCTGGGTGGTGGGCCACAGCTACATCATCTACGCGCCGCTGCTGCGCGGCTGCACCAGCGTGATGTATGAGGGCAAGCCGGTCGGCACACCCGATCCGGGGGCGTTCTGGCGCGTCTGTGCACAGCATGGCGTGAAAGCGCTGTTCACCGCGCCCACGGCGATGCGCGCGATCAAGCAGCAGGATCCGGACGGCAAGTTCATGCGCCGGCACGACCTGTCGAAGCTGGAGACACTGTTTCTTGCCGGCGAGCGCTGCGATCCGCCGACCGCGATCTGGGCCGCCGAGATGCTCGGCAAACCGGTGGTGGATCATTGGTGGCAGACCGAAACGGGTTGGGCGATCACCAGCGGGTTCCGCGAATATGGCTTGTTCAAGCCGAAGCCCGGCTCCGGCGGGCGCCCCTGCCCCGGTTATGACCTGCACGCGCTGGACGACGACGGGCATGTCCTGCCGCGGGGCCAGACCGGCAATCTGTCGGTGCGCCTGCCGTTGCCGCCGGGCTGCGCGCCGACGTTGTGGCGCAACGATGCGGGCTACCACGCGGCATATCTGGCGGACTTTCCGGGATGGTATCGTTCAGGCGATGCGGGGGTGATCGATGCGGATGGCGACGTTTCGGTCATGGGCCGAACCGACGACATTATCAACGTGGCCGGCCACCGGCTGTCCACCGGACAGATGGAAGAAGTGCTGGCCTCGCACCAGGATGTCGCCGAATGCGCGGTGGTCGGCGCAAAGGATGAGCTGAAAGGCCAGACGCCGATCGGCCTGGTGGTGCTGAAGACCGGGGTGAACCGTCCGGAGAACGAGATCTGCGCCGAGCTGGTGACATTGGTCCGCGAGCGGATTGGTCCGGTTGCGGCGTTCAAGGACGCCCGCGTGGTGGCGCGGTTGCCGAAGACGCGATCCGGCAAGATCCTGCGCGGCACGATCCGCAAGATCGCCGACGGCGAGGCGGCACCCGTGCCGCCGACGATCGAGGACCCCGCGGCGCTGGACGAGATCGGCCGCGTGCTGGGGCATTGATCCCACCCGGGGGAACCGGTCCCGGAGAGAAGAACACCCATAAATCCGCCATCAGACACACAAATGATTGCACAGGATATCGCATTGAGAGATATTCCTGCCCTGCGGCCGCGGCATCGGGCTCACGTCTGCGATTGATAGGGGCCGACGCCCCATGAGGGGGGTGTACGATGGCGGGGACCGCGCAGGGCGCTGCGTCCGCACGTGCGACTGCGATTGGGCGTCTGGCAACGAACGAATCGCCGAGGACCGCGCTGGTCCTGGGGCTGGCGCTATGTGTGGCGATTGCGATCGTAGCCGAGATGGCTGGCTCGACCGCGCCGGTGATTGGTGCGCCGATCTTTGCCATCGTGATCGGCGTCGCGCTGACCAACCTTGCCGGCGGGGCGCGTCTGACCGCCCCGCTGCGCATCAAGGAGATCAGCGGCACCGCGCTGCGCGCGGGGATTATCCTGCTGGGCGCGACGCTCAATCTGGCGGACGTCGCGCATACCGGCCTGACCTCGCTGTCGCTGCTGTTGCTGACGATGACAGTCGGGCTTGGGTTCGCGCTGCTGGTCGGCCGCAGCATGAGCGTGAAATGGCGGATTCGTTGCCTGATCGGCATAGGCACGACGATCTGCGGCGCCTCCGCGATCGCCGCGCTGGCGCCGGTGATCCGAGCGCGGTCGGAGGAGATCGCCTATTCGATCTCGGTCATATTCCTGTTCAACATGCTGGCGGTGATCATCTTTCCCGGCATCGGCCACGCGCTGCACCTGAGCGATGACGGCTTCGGCCTGTGGGCCGGAACGGCGGTGAACGACACCTCCGCGGTGGTGGCGGCGGGCTTCGCTTTCAGCAAGGCAGCCGGCGCCTACGCAACGGTGGTGAAGCTCACGCGCACCACGCTGATCATTCCGCTGACATTGGCATTCGGCCTGCTGATGCCGTTCATCGATCGGGAGAACGCCGCGCGGGCGACCGGCGTGGACCTCAAGGCGCGCATCAGGAAGGCGGTGCCGTGGTTCATCCTTTGGTTCGTTGCGGCCTCGCTGTTGAACACGCTCGGGCTGGTCGGCGGGTATGCGCCGGCCATTCAGACGGGCGCGCGCTTCGTGATGGTGGTCGCGCTGGCTGCGGTCGGATTGCAGGGCCACTGGCGCGCCTTCGCCGGCGCCGGGCTGCGGCCGCTGCTGCTGGGCATGGGCACCTGGGCCGCCGTAGCGCTGACCAGCCTGGCGGTGCAAACCTGGACCGCGCAATTGTAGGGCGGAAGAGCGCAGCGTCATCCGCCAGTGTGCGCGAAGTCCGCGAAATCCGGCTGGAACACACGGTCCGCCATCGCCTGGCAGCGCCGGATGTAACGATGCTCATCCGGACCGTAATCGGCGACCGCGTTGTGGATGGTGCGGATATTATCCCAGAGCAGCACATCGCGTTCGGCCCAGTGATGCGCGAAACGATATTTCGGCTGCACCTGGTGGGCGAACAGAAAATCCAGCAGCGCGTCGCTTTCGGCGGCCGGCAGGCCATCGATCCGCATCGTGTAGCCTGGATTGGCATACAGCAGCTTGCGGCCTGACAGCGGATGCGTCAGCACCATGGGCTGCGACACCGGCGGCTTGCGCCGACGCTGCGCCTCGGTCAGCTTCGCGCGCGTGGTTCCGTCACCGCCACGGGTGCGCATCATCTCCCAGAATTTCTCGAAGTCATGCGTCGCGGTCAGGGTTTGCAATCGCGTTTGCAGCTCGGGCGGCAGATCGTCATAAGCCGCCGCCATATCGCAGAATTCAGTGTCGCCCAGCGCGCGGCCGTCACGGTGCGGGATGTGCAACGCATAAAGCACATTCACGAACGCGATGGTGCGGCTGAAGCTCATGTCGGTGTGCCAGTCCTGACCTGCATCACCGAGGCCGATCGGTCGCCCGTTCTTCATCATGTTCGACAGGATCATGACCTCGGGCTGATCGGGGATTTGGAAGGCGCCGGAGACGTGCACCTCGAGCGTGCCGAACTGTCGGCTGAATTCGGCCTGTGCCGCGGGGTCAAGGTCCTGACCGGGAAAGCACAGCACGCCGTAGGTGGCGATCGCGCGCAGCACGAAACGAAGTACGTCGCGGGTCAGCGGCTGCGCGAGATCGAGGCCGCTGATCCGCGCGCCGAGCCCGCCGCCGGACGGCGTCAGCGTCGGTCCATCGCGCCTCGGCGCCATTGGCAACATTGCCGTCTCCCCAGATCACGCCATGTGCGCTAGCATCGCCGCATGGCCCGGCTCAGTGTCAATCTCAACAAGGTCGCGCTGCTGCGCAACTCCCGCCGCACCGGCGTGCCTGACTTGCTGCATTTCGCCCGCATCGCGCTGGACGCCGGCGCGCTGGGCATCACGGTGCATCCGCGCCCGGACGAACGGCACATCCGCGGCTCGGACGTCCCCGCGCTGGCGGCGCTGCTGCGGCCGATGCGCCCCCGGATCGAGTTCAACATCGAGGGCTATCCGGACGTGCGGCTGGACGCGATCCTGAGCGCCACGCGCCCCGAGCAGTGCACGTTGGTGCCGGACGCGCCGGACGCGTTCACCTCGGAGGAGGGCTGGAAGCTCGACGCGGTGCAGGTGCCGCTGGCGCGCGCGGCGATCGCGTATGCCAAGGGCCTGGGCTGTCGCGCGGTGTTGTTCATCGATCCCGATGCGGCGATCCCGGAACGGGCGCACGCGGCCGGCGCGGACGGGGTGGAGATCTACACCGGCAGCTACGCGGCGGCATTTCGTTCCGGCGGTGACGCGACGCTGCTGGCGGCGATCGCGGAAACCGCGCGCCGCGCGCGCGATCTGGGGCTGGTGGTGAATGCCGGGCATGATCTTAACCTGCACAACATCCCCAAGCTGATGGCGGCCGTGCCTTTCCTGGCCGAAGCCTCGATCGGGCACGAACTGACGGCCGACGCGCTGGAGAACGGCTTCGCCGCCACCGTCGCCGCATACGCACAGGCGTTGCGGGTGGCGTAGGGCGGAAGAGCGCAGCGTCATCCGCCGCTGTGTGCCGCTCCGGCGGATGACGCTGCGCTCTTCCGCCCTACGGATAGTTTCTGCATGCGCGTCAGCCCGGCGGCATCGGACAACACCGCGGTTCGTTCCGGACGCGTCAGCGTGGACCACACCTCATCAAGCGAGACCGCCTCTTCCAGCTTCGTCCGCCCGACCAGCAATGCAACGTTGATCGGATCGATGCGCTTCCGGCGTGGCGGTGGCAGCATCGCACGATGCGCGTCCATCAGGGCAGCCTCGTCCAACAGGTGCCTGACAGGATCGCAGGGCAGCGCGTCCGCCGCCGCCGCCAACGCGACAGCGCGCGCCAGGACGGCGGGACGTTCCAGTTCCTCGGGAATGCGCAACAAGCCCAACCACCGCAGCGCCAGCCCCGCGCGTCGTTGCCCGGTCAGCATGATCAGCGGGATCGCCAGCGCAAGGCCCAACACCACCGGCAGCATCCACAACGCCAGATAGACCGACACCGCCCACGCCCCCACCCCGAGTGCCAGCCCGAGCGCGGTGTGACGCCAGTACCGCCGGACGATGTCGCGGGCCGGAATGCTGCCGTCGTCGCGCCGCTGCGTGTTCCAACCGGAATCCTGCCCCAGCAGGATCTGGCACACGTCGACCGACTGGGTCAGCATCACGACCGGCGCGATCAGGCCCGTCAGAATCGTTTCGATAACAACGCTCAGCAGCAGGCGAACGACACCGCCGCAGCCGCGCCTTTCCCGGCCATGCACCATAATGACGATGGCACCGAGCAGCTTGGGCGCCAGCAGCAGCCCCATCGTGCCGACGAACATCCACATGGCGCGGACCGGATCGATCACCGGCCAGAGCGGAAACAGCGACTTGCCTTGCGGGAAATAATCCGGCGGCACAAAGCGCGCCTGCAAGGCGATCAGGATGCCGGTCAGCAGGAACAACAACCATAACGGGGCGGTCAGGTAGGAGCCGATGCCGGTCAGCAGATGCAGCCGGCTGATCCAGCGCAAGCCGCGCGCCGGCAGCACTGCGGCGTGCTGCAAGTTGCCCTGGCACCACCGGCGATCACGCACCGCAAGGTCGATCAATGAGGGCGGGCACTCCTCGTAGCTGCCGCCGAGGCCCGGCAGCATGTGCACCGCCCATCCCCCGCGACGGATCAATGCAGCCTCGACGAAATCATGGCTCATTATGTGGCCGCCGAATGGCTTGCGGCCGCGCAGCTCCGGCAGCCCGGCCTGCTCGGCGAACGCGCGCGTGCGGATCAGCGCGTTGTGGCCCCAGTAATTGCCCTCCGCGCCGTGCCACCAGGCCAGCCCGTGCGCGATCAGCGGCCCGTAGACCCGCCCGGCAAACTGTTGCAGCCGGGCGAACAGGGTGGCCCCGCCGGTGATCACGGGCAGCGTCTGGATCAATCCGACATCGGGATGGTTTTCCATTGCGTTGACCAGGTGCAGCAGCAGCTCGCCGGTCATTACACTGTCCGCGTCCAGAATCAGGAACTGCTGATAGGCGCCGCCAAACCGCGTGACCCAGTCGGCGATGTTGCCGGATTTGCGCGCGGTGTTTTGCGTGCGGCGCCGATAGAAGATCCGGTCATGGCCGCCAGTGCGCTGGCGCAACGCCAGAAAGGCGGCTTCCTCCGCGATCCAGACCTCGGGCTCGACGGTATCGCTGAGCATGAAAATGTCGAACGCATCAGTGGCGCCCAGCGCACGCAACGATTCATCGATCGCCTGCAGCCCCGCGGTCACGCGGACGGGAGATTCATTGTAGGTGGGCATCAATAGCGCGGTGCGGGTGGCCGGCAATCCCGGCTCGCGCGCGATCAAATGCCGGCCGCCGCCAAACAACAGCGAAACGAAGCCGGCGAGCGCGCTGGTGAACGACAGCGCGATCCAGGCGAACAGCGCCAGGAACAGCAGCAACATAAACACCGTCAGCACCGTCAGCCGGTTCACGCCGAGCACCAGATACATCTCGTAGGTGCCGACCACACTCAGCGCGGTGGCGCCGCCGACCACCAGCAGGCGTCGCAGACCCATGGCGCGCGGCGACGATGCGGGCCGGCCCGATCGCGCCGGCGCGACACGCAACGACTGCGTCGGCATGGCAAGTGGCGCCTCGGCCGGCAGTGCCGGAAAATCCGCCAGCCCATGCCCGCCTCGCGGGCGCTCGGTCAGGCCGGTGTCCATCGGTAGATCCAGGTCTCGGTCAACGGCTTGTTGTCACCCATCAGGCGGGCGTGCAGTTCCACCAGCGAATTGTCCTGCGGATCCAGCTCCAGGCTGACCCGCCAGCCGCCGATCTCGGGCAGATATTGCGCCACCGAATTGACGATCTGTCCCTTGCTGCAACCGCTGTCCAGCGCCGGCGGCGTTTCGGATTTCCATTGCCCCAGCGCCGCGCCGACGAAATCGATCACGAACTGCCGGTTCTTGTTGTTCCACGACTGGCCACAGCGCGTCGCGACCGTCTTGCCGAGCGGCGTCGCATCCGGCCCGTCGGCGCACCAGTGCAGCCGATAGTTTCGGATGTATTCGCCCTTCGCGCGCAGCGGATCATGCGGCCGCCAGAACGCGACGATGTTGTCGTTCACCTCCTGCTTGCTGGGGATTTCCACCAGCTCGACGATGCCGTCGCCCCAGTCGCCGATCGGCTCAACCCACACCGAGGGGCGTTTCTCGTAGCGCGCTTCGGCATCCTCGTAATCGGCGAATTTGCGTTCGCGCTGCATCAGGCCGAAGCCGCGCACGCTGACATCGGTGAACGCGCTGATCTGCAGGTCGCGCGGATTGGCGAGCGGCCGCCAGACAAACTCGTCATGGCCGGTGTGCAGCGCCAGGCCGGAGGAATCGTGCACCGCCTCGCGATAGTCATCGAAGCCGGCGCGATCATTGGTGTCGAACAGGAACATGCTGGTCAGCGGGGCCAGCCCCGCCGCGGCAATGTCGACGCGCGGATACAGCGTGGCTTCGGTGTCGAACACCGTTTCGGTGCCGGGGCGGATCGTGAAGCGGAACGCCGCCGCCGCGCTCTGGCTGTCGAGCAAGGCGTGCACGACCATCGAGTCGCTGCCCGGCGCCGGCCGCTCCAGCCAGAACGTCTTGAACAGCGGGAATTCCTCGCCGGTCGGATCGGCGGTCTTGATCGACAGGCCGCGCGCGGACATGCCGTAGCCCTGTCCCTTGGCGACGGCGCGGAAATAGCTGGCGCCGAGAAAGGCGCAGACCTCGTCGTAATAGTCGGGGCGGTTGAGCGGATAGTGCAGCCGGAATCCGGCGAAGCCGATATCGCCGGTGGGCGGCTTCACCTTGTCGAAGGTGAAAAGTTCGGGACGATAATGCACCGGCGTGGCGTGGCCGTTCGCCACCTCGAAGATGTCGACGCGATCTTTGTAAAGGTAGCCGCGCGAGAAGAACTCCGCGGTGAAGCGCAGCTTCTGGTCGCGCCACAGCGCCTGCTTCGGATCGAAGCGGATCGAGCGATAGGCCTGGTAGTCCAGATCCTTCAGCTCATCGGGCAGCGTCGTGTCGGGCGCCTTGTAGGGCTGTTGCGCGAGGCGCCGCGCCATGTCGCGCACCATGGCGGCGTCAAACGGCTGGGGCGCGCCGGTTGCCGGTTGCGCGGCAGGCTGCGTGGCGGCGCGGGTGGCCGGCGCTGGCCCCAGCAGGCCGGCCAGCGACCCCGCCAGCGACAACGACGCTGTCCCGCGCAACAACATGCGACGACGCAACACGGGCGAAACTCCGGTTTGTTTGGGGGCGTATCGAACGCCTTCAATCAAACCGGTGAATTCTGTCGAATTGTGGCGCCGCGGCACACGTTACGGTGAAGGCGTGGGACGGTGAAGGCGTGGGACGGTGAAGGCGGGACGGTGACGGTGTGGAGGTGAAGGGGCGCCGCGCCGCCGGTTCAGAACAGCCGCAACACCAGGAAGCCGCCGACCACACCCGCCGCGAGCAAGCTGGTAACCAGGGTCAGCCGGCGTTCGATGAAATCTCGCACGCTGCTGCCAAAGAAACGCAGCAGCGCGGCCACTGCGAAGAACCGTGCGCCGCGTGTCACCGCGCTGGCCAGCATGAAGACCGCGAAGTCGAAATGCGCCGCGCCGGAGGCGATGGTGACGATCTTGTATGGGATCGGGGTCAGTCCCTTGATCAGAATGATCCACACGCCGTACTGGGCATACATCGCCTGGAAGGCCGCAAAGCGGGGGCCGTAGCCGTAGAAGTTGATCAACGGCCGCGCGAGCTGATCGAACACCGCGTAGCCGATGTAATAGCCGAGCGCGCCGCCGGCGACGCTGCCCAACGTGCAGATCAGGGCGAGCCGCCAGGCGCGATCCGGCCGCGCCAGGGCCATCGGGATCAGCAGCGCATCCGGCGGGATGGGGAAGAAGCTGGCCTCGGCAAAGGCGATGACCGCCAGCCACCAGGGCGCGCGTGGCGAGGCCGCCAGCGCCAGCGTGCGCAGGTAGAGACGACGGAGCATGCGCGTCTCCTACACTGGCCAGCCCCCCCTGTCATTGCGAGCCGCAGGCGAAGCAATCTCCCTCCGAGTGCGCACCAGAGCCAGCGCGCCCCCGGATGGGGACCGCTTCGCCCGCGGCTCGCAATGACAGCGACAAATGGCCCCACCCCTGGTCGGGCAGCATGCCGCGCCGTATCCTGCCGCCGTCGTCCATGACCTTGAGGTCCGCATGCGCCGCGCCGCCATCTGCCTGCTCGTCCTGCTGTCATGCGCGGGGACATTCCCCTCCAAGGCCCAGGGCCCGGGGCTGCCACCGCACGCCTGGCTGTTCGGCTCCTGGGTCGGCGGCCTGTATCCCGCGCCGGTGACGCTGGGCGCGGAGGAGTGCCTGGCGCAGCCGGTGGTCATATTCACCCGCGACGTGGTGTTGCGGTCCACCTTCACGGACGTGACCTATACGCAACGCGCGATCGAAACGGTGCGCGCGACAGCGACCGGCGCCGAATTCCGCCTCGTGCCACCAACGCCACAGGCGTCTGGGGGCGGGACGCTGTTCCCCCAGTCAGGCACCACGCCGGTAGAAGGGTTTGGCTGCGAGTCGCCGAACGTGTTGCATGTGCAACGGCACGGCGAGAACCAGATCAGCTTCCCGCACTGCGCGGAGTTTCCCTATCCATTGATCCGCTGCCCGGCCCACTGAGAGGCACATCGGGGCGCCACGCATAACCGACCGGCCGGCAATGCCAAAGGGGCAAGGCCAGTCGCAACAAGACCACAGGAGACACGTCCGCCATGCCCGAGACCGTCGCCCGCCTGCTGGCCGCCAGCCTGGAGGCGCATGACATCGACCAGCTATTTTGTGTGCCGGGCGAGAGCTATGTCGGCCTGACAAGCGCGCTGCTGCAACGCAATACCATCCGCATGATCGTCTGCCGGCACGAAGGCGGCGCCGCGTTCATGGCGGTGGCGGATGGCCGGCTGCGCCAGCGCGCGGGCTGCTGCGTGGTCTCGCGCGGGCCGGGCCTGTCAAACGCGATGGTGGCTTTGCACTCGGCGTATCACGACGCGACGCCGATGGTGATCCTGGTCGGCCAGGTGGAGCGCAAGGATTTCGGCCGGCTGGCGTTGCAGGAGCAGAACTACGCGCGACTGCTTTCCGACGTCACCAAATTGGTGGTCGAGGTGAACGAGCCGGAGCAGGCCTCGGAGGCCATTGCGCGGGCGTTCCATATCGCCGAGAGCGGCACGCAGGGGCCGGTCGCGGTGATCCTGCCGGAGGACATCTTCGACGAGGAGACCGACGCCGGGCTCGACCAGCCGCGACCGCGCGTCGCGGCCGGACCGCGGGCCGAGGACCTGGATCGGCTGGCGGCGATGCTGGCGCAGGCGGAGCGGCCGCTGGTGCTGGTGGGCGGTGCGCTGCTGGCCGATGCGATGTACGACAAGGCGGTGTATTCCGACCTGGTAACGTTCGCCGAGAGCTGGGTGCTGCCGATCAATCCGACGCACCGCAGGCCGCAACTGTTCGACGCGACGCATCCGAACTACGGCGGCTACATGGGCATCCGCGTGCCGCCGGCGCTGATCACCGAGATGAAGCGCGCCGACCTGATCGTGGCGCTGGGCGAACGGATGACCGACACGGTCAGCCAGTCCTACAGCTTCCCATCGGCCCCGCAGCCGCAATTGCCGCTCGTGCATGTGTGGCCGGACGCGAACGAGATCGGCCGGGTTTTCCGCGCCGATCTCGGACTGCCGTGCAGCCCGCATGAGGTGATCAGGGCGTTGCTCAAGCGCCGCCTGCCGGGCGGCGCGGACAAGCGGCGCGACTGGGTGGCGGGACTGCACGCGATCCATCGCAAGCTGCTGGCGAAGGAATGGGATGCGACGAGCGACGGGGTGAACTTCGCCGCGATCGTCTGCGAGGTGGACAAGCATCTGGCCGCCGACGCGACGGTGACGACGGATGCGGGCAATTTCGGCAGCTTCGTGCATCGCTATATCGGCTTCCGGCAGGGCCAGGTCTTCCTGTCGTCGGTGGTCGGCGCGATGGGGTCCGGGATGCCGATGGCGGTTGCCGCGGGGCTGCGCCGGCCGGGCACGCAGGTGGTGGCGTTCCTCGGCGACGGCGGCACACTGATGATGGGCAACGAGATCGCCACGGCGTGCCAATACGGCGTCAATCCGATCGTGATCATTTCGGATAACGGGATGTACGGCACGATCGGGATGCACAGTTATGTGCGCTATCCGGAACGTCCGTTCATGGATGGCACGCGGCTGACCAACCCGGATTTCGCCGCGTGGGCGCGGTCTTTTGGCGCCGAAGGGATTACCATCCGCGATGAGGCGGAGGTGAAGGACGGCATCGCGCGCGCCTTCGCGGTGAGGACGAAGCCGGTGGTGGTGCATTGCCTGACCTCGGCGATCCAGATGAGCGCCTGGCGGCGGTATACCCGCACCGAAACTTTGCCCTGAGGCGCAGGGACTTGATGCGCATCGCGCTGATCCACGCGTTGAAGCACTCGATCGCGCCGGTCGAGGACGCGTTCGGGCGACTGTGGCCGACGGCGCGGCTGGCCAACCTGCTGGATGATTCGCTGTCCGCCGACCTGGCGCGTGACGGGGCACTGACGCCGGCGATGACGGAGCGGTTTCTGACCCTGGCACGCTATGCGAAGGCGAGTGGCGCGGACGGGGTGTTGTTCACCTGTTCGGCGTTCGGGCCGTGCATCGAGGCTTGCGCGCGCGAGCTCGCACCAACGCCGGTGCTGAAGCCCAACGAGGCGATGATCGAGGACGCGCTGGCATTGGTCGGTGCGCGAGGCCGTGTTGGGTTGCTGGCGACGTTTGCGCCGACGCTTGATTCGATGCCGCCGGAGTTTGCGGCGCTGGCGCCGGGGGTGACGGTGGTGCCGAAGCTGGCGGAAGATGCGCTGGCGGCGCTCGATGGCGGCGACGCGGCGGGGCATGATCGGGCCGCGGTGGACGCGGCGATGGCGCTGCGCGAGTGCGACGTGATCGCGCTGGGCCAGTTCAGTCTGGCGCGCGCGGCACAGGCGATTGCGGCGGCGACCGGGCGGCGCGTGCTGACGACGCCGGACTCGGCGGTGGCAAAGTTGCAGCGCCTGCTTGGGGGGAATTGAGGGAAGGAGGGAGACGGAGCGATGGACATTGATGAATTCCGTGGATCATTGCAGCAGGCCGAACCGCCGGCCGGGTCGAGCCTCGCGCTGCAGACGCTGTGGTGGGATGCGAAGGACGACTGGACGCGGGCGCATGAGTGCGCGCAGCAGGACGAGGGCAAGACGGGGTCGTCCGTGCATGCCTACCTGCATCGCAAGGAGGGCGATCTGTCGAACGCGCGGTATTGGTACAACCGGGCTGGACGTCCACCGGCGACGGTCTCCCTTGATGCCGAGTGGGAGGCGCTGGCGCGGGAGCTGCTGACGAACTGAGGGGCAGCATTGGTTCGCGTGTGATACAGGTTGCGTAGACACTGACTCATGGCCATGACGCGTTGGATGTTCCGGGCAGTATGTCAATCCTTCCGCGACCTGGTATGGACTTCGGTTCGTTACGCGCGTGCCCAATCCTCGACAGCAAGATTGGCAACCTGCCTGAATGCGCCGACACTGGCTACGAGCACTGCGGCAGCGCTGAGGGCGTGGGCGGCGATCATAAGATCGAGCGGCGCAAGTGGCTTGCCCCGACGTTCCAGATCAGCGCGCAGTGGGCCATAAAGGTCTGCGCTTTCGCTATCCCAGTGCAGCACCGTTATGCGGCGCATCAGCCGATGGCGCGAATCTCGTCCACAACCTGGGCGGCGAAGCGCGACCATGTCCGCTCGGTGCGGATGAAGTGCATCGCGTAGTCGGCGGTCTGGCGCGCGGCGACGGGCATCGCGCGCACCGTCTCCATCCGGGCCAGCAACTCATCGACCGAGCTCTCGCCCCAGCCGGACCGGCCGCCGCGTGGGCCGCGGACCGGGCGCTGCGTGTCCAGCGTGTGGCAGATCCCCGGCCTAATCAGGTCGAGATGCCCGGTGTTGGCGGACAGCACGACCGGCACGCCGGCGGCCATCGCCTCCATGGCGACGAGGTTTGTCGCGCCCTCGCAACGGTTGGGAAACACCGCAAGGTCGCATTCGGCAAACACATGCGGCAGCAAATCGCGCGTCAGAAAGCCGGTGTCGAAGAAGCTGTGGCGTGGCACGCCGTTGGCGGCGGCCCAGGCCGTCAGGTCCATGCGTCCGGCAGCATCAAGCTCGGGCGCCCCCGGCACGAGCGATGACATGGCGAATGTCTCCGCCGCTTGCGGCCTCGGGCTGTGCCAGGTGGCGACAAGCAGCGCCTCGGGATAACGCGCCAGGAACCGCCGGAACGCGGCCAGCACGATGTCCTGGCCTTTGCGGAATTCAAGCTTGCCGCCCGAGAACACCACGAAGCGGCCGGGGAAGCGGCCGGTGCGCGGCAGCGGATAAATCTCCTCTGGGTCGATCCCCTGCAGCGCGACGATCGCTCCCGGGATGCCGGCCGCCGCAAGGACCTGGTAGCCCCACCGCGAATGCACAATCAGGCGCGCAAAGCGCGCCGCGTGGGTGCGAGCGTCGTTGGTGAATCGGGTTTCCTCAAACGCGCCGATCCCGACGCGCAACGTTCCCGGCGCATCGTGGTACGGCTCGATCGGCCCCAGGCCATTGCCGAATGGCGTCAGGATGACGCAGCCCGGCGGGAGGGCACCGTCGTGGCTTGTTGCCTGAGCGGCACGACCCACCAGCAGCGGTTCAAGCCGCTGCCGGACCTCCGGCCGCATCGAGCCCACATCAGCGCCGCGCGGCAGCAGCGGCATCTCACCCCGGCGCAGCAGTTCGAGGCAGATGTGCAGCCCGACCTGGCCCCAGCCATGCGCCTGCGACGGCTCCCAGTCGATCGCGATCGGGCGCGTCAATTCATCCTGCCCGGTCATCCCGCAACGGATTGATTATCGAAACGTCAGCGAAATCCTTTTCGTTGTCGGTAACCACGACGCAGTCATTCGCCTGCGCGACCGCGGCTATGATCATATCGAGTGCGCTCTGTGGGCGTCCGCGCTCGCTTCCCGCCGCCATCAGTTGGGCCCAGATCATCCCCGCCTTCTCGTCGAACGGGAGCACGCGGCCGGCGAACAGGGTCTGCGGTCCATCGGGGCCGGCAAACCAGGTCGCCAATTCATCGCGTTTGCGTCCTGGCGGCTTTTGCAGAATACCACGCCAGATCTCCGCAACAGTCAGCGATGCGATGAACAACTCGGTATCGATCTGATCCGCCATCCATGCCATGAGAGCCGCCGAGGGATGCGGTTGCGTAACGTTGCTGATGATGTTGGTGTCCAGGAGGTATCGCTTCATGCCAACGACCACGACTCAGTGTTCGGCCGTTGCCGGGCTGCTGTCATGGGCCCGGGGGTCTGGCGCACGAGCGCGGCACGCCTCACCTGGGCGACCTCGCGATACCCGCTCTCACAGATCGACCTTGCGGCCGGCGTCGGCGGACCGGACAAGATCCAGATCCGCCCCGACCAGGGGCGAACGGCGCAGTGAGCGCAGGATGCCGCCCTTGCTCGGGGTTTCGCCGGCGAGCGTGCGGCTGACGGTCTCGCGCACCCGGTCAGCGTCGGGACTGTCCTCGGCGAGACGCCGCGCGAGTGCGCGCACCAGGTCACGGTCCGAGTCCAGGCCCAACACCTCGAAGCGCGCCATGCCACGCTCGGTCAGGCGGGATCGATAATTCCGCAAGGCGCGCGTCTGCGAACTGTTGCCCATGGTGAGCTCCGATTATTATATCCAGCAATATAGCCGGAAATGATCGAGCAGCAAGCGGCGGCTGACGCTGCCCCCCGGGACAAATCCGGGGGCACGGCTCTTCGGCCCTACGCGTCGAGGTATCGCGCGGTCAGGTGGGCCTGGAAGTCCGCCGGATCGAGCGGCTTGCCAGTGGCGGCGCGCAGCAGATCGTTGAATCCGAGCAGGCTGCCCTTGGCGTGCACGTTGGTGCGCAGCCAGCCGACCAGTGGCGCCAGGTCGCCCTGCCCCAGCGCGGCGTCCAGAACAGGCACCGCCTTGCGCGCCGCGGCCATCAGTTGCGCCGCGGCCATCGCGCCCAGCGTGTAGCTGGGGAAATAGCCGACCGCGCCGTCATACCAGTGGATGTCCTGCAAGCAGCCGCGTGCGTCGTCCGGCGGGGTCAGCCCGAGCAGGGCCGCAAACCCGTCATTCCAGGCGCCAGGCAGGTCGGCAATCGCCAGGTCGCCGGACACCAGAGCCTGCTCCAGCCGAAAGCGCAGGATGACATGCGCCGGATAGGTCATCTCGTCGGCATCGACGCGGATGAACCCGGGCGAGACGTGCCGCCACAGCCGCGCCAGGTTGGCGGGGCGATACGGTGCCCCATCGCCGCCGAACGCCGCGTGCAACTCCGGGCCGAGCCAGGCCAGGAACGGGTCGGAGCGGCAGGCCTGCATCTCGACGATCAGCGACTGGCTTTCATGCGCCGCCATGCCGGCCGCGTCGCCCACGGGGTGGCGGGCGTAGGCAGTGGGCAGGCCGCGCTCATACAGCGCGTGGCCGGTCTCGTGCACCACGGCGAGCACCGCCTGGGTGAAGTCGTCCTCCACGTAGCGGGTGGTGATGCGCACATCGGTCGGCGTGCCGCCGGAGAACGGATGCGCCGACCGGTCGAGCCGCGCGTGGTCGAAGTCGAGGCCGATACGCTCGGACAAGCGACGGCACAACGCCTCCTGCGTCGCGATCGGAAACGGGCCGGCGGGCCGGACCGGTGCCGGCTGGCGGGCCTGCCGTGCCTCGACCTCGGGCAGAGCGCGGCGCAGGAAGGTTTCGTAGGCGGCGAATACCGGCGCGACGTCGGCGGCACGGACACCGCGCTGGTAACCGTCCATCAGCGCATCGTAATGTGAGAGATTGAGCGCCGGCCCCAGCGCCGCGGCCTGCTCGCGGACCAGTCGGATCACTTCGGCCAGATAGGGCAGGACGAGCGCGAAGTCGGAGGTGCGGCGGGCCTCGCGCCAGACCTTCTCGCAGGTCGAGTTGGCGCGCGCCTGCGCCTCCACCAGCGCCGGCGGCTGCGAGGTCGCGCGCGTGTGGGCGTGGCGCATCAGGCGCAGATTGGCGGCGCGCCATGGATCCGCGTCGGGCGGGGTGGCCGTCTCGGCCTCGGCAAGGTCGTCGGCGACCTCGGGCGCCGTGAGCAGCCCATGCGCCAGGCCCGCCAACACCGCGAGCTGATCGCCGCGCGCCGCACCCCCACCGGGTGGCATCATCGCCGCGGCGTCCCAGCCGAGCATGGCCCCCGCCTCGCCGATGGTCGCGATGCGGGCAAAGCGGTCGGTCAGTCGTTCATAGGCGGTCATGTGCGCACTGCCTTCCTGGCCCAGATCGCAAAGATGACCACCAACGCCGCGGCCAGGCCATACCAGGTGATCGCATATTGCAGATGATTGTTCGGCGGGCGCGGCAGGTGCTCGGCCGGAGTCGGCAGCGCCATGGGCGCCCCCGGCGCGGGTGGCGGCCCCAGTGCGATCAGCACAAACGGCGCGACGCGATCGAGGCCCAGCGCAGCGCCGATTGCCGCGGGATCCAGGGTGTAGAAATGCCGCCCGACAATATCGTCATGCGCGGCGAACAGTCCGGGTGTATCCGCCTGATGCACATAGCCGGCGATGGTGACCTCGCCCTGCGGCATTGCCACCGGCGTCGTGCGCTTGACCGGCACCCAGCCGCGCTCGATCAGCAGCGGCGGGGCACCCGCCCGTTGCAGGGGCTCGATCAGGAACGCGCCAAGGTCGGGGCCAGCTGGCATATCCCGCACATCGGCGCCGAACAGCGCGGACTTGTCATGCGTCAGCGTGCCGGTCACCGCGACCTTGGTGAACGGCGGGGGCTCGGTGTCCGAAGGCGGCAACGGCACCGGCGGCGCAGCCTCCGCCTGTGCGATCTGCGCCAGGATGGCCTCCTTCCAGGCCAGCCGCCGCACCTGCCAGGTGCCAAGCCCCAGCAGCACCAGCAGCATCGCCGCGGTCATCAGGGACGGCCCGATCAGGCGCCGGACAACACTCCCGCCGCCCACGTCACATCCCCATCTCGGACGACCGATGGCGGAACTGTAGCGCCACCAACGCCGCCTTCAGCGGCCGCATCATCAAGATCGCCGCCGGCAAGGTGAACGCCGGCCACAGCACCGCATGCACCCAAAGCGGCGGCGAAAAATGGAACTCAACCCAGAACGCCAGGATCATCACGATCGCGCCCAGCACCAGGATGACCGCCACCGCCGGCCCATCCCCCGCGTCATGCGCGCGCAGGTCCAGCCCGCAGACCTCGCAACGGTCGCGTATGGTCAGCACACCCGCAAACAGCCGACCCCGCCCGCAGCGCGGACACCTGCACCGCAGCGCCGCCTCGAGAACCGAAGGCGGCGCCTCTGCCATCCGACGGTCAGGGCGATGCCAGAACCGGGCTGGCGCCCCACCAGTAGATGCAGACGAACAGAAACAGCCAGACCACGTCGACGAAGTGCCAGTACCACGCCGCCGCCTCGAAGCCGAAATGCCGCTCCGGCGTGAAATGCCCAGCCCGCGCGCGGAACCAGCAGACGAGCAGGAATATGGTGCCGACAATCACATGAAAGCCGTGGAAGCCGGTGGCCAGGAAGAACGTCGACGGATACACCCCGCCGCCATAGAACTTGAACGGTGCGTCAGAATACTCGATCGCTTGGCATAGGGTGAAGCTCATGCCGAGCAGCACCGTCAGCCCCAAGCCCCACACCAACGCCTTGCGATCGCGTTCCAGCAACGCATGATGCGCCCAGGTCACCGTGGTGCCCGACAGCAGCAGGATCATCGTGTTCAGAATCGGCACATGGAACGGATCGAAGGTGTGGATCGTGGTCGGCGGCCACACCACCTGGCCATTGCCCTGGGTGTCCGGAAACAGCGCGAAATTGAAGAACGCCCAGAAGAAGGCGACGAAAAACATCACCTCACTGGAAATGAAAAACATCATGCCGTAACGCAGGCCAAGCCGAACCACCGGCGTGTGCATCCCCGGCGTGCGGCTCTCCTTCACCACATCGCGCCACCAGAAGAACATCGTGCCAAGCACCAACACCGCCCCCAGCGTCAGCACCAGGTAGTTGCCGAAATGCGCGGCGAAAATAATGCCGAGCACCGTGCAAAACCCACCCAACGCCCCAACTATCGGCCACGGGCTCGGGTTCACCAAATGATACGGATGGTGCAGTCCGTGGCCCGCGGGAACCGTGGCGCCGTGCGCGTCGCTGCTCATGCCTGATCCATGTTCAATTGACCGAGGAATCCGCCCCGGCACGCCTGCCGCATCATCGCGAAATCAGTGAACGAGGCAAGGCCGGGGCTCCGCCCCAGACCCCGCCAGGGGGCTTTGCCCCCTGAACCCCCACCCCTCGGGTCAAGCGCCCGAGGGCAGGCGCCGGCCAGCCTTTGGGATCC
>Ga0326727_10009237_pt1 | contig 24399 bp, 22 predicted proteins | sample MB2enrmetagenome_FD_207643 | JGI IMG/M metagenome (GOLD analysis project Ga0326727, IMG submission 207643) | Lab enriched peat soil microbial communities from McLean, Ithaca, NY, United States - MB29MY | ecosystem: Environmental > Terrestrial > Soil > Wetlands > Peat | place: USA: New York... | reverse complement strand
ATCAGCGCCGCGGCCGGATCGCCCCGGAAATCGCGGCCGAGTTTGTCTACCTCGTCCAGCATCAGCACCGGGTTCTTCGTTCCGGCGCGCCGCACAGCCTGAATCAGCCGTCCGGGCATTGCGCCGATGTAAGTGCGCCGATGTCCGCGAAGTTCCGCCTCGTCATGCAGACCGCCCAGGCTCATCCGCTCAAAGCTGCGGCCGAGCGCGCGGGCGATCGATTGTCCGAGCGAAGTCTTGCCCACGCCGGGAGGCCCGACAAGGCACAGGATCGGCGCCTTCGCGTTCGGGTTAAGCTTCAGCACTCCGAGGTGTTCCAGAATCCGGCCCTTCACGTCCTTCAGGCCAAAGTGATCTTCATCCAGCACCTGGCGCGCATGCGCGATGTCCAGCTTTTCGTCGCTGTACTTATTCCAGGGCAGCTCCAGCACGTATTCAAGGTAGGTGCGGATTACATGGTAATCCGGCGCGGCCGTGGGCAGCTTCTCCATACGGGAAAGCTCGCGCTCAGCTTCCTTGCGCACATCGTCGGGCAGATCGGTCTTTTCCAGGCGCTCGCGAAGCTGCTGCACCTCCGCCTGCTCGCCGTCTTTGTCGCCCAGCTCCTGCTGGATGGCCTTCATCTGTTGGCGCAGCAGGTAATCCCGCTGATCCTTGGACATCTCCGTGCGGGCTTCGTTGGTGATCTTGGTGCGCAGTTCCAGCACCTGCACTTCGTGCGTAAGATAGGTGTGGGTCAGCCGCAGAGCTTCGGCCCGGGTGGGCGCTTCCAGCAGCGCCTGGCCACGCTGCAGATCGATGCTGAACATCGAGGCAAGCAGGTAAGCAAGACGCAGCGGATCGTCATTGGCGGCGAGAAGCCGGCCCAGTTCCTGCGGGGAATTGGGATGAGCGAGCTGAATCGCCCGCGCGCCCAGTTCAGCCAGTGCGCCGTGGAGAGCTTCAACTTCGGGTCCTTTATCCTCCGGCATGGGTAGCGGATGAACCTTCGCGCGGAGATACGGCTCCACGCTCTCTAGTTTGATGAGAGCCACGCGCTCACTGCCCAGCACCAGCAGCTCCACGGAATCGTCCTGCCGGTTCACCTTGCGGACGACGGCCTTGGTCCCCAGCATGTACAGGTCGTCCGCGCCGGGCGTTTCCACATTGAAGTCTTTCTGAGCGAACAGTACGATCTGTTTGTCTTCGGTGGTGAGAGCGGCCTCAACGGCGGCCAGCGACGTCACCCGGCCTACAACCAGAGGCATCAGAAGACCGGGAAAGAGGATCGTGTTCTTCAGCGGCAGCACTGGCAAGGTCTGAACGACGTTAGTCTCTGACATAATCTGATACCTCCATACTCATGTAATTTGATGCCAACTCTGCTAATTGGATGCAAACAAAAGGCGGGCACCGAAGCGCCCGCCCCGAATTGCTTTAAAACCGTGATTCTGCTTACTTTTTACCGGGGATCACGATGAACCGGGCTGCTCCGTTGCCCTGCTGGTCAGTTTGGTACACCAGCAACAGCACCTGGTTGCCACCGGCCGCCTTCACTGCCGCGTCGAATTCCGCCGGTGTGGTCACTTTCTGGTGATTCACCCGCTCGATCACTTCGCCTTCCTGCAGACCGGCCTCGCTTGCAACCGAGCCTTCCTCAACACCGGTCACCACCACGCCGGTCACCCGCGCCGGCAGATTGAGCCGCTGCTGCAGGTCTGGACTGATGCTCTCCACCTGCACGCCGGGGAGAGCGCTGGCCGCGCCACCCTCTTCACCGCCGGGATTCCGGCCGTTCCGTCCACCGAGCGCCTTGGCGTACTCGGTATTCTCCCCCAGCGTGACGGGAACGGTCGATTCCTGGCCATTTCGTTCGATTCCCAATTGCACCGTAGTTCCGGGCGCCATGCCTGCGATCTGAATGCGGAACGAGTTCTCGTCCTGAACCGGATTGCCGTTGACGGCCACAATCACATCACCGACCTGCAGGCCGGCCTTGGCTCCAGGCGAGTTCGGGTCCACCTGACTGATGGCGACGCCGGTCTGTCCGGGTTTGAGTCCATATGCCTGCTCCTGGCCGGGCGTGATTCCGTTCGGCATGATGCCGATGAAGCCGCGCTCCACTTTGCCGGTCTTAATGAGCTGTCCCATGATGTTGCGAGCCATGTTTGCCGGGATGGCGAAGCCGATGCCGACGTTGCCGCCGGTCTGCCCGCCGACAATCGCGGTATTGATGCCGATCAGCTCGCCGCGCGCGTTGATGAGCGCTCCACCCGAGTTGCCGGGGTTGATGGCGGCGTCGGTCTGGATGAAATCCTCGACGCGTTCAATGCCCAGACCCGAGCGGCCCTTCGCGCTCACGATGCCCATGGTCACTGTCTGTCCGAGACCAAAGGGATTGCCGATGGCGAGAACGATGTCGCCCACTCTGGCTGCGGCCGAGTCGCCGAGCGGGAGCGTCGGAAGATTGGTCTGAGCAACCTTGATCACCGCCAGATCGCTGGCTGCGTCGGTACCGATGACCTTTGCCGGGATTTCCTTCTCGTTTGCGAAGGAGACTTTGATGTCCGTTGCGCCTTCCACCACGTGGTTATTGGTGAGGATGTAGCCATCCGGGCTCACCACCACACCGGAGCCGAGCGCATGCGCAACGCGCTCCCTCGGCATTTGCTGCTGGGGCATGCGGCCGCCAAAGAACTGACGGAAAAAGTCGTCGAACGGACCACCCTCCTGGCCAAAAGGACTGTCCTGCACTTTGACCCTGCTGGTGGTGGAAATGTTCACCACCGCGGGCATGGCGCGCTGCACCACGGGCGCGAAGCTGCCTTGCTGGAAAGCTTCGGTGGTGGCGGCCTGCGCGGTGGAAACGAAAATGGGCACGTGGCGGGCGCTGGTCCAGCTATAGGCCAGCGCGCCGGATAGTGCGGCGATCAGCATCACGAAGATCGCGGTGGAACGGCGGATGTGCAACACTCGGCTCATCTTGAATTCTTCCTCTTTCAAACCTTGGTCGTTTCAAAACTCAGTTGTCCCGACGGCGTCACGTCGATAGAGACGCTCTCGCCGTCGTGCACTTCGCCGCTCAGGATGCGGCGGGCCAGCGGAGTCTCAATCTCCCGCTGGATGGCGCGCTTTAACGGGCGCGCCCCGTAATTCGGATCGTAACCGCTGCGAACCAGATGCGAACGCGCCGCATCCGACAGCTCCAGCCCGATATGCCGTTCGGTCAGCCGCTTTCTCAGACCGCCAAGCTGGATGTCGACTATCTGCTTCAAATGCTCCTCCGAGAGCGCGTGGAACACGATGATCTCATCCACGCGATTCAGAAACTCCGGCCGGAATTGCCGCCGCAGCTCCTCGGTGACGGCTTCCTTCATCCGGTCATAACCCGTGCCGCCGAAATCGCCGCGATAATCCAGAATCCGGTGGCTGCCGATATTGGAGGTCATGATGACGATGGTGTTCTTGAAGTCCACCGTGCGGCCCTGGCCGTCGGTCAAACGCCCATCGTCGAGAATCTGCAGCATGGAATTAAAGACGTCGCCATGCGCCTTCTCGATCTCGTCGAACAGCACTACACAATAAGGACGACGCCGGACGGCTTCCGTTAGTTGCCCACCTTCTTCATAACCGACGTATCCGGGAGGCGCGCCGATGAGCCTGGCCACCGCGTGCTTCTCCTGATATTCCGACATGTCGATGCGAATCATCGCTTTCTCGTCGTCGAACAGGAACGCGGCGAGCGCGCGGGCGAGCTCGGTTTTTCCTACGCCGGTAGGTCCCAGGAAAATGAAACTGCCGATGGGCCGGTTAGGATCCTTTAATCCCGAGCGGGCGCGAAGAACAGCTTCTGAAACCGCCATCACCGCTTCGTCCTGGCCGATCACGCGCTTGTGCAGTTCGTCTTCCAGCGCCAGCAGCTTCTTCATTTCGCCTTCGAGCAACCGGGAAACGGGGATTCCGGTCCAGCGGCTCACCACGTCGGCGATATCCTCTTCGTCTACCTCCTCTTTCAGTAGACGGACGCCGGACTGCTTTTGCTGCAGCCGCTGCTCGGCCGCTTCCAGTTGTTTCTGTAACCCCGTGAGTTTGCCGTACTTCAGCTCGGCCGCTTTGTTGAGATCGTAATCGTGCTCGGCGCGATCAATCTCTTTTCGAGTGATTTCCAGTTGTTCGCGCAAAGCGCGCAGCCGGGCCACGCCTTCTTTTTCGGACTGCCATTGCGCCTGCAACGCGCTCGATTGCGTCTTGAGGTCTGCGAGCTCTTTTTCGATTTTGGCGAGACGTTCTTTTGATGCGGCGTCGGATTCTTTTTTCAGAGCCTCACGCTCGATTTCAAGCTGCATGCTGCGGCGCGACGCTTCGTCGAGTTCGGCGGGCATCGAGTCGATTTCGGTGCGCAGTTTCGCGGCGGCCTCGTCGACAAGGTCGATGGCCTTGTCGGGCAGGAAGCGATCGCTGATGTAACGGTTCGAAAGAACGGCGGCGGCAACCAGCGCGGAATCCTTGATGCGCACGCCGTGATGCAGCTCGTAGCGCTCCCGCAAACCGCGCAGAATCGAAATAGTGTCTTCCACCGACGGCTGATCCACCAGCACGGTCTGGAAGCGGCGTTCGAGCGCGGCGTCTTTCTCGATGTATTTGCGATATTCGTCGAGAGTTGTCGCGCCAATGCAGTGCAGTTCGCCGCGCGCCAGCATGGGCTTGAGCAGGTTGCCCGCGTCCATGGCGCCCTCGGCCTTGCCCGCGCCGACTACCGTGTGCAACTCATCGATGAACAGAATGATGCCGCCCGCCGACGACTGCACTTCCTTCAGCACGGCCTTGAGCCGCTCCTCGAACTCGCCTCGGAACTTCGCGCCGGCGATGAGCGCACCCATGTCAAGAGCGACCACGCGCTTATCTTTCAGGCCCTCGGGAACATCGCCGCGCACGATGCGCTGCGCCAGACCTTCCACAATTGCGGTCTTGCCGACGCCCGGCTCGCCGATCAGCACCGGGTTGTTCTTGGTGCGCCGGGAGAGAACCTGGATCACGCGCCGGATCTCATCGTCCCGGCCGATCACCGGATCGAGCTTGTCCTGCGTGGCCATGCGTGTGAGATCGCGGCCGTATTTTTCCAGGGCTTCGTAGGTGGCCTCAGGGTTCTGGGTGGTCACGCGCTGGCTTCCGCGCACCTCCTGAAGCGCCAACATAAGGCGATCACGGCTCAGGCCGAGGTCATGGAAGAGCTTGCCGGCGTTTCCCCGTTCCTGGGATACGGCAAGCAGCACGTGCTCCACCGAGATGTAGTCGTCACGGAGCTGCTTGGCCTCGTCTTCGGCTTCACTAAGAAGCTTCTGCAGGCGCGGAGTGATATAGACCTGATCGGGCGCGGCCGCGGGGCCGGAGACCTTCGGAAAACGATCAATCTCCTGCTCCAGGCGGCGGCGAAGCGTCTCGACATTGATATCTGCTTTGTTGAGGATAGAAGGAACCAGCCCTCCTTCCTGCTGTACAAGGGCGAGAAGCAGATGCTCGATGTCAATCTGTTGGTTGCCGTGACGGACGGCGATGGATTGCGCCCCGCGGACGGCCTCCTGCATCTTCTCTGTGAAACGATTGAAATCCACTGCCAAAGCTTAGTGCCTCACTGTCAACTTACCTTAGTATATAGCAGACATAGGAGACGCGCAAGGCCTGTGCCAGAGTTCCGATAGCGCCTTTATTTGGATGGGTTTGAGCGGGGCGCGGGGATTGATTTCACCCGCGCCTGCCGGAGGAAGTGTCGACTACTCGACGTTGCTGACTTTGCCGTTCAGGAAGGTGATCTTCATGTCCGGGTAGATATAGATCTTCTTTGCTCCCAGGTTGACGATTTTGGAAGGTTGTCCAAGAGCGCCCGTGACATCCTCGATGCTCTGGCCAACGCTGATGTTGGCGGGAGCTGCGGGTGCTGCCGGGGCTGCGGGAGGCGCCGAAGCGCCGTCAATGGGACCGGACGCCGGAGCGTCGCTGGCCATTTCCTTCTCGGCAGCGTCCGCTTCCTGCGATTGCTGATTGATTTCCGAAGCCACTTCGCTCTGCGAGGGAGGCGGGGGCGCGGCGGCAACCATGGGCGATTCGGTCGGCGGGGCCTGCGCAGAGACCGGTACGACGGGCAGGCCGCCCTCCCCCCCCTTCTTCTGCAGTTCCTGCATGCCCTGATCGATGGTCTGGCGCATGTGATTCTGCATTTCCTGCAGGTCGGTGAGCTCCACCGAAATCACGTCGCCGTTCGGGCATTCCTTGCCGCCCTTGCTGGCGATCACCGTGACCGTGGCCGCCGTGGCATCGGCTGGGACGCGGACGGTGAGTTGAATGGCGTCACCCTGGCTGAGGGCGCATTCGCCCTGCGCGGAATCCACCACGTCGAGATCCTGGCCCGCGACGAAGACGTGCGGCGGGCTTTCGACCAGACGCTGAATACTGCTGGAGGCTGGATCCGGTTCGGAGACGGCGCCATTGCCAACCGACTTCGCCTCGGTGTTCTCGATGGCGATCTGGTTCTTGACCTCATCGGCGATTTCCTGCTTCACTTCGGGCGAGAGCGGCGCCGGGGCAGCTCCGCCCTGTGCCTGTGCTGCGGCCGCGGCGTTCGCTTGTGCCGCCTGATTAGCCGCATAAGCAACTTCGAGAGAGTTGGAAATGAGGTAATCCGTCAGCCAGAACGAGGCGCTGGGGTAAACCGGAAACGGCGTGAAGTACGAACCGTAATATCCGTACCACGGCGCACCGCCCCATCCCCACGCGTACGGCACCGGAGCGACCCACGGATTGTAGGCCCAGCCATAAAACGCCGGCCGGTAATAATACGGCGAATAATACGGATTCACGTACACGCCGTGATAATAGTAGCGGCCGTAATAGCCCTGATAATAATGCCCGTGATAATAGTAAGAACGCCGGGCATATTCGTGGCCATGGTAGTTGTAGGGGCGCTGAACGTAGCCGCGCCCGCCGCGTTCAGCGTATACACGGGAATGATCGCGCCGTTCCACCATGACGCGGCGATTGCCGTTCAGCCCGTGATGGACATCCATGCCGCGCCGGTTGTCGTGGAATCCGGCGACACGTCCGTCAGCCCTGCGTTCAACCCTGCCACTCCGCGTCTCAGCCACCGAATGACCCCTGGCACCCGCAGTGCCGCCGCCATGTCCACCGCCAGCCATCGGGCCGTGGCCTTCCGGGCCATGCGGTCCTGCCGGGCCATGCGACGGTGTAGAGGGGCCGTGCACAGAACCAGAGGGGCCGTGAGGAGAGGAGGTGCTCGGTCCATGCGAGCCTGTTGTGGTTGGGCCGTGAGAACCGTTTGTGGTCGGTCCGCGGGATGTCGTTGTCGGACCATGTGAGCCGGCAGTTGGCCCGTGCGATGCGGCGCCACCGCCCTTGGGAACCACCGCCGGTTTGGCCGCCGCCGCAGGCTTGGACGGAGCGGCGGGTTTCTTGGTGTCCCCAAACGTCGGGCAGGCGAAGAGGAGCACCGCGACTGGCAGCGCGAAATATCCGGCCGAAAACTTACGCAGTTTCATTGAAAATGTCTCCAGAGCTTCATTCCCGGCTGGCATTCCAGACCGGTCTTGATTATTCCACGTCCTTCACCTTGCCGTTGACGAACGTGACCTTCAGATCCTTATAGAAATAGATTTCCTTCGCGGCCGTCTTCGCTTTCCGGACGGGCTGGCCCAGCGCCGCGATCACCTGATCGGTTGTCTGGCCGATCTTGATCTCCACCGGGTCGGCGGGCGGAGGCGGCGGAATATCGAGCGGCGGCGGAGCTGCTGCCGGCTGAGGCGGGGGTGCAGCGGCCTGCTGAGGCGGAGGCGGTCGCTGGCCTCCCCTTTGCGGCGCTGCCGGTTGTTGTTGCTGCTGGTCGCCACCACCGGAATTGGCCGAATCGTCCGCGGGCGCGACCGTTATTACTTCGGCCACCGCCTTCAGGGCTTCATCGGGCGACGGGGTCATCGCTCCGAAGGGAATGGTCAGAGCACCGATGTAGCGAGTATCGTTAATCGCGTCGGTGAAGAAATCGAGGATGATGCCGGTGCTGCGAACGTCGATCTTCGTAAGCCAGAACTTCTCGCCCGAAACGAAATTTCGCGTGGAGGGCGCGCTGCCAGTCCCCGGGATGTGGCCGAAGCTGAATTTCTTAATTTTCGCGCCAAGCCCGCACGCGCCGTTCGGCGTGATCTTCCCGTCTTTGTAGGTGTTCATGCACGGGTTGGCGGCGCTGGTGGAGGCCACCATCATCACCTTGTCTTTGTGCAGCACAAGAACCGAACCGGCCGTCACGATGTCCGACTTGTCGTCGGTAATCTTCGTGAGCTGATACTCGGATTCCAGCTTCTTGCGGATGGCGTCGTGCGCAGGATCCTGATCCGCTGCAACTCCGCAAACCGCAAACAGCAAGGCAATTGGCGCGCCCAGGGCGGCTGCCCGCATTCTCGTCATTACTTCCCCTCCTCCTGCCCCCTGATGGTGCACCCTGGAAGTGCTCTATTTGGCGAAAATAGTAGGACGATTATACAACCCATTGCCGAACCGTGCAATACGACGAAGTCCTTTAGCGGTTCTGTAAAACGGTGACATCCAACAGCTCATTCCACAGATTCGGCGGGGCTTGCGGCGCTGCCACACGCAACCCAACCCGCATTGCACATTGCGCGGGAGACGATGAAAAGCTGTCATGCGGCCGAGGGCGGCGACGGTCAATCGCCCATCTCTTGTTGTCTCGTCCGGGCGCGCTCGCGCAACTCGAGGCGATACTGCCGGCGGCGCCCGGCCTGCTCGTAGCGGGATTTCTCTTCTTCCGTTTCCGGAATCACGGGGGGAATCGCCTTGGGCTTGCCGGCTTCGTCGATAGCGACGAAGGTGAGATACGCCGAGGATGAATGTTTACGGGTCCCGCTGCGGAGATCTTCCACTTCCACACGCACGCCCACCTCCATGGAAGAACGGAACGCCCGATTCACGCTCGAGCGCAGAACGACCAGCGAGCCGATGGGAATCGGATGAAGGAAAGTCATGTAATCGATGGAGGCGGTGACCACCTGGCAATGCGCGTGCCGAATGGCCGCCATGGCGCCCGCCAGATCCACCAAATGCATCACTTTGCCCCCGAGCACGTTGCCCAGCGGGTTGGCGTCGGTGGGGAGAGCAAATTCGGTGTATTCCGAAATCGACTCGCGAACGAACTTGCCGGGTAGTTCGGCCATCAGCGCTCCTCAGTGGTTTTGCGGATCCAGCTCGCGGCGAAAGCGGCGGCCTGCAGGCGCAGGAGGTCTGTTCCCGTATCCGCGGCGATGGCGTGAAGCGAGCGCGAATACTCGAGTGTGCCGTGATCGTCCGGCCACCACTGTTTTTCGTAGACGTATTGCAGGTGGATCAGGTCGCCGTTTTCGCCGGCGACGTGGAACCGGACGGCATCGTGAGGGGTATCAGAGGGAAAGCGCGGACATCGCGAGCGCGCGTAGCCGGCATTGCATGCATCGCCGCTGACCGATTCGGTTTCGCTGCCGGGCGCGCAACAAACTCCGCTCCACACCTCACCCAGCGGTGCGCGCGGCACCGGGCCGGTGCCGGAATTGGCCAGCGGCTGCCGCGGCGAGAACCAGGGGCACGCCATCAGCGGGTATAGTAACACGAGGATGTCATCTAATCGTTTGGAAGTGCTGAAGTCGCTGGTGGCGCAGAATCCCGCCGACGCTTTCGCTCGTTACGGGCTGGCCATGGAACTGGTGAGGATCGGAAAGTCTGAAGACGCCGTAGAGGAATTCCGCCAGTTGCTGGCGGCAAATCCGAATTATGCCGCCGGTTATTTCCACGGCGGGCAAACGCTGGAGAAGCTCGGGCGAGTAGAAGACGCGCGGGCGATGTACGAGCAGGGCATCGAGGTGACCACTCGAACCGGCGATGCGCACGCGCGCAGCGAGCTGCAGGGAGCGCTGGACTTGCTGCCGATTTGAGAAGGAGCATGGCGCGGAAGCGGGACGTGCCCACCAACCGCATCACCGGCATTTTGAATGGTCAGCGCGCCATTACCGGCGATACCGCTCTGCGTCTGGCCCACTTCTTCGGCGCGAGCGCGGAGTTCTGGCTCAATCTGCAAAGCCTCTACGAACTGCGCATCGCCCGCAAGAAAATCGGGAAATCGGTGCGGACCTTACCGACCCTGGAGCGTACCGGGCGCATGCAAGCCTGATCGCCGCGCAATAACTAGCGCCATTCCATTCGCGGATTTGAATACAATCAAACCGGTAGATCCATGCTCGAAAACATCAACCTGAAGAAGCAGATCTCGCGGGAGGAATACAAGCGCTCGCTGCCGGCGTTGCAGCGCCGTTTATACGATCTGCAGAAAGCGTGCTGGGACCACGGGGTCCCCACCATCATCGTGTTCGAGGGATGGGATGCTTCCGGCAAGGGAACCACCATTGCCACGCTGACGCAACGGCTGGACCCGCGCGGGTTCAAGCTGTACCCGATCACCCCTCCGCGCACCTACGAACAACAGCGCCCCTGGCTGTGGCGATTCTGGCTCAAAGTGCCGAGCCGCGGTGAAATGGTGATCTTCGACGGCAGTTGGTACGGGCGCGTGGTCGAAGAGCGTGTGGATCGGACGGCCGCGGCCAAAGCGACACGGGCGAAATATCGGGACATCGTGGAATTCGAGCGCATGCTCGCTGACGACGGCACCGTGATCCTGAAATTCCTGATGCACATCAGCCGCAAGGAACAGAGCAGGCGGTTCAAGGCGCTGGAAGCGGATCCGCTGGAGGCGTGGCGAGTTACGGAAGCGGATTGGGCGCGGTATCGGAAATACGACGAATATCTTGCGGCGATGGAAGAAATGCTGGAGTTGACAGAATCGGAATACGGGCCGTGGACCATTGTGGAGGCGACGTCGAAATGGTACGCGCGCAAGAAGGTTTTCGAGACGATTATCGCCGCCATGGAGGAACGGCTGGGCGCGGATGCTCCTCCGCGCAGTCAAGCGGCGGAGAGCGCGACCGAGGATGACGAGCTGCGCGAGGCCATGGAATCGATGGGCGGAGGGAAGGCCTGATGCTGGAAACAATGGATCTCACCCGCAAGCTCGATCGCGAGGACTATATCCGCGAGGTGACACGGCGGCAGATCGAACTGCGCGAACTGGGCTATCAGGTCTACCTGCAGAAGCGGCCGGTTGTCATGGTTTTCGAAGGATGGGACGCCGCCGGCAAGGGCGGAGCGATCAAGCGTGTGACGGAAAAGCTGGACCCGCGCGGCTATGTCGTGTATCCGATCAGCGCGCCACAGGGCGAGGACAAGTCACGGCACTATCTTTACCGTTTTTGGCGGCGGCTGCCGGAACGCGGGCAGATCGCCATTTTCGACCGCTCCTGGTACGGGCGCGTGATGGTGGAACGCGTGGAAGGGTTCGCAAAAGAAGAGGAATGGAAACGGGCGTTCAAGGAAATCAATTCGTTTGAACGGCAACTGCGCGATTTCGGCGTAATTGTGGCGAAGTTCTGGATCCACATTTCGCGGGAAGAGCAGTTGCGGCGGTTTGAGGAGCGCAAGGCTATCGGCTACAAGGCCTGGAAGCTGACCGAGGAGGATTGGCGGAACCGGGGCAAATGGAGCGACTACGAGGAAGCCGTGGAGGAGATGCTGGTGAAAACCAGCACGAGAACCGCGCCATGGACGCTGATCGAGGGCAACGACAAGTACTGGGCGCGCGCGAAGGTGCTATCGAAGCTGGTGCGGATTTTGTCGGATGGGCTCGGCTACAAGCCCGCCGATCCGCTGCGCGAGACGCCAAAGAAGCGCGGGAAGAAAGCACCGGGCTGAGGTCGCCAGTCCTTCTTACGCCAGCGGATTTGTCCAACGCAGTCCTGGAAAGCGGGCGAAGTCGCGATCAGTGGTCTGCAGCACACTCCCGTACTCGATAGTTAGAGCAGCGAGGTGCGCGTCGGTGGTGAGTGGCCCGTGCGCCTGACCCTCGAGAGTCATTTGCCGGAAGAGGGGCCAGTGGCCATCGCCCGGCGCCAACAAACGGACATTAGGTTGGTCGAACCATTGGTCGACGACGCTCACTGCTTCTTCCAGTGTGAGCCGCTGCCCCGGAAGCCTTGGATTGGTCGTGATGCGCAGAAACGCCACGGCTGTTTGCCAGGGCAGACCCACCGGATCCGAGCCTGACAATGCACTCTCTACCCAGGCACGAGCTTTCGCGTGATGCGGCGAGACGGAGTCGTAGGCGTACAGCAGGATGTTGGCGTCAACAACGATCACTTGTGCGTGACGCCTTCCAGCGCCTCAATGAGTTCCTCGACGTTGTCGTAGCTCAGTCCCGGCAGAAGGCCCAGGGGGCGGGGAGTGACGACAAAAGGCTTTCGGGCTTTTTGCCTGGCGGCCACGAGGCCGAGGCGCAGATAATGATTCACTGCCTCCTTGAAGGAGGTGCCGGAGTGGCGCACTTCCTTGGTCAGGAGGCTGGCGACGTCGTCGTCAAGTGAAAGAGTGGTCCGCACATAATGATGTTAGCCCAACAGGCATCATGATGTCAACCAGACCTACGGCCGGTACACCGCGATGCTCGTATCGGTCTCCCACAGGCGCACCTCCGAAATACGCACAGGCACTTCGCCGCCGGTGAGGCCTTTGCTGATTTCGTCGTGAAAATACTTCGCCATGTTCTCGGCCGATGGGTTAATCACGTCGAACGGAGGCAGATCGTTGATGAACCGGTGGTCGAGATAGTCGACGGCGTCGCGCATGACGCGCTTCAACTCCAGAAAATCGATGAGCAGCCCGTTCTCGCACAGCCGTTCGCCAGCCACCGTGACCTGCAGGCGATAGTTATGGCCGTGGACATTCTCGCACTTCCCCTTGTAGTTGCGAAGGGCGTGGCCGGCCGCGAACGTCTGCTCCGCGCAAACTTCAAACATCAGGCAAAGAACCTCTCGACATCCTCAATCGACGTAGTAAACGAGTAATCCGGAAGACTGTCGAAGAACACCTGCCCGTAACGCTGCTTCGTAATGCGATTGTCCAGCAACGCCAGAACCCCGCGATCCGTAGTGCTGCGGATCAGTCTTCCGAATCCCTGTTTTAAGGCTAGCGCAGCCTGAGGGATCTGGTAGTCGTAAAACGGATTGCCTCCGTTGTCGCGGAGATCGGCGATGCGAGCAGCTACCACGGGATCGCTGGGGACGGCAAAGGGCAGCTTGTCGATAATCACGCAGCTCAACTGCTCCCCCTGCACATCGACGCCCTGCCAAAACGAGGACGTGGCGAACAGAACGCAGTTCGGCGTGCGGCGAAACTCATCCAGGAGAGCGTTCCGCGGACCGGTGCCCTGCAGCAAAACCGGAAACTCAACCTCGAACGAGACGCGGTCGTGGAGACCGCGCATCTGCTGATGGCTGGTGAACAGGACGAAGGCGCGGCCTCGGCTCACTTTCAGCAGGCGAATGATCTCGTCGCCAGCCGCTCGTGGGAAGGCAGAGCTGCGCGGATCCGGCAAATGCGGCGGAACATACAACAATGCCTGGCGCTGGTAATCGAAATGGCCGGCGACGATTAGCGGCCGCGCGTTGCGAACCCCAAGCCGTGCCGAAGTGAAATCGAAATTGCCACCCACGGCCAGCGTCGCTGACGTGAGAACGATGCTGTCCACTTTGTCGAACAGCCGCTGTTCCAGAAGAGACGCGACATCGATGGGTGTGGCCTGCAGGGCGATGCTGCGGGTGCGGCGCTCGATCCAATAGACGTAAGTTCGGTTGTTGCTCTCCATCCAGAAGCGGATGGCCCCCGCCAGCTCTTCGACGCGGCGCACGGCGGGTATGATCTCTTCCGGCGAATCCTTCACCAGCTTCAGGTGCGCGCCAAGCAGCTCCAGCGCGCGCTGGATGTCCTCGTATTTCTCCGCATTCTTGTCGAGCCAGGCCGCCTGACCACGGAAACCTTCGCGTCCCTCGACGCCCTCAAACGTCGCGAAAAACATGCCCGCGCGCTCCTGCAGCATGTCCAGCGTGCGGTCGAGCTCCTGCGATCCGAATTGCTTGCGGCGGGAGATGGCGGCAATGTCGCGAACCAGATCCTGAACCTGATAGCTGCTGACGGTTACGCCGAAGTACTGGCCGGCGACATCCTCAATTTCATGCGCCTCATCGAAGACCACCACGCCATACTCGGGGATCACACCGCCGTAGTCGTCGTCCTTCACCGCCAGATCCGCAAAAAACAGATGGTGATTCACGATGATCACGTCGCTCTCATGCGCGCGCTGGTGCATCAGGGTGAGGAAGCAGCGGTCGAATTGCTTGCACTTCTGGCCTGAACAAAGATCGCGGCGCGCGTCGAGCCTGGTCCACGCGGTGCTGTGCTCCGGCAATGTGCGAATCTCCGACCGGTCGCCGGTCTCGGTGGTTTTCTCCCATTCGCGAATCACCTGAAAATCGGCAACCTCTTCGAGACCGCTTAGAATTGGCGAGCGCTCCGCGTCGTAGATCTTCTGGCGGCAGGCGTAATTCGAGCGGCCCTTCATGTAGCAGACCTTGAGCGGCGTGGAGAAGTGCTGCTGCAGGAACGGCACGTCTTTGAAGAACAGTTGCTCCTGTAGATTTCGCGTTCCGGTGGAGATGACCACGCGGCGGCCCGAAAGAATTGCCGGGATCAGATAAGCCAGGGTTTTGCCTGTTCCCGTGCCCGCTTCCACCAGCAGGTGCCGCTTATCGCGAATGGCTGCTTCGATGGCTTCGGCCATTTCGAGTTGGCCCGGACGGTATTCGTACTGAGGATGCCAGCCCGAGAGAATCCCCGTGCGTGAGAAGAATTTCCTGGCTGAGAGATTCTGAACGGACGACGGCATCGGGGGCGGTAATCTCAGCGTAACAGCACGGCGGCGTGCGCGAGGACTCGATGGACATGCGATGGACATGAGGCGCAGCCTCGTTCCCACCGTGCCGGCCAAAGACGCGGCTGGCGCCGCTCCGCACAAGCACCACGCCGGATTGGTGCATAATGAACACCATGCGCATTTACATGCCGGTCCTCCTGCTTGCCGTTTTGGCGTGCGGGCAGGAAAGAGTTGACCTGGACGTCGTGCATCAGATTCGTACCGAAGCCTTCGACCATTCAGAAGTGATGGACACGCTGTGGCGCCTGAGCGATCTGTATGGCCCGCGCCTCACCGCTTCGCCGGAAGTTCGCGAGGCCGCGGCGTGGGCGGAGAAGACACTGGAGGGCTACGGACTCGCCAACGTGCACGAAGAAAAGTGGCGGTTTGGCCGCACGTGGTCTCCGCGCGAATATTGGGTGCAGTTGGACTCGCCGAGGTATGAACAACTCGGGACCATTCCGCTGGCATGGTCGAAGAGCACGAATGGGCCGGTGTCGGGCGAAGTGGTTTACGCGCCGCTGGGAGGGCCGCGGCGGGTGCTCGATCCAAAGCGGTATCAGACGCAGATTGAGATCTGGGAAAAGCAGTACAAGGGCACGCTGCGCGGCAAGATCGTTCTGCTGACGCATGAGCTGAAGATCGCGCCGTTGGACAAGCCTGAGTTCACGCGTTATACCGATGCCGAATTAGCCGACCTCGCCAAAGCACCGGAACCGCACGCTAAGATTGCCGTGGATCTGGAGCACATTGACGTTCCCGACGATCCCACGGAGGCTCATGAATACCTGATGAGCCTGCCGCCGGATGTCATGGATAAATTCTTCGATGCGCGCGATGCCGTCCGAGCAAAGCTGAATCAGTTCCTTCTGGACGAGGGCGTGCTGGCGGTGATCACATCCGACCAGCGTGCGCACACCGGCATGCTGGCCGCGGAACAGGGCGGCAGTTACGATCCGAAGTTCCCGATGGCGCCGCCCACGTTCGTGGTCACGGCCGAGCAGTACAATCGGCTCGCGCGGCTCGCCGAGAAGAACATTCCCGAGAAGATGACCGTGGACCTGAAAGCGGACACCAACGACACAGCAGTGGATTCGTTCGACATCATCGGCGAGATCCCGGGCGGCGCAAAGAAGGATGAAGTGGTGATGATTGGCGGCCATTTCGATTCATGGCACTCGGCGACAGGCGCGACAGACAACGGCGCTGGCAGCGCTGTGATGATGGAAGTGATGCGCGTTCTGAAGGCGCTCAATCTGAAAATGGAGCGCACTGTGCGGATCGGGTTGTGGACGGGCGAAGAGGAAGGGTTGCTTGGTTCGAAGGCCTACGTGAAGGCGCACTTCGGCGATCCCGATACCATGAAGATCACCGACGAGCAGGCGAAGTTGTCAGGGTACTTCAATCTGGATAACGGCACCGGCAGAATTCGAGGCGTGTACCTGCAGGGCAACGACGCGATGAGGCCTGTGTTCGAGCAATGGCTGGCGCCGTTCCGCGACCTGGGTGTTTCGACGATCACGATTCGAAACACCGGCGGAACGGATCACCTTTCGTTTGACGCGGTGGGTCTGCCTGGCTTCCAGTTCATTCAGGACCCGCTCGACTACGAGCACGTCACTCATCACACCAGCATGGATACGTACGATCATGCGCAGGGCGCCGACCTGATGCAGTCGGTGGCGGTGATCGCTTCCGTCGTGTACGATGCGGCGAACCGGCCGGAGATGTTGCCAAGGAAGCCTCTGCCGAAGCCGAGTCATTAGCTGAGAGAGCTATTCGCTGTCGCCTTTGACGGAAATAGCGTGGTGCGCGAGCGCCCACGATATGAAGCCGTCGGGCGCATCGCGGGCAGCCCATACATTGGCTCCGTCGATCACCGCGATGTGCTGCCAATGGATTCCCTGCAGGCTGGCGTTCCGCAGATCGGTATTGCTCAGTCTCGCGCCAGTTAAGTCGGCGTCACTCAGATCGGCATCGACAAAATCCGCGCTCTCCATATCGGCGTCGCTCAGGTTCGCGCGCCGCAGAAGGGCGTAGCGAAGATTCGCGGAACGTAGATTTGCGAATGACAGATTGCTATCGGCGAGATCGCTGTTGCGCAGATCGGACGCGGAAAGATTCGAGCGCAGCAAATTGGCGTGATGAAGCCGGATGCCCTGCAGAAAAGCGCCGGACGCGTCCACGCCAACCAGCGGCACGCCATCCATATTGAGTTCCTGCAGCGCTTCGATCCGGCCACCGCTTCCGCCCTTGCCCTGCGCAGTGTTGATCACTTGCCAGGCTTGGTAGTGTTTCTGTTTGATGCGATCGCCCGCCTCGGAAAAATAGAAGATCACTGCGATCAGTATGGAGAAGACCCCAAGGTACTCGAGAACCTCAAGGAACGCCCAACGGCTGAGATAGTAGGCGGTCCATTGCAACACCCACTCGGGACCGTGGAAGATGACCAGCCAGCGAGTGCGGAGGTCAGACGCGTACTTGTCCCATGGTTCGGGTTGGGCGCGCAATTCTCTTACCAGCATCTACATGTACATCCCGCCGTTGACGTCCAGCACGTGACCGGTGATGTAGGCGGCTTCCTCACTGGCGAGGAACTTCACCGCCGCGGCCACATCGTCCGGTTTGCCCAGATGGGCGAGTGGAATGGCCGCGAGCATCTTATCGCGGATCTCCGCGGGAAGACCGCGCGTCATGTCGGTTTCGATGAACCCCGGCGCGACGGCGTTGACGGTGATGCCACGGCTGCCCATCTCGCGGGCGATGGCTTTGGTCAATCCGATGAGGCCGGCTTTGGAGGAAACGTAATTCGCCTGGCTCGAGTTGCCCATTTCGCCGACGACCGACGCAATGTTAATAATGCGGCCATAGCGCTCGCGCATCATCGGATGCAGCACCTGCTGGATGCAGTGGAACGCGCCGGTGAGGTTCACCTGCAGAACCAGATTCCAGTCTTCCGGCTTCATGCGCATGGCGAAACCGTCGCGTGTGATGCCGGCGTTGTTCACCAGCACATCGACGCGGCCCATCTCCTGATATGCGCGGGCGAACGCCTCCTTGATCGATTCGAGCGAAGTCAGGTTGAGATTCGCGGTCAGGGCTTTGCCGCTGCACGCGCGAATCGCTTCGGCGACCTCTTCGTTTTTCTCCACCTCAGGCGAGGCGACAACGATGTCATAACCCGCGCGGCAAAGGAGCAAGGCCGTGGCCCGGCCAATGCCGCGGCTTGCGCCGGTGATGAAGGCAACTCGATTGAACATTATTCTCCCTGGTTGGAATGATAACTTTAATGATAGTCAATCCATGCCCTGGACCGATCTGCGCGAGTTCATCAAAGCGCTCGAGAAGAATGGCGAGCTGAAGCGTGTTGCCATCGAGGTGGACCCGGTTCTGGAGATCACCGAATTTGCCGACCGTTCCGTGAAGGGCGGCGGTCCCGCGTTGTTGTTTGAGAAGCCGAAAGGCAGCACGGTTCCCGTACTCATCAATGCCTTCGCCAGCATGCGGCGGATGGAGATTGCGCTGGGTGTGGACAACGTCCAGGAAGTTGCCGACCGCATCTCCGAATACCTGCAAATGCGCATGCCGGAGGGTTTAATCGGCAAACTGAAGATGCTTCCGAAGCTGGCCGAAATGGGATCGTTCTTTCCGAAGATCGTCAACGGCGGACTGTGCAAGGAAGTCATTCGGCGCGAGGGATTCTCGCTGGCCGAGTTTCCGGTGCTGCAGTGCTGGCCGCAGGACGCCGGGCGATTTATCACGTTGCCGATGGTGTTCACGCGCAATCCGGAAACAGGAAAGCGCAACTGCGGCTGTTATCGATTGCAGGTGTATGACGAACGCACAACCGGCATGCACTGGCAGACGCATAAACAGGGCGCCGAACATTACCGGCGGCTCGCGGCCGAGGGCAAGGACAGCCGCATGCCCGTGGCAGTAGCGATCGGTTCGGATCCCGCCACCATGTATTCGGCCATTCTGCCGCTTCCGCCCGATCTGGACGAGATGATGATCGCCGGATTCCTGCGTGGCCGGCCGGTGGAGATGGTGAAGTGCGAGACCTGCGATATTGAGGTTCCGGCGAACGCGGAGATCGTGCTGGAAGGTCATGTCGATATCGGCGAGATGCGCCGTGAAGGACCTTTTGGGGACCACACAGGCTTCTACTCGCTCGATGACGATTACCCGGTGTTTCACATCACCTGCATCACTCATCGCAAAGATCCGATTTACGCGACAACCATCGTGGGCCCTCCTCCGATGGAGGATTTCTACATGGGCAAGGCGATTGAGCGCATCTTCCTGCCGTTGATGCGCCTGCAATTGCCCGAAGTTCGCGACATCTGCATGCCCGCCGAGGGCATCTTTCACAATCTGATTCTGGTATCGATTCGCAAATCGTATCCGCTGCATGCGCACAAAGTGATGCACGCGATCTGGGGACTCGGCCAGGCCATGTTCAGCAAGTGCATTATCGTCGTCGATGAAGACGTGGATGTGCAGAACGTTGGCGAAGTGGCATGGAAGGCGCTGAACAATATCGATCCGCAACGGGACATCGAGTTTGTCATGGGACCGGTGGATTCGCTGGATCATTCCAGCCGGCTGCCGAATTACGGCTCGAAGATGGGCGTGGACGCGACGCGTAAGTGGCCCACGGAAGGGTTCGTTCGCCCCTGGCCGGATGTGATTCGGATGTCTCCCGACGTGAAGGCTCGCGTCGATGACTTATGGAAGACGGCCGGGCTGAAATAAGATTCCGACCTGCGCGCTCGGTTACTCGTCCACCAGAATTACAGTGATCTCGCCGGGCCCGTGGACGCCGCGCACCAGGATCTGCTCGATGTCGGCAGTACGGCTTGGTCCCGTGATCAGAACCATGGAGCTGGTTCGGTCGGCGGGCGTGGGGATTCGGAGCAGAAGCTCATCCAGATTTTCAAGCAGACGCGAAACCGGCACTACGGCAATGTGCGCGGGTGGAAGAAGCGATACCAGCCGGGATTCTTCAGCGCCTGAGATCATGACCAAACTTCCGGTATCGGCGAGCGCATAGTCGGCACTGGTGATGCCAATGTCCGCTTCGGAACACGCCTGCCGATACGCTGCACCGTCGGAGAATTCAGAGTCGACACCGTCGAGATCCGTGAAGCCGCACGTCTTCAGGCAGGACGCGCTGGATGCGATGGCGCGCTTGCCGGCGATCAATGCAGCGACCGTGTCGCACGCTGTTTCACCCGAAGAGCAACGGATCACGCGGCCGGTCAATTCCTCCAGCGCCGCCGTGAACAGAGCGATGCGTTGGTCCATGCTGCTCGTTACAACCGGCAAGTAAACCGCGGGCGGCTTTTCTATGGCCTGAGCCGGTTTCCTCTCAAGAGCCACACGAACCGTTTCCAGCATGGCTTCGCGATTCATCTCAGCACTGCCGCCCCTTCATCTGCTTGTGCCAGTATTGCCGGAAGCTTTGCGAAGCAGGGGCAGGGAGATCGCGTTCACTGGTCCACTTCTGCAGCGCTCCTAATCGCAGGAAGAACGGAAGACGCCTCAGCCAGCCGTCTTCGCCCCGCGGGGCAAGCAGTGCCGCAAACGCTCCCAGGCGCGCATAGAGTCGCGGATGGCTCGCAATCCACGCGAATGCACGAAACGCTATCCGCTCCACGCGTGTTGATCCTTTATTACGCCGCGCCTGGACGACGTCGCTTCGCAGATCGAGCAGCAGCCGCGGAATATCGATCTTCACCGGGCACACTTCGGCGCACGCACCGCACAAACTGGAGGCATAGGGCAGCCACGGGTCCCTCAACACACCGTGAAACTGGGGCGTGATGATGGCGCCGATGGGTCCCGAGTAGACCCATGGATAATTGTGTCCGCCAATCTTGCGATACACCGGGCAATGATTAAGACAGGCGCCGCAACGAATACAGAACAGCGATTCGCGCTTCGCCGGATCGGCCAGCAACTTCGTGCGGCCGTTATCGAGCAGAACGAGATGGAACTCGTCCGGTCCGTCACTCTCACCAGCCCGGCGCGGACCCGCGAGGATCGACGTGTAGACGGTGAGCGGTTGCCCAGTGGCGCTGCGTCCCAGCAGCTTCAGGAAAACCGGCAGATCCTGCGCGCGCGGGATGACCTTCTCGATGCCGGCGATCACAATGTGAATCCGCGGCGCCGACGAGCTGAGCCGTGCATTGCCCTCGTTCTCAACAACGACGACGGCACCGGAATCCGCAACCACGAAATTCGCCCCGGTAATGCCGATATCGGCCACCAGAAACTTCTCGCGCAGCACGCGCCGGGCGATGCGCGTCTGGTTTTCGATCACCACTTCGCGTTCCACGCCCAGCCGTTTACTGAATAAATCGGCCACATCGAAGCGCGTTTTGTGCAATGCCGGGGCGACGATGTGATACGGCCGTTCGTGCGCGAGCTGCAGGATGTACTCGCCGAGATCGGTCTCCACCGCTTCAAGCCCGTGCTGCTCCAGCCGCTCGTTGAGATCGATCTCCTCGGTGGTCATCGATTTCGATTTCACGATGAGCTTTGCCGCGCGCTGTTTCGCCAGGCTCAGAATGAAATGCCCAACCTCTTCTCCGGTTTCGCACCAGACGACATGGCCGCCATGCGCGACTACATTCGATTCGAGTTGTTCGAGATAGTGATCGAGGTTCTCGATGGCATGCCGCTTGATGCGGTTCGCATGATCCCGCAGGGCCTCAAAATCAGGCAGGGAATCGGCGCTGGCCTTGCGCTTGGCCATCAGCCGGCCAGTAGCCGTGTAGGTGGCGCTCTGCAGGCTGGCGTCGCCGAGGATGTTCAGGAAATCCGGCCTTGATGTCACCGAGAAATGTCCCGCAGCGAGCGTGTGACGTTCCTTGCCACGGAGTCAGCGTAGCACGGCGTTCGTGCAACTTTCGCGGACGGGTGACTCGCGCGATCATATCTGCATGGCCCTCGAATTCACCACTTCCTACCTTGCCGACGCCCTCGCCGTTTACCGCCAATACAAGAGGATGGCGGAGCGCGCTATCGAACAGGTTTCGGACGAGCACCTCTTCGCTCTGCTCGACGATGAGGCCAATTCCATCGCGATCGTCATGAAACACATGGCCGGCAACATGCGCTCGCTGGACCGATTTCCTCACCAGCGATGGCGAGAAGCCGGATCGCAATCGCGACACCGAGTTCACCGACCCGCCCTCTACTCGCGAAGCGCTTCTCGCTGTGTGGAACGATGGCTGGCAGCGCGTCTTCGGCGCTCTGGAACCGCTGACCGACGCCGATCTGTCACGTACGGTCACCATCCGCGGCGAAGCGCATTCGGTGATGCAGGCCATCAACCGCCAGCTTGCCCACTACGCCTGTCATTGCGGGCAGATCGTTCTCCTGGCAAAGCATTTTCAGGGCACCGGCTGGAAATCACTCAGCATTCCTAAGGGGAAATCAGCCGATTTCAACAAGCGGGTCACGGCAGGCGAGGCGAGCCAGCGATAGCACAGGCAGCATGGTATTCTGTGACAACGATGTTTCAAAAGAGCGGGAAAGAAACGAACACGTTGATGGTGATCGGAACGGTGTGCCTCGTGCTTGCTCTTCTCCTGCGTCTGGCAATGCCGCCGCTCGCGGGAGACCTCGTGCACGCGGTTATGGGAATGCTCTTCGGGATCTCCATCGTTTGCAATTTCGGGGCTGTGGTCAGGAAACGGCGCAACCCCTGTGCCCGGCGCTAGCGCCGCCGCTACCTCCAGCCTCGCTATAAGCTATCCTCGTTACAAAGCTGTGCGTCTGGGAATCGACTTCGGAACCACCCGAACAGTAGTCGCCGCGGTGGATCGCGGCAATTATCCGGTTGTCTCGTTTGAGACGCCGGACGGGGAACACTATGACTGGTTTCCCTCGGTGATGGCTGTCTGCCGCGACTGGCGTTTGTACGGCTGGGACGCCTGGGCGCCGCAACTGGAACCGAGCTGGACAATCGTTCGCTCCATCAAGCGGGTGCTCGACAACGCCGGTCCCGACACCATCATCCAAGCCGGCAGCCAGAGAGTCCCCCTCGCGCAACTGCTCCGCGAGATGGCTGAAGCGTTGAAGTCCTCACTGCTGGAGCACTCCAGTCTGCACATCCGAAAAGGGGACAAACTCGAGGTTATGCTGGGCGTGCCCGCGAACGCCAACAGCAATCAGCGCTTTCTCACCACGGAAGCGTTTCGTGCGGCGGGGTTTGAAGTGCTGGGGCTGCTGAATGAGCCATCCGCGGCGAGCCTCGAATACGCGCACAAATACAAGGCTCCGGGACGCATCCTGGTATACGATCTCGGCGGCGGAACATTCGACGCGTCGCTGGTGGAGACCGGAGAGCAAACGCACCTCGTGCTGGCGTCCGAGGGAGTCTCGACGCTTGGCGGCGACGATTTCGATCAGCTTCTGGCGGAGCTCGCGCTGGAAGGGGCGGGCATCTCGCCCGAGGCAGCCCACGAGCTGACGCAGGGAGAAACGTTCCTGTTGCTGGAAGAGTGCCGCGAGAAGAAGGAATCGTTGCGTCCGAATACTCGCAAGATTGTGGTGGATCTGGAGGCCGTGCGCGAAGGATGGGGCGCCGCTACAGTGGCGGTTTCGGATTTCTACGATCGCTGTGCGCCGTTGATGCAGGAGACCGTTCACGTTGTGGAAGATCTGCTGGCGAAGCACGCCACAAGCCCCATCGACGCTTTGTATGTCACCGGTGGGGGGAGCGAGCTTCCCATGGTTTCGCGAGTGTTGCGCGACGAGTATGGCCGGCGCGTTCGCCGCTCCGCATACACGCGCTCGGCGACTGCTATCGGTTTGGCAATTCAGGCCGATGTTCAGGCGGGCTATGTGCTGCGAGAGAAATTCTCGCGATACTTTGGCGTCTGGCGTGAGACGGACGGAGGCACGCGCATCGTTTTCGATCCGCTGTTCGAGAAGGGAACTCCGCTGCCCGCGCCGCGCGCCATGCCGTTGCGGATCGCGCGCTCCTACAAACCCTGGCACAACGTCGGCCACTTTCGTTATCTGGAATGCAGCCAACTGGGAGCGAACGGCGAGCCTACCGGCGACATCACGGTTTGGGATGAAATCCTGTTTCCTTTCGCGCCCGAGTTGCGCGAAAGCGTGGATCTGAGAGCCGCCGGCATCGCGCGTTACAAGGCCGCGTCCGAACAGACCGTGGAGGAGTCTTACACCTGCGACTCCAGCGGCACGGTGGAAGTGGCGATTCGCAATCGCACCGCCGGATACGCGCGTAGTTACCGCCTGGGACGGTGGTCCTCCCGCGAGCCCTCGACCATCACACCGGGCAAGGTGAAAAGAGCCGCCGGAAAACACTAAGGAGTGGGGCGCAGGCACGAGTGCGTCATACCCCGGTTCCTCCGCGATTATCGCGTTCGAGAAACCGCTTCACGCCACTCTCCACGTCTGCATGCGATAGTGGCGGCGACGGTCCCTCGGAGAACCACCATAAATCACCCACGCAGAGATCTGAACCTGCTGCTTCCCCT
>Ga0326727_10009234_pt1 | contig 24404 bp, 19 predicted proteins | sample MB2enrmetagenome_FD_207643 | JGI IMG/M metagenome (GOLD analysis project Ga0326727, IMG submission 207643) | Lab enriched peat soil microbial communities from McLean, Ithaca, NY, United States - MB29MY | ecosystem: Environmental > Terrestrial > Soil > Wetlands > Peat | place: USA: New York... | reverse complement strand
GCCGACCTCATGTTGTCGGTCCGCCTGATGGAGGTCCAGGGCGGCGGCCGGCTGTGGCTGCGAGCCAGCGATGGTCTGGAGGAGTTCCGAGTGGAGATCGCCCCGCAGGGCCGGCACTTCACGGTGTTCCGTTGCGGCTGCGATGCGCCGGCCGGACAAGGCGACCTTCCCATGTCCCTGGACGGCGAGGTACTGGAGGTATCGCTCTTCGATCAGCAGTTCTTGCTGGCCGTGGGCGGCCGGACGGCAGCGGCCATCGCATACGACCGTCCGGGGGGCGATCCGCCTGGCTCGCGGGAGCCGTTGGCCATCGGCTGCCAGGACTTGGAAGTCGTGCTACGGGACGTAAAGGTTTACAGGGACATTTATTACAGCCATCCGGCGGGGAAAGATTCCCGTCTGCTGGAGCGGGGGGTTTGTTTGGGGGATGGAGAGTTCTTCGTCTTGGGAGACAACAGCCCGATTTCCGAAGATAGCCGGACCTGGTCCGGCGATCGGGCGGTGAGAGCGGAGCAGCTTATCGGACGCCCCTTCCTGGTGGTTTTACCCGCCAGGGGGGCTAGCCTGGGAAGGCGATTTTTTCAAGTTCCCGATCCGCGTCGAATCCGGTATATTCGTTAGTATGTCAAAGCACACAGCCTCCGACACGAGACCGGGCCAGCAGGGGGCGGGCGGTCGAAAAGATGCCGCTCGCCGCCAGCCCGCCGCGCGTCCAACGAGTGAGGCTACCGCTCCATCGTCGTGGATCCCGACGCCGGCAGGCATTCGCGAGACTGTCGAATCGGTCGTCGTGGCCTTTGTGCTGGCCTTTCTGTTTCGCACGTTCGAGGCCGAGGCGTTCGTCATTCCCACCGGATCGATGGCTCCGACCTTGATGGGCCGCCACAAGGACCTGTACTGCCCCGTGTGCGGGCATGAGTTCCAGGTCAGTGCCAGCGACCTGACCGACCGCGACAATAATACCCGGGAAGCGGTGGTCAACAGCGGCACCTGCCCGCTCTGCCGCGAGCCGGTCGATCTGCGTCCGGGAAACCCGGAGCACGAGAGCTATCCCACTTACAACGGCGACCGCATCCTGGTGGCCAAGTTTCCTTACATGTTCGGCGAGCCGAAGCGTTGGGACGTGATCGTCTTCCGATATCCGGGCGACGCCACGACCAATTTCATCAAGCGGTTGGTGGGGCTGCCGGGGGAGACGATCCAGATCCATCACGGCGACTTGTGGATCCGGGACGAGCATGGCACGATGCAGATCGCCCGGAAAAGCCCGCAGAAGCTGCTGGCCATGTTGCGGCCGGTCTTCGACAACGACCTGGCGCCGCGGATTACGGCCTTGGGCTGGCCGGCCCGCTGGCAGGGCGTGCCGGCGGGGGATGGCAGCGGCCAGTGGGATTCGGCCGACGGCATGGCGTTCGAGAACGACGGATCGGCGGAGTCCGCCCGCTGGCTGCGCTATCGCCACCTGGTGCCCTCCTACGCGCAATGGCAGGACGTGTTGCGGTTTCACGCGGCGCCGGCGGGTGAAACCATCCGGCCGCGGTTGATCTCGGACTTTACGGCCTACAACACGGGCACCGATTCGCCGCTGCGGGAGCCCAAGTGCAGCAGCGAGGGGTTGCACTGGGTGGGCGACCTGGCGCTGGAGTGTACCCTGGACGTGCAATCCGACGCCGGCGAGGTGATCTTCGAGTTGGTCAAAGGGGGCCGGCGGTTCCAGTGCCGCTTCGACGTGGCCGACGGGACGGCTACGCTGGGTGTGCCGGGGCCGGGCGCGGCCGATTTCCGGCCGCAAGCCCGGACTGCCGTCCGCGGACCCGGCAGGCACACGGTCATGTTTGCCAACGTGGACGACGAGCTGCGGTTGTGGGTGGACGGTCGGGTGACGGAGTTCGACGCCGCCACGACCTACGATTCGTTCGTGCTCGGGGCCCGGATTCCGACCGAGGCGGACTTGTCTCCTGCGGGCATCGCCGTGCGGAAGGCGGCGGCGAAGGTGAGCCACCTCAAGCTTTCCCGCGATATTTACTACATCGCCGACGAGATGCAGCGCGAGGATCTGAACGACTTCAAGCGCGACCAGCCGGAGTTGGGCGATCCCGACACCTGGCCCCTCGGGTTCGCCGATGCCAACATGCGGCGGCTCGAGTTTCCGCTGGCGCCGGCGGACCCCGCCCATCCGGAGCAGGACCGCTTCCTGGTCTTGGGCGACAACAGCGCCTCCAGCAAGGACTGCCGCTTGTGGTGGGTAGACCACATCGACCGCTGGGTCCCGCGCAAGCTGTTGATCGGCAAGGCGCTGTACATCTATTGGCCGCACTCCTGGGACGAGGTGCCCTACCTGCGCATCCCGCTCTACTACTTCCCGAACTTCAAGAGGATGCACCTGGTGCGCTAACGTGGCCGTCAACGGAGGGACGCCGCCGATGCTGGAAGTCCAAGGATTGGTGAAGCAATACGGCAGTCGCCGCGTGGTCGACGGGGTGGATTTTCGCGTCGAGCGCGGCGAGATCGTGGGCCTGCTGGGGCCCAACGGGGCCGGCAAGACCACCTGCTTCCGCATGACCTGCGGCATGATCGAGCCGAACGCCGGCAAGGTGGTGCTCAACGGCATTGACGTGACCCACTGGCCGATGTACCGCAGGGCCAGCGACGGCGGCATGGGCTACTTGGCCCAGGAATCGAGCGTCTTCCGCAAGCTGACCGTCGAGAAGAACCTGTTGGGGGTGATGGAGCTGTTGGGCTTCGAGCGCAAGGCCCGCGCGCGCCGCTGCGACGAGCTGTTGGACCAGTTCGACATCCGGCCGCTCCGCAAGTCGCTGGCCCTTTCGCTTTCCGGCGGCGAGCGGCGGCGGCTGGAGATCGCCCGCGCACTGGTCTCCAACCCGCACATCATCATGCTCGACGAGCCGTTCACCGGCATCGACCCGGTGACGATCGCCAGCATCCAGACCATTATCCGCAACCTGCGGACCGATGGCATCGCCATCCTGATCACCGACCACCAGTACCGCGAGACGCTACAGATCACCGATCGCAGTTACCTGATTGCCAAGGGGCAGGTGCTCTGCCACGGGCCGCCGGACGAGGTGCTCAACGACCCGAAGGCCCGCGAGCTCTATTTCGGAGAAAACTCGGACTTCGGCCACCCGGGGTCGCCTCCGGCGCAGGGCCTGGGCGGGCCCCAGCCGGTCCAACAGGGCCCATTACAGTAACGCCACACCTTCCCTCTCCCACCGGGCGAGGCCCATAGATGCCAATATGGATGGGGTGACTGGAGGATGGCAAACCAAAGTTGGCGCCAATTCGCCCTCACCCTAACCCTCTCCCGGAGGGAGAGGGGACTTTGATTCGGAGTTTTGTGCGCGCCAAATTCAGGCAAGGAACGAGCGAATGGATTCGCCTTGGTTCGTGGCCTATCTCGTGCTGGCCGGCGCGGCGATCGTGCAGTCGCTGTTGGTGGCCCTGCAGGCGTGGGAACACCGCCGCCGCGGGCGGAGCTGCCTGCGGCACTTGCACGACTACCGGCCGACCGGCCGGGCCCTGGTCGTGGTGCCCTGCAAGGGCGGCGACGCGGACCTGGAGGGCAACCTCCGCGCGATGTTCCGCCAGGACTATCCGGACTACGAAGTCGTGCTGGTGGTCGAGAGTGCCGACGATCCGGCCTGCCCCACGATCCGCCGCGTGAAGGCCGCGCATCCGCGGGTGGCCTCGCGGCTCCTGATCGCCGGACGGGCGCTGGACGTGGGGCAGAAGGTCCACAACCTGTGCGCCGCCACTCGGCAAATCCCGGACCGGATCGCCTATCTGGCCTTCCTGGACTCCGACAGCCAACCCCGGCCGGAGTGGCTCCGCACCGCCGTGGCCCAACTGGACCAGCCTGGCCTGGAGGCCACCACCGGCTACCGCTGGTTCGTGCCCCAGCGGCCCACGCCGGCCAATTACCTGTTGACCAGCGTCAACGCCGCGGTGGTGGCGCTGGCCGGCCGCTGGACCTACGGCCTGGTGTGGGGCGGCGCCTGGGCCATCTGCCGCACGACGTTCGATCGCCTCGATTTCCAGGGGGCCTGGCAAGCCGCGCTCAGCGACGACCTGGTGGCCGGGAGAATCCTCAGCCGCGCCCGCCTCCGCATCCGCTTCGAACCAGGCTGCGTGGTGGCTTCCCCGCTGGACCGCTCGCTGGGCGAAGCCTTTGCGTTCCTCCGCCGCCAGTACCTGATCGGGCGGTATTGCGCGACCGCCTGGTGGTGGTTCGCGCTGGCCAACACTTCGCTGCGGAACCTGGCGTGGCTGGCCTCGGGTGTGCTGGCGGGCTGCGGGCTCATGGGCGGGAGCCCGCCGTGGTGGATCGCCGGCGGGGTGCTGGCGGTCCTGTATGCCTTGGACGTCTTTCGCGGCTGGATTGTCCAGGATGCGGCCCAGGTCTATTTCGGCCGGCGGCACCTGGCCTTGGGCCTGTGGCGCCGCCTGAGCCCGTGGATCGGGCCGGCCGCCGGCCTGGTCCATTGGCTGGGCATCGTCACGTCGGCAGTCGGGCAGACCGTCGCCTGGCGCGGCATCCGTTACCGCCTGCTCCGCGGCGGGAACGTCGCCGCGGTTTGGCGCGACGACATTCTGCCGGAAGAAGAACCCCTGCGGAAGGCGGCGTAACACTGAAACGACTGATGTTGCAGCAATGTTCAGCGGGCGGGCAAGCCCGGGGCGCTAAACGACAAGCACACAAATGGACGTCATTCTCTGGGACACGCGGAAGCTGGACGTTTCCAAGGATTTTGCCGGCGGATTCGGCGTGGGGCAGTACCCGGCGGGCGGAGACCTGCGCGACCGCCTCATCCGCTGGTTTTACACGCGGGACCGGCGGCCGGTGGCCCTGCTGTGGGCCCACTTGGCGGCGATCTTCCGCCGCCTGGGCCACCAGGTCCAGTACGTCCAGGACCGCCAGCCGCCGCCGGCCGACCTGTACGTCTTTTGCCCCTCGCTGATCACCCTGGACCTCGAGCGGCGGACCATCGCCGAGCTCGTGGCCGCGCGGCCCGGGGCCCGTGTACTCGTGGCCGGCACCACGGCCTCGGTCCTGCCCGAAGCCTTCGCCGGACTCGGCGCGACCGTGGTGCGGGGCGAGGCGGAGCGGCTGCTGTGGGAGTTGGACGCGGTGCTGGCCGAGCGATCCGGTCAATTCGCCGTTGGGCTGGTCGAGGACCTGGATCGGCTGCCGCCGCCCGACTGGTCGCCGTTTGGCCCCCGGCGGTTCCGCATCGGCTACGACTTTTGGCGTTTTCCGACCGCGCTGCTGCAGGCGAGCCGCGGCTGCCCCTTCCGCTGCAACTACTGCCCGTACCTCGTGCTGAGCCAGTCGACGCGCGTCCGCAGTGCGGAGGCGGTGGTGGATGAGATCCGGCACGGTATGCGGCGGTGGGGCTTCCGCTCGTTCAAGTTCCGCGACCCGTGCTTCGGCACCAACCGCCGGCAGGTCCAGCGCCTGGCCGAGCTGATCGGGCGGCTGCGCCCCAAGATCCAGTTCTCGGTGGAGTCGCGGATCGAGCTGCTACCGCCGGAAGTGCTCAAGCTTCTGCAGGGCGTGGGGCTGACGAGCATCACGGTGGGCATCGAGACCCCGGACGATGCCGTGGTGGCGTCGCGCGGCCGCAAGCCGGTGGACCGCGACCTGCAGCAGGAGTTCATCGCCACGTGCCGCGGGCTGGGTCTGCGGACCGTAGCCGGGTTCCTCATCGGTTTCCCGGAGGATACGGAAGAATCGGTCCGCCGCGTGCGCGATTACGCGGCGCGGCTCGGGCCGACGTTCGCCAATTTCAACGTGGTGACGCCCTATCCTGGCACGCCGATGTTCGAGACGGTGCGGGACCGGCTGGGCTGGACCGACTTCAGCCGCTTCACGGTCTACCTGCCGGTCGCGCCCTGCGCGCACCTGACGGCGGAGCGGATCGAGTGGCACGTGCGGAAGTGCTTTCGCCGGTTCTACTTTCGCTGGGAGTATTTCTGCCGCAACGCCCGGCTGTTGTGGCCGGGGCTGGGGAGATTTGCCTTCGGCCCGTTTCTGAAGTAGGCTTTCTTTGGCAACGGCCGGGCGGCGGCAGGACGCAGCCTGCTGCCCGGCCGGTGCGTGGCGGGCCGTTCGGCCCGCGCCTTGTCCGCACCCCTATGCCGCCGGCAATCGCGGCCGCCGGGCCGCCTTGTCCCTGCCGGGCATGGGACCGTGCAGCAACTCATCCATCGCTGGGAAAACCGTGTCTGCCGATCTGTCCTTGGCTGGGCAGCAGCCCCCCACCTCGCGCAGTGTGGATCCGCCGGTTCCCGTGCCGGAGGGGGCTGCTGCCCAGAGCGCCGAGGGCGCACTGGTGGAACTGCACCGCGCGGAGGATGAGGTCGAGAAGTTCTTCGACGACACGTTTGCGCGATTGCAGTCCTTGATGCTGGAATTGGTCCAGCGGCAACAGGGCTCGCAGGGGGGCGTGGGGCGGCAGGCGGACGAGTTGCGCGGCGTGGCGGATTGCCGGCGGCAGTTCCGCGTCTGCCTGGAGGAGTTGCAGGAGCTGCAGGCCGACGCCCGCGACGCCCGCGAGGAGACCCGCCGGGTTTGGGCCGACGTGCGCGCGGCGCAGGAGCAGGCGCTGCGGCAATACGCGCAGCTCGGCGAGGCGCATGCCGCGCTGCTGGCAGAGCTCGGGCGAGTGCGCGGGCTCTTGGAAACCGTGTCCCCCGTGCGAGACAACCAGCCGGGCGCCAACACCGCCGGCGGCGGCCGTCCACCGCCAATCTCCGAACGCGCCGCCGCCGGTGAGGTGTTGGCCCCCTGGGCACCGCCGGGGCCCGGTAACACGAGGCTCGAAACGCGAAAGCCGAAATCCGAAACAACCGCAAATCACCGGACTTGACAATTCCCCCGCACCCTTCAGCCCCCTGGAACACCATGCACCTAGAGCCACGCTGCATCCGCATGTCGTTGGTGATGCTTCTCTCGCTGCTGAATGTCGGCTTCGGCCTGTATGCCGGGGCAACGCTGCTGGTGAGCAGCGGCGCTATCGGGGCGTGTTACGCGGCCCTGATGACGCCCCGGCTGGGAGCGGCCGCATGACGCGAGTCCAGCAGGCCGTCTTCACCTGGACCCAGAACGAGCGGGCCGCCGGGTACCAGCTCGCAGGAGCCAGTGCCGGGCTGTCGGCCATGGACTGCCGGGAGCTGGCCTGGTGGGGCCCCGGGCATAACTCGCTCGTGGAGTTGGGGCCGGAGGCGACCTCGCTGAACTTCTTCCCGTTGCCCAGCGGTGCCTACTGCGTCTCCCAGACGGTGCGAACCGGTTGGCCGGTCCGCGATTGTGCCGGGCAGCGGGTCTACACGCGCTGCCTGGCCGTGCCGCCCGAGACCCTGGAGCGATTCGCAAACCACCCGCTGGCGCTGGCCCGCGCGGCGGTCGCTGCCGGCGCCTTCGACGTGCTCGACGAGATCCCGGACGTGCTGGAGCCCCTGGACCTGCCTGGCCAGGCGCCGGTAGTCGACCAGGCGTCGCTGGAGCTGCTGGCGCGCGAGGTCGGTCCTTGGCAGATGGGCCGGCTGGTCGAGGCCGCCCAGGAATCGGCCTGCCTGGCCGTGGGCGGTCCGCTGCCGGCCGAGCAGCTCATTTCCGGGCTGTTGGAGTGCCTGCCGCCGCAATGCCGGCCGGCGATGTGCTTTGCGACCGGTTTGAAGTACACGTCGCGGCGGCCTTTCCGGATTCTGCCGCTGCCGTCGGATCCGGCCGCGCGGGAGTGGTTGGCCCATCAGCCCGGCGTGACGATCCTCGACTTGGCCGGCCAACAGCCCCGCCGCGGTGCACTAACGGACCACTGGGCCCGGCTGATCGAGCGGGTGTTGACGTCGGCCCAGGTGCCGCTGTTGGCGGCGGAGCTGGCCCAGCCGCGGCCGGACCTGACGCCGGGCGACCTGCCCGCGATGGGCCTGCAACTGCTGGAAGCGCTGGAGGCCACGACCCTCGAAAAGGCCGAGGGTCCTTGCCGCCGCAGCCATGCGGCCCATCGCCGCTTCGGCAAGAGCCGCAACGGTAGCGCGGCCGCCGGCACCGCCGCCCTGCCCTCCGCCGAGCTCAATCCCGATTCGCCCCGGGTCCTGGAGAAGCTCGAAGCCCTGGACGACGCGGTGTTCGAGGCGATGGGGGGCTCGACCGAGGCGATCCAGCGGCTCGGCGCCCTCTGGCCCGCGGTCCGCAGCGAGCTGGGCGACCAGATGGTGTGCGAATCCCGCGAACACTACCTGCGCTATGCCTTGTCGATCTGGCAGGAATGTCTCGACGGCGACACCGTCTGCGACCCGACCCGCGCCATTCACGCCCTGGACGTGCTGTGCGTGTTGTTCGACGAGGCGTGAGCGCCGGCGCCCTGGTGCCATGCCCACGCTTGCGTGGGCATGTCGGCCATTTAGCGTCTCGACATGCGCAAGGTCTGCGCTCGCTGCCCTGCTGCTTCGATTTCCCCGGCGAAGCGCGCCGCATCTCCGTCCCAGTCATAGACCGGGAATTCGACGCCGTTCGGCACGGGGGGCAGGCGCCCCGCGGTAGATATCCGGCCCATTTGATCCTTCAGGTGGTGTATGCGAATCCCCAGCAGGCCGTTGCCGCGCTTGACGGATTCCTCGATCCCATATTTGACCAGAGGTCGCACGGAGGTCCGGCTGCCGATGAGGACCACGGTAACCGTGCTGTTGGCAAGATGCCGGACAATCATCCGCTTGACCGCTTCCACTCCCTTGCCCTTTGCGTCTTCGTATTCCAAGGGATCGAAGCAGCCGGCTCGATCTGCCCGCGTGACGACGTTCGACTCTAGGATCTGCTTGGCCCGCCAATGGTCCAGATCGTAGTGAAAACAGAAGAACACCCGTCGTGCCATGCTGTTTCTCCCTTTGGGCACCTGCGGATTGCTCGATGACGAGCCTTCATCGATAATGAGACTCCCACCAGTTCCTCACGCAATTCTTGCCGAAGACTGCGCGCAAGAGGTCTGCGGGTAGACCAAGAATGAGATAGTAGGACATCTTTGCCAGCCAGGTCAGCATGTTATCCTCCCTTGCTCCAGCAGGTATCCATGCCGGCCGAAGATCGCGCGAAGCAGCAAACGCCTTCAGTTTCACCGCCAATTCCAAAACCAGTACCAGTAGTCCTCGATGAGCTGGAAGTTGGCATCGTCCTCGGGCACTTCCAACTCGACCAAGGGCAAGTTGATCTCGTATCTGCCCTTGCGGGTCTTGCAGAAGATGCCATCGAACTCGTCGCAAACGCCCTTGCTCGGGTCCAGCAGCGCCAGCACGCTGCAACGCTGCTGCTGCTCTTCAAGGGCGCTGGTCGGCGCCGGGTAGCAAGCGGCAAAGGGGAACGACAATTTCGCAGCCAGGTACTTGTAGTACCTGGCAAGGGTCTCCTCATCCACGCTGGGGAAATGTTCGCCCAATGGCCCGAGAGCCGCCAGGATCCGGCCCCTGCGGTCGGGCTTCGGGCGGAATCCGGTAACGAGTTTCAGACCATTCCAATGGGTGTCGGCGATACTGGTCGGCAGCATGATCTCACCTCCTTGCACAACAGCGGGGAAACTCCCGTGGTGGATTGCCCCGTTGCCAGTTCCAACTGGCCGCCTAAAAGGCCGCCACGATACGGCCCGGGCCTTGCGAGGCAACGCGGTGCTGAGACGCAACCGCCGGGAGAGCCGCCTAAGAAGGAAAATCAGCGTGCGTGCGGCAGACCTAGCTTATGTGGTCAGGACTGAACACAATAATACCACATCACCACCTGGAGTGTAAACCCCCTCCCTTGGGCCAGGCTAGGTCGAGGCGGTGCCCGCCCGGAAGTGTGCCCGTTCGCCGCGGGTCTCCGACCCGTCCCCCGTTCGGCGTGGGTCTCCGACCCCGCCGATAGTCGACCGTCAGGTCTCCCGGGTAACGAGGGAGACCAGTGGTCGCGGCGGGGGCGTGGTCGGAGACCGCGCCCCAACCAGTGGGGTTCGCCGGTGTTGTAGGTTATGCTTCGGCATAATGGAACATTCTGTCGCAACAGGCGTTATGCAAAAGTATAACCTACCCCAATAAAGCCTAACCTACCCCACTTGACGCGGCCCTACTCGCCCGGCGCTGCAGGCGCCCGCCACAACAATAACGTCCCATCCTGGCTGCCCGTCAGCAGCCGGGAATCATCGGGGGAGAAAGTGATCGCGCGGACCTCACCATGGCCGCGGAACTCCGCCAGCCGCCGGCCGGTCTTGGCTGACCACACCCGGATTGAGTCATCGGCCGCCAGGCCGCCCGTCGCGACGAGCCGGCCGTTGTGCGAGACGGCGATCCCGGTCAGCAGCGGCATGAATTCGCTGCTCCAGAGTTCCTTCTTCTGCTGGCAATCCCAGCAGCGGATGGCCGTCGGCCGCTTCCACACCTCCGGCTGCGGACCGACGAGCCCGGCGTAGCGGAACTTGGGCACCACGAGGAAAGGCCCGGCCGGCAAGAAGTCCAGCGCCCCGAAGAACATGCACTGGCTGTCGGGGATCGCGTCGAGCCGCTTGCCGCTGGCGGGTTCCAGCAGGACGACGTCGCCGAACGAGCCCACCGCCACAATCTGGCCATCGGGCGAGAACTTCACCCGGGCAACGCACTGCGGAAGCTCGAGGGAACGGTTCTGCTGCCGCCTTGTCAGGTCCCAGAAGCGGACCGTTCGGTCCCCGCCGCCCGAGATCAGCACCGCGTCGCCCGGGGTAAAGTCCAGCGAGGTCACCGTGTTGCCGATTGCGGTTTCCTTGTGGCCCGAGAGTTTCCCGAGGGCTTTCCAGGAGGGCCACTCCCAGAGGCAGATGTCACCCGACCTGCCGGCCGCTACCGTGCGGCAATCGTGGCTTATCGCCAAGGTCGAGAACACGCTCGACGCGGTTCCGGGAAGGCAGCGGAGCAGGCGGCCGCTTGCCGCCTCCCAACAGCGGATCCCCTCTCCGCCGATCGAGAGGACCGTGCCGTCGGCAGTGAATACCGCGGCGAAGACGTTCTGCGAGTGGGTCACCCACGAGTGCCGCGGAGTCGCCGAGGAGTGGCGCCCGGTCGCAAGATCCCAGAGGGCAATGCGACGGTGGGCCGTGGCAATCGTGCGCCCATCCGCCGAGATGGCCAAGCGCGGTCCGATGTAGCCCGTGCCTGAAAGCGTCCATTGCTCCTTGAGCGTAGCGGTGCTCCAGCCGTGCACGGCATGCCAAGCCGCGACGGCCACGACCGTCTTTCCATCCGGCAGGTACGTCACCTCGAAAGGAGGACCTTCGAATGCGGCCGTTTCGCCCCGCGGCTTGCCTGTACAGGCATCCCAGAAGCGAACACACGATCCTGGGTGATCTGATTTCTTGTCGGGCGGAGACGTCAGCTCGACGCCACCGGCCAGCGTCTTGCCGTCCGGCGAGAAGGCCACGGACAGCACTTCGGCCGAGATGCCGTCGGCTTTCATCTGGACCTTGAAGTCTTCCGTCCGCCGGGTCTCCAGCAGCGCGTCCCCGCACACCGCCAGCAGCCGGCCGTCTTGCGAGAAAGCGACCCCGCGGACCGCGTGCTCATAGATGGCCGAATGCACCAGCTTGCGGCTGGCCGCGTCCCACAACGCCACTGTGCCCGGGCGGCGGAGCACGGCCGCCAGTTGCCGGCCGTCGGGTGACCAGCGGAGCGACCAATAGCCGGAGACATGCTTTTCGGCCGCCTGTTGCAGCTCGCCCAGGGAATTTCGCGTTTGGGCGTCGAAGATTTCGACCCGGTTTGCGTGGGCCACCGCCAATTGCCGGCCATCCGGTGACCAGGATAGGCAGAAGATGTTCTCGGTCCCATCAGCGATCGTGCCGATCCGGGCCCCCATTGCAGCGTCCCAGAGCTCGACGACGTTCCTCTCCGATCCGGAGATGGTCCCCGAGGCCACGGTTCGGCCATCCGGCGAGAGCGCCACGGCCCACGCCGTGGAGCAGGGCAGGAAGCGGACAGTCCCCAATCGCGCCACGGCCCCCGGTGGCAGCGGATCGCCGTAGCAATCGGTTCTGTTTTCCGGCGCGGCGGCAGCGGCCGGCTGTGCGCGGCCGCCAAGGGCCAGCGCCAAGAGCCCGCAGGCCAGTGCCCGCGTCCCAACCCGGCCGACGTCGAGAGCGAGACTTCCCACGCTAGTACCGGTAATACTCCGGCTTGAACGGCCCGTCGACCGGGATACCCAGATAGGCGGCCTGGCCGGGTGTGAGCTTGCTGAGCTTCACGCCAAGTTGCCCAAGATGCAGGCGGGCCACCTCTTCATCCAGCTTCTTCGGCAGGCAGTGGACGCCCAGCGGATACTTTTCCGGCTCGGTCCAGAGGGCCAGTTGCGCGAGCACCTGGTTGGTGAACGAGTTGGACATGACGAACGAGGGATGGCCGGTCGCGCAGCCCAGGTTCACCAGCCGCCCCTCGGCCAAAAGGAGGATCGCGTGGCCGTCGGGGAAGAGGTAACGGTCCACCAGCGGCTTGATGTTCACGCGCTTGATGTCCTTGCGGCCGTTCAGCCAGGCCACGTCGATCTCCAGGTCGAAATGCCCGATGTTGCAGACGATGGCGTCGTGGGGCATTTTTTCCATGTGGCGGCCGAGGATCACGTCGCGGCAGCCGGTGGCGGTGATGAAGATGTTGCCGCGGGTGCAGGCGTCGTCCATGGTGGTCACTTCGAAACCTTCCATGGCGGCCTGTAGGGCGCAGATCGGGTCGATCTCGGTCACGAGCACCCGCGCGCCGTAGGCCCGCATCGACTGCGCGCAGCCCTTGCCCACGTCGCCGTAGCCGCAGAGCACGACGACCTTGCCGGCCACCATGATGTCGGTCGCCCGCTTGATGCCGTCGGCCAGCGACTCTCGGCAGCCGTAGAGGTTGTCGAACTTGCTCTTGGTGACCGAGTCGTTGACGTTGATGGCGGGGACGGCCAGCTCGCCGCGCTCGTGCATCTGGTACAGGCGGTGCACGCCGGTGGTGGTCTCCTCGGAAAGCCCGCGAATGCCGGGTAGCAGATGGCGGTATTGCGGGCCGTGGACCATGGCGGTCAGGTCGCCGCCGTCGTCGACGATCAGGTCCAGTTGCGCGCCGTCGGGGAAATAGAGCGTCTGCTCGATGCACCAGTCGTAGTCGCCGTCGGTTTCGCCTTTCCAGGCATAGACGGGCACGCCGGTTTCCGCAATCGCGGCGGCGGCATGGTCCTGCGTGGAGAACTTGTTGCAGCTACTCCATTGCACCTCGGCCCCCAGGGCGCGGAAGGTCTCGATCAAGACCGCGGTCTGAATGGTCATGTGCAGGCAGCCGGCCAGGTGCGCCCCGGTCAGCGGCTTGGCCGTCGCGTATTTCTTCCGCAAGGCCCTCAGGCCGGGCATCTCCTGCTCGGCCAGTTCGATTTCCTTGCGGCCCCAAGCGGCCAGCGACATGTCCGCGACTTTATACGGCAGCTTCGTCTCAATCTGCGACACGGGTAGTACCTCCAATAAGCCTCATGATACGGTGGGGGGCGGGGGCGTGGCAAGGCTACCTGCCGGCCAGGGCCTGCCGGGCTGCGCGGACGAAGGCCGCCACGGCGGCCAGGTCCTTTTTGCCCGGACTGGCCTCGACCCCGCTGGCCGTGTCCACAGTCGTGGCCCCGGCCGCGCGGATTGCCGCGGCCACGTTGTCCGCACGCAGCCCGCCGGCCAGCACCATCGGCGGCCCGCCGACCTCCGTGGGGTAGCGCCGGGCGGCCGCCCAATCGGCCACCTGGCCTGTGCCGCCGTAAGCCCCCGGCACCTGCGCGTCCAAGAGGACCATTTTTGGAAGGCAGCCCAGCGACCGGCATTGACGGAGATACTCGGCGACCGGTTCCAACCCGGCCGGGCCCAGCCGAAAGGCCTTCATTACAGGCCGGCCGCCCAGCTCGGCCAGCCGCGCGGGCGGCTCATCGCCGTGAAGCTGCAAAAGATCCAGCCCTAGCTCGTCAAAGGCCCGGCACACGGCGGCCGCCTCCGCATCGACGAACACCCCTGCCTTCACGACCCCCGGCGGCACGACCTCCAGGATCGCCCGGGCCTGCCGCAGCGTCACGCAACGGGCACTGCCGGGGTAGAAATTCACGCCGATGGCGTCGGCGCCCGAACGGGCAACCGCCAGGGCGTCCTCGGCCGTCGTGATGCCGCAGATCTTGATGGTGAACATGCTTGTGGTATTATACCCGGATGGCTGCCAGTACCATTATCATTTGTATTCGAACAAAGGAGCCGCCACCATGCAACCCTCAATGAGGTTCGCCCCGGTCCTGTGGTTGTGCGCAGCCTGGCCCTTGATCGCCGCCGACAATCCGCGGGTCGTGGAGCTTTGGCCGGGCAAGGTCCCGGATGCGAGCGGCCAGACGGGCGCGGAGAAGGTTCTGATGTCGCCCAAGCTGGACCGCAAGCAGGTGGAGGTCACCGAGCCGACGCGGATGGTCACCAACGTCACCAGGCCGAGCATCACGATCTACCGGCCGGCCAAGGAGAAGGACTGCGGCGCCGCCATGCTGATCTGTCCCGGCGGAGGCTACTGGAATCTCTTCTGGCAACTGGAAGGCGAGGAGGTGGCCGAGTGGCTGAATTCGCTGGGCGTGACCGGGATCATCCTCAAGTACCGGGTGCCGCGGCAGCCCGACGAGCCCAAGACCCTGCCGGCCCGGCGGCCGCTCGCGGATGCCCAGCGGGCCGTCAGCCTGGTTCGCAGCCACGCCGGCCAGTGGGGCATCGACCCGAAGCGGATCGGCATCGGCGGTTTCTCGGCGGGCGGGCATCTCGCGCTGGCCACCGCCACCAGCTTCGAGAAGCGGACCTATGAACCGGTTGACGCCGCCGACCAGGCAAGTTGCCGGCCCGATTTCGCCGTCCTCTGCTACTCGGGTTATTTGAAGGCCAAGGACAAGAATGAGCTGGCCCCCGGCCTGCACATCCCGAGCGGGACGCCCCCGGTGTTCATCGTACACGGCGGCGACGATTTCATCAGCAGCCCCGAGCACAGCGTAGTCGCTTATCTGGCCTTGAAGCGCGCCGGCATCCCGGCGGAGTTGCACATCTATGCAACGGCCGCTCACGACTTCGGCGTGCGCGCCAGCGACCATCCCTGCTCGACCTGGACGCAGGCCTGTGCGGCCTGGCTGCGGCAGCAGGGATTGCTCACGCCTGGCACGCGGCCGTAGCTTGCCGCACACAGCTTTCTCGCCGTGGGAGTGCGGCCGGGCTGGCATCCGGCCTGCAGAAAACGATCTTCAAATGCAGAGAACGATGCCTGTTTATTGCGGCCCTGGGCGGATATCATAGTAGGTACTGCTATGTGGAGCACACCTGTTTTGGGACCGACAAAGGAATCGCGCCGCACCGCGGAGCTCCTCCGCGAGAAGGAATAGGCGCGGAAGTGGACCCTGCTGTCGGTTCTTTTTCTCTTGGGGTTATGAGCGACCATGCCCTCGTGCAGGTCGGCGGACTGAGGATTTGGAAGCAATGACGAGGTTGGCTGCTGTCCGATCCGACGCGGTTTGCTCGCTGCTCCTCTTGCTGCTGGGATGGAGCACGCAAGCCACCGCAAGAGATTGGCCGCAATGGGGCGGCACAAAGATGCGGAACATGTCCTCCGATGAGCGAGGTATTCCAGCCGTTTTTGCGCCGGGCAAGAAACGGCCCGATGGATCCGGCGTTGATGGCCAGACAACTCACAACGTCAGGTGGATTGCCAAGTTGGGCAATGCAACCTACTCCAGCCCGGCGGTCGCCGCCGGCCGGGTCTTCATTGGGACCAGCGACGGCACGCTCACCGATCCGCGCTTCGAACAGACCGGCGGCGGCGTGCTGCTGTGCCTTGACGAAGCGACCGGCCGGCTGCTTTGGCGGCTGGTGGTCCCGCGCTTGACCACGGGCAGGAAGAGCAGCGACTTCGACGCCATGGGGCTGGGCATCTGTTCTTCGCCGGCAGTCGATGGCGACCGCGTCTACGTGGTGACCAATCGAGACGAAGTCCTCTGTCTGGACGTGAACGGCATGGCCAACGGAAACGACGGTCCGTTCACCGACGAACGGCACTACTGGGTCCCGGCCGGGCATCCGCCCGTCGAGCCGGGTCCACAGGACGCCGATATCATTTGGCGCTTCGACATGACGGCCTTGCCGGTCTTTCCCCATGACGCCGCCGCGAGTTCCGTGCTCGTCGAGGGAGACGTGCTGTACGTGGGCACGGGAAACGGCGTCGATCACAAGATACCGCCATTGCCCGCGGCACCCAGTTTGATTGCTTTGGACAAGCGAACCGGGCGGCTCTTGGCCACGGACAACGAGCAGATCGGCGCCCGCGTATTCCACGGTCAGTGGTCGTCTCCTTCGCTGGGATGGGTGGACGACCGCGAGCTGGTCTTCTTCGGCGGCGGGGACGGGGTGTGTTACGCGTTCGACGCCCTGGCCACGGCGGCCAACAGCTCGGGGAGCCTGCACAAGGTCTGGTCCTACGACTGCGCCGCCCCGTATCGTCTCGATGAGTACGGCAAACCCATCGACTACTGGAGCGGTGACAGACGCGAAGGCCGCGGAAACCTGGACGACGGCCGTTTCACGTCACCCTGCGAAATCATCGGCACGCCCGCGTTTTACAAGAACCGTGTCTATGTGGCGATCGGCCAAGACCCGCAACACGGCCGTGGGCGCGGGCTGCTCGCCTGTATCGACGCCGGCAGGTCCGGCGATATCACCAGCCGCGGCAAGATATGGTCCTACGATAAGATCGACCGGAGCCTGTCCTCGGTCTCCATCGCCGATGGGCTGGTCTACGCCGCCGATATGCCCGGCCGAGTGCATTGCCTCGACGCGGACACGGGGCAATGCTACTGGGTCTACGACTGCAAGTCCGACATCTGGACCTCCCCGCTGGTCGTTGACGGGAAAGTCTTCGTCGGCACCCGCAAGGGCTTGTGGGTGCTGGCTGCCGGCAAGCGCCCCGAGGCGCTTGCCACGATAGGGTTAGGGTCGCCCGTCAGGTCCATGCCGGTGGTCGCCAACGGCATGCTCTTCGTCGCTTCGCAACGCTATCTCTGGGCCGTGGAAGATTCGAGGCTCAAGCCTGCTTCCACCCTGGCTACGGCCAGCGGGCCTCCCCTGCCCTCGGCCGCGCACGCAACGGGGGCTCCGGCGCAACAAGCCAAGAAACCTCCGCTCTAGCCAAGGTCATGACGGAACCCTCAGCGAACCAATCCACAACTTCCCAGCGTTTGTGGGCTTGGTTTCCCGAGCTTCTGTTGTTGCGCCGCCGGCGGGTGCGTGATCAGGTCAGGCTGCTGGGCCTGGCGGTGCTGGTGGGTATCGTTGCCGGGCTGGGGGCCATCCTCTTCTATGCAGCCACGCGTGGTGTGGAGCATTATGCCCTGGGTGAGCTGGCCGGGTATCATCCTCCGGTGCGGCCGGCGGGTGAGGTGGATATTCCGGGGTTGGCCGTCTGGCACCAGCCTTTTCGGCCGTGGCTGCTGCTGCTCATTCCGACGATGGGGGGCATTCTGAGCGGTTGGTTGGTCTACACTTTCGCGCCGGAGGCGGAAGGGCACGGCACGGATGCCGTCATCGCCGCCTACCATAATCGTCAGGGGCAGATCCGCCCGCGCGTGCCGCTGGTGAAGATCGCCGCCAGCGCCTTGACGATCGGCAGCGGCGGATCGGGAGGCCGCGAGGGCCCCATCGCCCAGATCGGGGCCGGTTTCGGCTCGTTGCTGGCGAATCTGCTGAAACTCGGCGCCGTGGAGCGCCGCATCCTCATGGCCGCGGGCATGGGGGCGGGCATTGCCGCCATTTTCCGCGCGCCGCTGGCAGGCGCCCTGTTTGCCGCCGAGGTGCTCTACCGCTCCCCGGAATTCGAGCCGGAAGTGATCATGCCCGCCGCCATCGCCAGCGTCGTCTCCTATTGCACGTTCGGCCTCTATGCGGGCTGGGAGCCGCTGTTTGCCACGCCGAACCTGACGTTCACCAACCCCTGGCACCTGGCCCCCTACTTGCTGCTGGTGCTGATGATGGTGCTCTTGGCGACGCTGTACACCCACACGTTCTACGGCATGACCCGCTTGTTCCGCCGGTTGCCCTTGCTCCCGCATTTCCGGCCGGCCGTGGGAGCGTTTCTGACGGGACTCGTGGGGATCGTGCTCTATTACCTTTCGGGTCGCCAGCAGTCGGCGCTTGCCGTCCTGTCCTTTGGGTACGGCTCGATCCAGCAGGCCATGACCGACGGCCCCGGCATCAGCGCCTGGATCCTGCTGGCCATCGCGTTGGGCAAGATCCTGACCACCAGCCTGACCATCGGCAGCGGCGGCTCAGGCGGCGTATTCGGCCCCTCGATGGTCATCGGCGGCTGCGGGGGCGGCGCCCTGGGGATGCTGCTGAATCACCTTTGGCCGGGCCTGGTGCCCCATCCGGCGAGCTTCGTGATCGTCGGCATGGCCGGCTTCTTCGCCGCCGCCGCCAAAACCCCCTTCTCGACGCTCATTATCGTCAGCGAAATGACCGGCGGCTATCACCTGCTGCTGCCCGCACTTTGGGTCTGTGTCCTGGCCTTCATTCTCTCTGACGAGAAATCCATCTACTCGGCCCAAGTCGAGAGCCGGTCCCGCTCTCCGGCCCACCAGGGGAGTTTCGTCCGGGAAATCCTGGCGGAAGTGCGCGTGAGCCAGTTCCTTACGGGCGGGCGTGCCGTGCCGGTGCTGCACGCGAGCGACTCGCTGACAACCGTCCTCGACCGCCTGGACGGCTCCGCCTACCCCGTGCTGCCGGTCGTCGACGCAGACGGCCGGTTGCTGGGCGTCGTAGACCTGGAATGCACCCATCTCGCTTTGCAATCGCCGCACGCCGCGCCGCTGATCGTGGCAGAGGACCTGATGCGCAGCAATGTCCGGCCGCTCGCGCCGGACGACCGCTTGGACCACGCCTTGGAGCTTTTCGTGGAGAATGACCTGCTGGCGCTGCCGATCGTGGACGACTTGCACGAGCGCAAGGTGATCGGAATCGCGCGGCGCTTCGACATCTCCAGCGCGTACCTACGGCACGTGCAGGGCACTTCGCCTCCAACCGTGCAAGCCGATTAGAGCTCGAGCAGGTCCAGCGACCCAAAAAGCTGGTCTCTGGCCTGCTGCTGCGCGGGGGCCGCGGGGGCCCAAGAGACCGCCACGGGGACCACTGAGGCCGCCAGCGGTTCGAGCGGGCCGGACCGCCGGTCCGACGCCCGCTGCGAGAAACCCGTGCCCGTCGAGGCGGACGTATCGTAGGCTACCGTGAAGCTCGACGATCCTCCCTTGTCCGTCAAGCCCGAGGCGGTATCCTCCAGCACCGACCGGGTGCCCATGTTGATCGCGGCCGCCTGCCAACTGGAGTTGTCGATGGCGCCGGTCGTTCCGTTGATCGTGGCCGTGCAGTTGGTAAAGGCCACCGTGCTGAAAGCCGCCAAGGGCAGGACCCCGCTGTTGGACGACGGCGCCTCGACGATCCATTCCGCCGACGACCGCTGGGCTTGAGCATAGCTCTGATCAATCGAGAATTTCTGGCTGCCGTCGGTGATCGACAGCACGAACTGCCCCGAGACGTAGGTGACCGACGCCGAGACCGTATCGCCCGGGTGGACCGTCATGTTGATGGTGACCGGGTAGTTCGGATACATCTCGTACCAGGCCGAATACTGCGCCTTTCCGCCCACGACGTCCTCTTCCGTGCCGAGCTGTTCGACCGAGCTGGAGCTGTAACCGTCGATTCCCACCCAGACGGACGAGTATTCGGTGCCGCTGCCGGAACCAGTCACCGTGGGCACAACCCAGGTACCGCTGACGGCCGTCACCGAGCCGGAACTCGGATTATTGAGGTTCGTCTCTGCGGCGTATCCGGACCAGTTGCTGCTGGTGGTGGTGGTGGTGACGCCGGTTGGCGTGGTCGGTGTCGTCGGAGTGGTTGGCGCCGGAGTGGTCGGTGTCGTCGGCGTGGTTGGCGCCGGAGTTGTCGGTGTCGTCGGCGTGGTTGGCGCGGCGGCGACATAAACCCGCATCGTACCGCTCAGCGCCGTCGTGCCGCTGCCGTCGGTCGCCGTCAGCGTCTGCGGGCCGGAGGTGTTGAACGTCACCACGAACGCGGCGCTGCCGTTCTGCAGGGTCACGCTCTGCGTGGCCGGCAACGCGGCCGTATCGGAAGTCGTCACGCTCAGGGTGTCGGAGGAGGAGACGACCTGGCCCAAGGCGTTGAGGGCCGCGACCTCGACCGTCACCTGCACGCCGGCCTGCACGCTGCGCGGCGCCAGGAGCACGATCTGGGTAATCGCCGTCGGGTTCACCACGTAGACGCGTGCCGTGGCCTTCGGCACCGTAGTTGTGGTCGTGTCGGTAGCGGTGAGCGATTCCTGGCCAGCGGTGTTGAACGTCACCTGGAACGAGGCGCTGCCGTTCTGGAGGGTCACGCTCTGCGTGGCCGGCGATGCAGCCGTATCGGAAGTCGTCACGCTCAGGGTGTCCGAGGAGGACACCTCCTGGCCGAACGCGTTAAGGGCCACGGCCTCCACCGTCACCGGCGCGCCGGTCTGCGCGCTGCGCGGTGCGAAGAGCACGATCTGGGCGACCGCCGCCGGGTTCACCACCTGGACGCCTGCCGTTGCCGACGAGACCGTGGTTGTGGTCGCGTCGCTGGCGGTCAGCGAGTCCTGGCCGGCGGTATCGAACGTCACCGGGAACCAGGCAACGCCTTGCTGGAGGGTGACCGTGGGGTTGGTCGGCAGGACCACGCCGGAGGAGGCGCTCGACAGGTTGATCGTATCCGTGGAGGAGGCCAGGCGGCCATAGGCATCCACGGCGGCCACCTCCGCCATGACCGTCGTGCCGGTCTCGGCGCTTCGCGGCAGCATCAACACTAGTTGAGCCGCCGCCCCGCTGGGCGGCCGCCCAGCGTGGCCCCCGGGACCGCCGTTCAACAGCGCGCGAATCTCCAAAGGTTCCAAGCGAAGCGGCCGACCGCTGGTGGCGCCCCGCCGCCCGTGCACCCGAGCACGTCGTTGATGCGATGCCTTTTCGCTAGACCCGGGCGCACGCCAAGTCGAGAACATGGTCTACCTCCCTATGTCCGTCTCTGTCCGTGTGAAATCGACAGTGCCCTTACGAAACGCGAGATAAGAGCGGCACACATCCCCGCGCTAGGGGGGATTTCCACTGGCCCCGTCGCATTCCCTCACAATCTTAGGACGATTTCAGCTTAAGGATGTCACGCGCTTCACGCAACGGGTGTTGACCGCGTGCCAGTGCCCCTTCCCACAGATACAAATATTGTAAACGAGACTTTCCGCGGCTTATTGCAAGTCGCCTGACGGGGTCCCGGCAAACTACGAGAACAGCGGACATACACCCATTTTCACGCTGCCTCCCTAATAAGTGAGTTTATCGCCCGTCCAGAATATCGTCAAGAAACGTTGAAATCCCCCCATGAGCACGGCCGGAATCCATGGATTCTACTCCATGAGTGGGGGCATTGCGCCACAATGGTGGTATGGCCACCCGGCAACCTTGGGATGCGCTGGCCCGCTAGACATTGCCTGGGTTACCCTCCTTTTCGCGCTCCATGCCGGCACGGCCTGGACGGTTGCCCCCACGGCCCTCCCCCGGCCCGCTTCCGTCTTCTCGCTGAGGCGGGGCATTGCCACAATGCGTCCAAACTGTGTCTGCCGGGTGCTCAGGGCAGCTTGTGGCCGAGCTTGTCGCGCTTGGTGGCGATGTAGCGGGCGTTGTGCTCGTGGATGGGGCCCACGATCGGCACCTGGTCGATCACCTCCAGGTCGAACCCGCCGTAGATGAAGGCGTCGGTCTTCTTGGGATTGTTGGTCAGCAGGCGGATCTTCGACAGTCCGAGGTCCTTGAGAATCTGGATGCCCACCCCGTAATCGCGGCTGTCGGCCGGGTGGCCCAGAGCGATGTTGGCCTCGACCGTGTCCAGGCCCTGATCCTGGAGGCTGTAGGCTTTGATCTTTTCGACCAGGCCGATCCCGCGACCTTCCTGGGGGAGATAGACGAGCACGCCGGCCCCCTCCCGGCTGATCATCTCCAGGGCGAGGTGGAGTTGGTCGCCGCAGTCGCAGCGGAGCGAGGCCAACAGGTCGCCCGTGAAACAGGAAGAGTGCAGCCGCACCAGTGGGGCCGCTGCCTTCTCCGGTTGGCCGAATACGATGGCAATCGGCTCCTGGTCCTCGTAGCGCACGCTGTAGGCGATGACCCGGCCGGGACCGAAGCGGGTCGGCAGGTCCGCCTCGTCAACGCGATCGACCAGCTTTTCCAGCCGCCGGCGGTAGCGGATGAGCTCCTCGATCGTAATGATCTCCAGATGGTGCTGCTGGGCCAACTGGTAAAGTTGCTCGCGGGGGGCGCGGTCGCCGGCAGCGTCGAGGATCTCGCAGAGGACGCCGGCGGGCCGCAGGCCGGCCATGCGGGCCAGGTCGACGGTGGCCTCGGTGTGCCCCGCCCGACGCAAGACCCCCCCCTCCTTTGCCACCAACGGAGACAAGTGTCCCGGCCGCACGAAGTCGCTCGGCTTGCTGGCCGGATCGACGATCGCCAGCACGGTGGTCGCCCGCTCCTGGGCGGTGATTCCCGTGCGGCTGCTGCGGTGATCGACCGGCACGGCAAAGTTTGTGCCCAGAGGGGCCGTGTTCTCGTCCACAATGAGGGGGAGACTGAGCCGCTGGCACACGTCCGGCAGGACGGGCATGCAAAACTGGCCGCGGCCGTGGGTGATCATGAAGTTCACGATCGCCGGGGTCACCTTCTCGGCCGCGCAGATGAAATCCCCCTCGTTCTCGCGGTCCTCGGCATCCATCACGATGACGATCCGGCCGCCGGCGATCGCCTCCACCGCGGCCTCGATGCTCGACAACCGATGCGACACGTAGCGTCTCCCCATCTCGCCAGTCCATTTATTATAAGCCGGGCAGCCGTTGGCTAACAGCCGCCGGAAAGGTAGGCGGAGGGAGATCACAAACTTAGAATCACAAGTTGCGCATGTCGCATCCCCTCATCCCCCCATCCCACGTCCCCTTGTCCCCACGAGTCGCGGGATCGGCGGCAGGATGGGGAAGCTTTTCCGCGAGAAACGGTCGTACTGAATATCTCGATTTCTCCGGTTGTTCTGCCGATAACGTCTGCTAGGCCGGCCTCGCAGCCCGGTTCTGCCTCAAGTTTGTGGGGCGAAACTCGGTTGTGCGGCCGGCACACCCTGCGCCAGCCCAATGGCGGGCAGGCAATTTCAAGGGGGGGCTCTGCCGATCGGCTGCCCCAAGGTGGGCTTGGGTTTGCGAAATAAGGAGAGAGGCAAACATGATCAGACGAATGATCGTACTGGGGCTGGGCTGCGGCCTGCTGGTTGCCTCGGCCGGCTGTTGCGGCTTCTGGCAGGGTCCGCTGTTTGGACATCCTTGTGGCATGGGCTGTTGCGGCCAATGCTGCGACGAGGACTGTGGTCCTTGCTGCGGCCCGGCCGGCCCCCCGTGTGCGGATCGTTGGCACGCGCGGGGTTGTAGGGATTGCGGTCCTGCCTGCGATGGTTGCTGCCCAAGCGGGCCCGCATGTGCTGCGCCCTGCGGCCCCTGCACCTGCGGCCCCTGTGGCTGTGGCCCTTGCGGCTGTGGCCCTTGCGGCTGTGGCCCTTGCGGCCCCTGTGACCCGTGTGGCTGCGGCCCCTGCGGCCAGTGCAGCCCTTGCGGTTGCTGCGGCTGTTACGGCCCGCTCTGGTGGTTCCACCCCGTGAAGTGGGTTAAGAGTTTGTTCACCTGCCCTTGCCGCTGCGGCTCCGGCTGTGGAGACTGCTACGCCGGCGAATGGCAGAGCGATCCGCCGGAATGCTTCGACCCCTGTGATGGTCACGGCAACTGGACGGGCAGGGGATGCTCGCGGTGTAACCAAGGGGCCGGCTATCCGCACGGCTCGCTGCCACCCGCGGCCGTCAACCCGGAACTCGTCCCCGGTGACGCGGAGCCAATGCCCGCCGGCAAACCTACGCCGGCTCCCCGACCGCCGCAGGCCACGCGGACGGGATACGCGTATCCCAACGGGTACGCGGGTGGCTACCCGTACGGATACGGACCCGGCAACGGGTACGGCAATGGCTACGGCAATGGGTACGGCAACGGGTACGCCAATGGATACGGCAGCGGGTACGGGAATTACGCGCGGTAGAGCCGTGCGGGAAACCTGGTGAGATACGCGAGGCCCGCGGAGCGACATCCGCGGGCCTTTCTCTTGCGCCAGCGGCGGCGATGGGAGCGAACGGCGCCGCCAGCAGATGCCATGCCCACGCTTGCGTGGGCATGTGGGGCCAGGCGGCAAGAATGCTTGCTGTCTCGCTGCGCTGGCTTAGCAAGCATGGCAC
>Ga0326727_10009233_pt1 | contig 24404 bp, 22 predicted proteins | sample MB2enrmetagenome_FD_207643 | JGI IMG/M metagenome (GOLD analysis project Ga0326727, IMG submission 207643) | Lab enriched peat soil microbial communities from McLean, Ithaca, NY, United States - MB29MY | ecosystem: Environmental > Terrestrial > Soil > Wetlands > Peat | place: USA: New York... | reverse complement strand
GGAGCGCTGCCTAAGCTCTCGAAATCTCAGATTACCCCTCCCTCCGTGACCCCGCCGGAGAATCCGAAGCTGGCCGTGCCGCCCGAGGTGGTGGTTCCTCCGCAGATCAAACTGCCGCAAGGTGACCAGATGGGCGATCCGATGTCCAAGCTGCTGGCGGCCTCGAACGGCACCGGAATCGGCGGAGGCATCGGCAGCGGCACCGGAACCGGCGTCGGCTCGGGTAGCGGACCGGGCGTAGGTCCCGGCCACGGCGGCGGCATCGGCGGCGGAGCCTATCACGTCGGTGGCGGCGTGCATGCTCCCAGGGTTCTCTACCGGCCCGATCCTGAATTCAGCGATGAGGCGCGCAAGAACAAGTATCAGGGCAACGTGGTGCTGAGGGTCGTCGTCGGCGTGGACGGCAAGACCCACGACATCAGCGTGTTGCGCTCACTGGGAATGGGACTGGATGAGAAAGCGATCGAAGCGGTTCGGCAGTGGCGCTTCGAGCCCGGCACGAAAGACGGCGTCCCTGTGCCCGTCGAAGTCGCTGTCGAAGTGAACTTTCACCTGTACTGATACCGCGAAACGAAACATTCGGGGCAGGAAATTCAAAGCGGCGAGGCGCACTCGCCGCTTTTTGTTGTTTAGGCGCCCCGGAAGCGGCGGGCCACCGGCTCGGCATGACGGCGGGCGTTTTCAGCCCACTCCTGCCCGCGCTCCCAGACGTCTCCTGCGCGCTCGCTCAAGTTCTCCACAGCGTCGCGTGCGTCCTCGTACTTGCGGCGAACCTCTTTGCGGAGCTGCCGGCCCGTCTTGGGAGTCAGCAGCAGCGCGCCGATCGCGCCTAGTCCGAGGCCGAACGTAAAGATTCCGAACGCGGCGAGAACACCGCCGCGACGGCGCGAGTTACCAAAACGAAAGTCTGCCATCGCAGAAAAAATCCTTTCCTCAAAGACATCTGCCTAGGGACGAGCTCCGGCAGGATGTAGTTACTTAGAGGAATCGGCGGAGCCTGCTGTTGCCCCGGCTGGCAGAACACGGCGGCCCTCGATGCGATATTTGCCCGAGGCCACCAGCGCAATGCCTTCGCTGTAGGCGATATGCTCCTCGACAAGAATGCGATCGGCCAGGGTGTGCTCGTCGTCGGCGGGCAGCACGGGAACTGTCTTCTGCAGGATGATCGCCCCGTGATCGAGGTGCTCGTCGACAAAGTGCACGGTGCAACCGCTCACCTGAACGCCGTATTCGAGCGCCTGCCGCTGCGCCTCAAGGCCCGGAAATGCCGGCAGCAGCGAGGGATGGATGTTCAGGATCTTCCCCGCGAACTCAGAGATAAACCAGGGCGAGAGGAGGCGCATGTATCCGGCAAGGATGATCAGTTCGGCTCCGGCCTCGCGCAGAGCTGAGGCTACGGCGCGGTCGTGCTCCTCGCGCTTCACTCCGCGGCTGGGCAGCACCACGCACTTCAGCCCGCGCTCGCGTGCGGCAGCGATGCCGGCGGCATCCGGCTGATTGCTGATCACAACGGCGATCTGGGCCGCCAGCTTGCCTTTGGCGATGTTATCGGCGATGGCAACGAAGTTGGAGCCGCGTCCGGAGATGAGAATGCCAAGTCGGATCATGAATACTCAGGATATAGCGTCGGCCGCCCGGCTCTCAAGGCGCGAAATCGATGCATCGTTCGGAGATCGCGACCAATCTATCGTGCAGAAGCAGAAGACGGGAGGCATGATGAAAGAGCTCGATCGCGCATTGCGCGAGCAGTTGATCGCCGCCCTTGAGGGCGGCAATGCGCACGCCGCTTTCGACGAGGTGGTGGAGAAATTTCCCGCGCATCTTCGCGGAGAAAAGGCCGGTGGAGAGATGGCCGGACTGCCGTATTCGGCGTGGCAGCTCGTCGAGCACATTCGCATCGCGCAGCAAGACATTGTTGAGTTCAGCGACAGCAAGCACGGAAAGTACAAGCCGAAGAAGTGGCCGGATGCGTACTGGCCAAAAGAATCCGCGCCTTCGAGCGAAGGTGCGTGGGAGCGTTCCATAGCGGCAATCAAGCGCGATCGCGATGCGATGGTCGCGCTGATTCGCGATGGGAAGAACGACCTGGCTGCGCCGTTTCCGTGGGGCGATGGCCAGAACCTGATACGCGAGGCCATCCTCATCGTCGATCACAACTCATACCACATCGGCGAGTTGCTTGCTCTGCGACGGCTGCTGGGAATCTGGCCGGCGCGCTAGCGACCTTGCTTCCATCAGAACGGGGGGCTACCTTGCCCGCAACAAAATCGCGAGCCCGCAGGCTCGCGATCCGATCTCTGCGTGGAGATGCGCTTACGTGTACTGCACCTTCCGGTCGCCCTTGACGGTGCGTCCGATGACGTAGCCTTTTTCGCCGGCACGGTCGAGGATCGTCTGGACCTTTTTGAACTTCTTTGCCGGAACAACGAGGATCATGCCGATACCCATGTTGAAGGTGCGCATCATCTCGGCCTGTTCGACGTTACCGATCTTCTGCATGTGCTCGAAGATCGGCAGTACCGGCCAGCTTCCCATCTCGACGACCGCGCCCACGCCCTTGGGCAGCACGCGCGGCAGATTTTCCGTGATGCCGCCGCCGGTGATGTGAGCCATGGCGCTGACGGCTTCGGCGTCGACCATGCGCCGCATGATCGGCCAGTAGCTCTTGTGCTGCTTCATCAGCTCGGAGCCGACCTTGCCCTTGATCTCGCTGACGTAGCTCTCCGCCGTGTATCCGGCAACGTTGAAGAGAAGCTTGCGGGCCAGTGAATAGCCGTTGGTGTGCAATCCGACGGAGGGCAGGCCGACCAGCACATCGCCAACCTGCACATCCTTGCCGGTGAGAATTTTTTCGCGCTCAACGGCGCCGACGATGAATCCCGCGAGGTCGTATTCGCCATCGGGATAAAAGCCCGGCATCTCGGCAGTCTCGCCGCCGATCAGCGCGCAGCCGTTATGCTTGCAGGCCTCGGCCAGTCCGCTGACGACCTTTTCCGCAACCTCAGGCTCAAGCTTGCCAACAGCAAGATAGTCCATGAAAAACAGCGGAGTCGCACCCTGCACGGCGATATCGTTGACGCAGTGGTTCACCAGATCGCCGCCGACGGTGTGGTGCACGCCCAGCTCAAATGCCAGCTTGAGCTTGGTGCCGACGCCATCGACGCTGCTGACCAGCACCGGATCGGTAAACTTCTTTTTGTCCACCTGAAAGAGACCGCCAAAGCCGCCAATCTCACTGAGAACACACTTGTTAAAGGTACGGTGCGCGAGATACTTGATGCGCTGCTTGGTGCGATTCGCCTGTTCGATATCCACGCCGGCATCGGCGTAGGTCAGGCTTCTTGATTCGGTTTGCTCGGCCAAAGTGGTCACGTCCGTGGAGAATATCGAGGGTTCCGTAAGTCAAAATTGTACCATTGGCGACGATAGACGGGCTGTGACGGGGCGCAATTTCCCTCCGAAAAACACGGTAGTACAACGACCATGGGTCATTGTCTCACCGTGTTGCCCACCCCATACTCGAATTGCGGGCGCTCTGGTTCAGCGCGCAATCCCCGGACCGCGATCTACCTCAGTTTGGCGATGGAACACCTCGACTGGATGCTGGTACTCTTCGGCGTGGCTGTGGCATTCTGCGGCGGCCGGCTGCAACTTCACCCCGAACGGCTCTTTCCCCGGAGCGCAGAGAGCGGCGAGCTTGACCGGGGGGCGCTGGCGCAGCTTCGACTGCTCGGCGGCTGTTTTCTCTTCATGGGCAGCTTCTTCACTCTGCAGATGACGGCTGACCTCTGCCGCCTGCCCTGGTGGAGCGGCGCGCTGGCCGGGCTGGCTGTGGCCGTGGCCGCGGTGAAGGTGGTGGGGCTGCGCAGACGGTCTTCAGCTCCACGCCGGGCAGCGATGGAGCCGGCCATCGGAGTTCACGCCGGCGACTGAGTCCTCCCTTTTCGAACCGGAATCCGCCGAACGATTGCGTCAGAATCATCGACCTCTTTTTCTCCGTAAACTGATTCGGTTCAGCAGGCGCCACCTCGTTGCAGGGGTGGCGCTTTGCTGTGTCGATCGCCGTTGACGCGCCGGACGCTTCCCTGTTCACCTTAACCACCTCTTAATCCACCTTAGACATCGTTCCACGCATATTTGCAGCTTTTCACCCAATCGTCGCTCTGGCGGTTTAGAATTTTCCATTAGCGGTTCTGACGCTGACTCTCGGAAGGATTTCTATGAGCCCTATTGGCAAGGTCCCCGTTTCTAACGTCAGCCCAGCGCATGACGTTTATCGCGCAGATACTCATCCTCTCGATCCGATCTTCAAACCCACCAGCGTTGCCCTGATCGGCGCCAGCGAACGCGCGGGATCGGTGGGGCGCAATGTGCTTTGGAACCTGATCAGCAGCCCCTTCGGCGGCACCATCTATCCGGTGAATCCGAAGCGTAACAACGTGCTTGGCATTCGCACGTACACTTCGTTGCAGGCGCTGCCGGAGGTTCCCGACCTGGTCGTCGTCTGCACTCCCGCCGAAAGCGTTCCGCCGCTGATGAAAGAGTGCGTGGAACTCGGCATTCCCGGGGGCATCGTCATCTCCGCCGGCTTCAAGGAGACCGGCGAGGCCGGCCAGAAGCTTGAAAACGAGATTACGGAGACGATCCAGGGCCGCATGCGCATCATCGGCCCCAACTGCCTTGGCGTGATGAATCCGGTGCTGGGGTTGAACGCCACCTTTGCGAACGCGATGGCGCGGCCGGGCAATGTCGCCTTCATCAGCCAGAGCGGCGCGCTCTGCACGGCGGTGCTGGACTGGTCGATGCGTGAAAATGTCGGCTTCAGCTCGTTCGTCTCCATCGGCTCGATGCTCGATGTGAACTGGGGCGACCTGATCGATTACTTCGGCAACGATGCGCGCACGCACTCGATCGTGATTTACATGGAATCGATCGGCGACGCCAGTTCGTTCCTTTCAGCGGCGCGCGAGGTCTCGCTGACCAAGCCGATCATTGTCATCAAGGCCGGACGCACGGCCGCTGCGGCCAAGGCCGCAGCCTCGCATACTGGCTCACTGACCGGCTCCGACGATGTGCTGGAGGCCGCATTTCGCCGCGTCGGCGTGCTGCGCGTCAACTCCATCGCCGAGATCTTCTTCATGACCGACGTGCTGGCCAAGCAGCCACGCCCGCGCGGCAATCGCCTCTGCATCGTCACCAACGCCGGAGGCCCCGGTGTGCTGGCCACCGATGCGCTGATCCAGGGCGGCGGCGAGCTGGCCGAGATTTCCCAGGAGAGCATGGCGGCCCTTAACGAGTTCCTGCCCTCCGCATGGAGCCACAACAATCCCGTCGACATCCTCGGCGACGCCGAGCCGGAGCGCTACTCCAAGAGCCTGCAGATCGCGGCCAAGGATCCGCACATCGACGGCATGCTGGTGATCATGACGCCACAGGGAATGACCAATCCCACCGCTATCGCCGAGCAGTTGCAGCCCTACGCGAAGGGGCTGGGCAAACCGGTGCTGGCGAGCTGGATGGGCGGCGAATCGGTGCTGCACGGCGAAGAGATTCTGAACAAGGCGGGCATTCCGACCTTCAACTATCCCGATACCGCCGTGCGCGCCTTCAACTACATGTGGCGCTACTCGTACAACCTGCGCGGCATCTACGAGACGCCCTCGCCGGGCGCGGCCAAATTCCAGCCCGACCGCGCGCGCGCCTCGAAAATTCTCTCCGAGGTGCGCGGCAGCGGACGCACGATCCTCACCGAGTACGAGTCGAAGAAGCTGCTGGAGTCTTACGGCATTCCCAGCGTGCCCACCGAGATTGCCACCACCGAGAGCGAGGCCGAGCAGTCGGCAGCGAAGATCGGCTATCCGGTGGTGCTCAAGTTGCACTCGTTCACCATCACCCACAAGACGGACGTCGGCGGCGTGATCCTTAATCTTCCCGATGCCGTCAGCGTCCGCAAAGCCTTTAACCAGATTCGCGAAAACGTGGAGGCCAAGGCCGGCCCGGGCCACTTCGAGGGCGTGACCGTGCAGCCCTTCGCCAAGCAGCAGGGCTATGAGCTGATTCTGGGCGCATCGCTCGATCCGCAGTTCGGCCCGGTGCTGCTCTTCGGTACCGGCGGCCAGCTGGTGGAGGTCTTCGAGGATCGCTCGCTGGCGCTGCCTCCGCTGAACACAACGCTGGCGCGCCGCATGATGGAACAGACGCGAATCTACAAGGCTCTGAAGGGCGTGCGCGGACGCAAGTCGATCGACATGGCGGCGCTGGAGGAGCTGATGGTGCGCTTCAGCGACCTGGTGATCGAGAACCCGGCGATCACGGAGATCGACATCAATCCCGTGCTGGCCTCGCCGGAGCGACTGCTGGCGCTGGATGCCCGCGTGGTGGTGCATGACAAGGAGGTCCCCGACGCCAAGCTTCCGCGCTCGGCGATCCGGCCCTATCCGGTGCGCTACGTCGGCGAGTGGACGATGAAAAACGGCGAGCAGGTGACGATCCGTCCGATTCGTCCCGAGGACGAGCCGCTGATGATCGAGTTCCACAAGAAGCTCAGCGAGCGCACCGTCTACCTGCGCTACTTCCAGCCGCTGAAGCTGACGCAACGCACCGCTCACGAGCGGCTGACGCGCATCTGCTTCATCGACTACGACCGCGAGGTGGCGCTGGTAGCCGAGCGCAAGCATCCGGACGGCTCGCCGGATATCATCGCCGTCGGCCGCCTGAGCAAGATGCACGGCCGCCCGGAGGCCGAGATGGCCGCTCTTGTGCAGGATGAGTTCCAGGGCAAGGGGCTGGGCACGGAGCTCTATCGCCGGCTGATTCAGGTAGCCAAGGACCAGGGACTGCACAAGGTTCACTCCAACATGCTGGGCGAGAACAAGGAGATGCAGCACCTGTGCAAGAAGATGGAGTTCAAGCTCACGGCTCCGGACCTGGAAGATAACCTGGTGCTGGCCGAGCGGGCGCTGTAAACGAAAGCGCAATTTGTGAACCGAAGGGCTGCGCGGCGTCGCAGCCCTTTGTTTCGTGCTGAACGGCGAGAGCTACCAGGCGGATACTCTCTGGCGGCTTTGCCTTCCATCTTGCGTGCTTCGCGCTATGCTTGAGCGTGAGCTGCATCGCATGAAGATCTTCCGCACCGCGATTGTGTATATCGCCCTGGCCGCCGCGCTGTCGGCGCAGGAGTCGAAACCGGCGCCGCATCGTCCGCGCGTGGCGCTGGCGCTCTCCGGCGGAGGCAGCCTCGGTATCGCCCACATCGGCGTGCTGCAATACTTCGAGGAGCATCACATCCCCGTCGATGCGATCGCCGGCAGCAGCATGGGAGGCCTCGTCGGCGGCCTTTACGCCACCGGCCACACGCCGCGGGAGATCGAAACGGCCTTCACGCAAGCCGATTGGGAGCAGCTTACACGCATCCAGACACGCTACCAGGATCTGCCCTTCGAGTCGCGGCAGTTGCGCGCCGAGCATCCCGGAGAGTATGCGCTGCAACTGGGCCGCGGACTCTCGCTGCCGGCGGGATTGAGCACCGTCGAACCGCTCGATCTGCTGCTCTCGCGCCAGTTGCTTAACTACTCGACGGTGGAGGATTTTTCGCAGTTGCCCACCCCCTTCCGCTGCGTGGCCACGCAGCTTGAAACCGGCGAGGAGTTCGTGCTGAGCCATGGCAATCTGGCGCGCGCGCTGCGGGCGACGATGGCCGTTCCGGGAGTCTTTACGCCGGTCGAGTGGGAGGGCCACGTGCTCGTCGACGGCGGACTGGTCGATAACCTGCCGACCGACGTGGCGCGCGCGATGGGAGCCGACGTGGTGGTGGCCGTGCATTTCAGCGTCCCGCTGCCGCCGGCAAAGCAGTTGCAGTCGCTGAACAATGTGCTGACGCAGGCGGTTTCGGTCTCGGTCGCCGTCACCGAGCGCGAGAACCTGCGCACGGCCGATCTGGTGCTGGCGCCCTCGCTCACTGGAATCGGCGGCATCGATTATCAGCACGCCCGCGAGCTGATCGAGCGCGGCTACCAGGCGGCGGCACAGAAAGAGCGCTTCCTGGCCACGCTGGCGCTGAACGATTCCGACTGGGCCGCCTACCAGGCCGAGCGCCGCAGCCGCATGCGCGCGCCCGCGCCGCCTGCGGAGCGGTGGCTGGCGCACTCGTCCGATCCCGCGCTTGAAAGGCTTGCGCAGGCGGAGCTTGACCGCGATGGAGGCCAGCGCTCAATCGATCGCTTCGAGCAGCAGCTCTCACAGCTTGCGGCGGGTTCGGCGCTGCCGGCCGCGTTTTACCGGCTCTCGAACGACGCGGCCAATCCCGAGCTCGTCGCCGAGCTCGATCCGCGGCGGCAGGAGCAGCTCTCGTTTCGTCCCTCGGTGGAGCTGGCGGTGGCCAACCACGAACCGACGCGCGGAGCCCTGCGCGGCTTCGTCGCATGGCTTCCGCAGAACGAGTACGGCGCAATTTACCGCATGCAGTTTTCCGCCGGCTACAGCCCGCAACTGGCGGCTTCGTATCAGCGCTCCATCGGCACATCGCGCTGGTTCTGGATGCCGTCGCTCGATCTGCTTCGCCTGAACAGCGCGACCTATAACGGCGTCGAGCACTTCACGCATTGGCAGGATACCTACTCGGCAGCCTTCGATGTTGGATACGAGCCAGGACGCCATGCGCAGCTTCGCGCCGGCATGGAGACCGGCTACGAGCGGCTCTCGCCAGTGAGCTACAGCGGCGCGCTGCCCGTGGGCAATGGAGCATTCCTGCAGCCCCATCTCATCGTCGAGTGGAACAGCGTCGACGATGGCTCGCTGCCGCAGCATGGCGCGTTGTTGTCGGCCTCGATGGCCGGCCGCTACCGGCAGTGGGATGGCAGCACGGTTCCGCTCGGCCGCGCAAGCTTTGAGCAGCACTGGAACGCGCTCGCGGGCAATCTGACCGCATCGCTCTCAACGGCGACGAGCTTCGGCAAGGCGCTCAACTACTTCGATCTCTTTCCGCTCGGCGGCGAGAGCGATCTGCGCGCCTACCGCTACCAGCAGTTCCACGCAAGCTCCTACGCAATGGGAGAGCTCGGCTATCGCAAGCCGATTCGCGAGCTGAAATTGTTGGGGCGTAGTCCGCAGCTTGGAGCCTGGTATGACGCCGCCGGCCTCACGCAGCCGCGGCAGAGCTGGCAGAGCGAACAGAGCGGATCGCTGGGCGTGCTCTTCGATTCGCCCCTCGGCGTGCTCACCTTCGCCATCGGACGCACCAGCGATGGTCAGACGCGGGGATGGATTCGCGTAGGAAGGCCGTAAACCCAGGTTAGCTCGCTTCGCTCGCGAGCCCTTCGACAGGCTCAGTACTCTTTCGATGGCTCCTGCGCGGAGTTGATCCAGGCCGTGTACCACATGTCCAGCAGCATCTGCGCGCCGTGGGCGAGCTGACGGCGGATGAACTCGCGCGACTCGCGGCCGCCGTGGCCATCGAAGCCTCCAGTTTTTTCCAGCTCATAAGCGCGCTCGATCTTCGACTGCGACTCGCGCAGGTAGGCGAGGTAATCCTCGAATGGGTGGTCGAGGCGGCGAGGCGCATGCATCAGCGCGGCGATCTCGGTGACCTCGGGATTGGCGTTGACGAAGGCCGTCTCCATCTTCGAGTGCACGTCGTGCGAGGTGGTGTAGCCCTTGGGATTCGGCCCGACCCAACCGTTGTACTGGATCGAGGTGTGCATGGGGTTGGAGCCATCGCCGACGTAGTGGCCGAGCCATCCGGCGTAGAAGATGGCGTCGGCTTCGGCATCGGCGGTGGAGCGATGCTCGGCCTTCGCGTGGCGATATTCGCGGAAGGCGACCTTCAGCCGGTCGAAGACCTCGATGGTGATATAGGGCTGGAAGCCGATCCGCTCCGGCTGCGGAATTCCGGCCTCGGGATGCTGCGCGCGATACACCTCGACGGCATGGATGAACTTGTAACGATCCGGAGGCAACGGCTTCAGCCAATCGACGTATTCGAGATCGATGAAGTGATCGGGAGCCTGCGCATCGTTCAGCGGCTTCTCTAGATTCGAGCGCCAGCGGTCGGGCTCCGGACCGAGCCATGCGATGTGGCCCGCGTTTGCTTTCAGAAATTGCGGCATCGAGGCCGGAAGCGCATTTGCGGCGGCGCGATTGATCGCCACGTGTCCGGCATCGCCCCAGCCGGAGCTGAGAGTTGGAAGCAGAACCCACGCCGCGACGATCAGAGCTCCGGCGATGCGCTTGAAGATGCGCTCGAACATCACGACCTCCTGTGTTCGGATCCGCTCACTGCGCGCGGCTTTGCCTGCCAGACTCCCACCATGCGCAGGTGAAGAGGATCGCCAGTACCCATGCGATGGCGATGAACAGGAGCCTTGCCCAGCCGGCGTGCATCCCTTGCGCCAGGCCCATCGAGCCAAAGATGGCGGCGATCCACCATAGCAGCGCGACAAAGCCGATGCGGCGGCGCACACCGGCCATTCTCTGCGGATCGAGTTTCTGCTGCGTTTCGGTCATCGATTCCTCACAGCGTGCTGCTCCACGCTCAGCAATCGCGGCAGCAGCTCACCGGCAGCTCCTTCGAAGACCTGGGTGAAGGCGGCGGCGTTGGCCGGATGCTCGGGGCCGACGTAGTAGGTCCGCACTGGCGCCGGCTTGCTGATGGCCCAGTGTACAAAGCTCGCCGCCGGCTGCACCACCCCGCTGGTTCCCACCACCAGCATCACCGTGCAGCGATGCAGCTCTTCGAAGATGCGCTCCATGTGGTAGGGAACCTCGCCGAACCAGACGATGTTCGGCCGGATGCGTCCGCCGCACTCGCAGAAAGAGTGCTGATCCTTGCTCTCGTAGAGGCGGGTGTCGGCGAAGGGCTCGCGGTCGCAGCTCTCGCAGCAGGATTGAAAGAGTTCGCCGTGCATGTGCACCAAACGTCGAGAACCGGCGCGCTCGTGCAGGTCGTCCACATTCTGCGTGCAGAGGAAGAATCGCTCGCCGAGCGAGCTCTCGACCTGGGCCAGCGCATGATGCGCGGGATTGGGAGCGGCCTCGAGCGCGGCCTTGCGCCGCATCGAGTAGAAGCGCCAGACGCGCTCGGGATCGCGATGCCACCCGCGAGGCGAGGCGACATCCTCCACGCGTTCGCCATCCCAGAGGCCGCCGCTGCCGCGAAAGGTCGCCAACCCGCTCTCGGCGCTGATTCCCGCGCCGGTGAGCACGAAGAGATGATCCTTGCCGCCGAGATGGATCTTCTGCGCGCGCTTCTTCACTTTGCCCCCAATCCCTTTCGAGTGAAGTATATTTCCTGGGCCGCGGCGACGTCTCTCCCATTGTTGCAGCGCTGCTCGCGTGCCGCCTTCGAGCTTTTTCGTTGACCGGCGCTGCTGATGACGTTACCATGTTTCCACATGATCTCTCCGCGCCATCCTCGCCATCATCATCACCATCGGGCGAGTGTGCCTGCGGAGGAGCGTGGATCCCTATAATAGGTAATCATCCAAGCACTGGCCCGCTGGCGACACCTTCCAGCGGGTTTTTTCTTTTCCGCTGCGGAATCTCCAGAGGCCGGACCAACGAGGAGACACATGCAGATCGATTTCGACAAAATGGGAGGACTCGCCCCGGCGATCGTTCAGGACGCAGATAACGGCGAGGTCCTGATGCTCGGCTTCATGAACGGCGAAGCCTTCGAGAAGACGCTGGCGACGGGCCTGGTCACCTTCTACAGCCGGACGCGAAACCAGCTCTGGACGAAGGGCGAGACGAGCGGCAACTGCCTGCGCCTGCTCTCCGCCGCCACCGACTGCGACAACGACACCATCCTCTGCAAGGTGCGCGTGGAAGGCGACGGCCTGGTCTGCCACGAAGGCACTCGCTCCTGTTTCACTAAGCCCATCGCCTTTGGCGAGGAGATTCGCAATGCCTAAGATTCGTCTCGGAGTTCCCAAGGGCTCGCTGCAGGATGCCACCATCTCTCTGTTTGCCGCCGCCGGCTTCAAGATCTACGCCAACGGCCGCTCCTACTTTCCCTCTACCGACGATCCCGAGCTGGAGTGCATGCTGATCCGCGCGCAGGAGATGGCGCGCTACGTCGAACAGGGCGTGCTGGACGCAGGACTGACCGGCCTCGACTGGGTGATCGAAAGCGGCCGCCAGGTGGAGACCATCTGCGACCTGATCTACGCCAAACAGAGCCGCGGCAAGGTGCGATGGGTGCTCGCCGTGCCCGAGGATTCTCCCGTGCAGCGCGCCGAAGACCTGGCGGGAAAGATCATCGCCACGGAGCTGGTCGAGGTGACGAAATCGTACTTTGCCTCAAAGAACGTGCCCGTCAAGGTGGACTTCAGTTGGGGCGCAACCGAGGTGAAGCCGCCGATGCTCGCCGACGCCATCGTCGAGGTGACGGAGACCGGAAGCTCACTGCGCGCCAACCGCCTGCGCATCGTCGAGACCGTGCTGGAATCGAATACGCAGGTGATCGCCAACTGCAGCGCCTACGCCGACGTGTGGAAGCGGCGCAAGATCGACAACATCGCCCTCATGCTGCAAGGCGCCATCGCCGCGCAGGGACGCGTGGGATTGATGCTGAACGTGCGCCAGCAGGATCTGCCAACCGTGCTCGACGTGCTGCCCGCGCTCAACTCGCCGACGATCTCTCCGCTGAGCAACTCCGAATGGGTCGCGGTCAACACGATTCTGGAAGAGGCGGTGGTGCGGGATGTAATTCCTGAGCTGAAGGCCGCCGGCGGCACGGGAATCGTCGAGTATCCGCTGAACAAGGTGGTGCTCTGATGCGATTGCTGCGTGGAGAAGAGGCCGAACAGGCGGTCGCCGCGCTGGAGCGCCGCTATGCATCGTTCGATCCGGCGCTGGAAAAGAGCGTGGCTGCGATCGTCGACGAGGTGCGCAGCGGCGGCGATGCGGCGCTGATGAAATTTGCCCGACGTCTGGATGGTCTGGCCGAGGGCGCAGGCGTGCGCGTCTCCGCCGAAGAGCTGAAGGCGGCCGAGCAGGCAATCTCGCCCGAGCTCCGCCACGCATTGGAAGCCGCGGCCACGAACATCCGCAACTTCGCCGAGTGGCAACTGCCACGGCCGTGGGTCCGCACGATTCAGCCCGGACTGCGCGTCGGCCAGGCGATCCGGCCGCTGGATTCCGTCGCCTGCTATGCGCCCGGCGGCCGTTATCCGCTGCCTTCGACGGTGCTGATGACGGTGATCCCCGCGCAGGTCGCCGGCGTCAAGCGCATCGCCGTCGCCTCGCCGCACCCGGCGGTGGAGACGCTGGCCGCGGCCTCGATGCTCGGCGTCACCGAGTTCTATCGCATCGGCGGCGCGCAGGCCATCGCCGCATTCGCTTACGGAACCGAGAGCATTCCCGCCGTCGATAAGATCGTCGGCCCCGGCAATCGCTACGTCACGATGGCGAAGAAACTGGTCGCCTTCGACTGCGGCATCGACTTTCTCGCCGGACCGACGGAGATCGTCTACTGCGCCACCGAGGGCAACGCCGAGTTCATCGCCTCTGACCTTGTCTCGCAGGCCGAGCACGATCCCGATGCGCTGGCCGTCTTCGTCACCGCCAGCGGACGGCTGGCCGCGTCGGTAATCCGCTGCGCCGACGCTATGGTGACGAAGAATGAGATCGCAAGCCAGTCGCTGGGCGCGCGCGGCGTGGCGCTGGTGGCAAGAAGCCGCAAACAGGCGCTGGAGTGGACCAACCGCCTCGGCGGCGAGCACGTCACCGTGCCGCCCGACGATGTGTACTCGGTCACCTGTGCCGGCTCGATCTTTCTTGGCGATTACACCCCGCAGGCGATTGGGGATTACGCCAGCGGTCCCAATCACACTCTGCCCACCGGCAACGTGGCGCGCTATCGCGGCGGGCTGAATGTCATCGACTTTGTGCGCATCATCACCGTGCAGGAGGCCAGCCGCAAGGGGCTCGAACGCATTGCGCCCACGGTGACGACGCTGGCCGAGGCCGAGGGACTGAAGGGGCACGCCGCCAGCGTGCGTGTGAGGACAAAGCGATGAACACGCTGCGCGCCCGCGAGGCCGTCCGAAAGATGAAGGAGTACCATCCGCCGCTGGGCAGCCGCGACGGCCTGCGCCTCGACTTCAACGAGAACGTCGATGGCTGTTCGCCACGCGTGCTTGCGGCGCTGCGCGCCATCACCGCCGATACGCTGAATCGCTATCCTGAGCGCGAGCGCGGCGAACGCGCCGTGGCCGCGCATCTCAATGCCTCGCGCTCTAATGCCTCGCATCTTAATGTCTCGCCCGCGCAACTGCTGCTCACCAACGGCGTCGATGAGGCAATTCATCTGCTCGCCGAAACCTATCTTGAGCCCGGCGACGAGGCGCTGATCTCCGTCCCCACCTTCAGCATGTACGAGATTTACGCGCAGGCAACCGGAGCCGAGGTGCGCACGGTGCGAGCGGACGAGAGCTTTCGATTCCCCGCCGATGCGATGCTGCGGGCGATCACGCCGCGCACGCGCCTGGTCGCGATCGCCAATCCGAACAATCCCACCGGCAGCATCGCGCGAACGGATGAGTTGCTGGCCATCGCGAAGGCCGCGCCCGCAGCGGCCGTGCTCATCGACGAGGCTTACATTCACTTCGGCGGAGAGAGCCTGCTCGATCGCATCGGTGAGTTCGACAATCTTTTCATTGGCCGCACCTTCTCGAAGGCCTACGGGCTCGCGGGATTCCGCCTCGGCGCGCTGATTGGCCCGGAGGCGCAGATGACGATGCTGCGCCGTGTCGCCTCGCCTTACAACGTCAACGGCGTCGCGCTCACCTGCCTGGAAGCCGCGCTGAACGACGATGCGTATCTCTCCGGCTACGTCACCGAGGTGCTCGAAGGGCGCGCCCGGCTTGAGGATTTCTATCGCGGGCGCGGGATTCGATACTGGCCCTCGCAGGCGAATTTCGTCCTCGCATATTTCGGAGATTACCGGCAGGCGCTGGTGGCGGAGATGCGCCGCCGCGGCATCCTGGTTCGCGATCGCGACAGCGATCCCGGCTGCGCGGGCTGCGTGCGCATCACGCTTGGCAATTGCGCGCAGACGGCACGACTGCTGCGCGAGCTTCCCGAGGCGCTGGCCGCCATCGGATACACGAATGATTCCTCGCTGACGAGGGAGGCGCAATGAAGTCGCAGCGCAAGGCAGAAAATCGGGTACGGGCCAACAGCCGGCCCTCCGGCTCGCAGCGCGCGGTCAACGTGCGCGGAGCCGAGCTTGAGCGCATCACCACCGAGACGCAGATCGCGCTGGCGCTGATCATCGACGGCAGCGGCAGCTACAGGATCGCAACCGGCATCCGCTTTCTCGATCACATGCTGGAGCTCTTCACGCGCCACGGAGGCTTCGATCTTGCTCTTGCCTGCCGCGGCGATCTCGATGTCGATCAGCATCACACCGTTGAAGACGTTGGCATCGCGCTGGGCGAGGCCTTCGACCGCGCCCTCGGTGACAAGAAGGGAATCCTGCGCGCGGGATACTTCCTGATGCCGATGGACGAGACGCTCGCCATCGCCGCCGTCGATCTGGGCGGACGCGCGGTCTGCGTAGTGGAGACGAAGGTTCGCGTGCGACTGGTTGGCGATCTGCAGAGCGAGCTGGTCTTCGACTTCTTCGAGGGCTTTGCCCGCGGCGCGCGCGCCAACGTACACCTGAAGGTGATGTACGGCCGCTCCAATCATCACAAGATCGAGGCGATCTTTAAGGCATTCGCGCGCGCGATGCGTGTCGCCTGCAGCCGCGATCAGCGGCTGGCCGAGATGCTGCCCTCGACCAAGGGGCTTCTATGATTACGCTCATCGACTACCAGGCCGGCAACCTGACCAGCGTGCGCAAGGCCTTCAGCTACCTTGGCGCGGAGACCGAGGTTACGGACGATCCCGAGGCGGTGCGCCGCGCAAGCGCGCTGGTGCTGCCCGGCGTCGGTCACTTCAGCGCCACCCAGCGGCTGGCCATAAGCGGCGTGCGCGATGCCGTGCAGGAATCCGTCGCGAGCGGCACGCCTTTTCTCGGCATCTGCGTCGGTATGCAGTGGCTCTTCGCCGGCTCGTCGGAGGCGGAGGGCGTGGCCGGACTCGGGCTCTTCGCGGGCGGATGCGAGCGCTTCCACACCACGCTCAAAGTTCCGCACGTGGGATGGAACCAGCTTCGCCGCAGCGCCGGGGGCGCACAGGCTCGCCTGCTCGAAGGCATCTCCGATGGAAGCTTTGTTTACTTCACGCACTCGTATCGCGCTCCGGTAGTGGAGGGCGTCTCGGCGGTGACAACTTACGATGAGACCTTCGCCGCCGCGGTCGAGCGCGAGAACCTCTTTGGCGTGCAGTTTCATCCGGAAAAATCCGGCGAGAGCGGGCTGCGAATTCTCAGGAACTTCTGCGCCATCGCCGAAGGGAGCCACGCATGACGGAGACGGGAATCACGCGCCGCATCATCGCCTGCCTGGACGTCACCGATGGCCGCGTCGTCAAGGGCGTGCAGTTTGTCGATCTCATCGATGCCGGCGATCCGGCCGAGCTGGCGCATCGCCACGCGGCCAGCGGCGCAGATGAGATCGTGCTGCTGGATATCACCGCGACCAGCGACGCGCGGCCCACGCTGATCGACGTGGTTCGCCGCACGGCGCGCACGCTTTTTGTGCCCTTCACCGTCGGCGGCGGCGTGCGCACGCTCGACGATGCCTCGGCCATCTTCGACGCCGGAGCCGACAAGATCAGCATCAACTCGGCAGCGATCAAGTCTCCGGAACTGATCACGCAAATCGCCAACCGCTTCGGCTCGCAGGCGGTGATCGTGGCGATTGACGCGAAACGCCGAACCGAAATGCAGGGCCGTCGCGACGACGCCGTTCGCGCCGAGGTCTACCTCGCCGGAGGACGCACACCCACCGGCCTCGATGCTATTGCGTGGGCGCGCGAGGCGGAATCGCGCGGCGCGGGAGAGATCCTGCTGACCTCGATGGACTGCGACGGCACCCGCAACGGCTTCGACTGCGCGCTCACCGCCGCCGTCGCCACGGCGGTCAACATTCCGGTGATCGCCAGCGGAGGAGCCGGCTCGGGCGATCACTTTGTGGAGGTCTTCAAGGCAGGCCGAGCCGATGCCGCGCTCGCCGCCTCCATCTTCCACTTCGGCATTCACGACGTGCGCGAGCTGAAAGCGCAGTTGCAGAGAGCAGGGATACCGGTGAGGCTGCCGTGCTGAACGAACTGCCCCACTCAAGCCCGACAGCGGGGCTTGAAAGGGCCACCTTCAAGCACAAATGAAGAGGAGCCACGATGCTGATTCCATCCATCGATCTCATGGGCGGCAAGGTCGTCCAACTGGTGCAGGGAGAGAAGAAGGCGCTTGAGTTCGACGACCTCCAGTACTGGATCGAGCGCTTTCTTAACTATCCCATGGTGCAGCTCATCGATCTGGATGCTGCCATGGGCAAGGGTGAGAACACGGCGCTGATTCATCGCATCTGCCGGCATCTTCCGGCGCAGGTAGGCGGCGGAATCCGCTCGGTCGATGCGGCTTCGAAGATGCTGCGGGCCGGAGCGAAGAAGGTCATCATTGGCTCGGCTCTGCTGAAGGATGGAGCGGTCGATCTGGCGATGGCGCGCGAGCTGGCGCATTATGCTTCGGCTGCGCGGCTGATCTTTGCCATCGATTCGCGCGGCGGGCGCGTGGCCATCAAGGGCTGGAAGGAGGCTACCAGCCTCGATCCGCTGGAGATCATCCGCCAGGGCGAGCCGTTCTGCTCCGGCTATCTCTATACTCACATCGACACCGAGGGCACGATGAGCGGCTTTCCCATGGAGGTTGCCGCGCGGCTGCATGCGGCAACCCGGCGCAAGCTGATCGTCGCCGGAGGAATCCGCTCGATCGACGAGGTGAACCATTTGGATGAGATGAAGATCGACGCCGTGGCCGGAATGGCGGTGTACACGGGAGCAATGCAGGCATAGAGCAATTTTCCCAAGTCCTGATGCCTTTCGGCTGAATCCAATACTCATGCCGATCCCTGCGTGGCGCTCTCTTTCCGTGATCTGATAGGCTCGCGTTGGGGAAAAAATTCCGGCAGTTTACGTCATAGTATCGAGGAGCACAGTGTCACAGGCGCACATCATCTCTCCCGTGGAAATCAGTTCAGAGGAACAGCGCGAGCGGATCTTCGATCTCTTCCGCCGCTGGGGATACCTGCAGGCCGATCTCGATCCGCTCGGCCACTTCCCGCGTCTCGACTACTCCGAGCTGCAGATCGGCGGCCCGGAGGCCGAGCGCGCACGTGAGATCTACTGCGGCACCGTAGGCGCCGAATTCATGCACATCCCCGATCCCGAGCGCCGCCAGTGGATCATCGACCACCTCGAAGGCGAGCAGCCGGAGGTCGATCGCGAGGCCATCCTGCGGCAGTTGCTCGAGGCCGACATCTTTGAGCAGATGCTACAGACGCTCTACATCGGCACCAAGCGCTTCTCTCTGGAAGGCAACACCGCGCTCATACCGATGCTGGAGGAGATTCTCACCGGCGCTGCCGCCCAGGGCGCGGAAGAGTGCGTGATGGCGATGAGCCATCGGGGAAGGCTGGCCGCGGTGGCAGCGGTCGTGGGCCGCTCCGCCACTGACATCTACGCCGGCTTCGAGGATGTCGATCCGCGATCGATCCTCGGCGGCGGCGACGTGAAGTATCACCAGGGCGCGACCAATATTCGCGAATTCAACGGCCAGCGCATGCGAATTCACCTGGTCAGCAATCCCAGCCATCTTGAGGCCGTCGATCCCGTCGCTCTGGGACGCGTGCGCGCCAAGCAGACGCGCCGCGGAGCCGAAGGGCGCCACCGGACGCTGCCGATCCTGATGCACGGCGATTCTGCCTTCGCCGGACAGGGCATCTGGGCCGAGACGCTCAACATGAGTTATCTGGAAGCCTACGATGTCGGCGGAACGATCAATATCATCGTCAACAACCTGCTCGGCTTCACGACCAATCCGGTCGATTACGCCAGCGGACGCTTCGCCAGCGATCTTGCCAAGCGCCTGCCGATTCCGATCTTCCACGTCAACGCCGAAGATCCCGAGGCCGTCGTGCGCATCGGCCGCCTTGCACTCGAATATCGTTACCAGTTCGGCTCGGATGTGGTCATCGACCTGATCGGCTATCGCCGCCACGGACACTCCGAGGTGGACGACCCCACCATCACGCAGCCGATCGTCTACGCCAAGATCAAGAGCCATCCGCCGCTCTATCAGATCTACGCCCAGCGGCTGGGAGTCGATGTGAGCCGGCAGGTGGTAGAGTCGCGCGCGCGCTATCAGCAGGCCAAGGCCGAGGCCAAGACGATGACCCGCAAGCCGCGGCTCTACCAGCTCCCCGAGTACTGGAATGGCTTCAAGGGCCGCAAGTGGACGCCCGAGGTCGAGGTGGATACCGGCGTCGCCGCCGCAGAGCTCACGCGGCTGGGCCGCAAGCTCTGCGAGTATCCCGCGGACTTTCATATCCATCCCAAGGTTACGGCGCTGCTCAAACAGCGGCAGGAGATGGCCGAGGGCAAGCGTCCGATCGATTACGGCACGGCCGAGGCGCTGGCCTTCGCCTCGCTGGTCACCAGCGGCGTACCGGTGCGCATGAGCGGGCAGGATTCCCGCCGCGGCACCTTCAACCATCGCCACTCCTTCCTGGTTGACACCCAGGATGAGAGCCAGTATTCGCCGCTGCAGCATCTTGCTCCCGGCCAGGCGAGCATCGAGATTTACAACTCCGAGCTCAGCGAGGCCGCCGTCCTCGGCTTCGAGTACGGCTTCAGCCGCGACTATCCCGAGGCGCTGGTGCTGTGGGAGGCGCAGTTCGGAGACTTCGCCAACGGAGCACAGATCGTCATCGATCAGTTCATCAGCGCCGGCGAAGAAAAGTGGGGACTGCTCTCCGGCATTGTTCTGCTGCTGCCACACGGCTACGAAGGCCAGGGGCCGGAGCACTCCAGCGCACGCATCGAGCGCTATCTCCAGCTCTGCGCCCGCGATAACATGCAGGTCTGCCAGCCCTCTTCGGCGGCGCAGTTCTTCCATCTGCTTCGCCGGCAGGCGCTGCGCAAGTGGCGCAAGCCGCTGGTCTGCTTTACGCCCAAGAGCATGCTGCGCCATCCCGATGCGGCCAGCGATCTGGCTGCCCTCAGCGCTCCGCGCTTCCAGCCGGTGGTGCCGGACGAAACCGTCGATCCGTCCTCGGTCACCCGCATTCTGATGTGCAGCGGAAAGATCGGCCATGACCTCGTTGCCGAGCGCAAGCGCCTGGGTAATACCAGCACGGCGATCCTCTTCCTGGACCAGCTCTACCCTCTGCCCGAGTCTGAGATTCTGCAGGCGGTGGCTCGATATGAGAACGCGCACGAGTTGGTATGGGTTCAGGAGGAACCGGCCAACATGGGAGCTCACAGCTTCGTGAAACCGCGGCTGCACCGCCTTGTCGGCGAGCGGCTGCCCGTGCTCTCCGTCAAGCGCCAGGCCGCTGCCAGCCCCGCAACCGGATCGGCCAAGGCTCATCAGATGGAGCAACGCACGCTGATCTCCATGGCATTCGGCAGTTAACTTTGTGCACACGCGGCGGGCGATCCCCCCGTCCGCCGCAAGTTAAGAACTTCAACCACTTTGTTTAACGGCAGTTGTCGTGTGGGGAGCCTTCGTATCCAGCCACTTGCAGCCGACAGCGCCCGCTTCGGGCGGGTCATCCGGCCGCAGGTGCAGAACCGGCTGAGAATTCCATGATGAACGAGACGATCGCGCAGGGACTGTGGCCGTATCTTATCGGCGAAAAAATCCGCACGATGCGATTGAAGAAACGCATGGAGCTGGTGGAGCTGGGCCAGCATACCGGCGATGAAGAGGTCGCCAGATAGAGTCCGCAGTTCGAGCATCGACGTCAATCTGCAGCACTCGGACGACTGCTTTGTTCAGGCCTTTCCGGTAAAGGAAAGTGAAAGGCGAGCAGCTTCTCTTAGAACGCACGTGCGAAGCTAGGGTTCCCGGGCCGCGGTCTTCGCTTTCAACCGGTCTCTCAGCGCAATGCACTCCGAGCTGATCTCAGGGAGGGCCTGCGCCGCCATGGCATGTTCTTCCTGGGCACAGCTTAGATCCTGCCGATACTCCGGCAGCGATCTGACTTGGCCGATGATGCTACTGACCAACAATTGCGCGGCCGCGACGTCGCTCGGATAGTGCACTCCGCAGACTACTCGGCTTTCTCCGTATTCGCGGCCCCGAGCCAAAATGGTCTGCGCCCGGCCAGGCGAAACCTCGGCAAGTGTTACGGCCACAGACCAGCCAAACGTTGAATGGCCCGAGGGGTAGGAGTTTCCGCCTTTTGAAGTCGCATCCGGCTTGGGCGCGGGATCGAAGCCACAAACGTGATCCAGAGGAAAGCGCTGATACGGGCGGGGCCGGTTGTAGTAAGCCTTCGCTTTGTTAAGAGCCTCGGACATATCTGCCTCGACCCTGTCCAGCAGATGAATCAGTAAGGGAGTTTTGATCGGGTCAATCTCTCCGCCGAAGGCTTCGCTGAACCGGCTGTACGACAAGTCGACATCGGCCTGCGCAAGTTGGCGGCGCGTCAAACTGGCGTGTTCATGCCACTGCTGGAAAGCAGCGACGTCCACTGCGTCCGCGGGAGAGTCGACCGAGGGGAATGGCGGAAGAATCCGCATGAAATCCGGAGCGCCCATCGCGATATAGCCGGTGGCTTGACGAGTGCCCTTCCCCATCGCGTCTCGCGTTCCGGGTGCGCCCGCATGCGCAGAGTCCTGTCGACAGTCGGTGGTGACAACTTTGTCGGCGGAGTCCGTCGCCGAGTACCAGTGAATGTCACAGCGGGTTACCGCATTGGATGCAACCGTAGCCACGAGCAGTCCGCGCGCTTGTACGGTCTGATTCTCCTGGTGCTTGACCGCCAAGGGCGGCGCCACCCAGATTTTGTTCGACACACATTCCGCTACTTGCAGCGGAGTTCGCCCGCCAGTGCCGTAGAGCTCGCGGCGTCCGTCATGGAAATGGCCCGCAAAAATGGCTACTACTTTCTGGTCGCAGGCCGCCTGCTCCCATGCAGTGCGCACGCTGCCTGGAATGTCCCAGGCGCCCGGCAATTCTTTCGCTCGTGGCGGGTAAGGGTCTTTCAAGTAAGGTATGTGCGTGAACAATAAGGCGGGGTTCGCCCCCTTGAGCGAGTTCGACAATTCCTCGACCTGTATTTGCGGACAGGCCGCATGAATTGCAGGATCGGCCGACGCCTCTGGCGTTCCCGCGCACCACGGCTGGTACTCTTCCTTATTCTTCAGCGAAGCGCTGTTCAGCCCCAGCAATCGAATATCGTGGATGCCGACGGCAACGTCGGGACCAAGATTAGTGACCTCCACTGGCGCAGGGCCATGTGCCTGCGCATTGGCCAGTTTTTGCAGTTGCTCCTGAACTCCGGCCAGAAAACACCGATAGCGCTCGATGTCCCCGACCTGCTCGCGAACCAGATCGTTGTTGCCCGGAAGAAAATAGATTCTCCTGACGGCAAGTTTGTTTATTCTTGCAGCGACGGTATCCACTGCCAATTGCCACGCGTCGGCTGCCGGGCGCGTCCCGGATGCCGGACAATTCCTCGGTGGAGCGGGCAACCGGCTTAGCCCCAAGTCTCCCGTGTACACGACAAAGTCGACAGCAGTTCCCGAGGCAATCAGGCGATTGACTCGGGCGATAGCCCAGTCGAGTGCTGCGGAGTTATTGGCTGCGTCGTCATCAAACAGGTGTGCATCCGTGAGCTGAACAAAAGTAATGTTCGACGCAGCGGGAGGCGTCTGAGCCAAGAGTGGGCTGCTGAGCAAGAACGCGGAAAGCACACACACGAGAAGACGCCGTGTGATTGCCATTGCTACCTCCGGATTCACTGCGGGTCGGGTCCGTCCACCTGCCCGTTGTCAGTTTAACAAGGCCGTCAAAAGCGGAGATGGTTAAACGCCGGGCACGTCTAAGAGAACGGCGCGCCCGGCAGGTTACGAAGGGAAACTACTTTTTTTGTTGTCGGTCAAGTCAGAGGTAATAGCGCATGTTGATGTAGCGAACTCCGGTTATTCCGCCTGACGGATGCTGATCATGGTCACCATCCGCACCCATCGCTCCGGCCGCTGGTCCTCGGCGGAGACGATGGCGAGCGGACCATGGCTGGCGTCCAGCGGCTGCCCGTCAACGGTGTCTGCCAGCAGTACATGGTTGGCGTGCGTCGGCTGGTCGAGCTCGGCCAGCGAAAAGACCACACGGTAGCCATCCGAGGCGCCCACCACCACGTAGTCGCGCAGCTCCGCGCCATGCAGCGTTTTTCCGGTCGGCGCGCCCGCTTTTACCAGCACCGCCGAAAGCAGCGCACCCTCGTACTTGCGCACCGTCTTGGTCTTGGGCTCGGGGGCGGTCACGGTCGCACGCTCCAAGCTCTTCAAGTCGGTCAGGCTAAGCACGCATTTGCCGCCGTCGCGCAGCGTTACAGTCAGCTTCGAGGCGTTCTCCGGCGCCGCCTGCGCCCGCGCAGCAGCGGCCATCCACAACATCATGCACAAAGATAGAGCTATTCGCTTCATCGTATTCCCTCTTTCGGTCGTCTTTCGGCGCTCATTCCGCTAGAAGCGGTAGCGCATATTGACGAACCAGTTGCGTCCTGCTTCCGGAATGTCCAGAACATAAAAATAATTTCGATCGAAAAGGTTACGTACGCCGGCCTGCACCGTTGCTGCTTTGTAGAGCGGCGCGGATGCGCTTAGATCCACGGTGGCGAAGTTCGACATGCTCATAACCTCGGCATAATTTGTTTTGTTGGCGCTAAACGTGTCGATTGCCTTGGTGCCACTCTCGTAACGCACCAGAGCCGTGGCCAGGATCTCGTGCGGCAGTCGCGCCGTGGTGGAGAACACGGCCTTATGCTTCGGATAGTCGGTCGGCGTCAGGCAACTGTTGTCGTTCTGGCTGGTGAGGGTCTGGCCGTTGTCGTAAGCCATGTAGGCGCCGCTGCCGCAGGGGCCGGGGTTCTTCATGGTAAAGCCGTTGGGAGCGAAGCCGTTGACCTCCTTATTCACATAGGTGTAGCTGGCGTTCAGGGTCAGAATCTTCACCGGAGTGCTGCGGACGATGAGTTCGACGCCCTGGTGGCGCTCCTGGGTGGCGTTTTCGTCCACGCCGCAGGTTCCGGCCACCTTGCTGTTGGGGCAGTTGGGGGTGCCGCTGGCAGCACCGGGGTCGACAATCGTGAGGTTCTCGATGGCATGATGCAGGTTGCTCAGGAAGTACTCGGCCTGCACCACCGTGTGCGCCGCCAGCGGCCGCGAGTAGCCGAAGACCCAATTGAAGGACTTCTCCGGCTTCAGGTCCGGATTCGGCAGGCCTTGGCCCA